>ENA-OFCX01001194-OFCX01001194.1-metagenomes-genome-assembly--contig:-NODE-1194-length-10991-cov-3.055322_pt1 | contig 10991 bp, 7 predicted proteins | sample MGYA00153384_OFCX01 | MGnify analysis MGYA00153384
GCGTCCAGCAGGTACTTCGAGCGCCTGCCCTTCGAGCCGCTGTATGAGGAGATCCTGGGCCAGCCCGTGCGCAAGGTGGTGATTGCCGTGGACGCGGGCCGCAACCTCGCCGTGCTGGTAGAAGCTGCGGTGCGCAGCACGGTGCTGCAGCTGCGCGGCATCGATACCTACCAGGACTTCCTGAAGCGGCACCAGAAGGCGATCGAGAGCGGCACCGACGACCGGTGAGGCGGGTGGCAGTGTGTGCCCGACCAGGCTGGTGTCAAGGCGTCAAGGCGTTACGGCGTTTAAGCATCACCGTGCCCCCGTGCCCCCGCGCCCGCAGCCCAGCCGGACCAGGTCGGCGGGGCGCTTGGGCGTGGCGCAGGGCACCTGAAGTGACAATGCCGATTGGCTGCACGTGCCCGACCGCTTATGACCGAACTTTCATCCCCGCTGGCTGCCTTGGGGCCTGCAGTGGCCACGACCACGCTGCATTCGCTGCCGCTCATCGCGCGAGGCAAGGTGCGCGACCTGTACGCCGTGGGCGACAGCCGCATGTTGATGGTCGCCAGCGACCGCTTGTCAGCCTTCGATGTGGTGATGAAGGCCCCCGTGCCCGGCAAGGGCCGTCTGCTGACGCAGATGGCGCTGTTCTGGTTCAACAAGCTGGCTTCGCTGGCCCCCAACCACCTGACGGGCGACGCGCCCGACAGCGCGGTGGCACCCGATGAAGTGGCGCAGGTGCATGGCCGCGCGATGCTGGTCAAGCGCCTGACGCCGCTGCCCTGCGAGGCCGTGGTGCGCGGGTATGTGGCGGGCTCGGGCTGGAAGGAATACCAGCGCAGCGGCACGGTGTGCGGCATCGCATTGCCGCAGGGTTTGACGATGACGCAGCCGTTGGCCGCGCCGATCTTCACGCCGGCCACCAAGGCTGCCATGGGCGACCACGACGAGAACATCAGCTTCGCGCAACTTGCAGCGCTGATCGGCCCGGCTCGCGCCACCGAGCTGCGCGACACGTCCATCCGCCTGTACCGCGCCGCGCACGCCCATGCGTTGACGCGCGGCATCGTTATCGCCGACACCAAGTTCGAGTTCGGTCTCGACGAGGCCGGCACGCTGACCTTGATGGACGAGGTGCTGACACCCGATTCGTCGCGCTTCTGGCTGGCCGACGCGCTGGCCGCCGGGCGCATCGAGGCGCTGGACAAACAGCCGCTGCGCGACTGGCTGGCGTCAACCGGCGTCACCGGCGGCGCCGAACAAGCCGCGCTGGATCTGCCGGACTCAGTGATCCTGGGTGTCCACGAACGCTACGAACGCGCGCACGCCCTGCTGTGCGGGGGTGACGAATGAGCGCCGTTGCCGTGCCCGTGTTACCCACGCTCGCCACGTTCCCCGCGTTTCACCTGCGCGCACACCGCTTTGCCGGCCTGGCGGGTGGCCGCACGGGGCCGCGGCTCATCGTGACCGGCGCCGTGCACGGCAATGAAACCGCCGGCACGCGCGGCATCGAACGGGTGCTGGCCGAGATCGAGCGCGGCGAGATCGGCATCGTGCGCGGCACCGTCACTTTCGTGCCGGTGTGCAACCCGCTGGCCTACCAGCACCGCCGGCGCATGGGCGACCGCAACCTGAACCGCCGCCTGCAACCCACCGCCACGCCGCAGGACTTCGAAGACCGGGTTGCCAACGTGTTGTGCCCGCTGCTGGCTGAACACGACGTGCTGCTGGACCTGCATTCGTTCCGCGGCCCCGGCCGGCCTTTCGTGATGCGCGGCCCGGCCGACAACCGCGGCGCACTGGAACCTTTCGCCCACGCCGAGGCTGAAGCGCGTCTGGCCGCGCACGTGGGGCCCAGCCGCATCGTCGAAGGCTGGATGGCCGCCTACGCCGCCGGCGTGGCGAAGCGCCGCGCGCTTGCTTTGACGCCTGGCGCCGTTCACGAAGACCCCAGCTACGGCGTGGGCACCACCGAGTACATGCGCAGCCAGGGCGGCTACGGCCTGACGCTGGAATGCGGACAGCACGACGACCCCGCCGGCCCCGACGTGGCCCACCACGCCATCTGTCAGGCGCTGGCGCTGCTGGGCATCGCCGACCTGCCGCTGGCCCCGCCGGCGCGGCCGTTTGAATGCCTGGCGTTGGCCTCGGTAATCGACCGCCATGCCGGGGCCGACCGCTTCGTCAAAGCCTGGACCAGCTTTGACCCGCTGGTTGCTGGCGAACTGGTGGCCGTGCGCGCCGACGGTAGCGAACTGCGCGCGTCCGAGGCCGGTTGCATCGTCTTCCCCGATGTGTCGGCCCAGCCCGGGCATGAGTGGTTTTATCTGGCGCAAACCAGTCGCAGGCCGCTGTAGCGCGGGCGTTGGCGACATGGCGGACCTCGATGGTTGCGCAGACAAGGCCGCCGATTTACCACTTTGGCGTCATGACGTCATGACGCATCACCGCCACTGGCGAAGCACGGACGCGGTCTGATCGAGCTCAACGCCGCTGCGGCAGCGCAGGCGCAGCCAGCCGTGGCCGCGGGCCGAAGTCGGGCCGTGCCACACCGTCGCGTTCGATGGCTTGCAGCGCCGTGGCCAGGGCCTGGTCGAGCTGACGGTCGTGCCCGGGGCTGCCGAAGCCGGCGCCGTGGGCGTCGTCTTGCGGGGCGTTGTCGATCTCGATTTGCGGGTCGGTGCCGTAATTTTCGACCTGCCAGCCCGCGTCCTTGAACCAGAACGAGTACTCGGGCTGGGTGGTCTGCGTGCCGTCGATCAAGGCGTGGCGCGGAAAGATGCCGATCACACCGCCCCAGGTGCGCTTGCCCACCAGGGTGCCTATGCCCATGAGCTTGAAGTTGTGCGAAAAGATGTCGCCGTCGGAGCCGGCGTGCTCATTCGTCAGTGCCACCACAGGGCCGGCTGCGGCCTCGTCGGGGTAGCAGCTGGGCTGGCCCCAGCGGGTGACGTTCCAGGCGATGCGCTTGCGCGCCACTTTTTCAAGCAGCAGCTGCGACACGTGGCCGCCGCGGTTGTAGCGCACGTCGACGATCAGCGCGTCGCGGTCGCATTCGGTGGCGAAGTAACGGTGGAACTCGGCAAAGCCGGCCGACATCATGTCGGGCAGGTGCAGGTAGCCGACGCGCCCGCCGCTGGCTTCATGCACCTGGGTGCGGTTGCGTTCCACCCATTCGCGGTATCGGGCCGGGGTTTCGTCGGCCAGCGCCGTCACCAGCACCTCGCGCCGGCTGCCGTCGGCCATGGCCAGCGTCAACGACACCTTGGCGCCAGCCTGGTGCACCAGCAGGGCCTGCGGCGGCAGCGTGGGCCCCACCGGCTGCCCGCCGACGGCCAGCACGCGGTCTCCCACACGGGCCATCACGCCCACCGCACGCAGGGGTGAATCGGCGCCGGCGTCCCAGGCGTCGCCTTGCACGATGCGCGTGATCTCCCAGGCCGCGCCGCCGTCAACCGGCTTGAACTGCGCGGCCAGGTGGCCCAGCGCCACGGCCGGCGGCTTGCGGTGGTCGCCGCCCATCTCGTAGGCATGCGAGGTTCCCAGCTCGCCTTGCAGTTCCCACACCAGGTCTGAGAACTCGCCGCGTGTGGCCACCCGCGGCAGCAGCGGGGCGTAGCGCGCCCACACGGCGTCCCAGTCGGTGCCGGCCATGTCGGCAGACCAGAAGTGGTCGCGTTGCATGCGCCACACCTCGCGCAGCATCTGCGCCCATTCGGCAGGTGGTTCAACCGCCACGCGCACGCGCCCCAGGTCGATCTGGCCGCTCTTGCGGTTGTGGCCTGTCGGCGCGGCGGCGGGTTTGTCGTCGGCCGCGCGCGATGCGTCGATGACGCGCAGTGCGCTGCCGTGCTGCACCAGCAGGGTGTGGTGGTCGGCGGCCAGCGTGAAGTGGTCGGCCTGCTCGACCAACAGCCGCACGTCACTGGTGGCGAAGTCGAACTGCTCCAGCCGGCCGGGCGACATCTTGTGGCCGCCGCGGCCATGCGCGCCGGCCAGTGGCATCTGCGTCCACACCACCTTGCCGCCGGCCACGCCGGCGATCTGCCCGAAGCGGCCCTCGGCCACCGGGAATGCCGCAATGCGGCGTGCCAGGCCGTCAAGATGGATCGGCGGGAAGTCTGCCGCCGCACTGCCGCCGTCGGCAGGCTTGTCGTCCCTGGCCGGCTTCATGCCGCGCGGTGCAGGCTCGAACGGCGGCGGCCCGCCTTCTTGCAGCGCCAGCAGATAGGGCCGCGCGGCGCGCGGAAAACTGAGTTCGAACTGCACGCTGTCGTAGACCGGGTCGAAGGTGCGCAGCGACAAGAAAAACAGGTACTTGCCGTCCGGGCTGAAGGCCGCGCCGTAGTCATGAAACTCAGGCTGCGTGGCCAATACGCCGCGCTGCGTGGCCAGTTCGATGAGCTTGATGGCGGTGTGACGCGTGCTGGTGGGCAGGGTGTAAGCCAGCCAGCCGCCACAGGGCGACCAGGCCGGGGCTTCGATGCGGCCGAAGTCGCTGTGCTCCAGCCGCCGCAACTCGCCGCTGCGCGCGTCGCCCACGAACAGCTCATTGCGGTGGTTGGCGATGGCCAGTTGCGACCCGGTGGGGGCGGCCTTCATGGCGGTGACGCGGCCCACGTCCCAGGCCAGCACATGGGCTGCCACGCCAGGCTCGTGCAACTCGATGCGGTCTTCGCCCGACGCGTCACTGACTGCCACCAGCGCCTGGCCATCGGCCAGCCACTGGCCAAAGCGCTGACGTGCCGAATGGCTGCCGTGGCGCTGCACGGCGCCTTCCCACAGCGCAAGGGTATGCAGCTGCCCGCGCACGTCAAGCGCCAGGCTGTGGCCTTGCGGGTGCAACTGCGCGCCCTGCAAATGCTCTGCCGTGGCGACGAAGCGGCGCGCGGCCTGGGTGCGTGCGGTAGGCAGCGTCACGTCGATGCGGCGCGTGGTGTCGCTGGCGGCGTCAAACAGCCACAGGTCGGCGCCGCACTGGTACACCACCTGCGCGCCGTCACTGGCCGCATGGCGGGCGTAGAAGTTGTCGTGGTCGGTGTGCCGGCGCAGGCCGCTGCCGTCAGCGGCGCAGGAGTACAGGTTGCCCGTGCCTTCGAAATCGCTCAAGAAAAACACGCGTTCGCCCAGCCACATGGGGCACGCCAGGTTGCCTTGCAGCTCGCTCATGCGGCGGAACGCTGGGCCTTGGGCATTGGCTTCGGCTTCGGTTTCCACCCACAAGTGCCCTGCCGTGCCACCGCGATAGCGCTTCCAGCGTGCCGGGTCCACCGTGTTGCGGCCGATCAGCCGCCGCCCACCAGGCCCGAAAGCCAGATGGTTGATCTGCCCCAGCGGCACGCGCGCAGGCTGGCCGCCGGCCGGATCCAGCGTGAAAGCGTGCCAGTTGCGAAAGAAGGGCTGGCCGTGGTTGCTGCAAAAGACGATGTGGCCTTGCGGCGTCCAGCCGCGCACGGCCAGGTCGCTGCCCAGCCAGGTCAGGCGCCGCGCTGCGCCGCCGGCGGCAGGCATCAGCCAGACCTCGCTGTGCGCTTCGTCACGCCCGCCATACGCCAGCCACTGGCCGCAGGGCGACAGGCAGGGCGTGGCCGGTTCTGACAGACCCGCGCTCAAACGCGTGGCCACGCCGCCGCGGGTGGGCACGCGCCAGAGATCGTCGTCGCTGACAAAGACCACCGTGTTGCCCTGCACCGTGGGCTGGCGCAGGTAGGCGGCGGCTGGGAAGGTCGGGTTCATGGCGCTGCCCTTCGTGACATCAACAATGCTGATGATGATCCCATGCACAGCCCCTCCGCAGGGGGATGGCAGCCCGGTGGGGCCACGACCATCATCGGCCACCGAAGTCCACCCCGGACCCGGGCAGTACCCATCAAGCCAGGACCACCGCATGCGATTCGACGAATGTCTGGAAGGCGACTACCGCATCTTCGCCGGCGCGCTGGACGCGCCGCGCGGCCACGGCTTCATCGCGGCGGTGGTGGTCAGCCGCGTGACTGGCGTGAAAACCGGCCCACGCGAAGCCTGGCGCGACGACAGTCTGGCCTGCGGCCACCGCTGGCCTTGCGCCGATGAAGCCCTGTCATACGCCATCACCCGGGCTCGCGAACTCATCCGCAAGCGCTCGCAGATGCTGGCCTGCTAGGGCCGCGCCGGGCCAACCCCCGCAGACCGCCGCCCGCTCGGCGCCGGATAATCCGGCGCATGAAAAAGCGCGTGGTGGTGGGCTTGAGCGGCGGGGTGGATTCCGCTGTGAGCGCCTGGTTGCTCAAGCGCCAGGGGCATGAGGTGGTCGGCATCTTCATGAAGAACTGGGAAGGTGACGACGACAGCGAATATTGCTCGTCGAACATCGACTTCGTGGACGCCGCGGCGGTGGCCGACGTGCTGGGTATCGAGCTGGAACACGTCAACTTCGCGGCCGAGTACAAGGACCGCGTTTTTGCCGAGTTCCTGCGTGAACACCAGGCCGGCCGCACGCCCAACCCCGACGTGCTGTGCAACGCCGAGATCAAGTTCAAGGCCTTCCTCGACCACGCGCTGCGGCTCGGCGCCGAGCACATTGCCACCGGCCATTACGCCCGCGTGCGCGCCGGGGCGGCGGGTGTTCAGCTTTTGAAGGGCCTGGACCCGGCCAAGGACCAGAGCTACTTCCTGCACCGGCTGACGCAGGCGCAGCTGTCGCGCACGCTGTTCCCGCTGGGCGAGCTGCACAAGACCGAGGTGCGCCGCATCGCGCTGGACATTGGCCTGCCCAACGCAAGGAAGAAGGATTCGACCGGCATCTGCTTCATCGGCGAGCGGCCCTTCCGCGCCTTCTTGCAGCAGTACCTGCAGCCCAACCCCGGCCCCATGCTCGACGAGCACGGGGGCGAAGTCGGCCGCCACGTGGGCCTGAGTTTTTACACACTGGGGCAGCGCCAGGGCCTGGGCATCGGCGGCGTAAAGAGGCCAGGGCAAGACGACAGCGGCCAGCACGCGCCCTGGTTCGTGGCGTGTAAGGACATCGCCCACAACACGTTGCGCGTGGTGCAAGGGCACGACCACCCGGCGCTGCTGTCGCATGGCTTGCATGCCGACAACTGCAGCTGGGTGGCCGGCACGCCGCCCATGCCCGTACCCGGCCGGCTTGCGGCAAAGACCCGCTACCGGCAGGCCGATGCGGCCTGCCAGTTCACGCCGGTCGACAACGGCTTTGCGCTGGCGTTCGACGCCGCGCAGTGGGCTGTCACGCCGGGCCAGTCGGCGGTGTTGTACGACGGCGAGGTCTGCCTGGGTGGTGGCGTGATCGCCGGCGCTGCGACAGCCGACCCGGCGCAGGCCTTTGCGTGGGCCGCCCCGGCCGCAACACCGGCACGGAGGCGGCGCGGTGGTGCGGCCGGTGTTGCGCGCAGGCCGGTGCCGCCTCAGTGACGCGCGGGTCGGGGCCACAGCACCATCGTCAGCAACGTCCGTGGCAGGCCGGTTGGGGCGGGGGGCATGGATGTCTGTCCCGGGTTCACGTGGACAGGGCCGGCATTAGCATCCGCCGATGAACACATCACGCACCTTTCGGCCGGCCATGGCGAGGGCTGCGGCCGCCGCCGTCGCCGCGGTCGCAGCCATGACGGCGCTGACCGCACTGACGGCTTGCACCACCGTCAGGGTGGCACCGGCGCAGCCCACCTTGCCAGCCCTGACCGCGGCCGAACTGCCGCCGCCCGAGCCGCGCGAATTTCGCGCCGCGTGGGTGGCCACGGTGGCCAACATCGACTGGCCCAGCCGACCGGGTCTGAGCGCGCAAGCCCAGCGCGGCGAAGCCGTGTTGATGCTCGACCGCGCGCGCCAGATCGGCCTGAATGCGCTGATCCTGCAGGTGCGCCCGTCAGCCGACGCCATCTACCCGTCGGCGCTGGAACCCTGGACCGAATACCTCAGCGGCGAACAAGGCCGTGGCCCCTGGCTGGCTGACGAACAGCCGTGGGACCCGCTGGCCTTCTGGCTGGCGCAGGCGCACCAGCGCGGCATCGAGTTGCACGTGTGGCTGAACCCCTACCGCGCGCGCCAGCAAAGCGCCAGATCGCCGTTGTCGCCGCAACACCTGTCGGTGCGCCAGCCTGCACTGGTGAAGCGTTATGGCGACCAGTTGTGGATGGACCCGGGCGAGCCCGCCGCCGCCGCGCAGACACTGGCCGTGGTGGCCGATGTGCTGCGCCGCTACGCCGTGGACGGCGTGCACATCGACGACTACTTCTACCCCTATCCGATTGCCCAGCCCGGGGGCGGGGGCGACGTGCCCTTCCCCGACGACGCATCGTTTGCGCGTTATGTAGCCGGTGGCGGCACCTTGGTGCGCAACGACTGGCGCCGCGCCAATGTCAACAACCTGGTGCAGGCGCTGGACCTGACCGTGCGGCGCGAACGCCCCGGTGCGCGGCTGGGGGTCAGCCCCTTCGGCCTGGGCCGGCCCGACCGCCGGCCGCCTGGCATCACCGGTTTCAGCCAGTACGACAAGCTGTATGCCGACGTGGAGTTGTGGTTTCAGCAAGGCTGGATGGACTATCTGGCGCCTCAGCTGTACTGGCCCATCGACCGCGTGGGCCAGCAGTTCCCGGTGCTGCTGGACTACTGGCTGGCGCAGAACACGGCGCAGCGCCATGTGTGGGCGGGCCTGTACACCAGCCTGGTCACCAAGGGCGAGCCGCTGGGTCCCCGGGCGTGGGCGGCGCGCGAGATCGTCGACCAGGTGGCCGTGCAGCGCAGCCGGCCGGCCGCCAGCGGGCACATCCACTTCAGCATGGTGGCGCTGATGCAAGACCGCGCCGGTGTGGCCACGCAGTTGCAGGCCGGGCCCTATGCCGTGCCCGCGCTGGTGCCACCCACGCCCTGGCGTGGCAGCACGCCGCAGCCGGCGCCGCCCGCCGCGCCGGTGTTGAAGCAGGCCGCAGGGCAGGTGACGATCGAACCCTCGGCGGGCACCGCGGTCGCGCAATGGGCGGTGTGGCGCCGCAGTGCCGGGCAGTGGCGCTTCAGCGTGCAGCCGGTGGTTGAACGCACGGTCGCCACGGCCGGCGCCGACGCTCTGGTGGTCAGCGCCATGGACCGTTGGGGGCAACTCAGTCCACGCTCTGCCACCAGGCTGCCTTGACGCCTGCGCAGCGCTTGCGGCCCGACCGCTGCGCTGACCCAGAACCCGACGCTGACCCGCCCGCCCGCCCGCTTGTTCGCCCGCTCGATCGCCACTTCGCCAACTTGAACCCTATCCCAGACCCAGACCCAGACCCAGACCCAGACCCAGGCGGTCAAACTGCCCCCGCAACCTGGCTTGTTTGGTTGATGGCTCGAGCAATTTAGAGTGGAGCTTGCGTTACTCCTTGTGCTCGAGCGAAGAAACCCTGTGCAGGCTCGAGCTTTCAGCTAGAAGCTCGAGCGTCTGGCTCTTAGCCTTTAAAACACCGTGAAAGCTTTAGCTCTAGCTGGGCCGCCCGTTTTTCCTCATCGTATCGCGGTGGGGACCCCGGCCCGTCAAGGGTGCGCGTCTTGGGCAGAGCGGCACCTATCGGGCCTGCCCGCTACGCCGTGGGAACCCCACCCACGCCCTTGACCGTCCACCCTCACCGCTTGTCATCTTGCCTTTTCTGAGTGGCTTTTCCCTCGAGTGCAACACAGAACTGCACGGGCAGCCTCAGCCGCTTGTGCAGGGGGTTCGTAATGGCATATGTCGCAGTTGTTGGTTCACGTTCGGTTTCAGCTCATGTTCCTGCTCAGGTTCGCAGCGTAGTTTTGTTACTCACCGCACGGGGGTACGGCATCGGTTCGGGCGGTGCGTTGGGCGCGGACCAGTGCGCTCTGGTTTCACTGCTTTCGGTGGCCACTCCCACGGTATTGGCTCAATCGCGTCTGTGTCTGGCCTGGGTGTGCAGTACGTCGCTTCCGGCTTCGGTGCGCGGGTCGGTGGTTCGCTTCACGGCACTCGGCGGTCAGGTTATTCCTGGCTGGGCCGGGCCGGGTGCGCCGTACCGTTCGGTAGTTACAGCACTTCAGGCGCGTTCTACATTGTTAGTCGGGCATCAGCACTGCCGCGCCGTGGTTGCCTTCTTTGGTCCAGGCCGTTGTCGGGGTACGTCGTACACGGTCCTTCAGGCACTGTCTCGTCACCGTCCGGTCTTCGCGGTGGGTGGGCTTCCTCCCCGTCTTCCTGCCGGGGTGCGCTCGGTGGCGGGTAAGCGCCAGTTCTTGCGCGGGCGAGCCGTCGGTGACACCGGTGTCGAGCTGGTCGCCGGACCGAGTTCGCACCTAGTGGCCGGGCTCGCGGCATCCGATCTATTGGTTGTTATTCCTGAAGACATCACCGAGTTGGCGGCTGGCACCAGCGCAGAAACGTGGGAACTATGAGCGGCTTGAGTCATCTGGATGCTGACGGCCGGGCGCGCATGGTCGATGTCGGCGATAAGGCGGTCACCCGACGCAGTGCCACCGCACGCGGCGTGTTCGTCTCGACCCCAGAGGTGCTGGCACTCGTGCGCGCCAACGGTCTGCCGAAAGCCGACGTGCTGGCGACCGCGCGGATTGCCGGGATTCAGGGCGCCAAGCGCACGAGCGAGCTGATTCCGCTGTGTCACGCCGTCGCCCTCAGTTCGGTCTCGATCGACTTCGATCTCGGCGATGACCAGATTGTGATCACCGCCACCGCGAAGACCACCGGCCAGACCGGAGTCGAGATGGAAGCCATGACGGCGGTCGCGATCGCTGGGCTCACCCTGCACGACATGACGAAGGCGGTCGATGCGCAGTCCGTGCTCGGCGAGATCCAGCTGGTCGAGAAGACCGGCGGCAAGACTCGCCGCGACGTGCGGCCGGGCACGGCGGCTGTGCTCGTTGCGTCGACCCAGGGTGCGGCCGGCACCCGCGAAGACACCACCGGCCCAGTCATTGCAGCTTGGCTGGCCGATCATGGCTTTGCTGTGGATGCCGTCACCATCGTCGCCGACGCGGATGTTGCGGCCGAACTCGAACGCGTGCTCGCGAGC
>ENA-OFCX01001195-OFCX01001195.1-metagenomes-genome-assembly--contig:-NODE-1195-length-10978-cov-3.442369_pt1 | contig 10978 bp, 10 predicted proteins | sample MGYA00153384_OFCX01 | MGnify analysis MGYA00153384
GTGGCGGCCACCACCGTGCCGCCCGGGCACATGCAGAAGCTGTACACGCTGCGGCCGTTGCTGGCGTGGTGCACCAGCTTGTAGTCGGCAGCACCCAGGATCGGGTTGCCGGCGTTGGCGCCGAAGCGCGCGCGGTCGATCACGCTTTGAGGGTGCTCGACGCGAAAGCCGATCGAAAACGGCTTGGCCTGCAGGCTCACGCCGCACCGGTGCAGCATGGCGAAGGTGTCGCGCGCACTGTGGCCCAGGGCCAGCACCACATGGTCGGTGCGCAGTTGTTCGCCACTGGCCAGCACCAGCCCGCGAATCCGGCGTGGCCGTGCCGCGTTGACGGGTTCGCCTTCGATCAGCAGGTCCACCACCTGCTGCTGAAAGCGCACCTCGCCGCCCAGGGCCACGATGTCGGCGCGCATCTTCTCGATGATGCTGACCAGTCGGAAGGTGCCGATGTGCGGCTTGGCGACGAAAAGGATCTCTTGCGGCGCGCCGGCCTTGACGAACTCCGTCAGCACCTTGCGAGTCAGGTGGCGCGGGTCGCTGATCTGGCTCCACAGCTTGCCATCTGAAAAGGTGCCGGCGCCGCCTTCGCCAAACTGCACGTTGGAGGTCGGGTCCAGCACACCCTGGCGCCACAGGCCCCAGGTGTCTTTGCTGCGCTGGCGGACTTCCTTGCCGCGTTCCAGCACGATGGGCGCCAGGCCCATCTGCGCCAGGATCAGTGCCGCAAACAGGCCACAAGGCCCAAAGCCCACCACCACCGGGCGATGGGCGCCGCTGGTGCGCCAGGCCGGCGCGGCCATGCCGACGGCACGATAGGTGGTGTCGGGCGCAAGCCGAACCCGCACGTCGCCAGCCAGGCGGGCCAGCACGGCGGACTCGTCGGCAGGCTCGACATCCACGGTGTAGCTCAGCACCACGGCTGACTTCTTGCGCGCGTCCCAGGCGCGGCGGACGACGTTGAACGACTTCAGCCCGTCGTCGGGCAGGCCCAGGCGGGCCAGAATGGCTTCTTGTAGCGCCGACGCTGGATGATCCAGGGGCAGCCGCAGTTCAGTGATTCGAAGCATCGGTGCACCGGTGCCAAGTGCCGTGCGGCCACCTGCAGGGCGCGCGCTGCAGGTGCGCGGTCAGCCGCCCTTTTTTGGCCGCTTGCCGGGGTTCTTCTTGCTGCGCGTGTGCGAACCGCGCTCCAGGCTGCGCTTCTGGCCCTTGTGTGTGGTCAGCGTGACGCCAACGGGTGCGGCGGGACGCGGGGTGGCGCGGGCGTCGGCTTCGGTTCTGATCTTGCTGGCCATGGGCGGCTCCGGTGCGTGAGGCAAAACCCGGTATTAGGCCACAAGCGTATGTCGCAACCGGGCATTGTGCTGCGGTGGCCGGCGTTCGGTGAGCAGGCAGGCCGCTTCGCGCAGGCTTGGCTGACAATGCCTGCATGGTGTTGCAAAGAACGATCAAGTCCCTTACACGCGCGGTGGGCGTGGGTGTCCACAGCGGGCATCGGGTTGAACTGACATTGCGTCCGGCCGCGCCCGACACGGGCATCGTCTTTCGCCGCACCGACCTGCCGGTGCCAGTGGAAATTGCCGTCAACGCCCACGCCGTCAGCGACACGCGCATGGCCAGCACCATCAGTGCCGGTGGCGACCCCGGTGCGCCCAAGGTGCAGACCATCGAGCACCTGATGTCGGCCTGTGCCGGGCTGGGTCTGGACAACCTGATCGTCGACATCACCGCCGAAGAGGTGCCCATCCTCGACGGCTCGGCCGCCAGCTTCGTGTTCCTGCTGCAGAGCGCCGGCATTGAATTGCAGCAGGCCCCCAAGCGCTTCATCCGCGTGAAGAAGGCCGTGGAGATACGCGAAGGCGAGGGCGCCCAGTTGAAGTGGGCGCGGCTGGAGCCGTTTCATGGCTACAAGCTCAGCTTCGAGATCGAGTTCAATCACCCCGCGGTAGACGCCACGGGCCAGCGCGTGGAATTCGACTTCAGCGCCGGTCAGTACAGGCGCGACATTGCGCGCGCCCGAACTTTTGGTTTCACCAAGGACGTGGAAATGATGCGTGCCCGCGGCCTGGGCCTGGGCGGCAACATGGACAACGTCATTGTGGTCGACGACCACCGCGTGCTGAACAGCGAAGGCCTGCGCTATGACGATGAATTCGTGAAGCACAAAATCCTCGACGCCATCGGCGACCTGCACATTGCCGGCAAACCGCTGCTGGCCAGCTACGTGGCCTTTCGCAGCGGCCACGCGTTGAACAATCAACTGCTGCGCAGGCTGCTGGCCGACGAAACGGCGTTTGAGGTGGTGACGTTTGAGCGCGATGCCGACGCGCCAGCGGCATTCGCCGAGTTGGCGCCAGCGTGGTGAACACGCTCCGGGCATGTTGATCTTTCGACTGGTCTTCGGCCTGCTGCTGTTGGCCGGCATGCTGTGCCTGGCCATGTACGCCGGCACCGGGCAGGTGGTGTGGCGCCAGCGCGGGCTGTTGATCGTGAAGTGGACGCTGGTGGCCGCGCTGGGCTTCTTTGCCGTGTTGATCCTGGAACGCTTGCCGCAGTTTTTCTAACGCGCTACTGCTCGCGCTGGGTCGTCGGTCGTTCGGCCAACTGCACCTGCAGTTGCAGCAAATTTGCGCCGCGCTGCACGCCGATGACCGTGGTGCTGTCAGGCGCCAGCGACGCCACCGCCGCGAACAAGGCATTTGTGTTCTGCACGGGCTTGCCGGCGATGGCCACCACCACGTCACCGGGGCGCAGGCCACCGCGCGCGGCAGGGCCGTTCTGCAACACCCCCGTGATCAACACGCCGGCCTTCACGGGCAGGTTCAGGCTTTCGGCCAGTTCTGCGTTCAGGTCGCGCGGCTCCACGCCGATCCAGCCGCGTCGCACGCTGCCGCCGCGCAGCAACGCGTCCATCACCTGGCGTGCCGTGTCCACCGGCACGGCGAAGCCAATACCCAGGTTGCCGCCGCTGCGCGAGAAAATGGCGGTGTTGATGCCAACCAAATGGCCCTGGTCGTCGACCAGCGCACCGCCCGAGTTGCCGGGGTTGATGGCGGCGTCGGTCTGAATGAAGTTCTGGAACGGCGACGAACCGGTCTGCGTCCGGTCCAGTGCGCTGACGATGCCGGCCGTGACTGTTTGCCCCACGTTGAAGGGGTTGCCGATGGCCAGCACTGCGTCGCCTACGCGCAGCGCGCGCACGTTGCCCAGCGTGATGGCAGGCAGCCTGTCCAGGTCGATCTTCAGCACGGCGATGTCGGTCTCGCTGTCGCTGCCGACCACCCGCGCGCGCGTTTGCCGGCCGTCGGCAAGTTGCACCTCAATGTCGCTGGCGTTTTCCACCACGTGGTGGTTGGTCAGCAGGTAGCCTTCGGGCGAGACAATCACACCCGAACCCAGGCCCACCTGCGCTTGCGAACCGCCGCGGTCGCCAAAGAAAAAACGAAATCGCGGGTCGTCGGCGTGCGGGTTGCGCGCCATGCGCGTGGCCGTGACGCTGACCACCGACGGCGCCGCGCGCAGAGCGGCCAGAGCATACCCGCTGGCTGGCGCACTGGCGCCCACCGCCGCAGCTTGCAGCACCGTGGCCGCTGGCAGCACGCCGCTGGTGCGCGTGGCGCCTGCCCAATCGGGCAACCAGCCCGGCTTCAGCGTAAGCAGCACGAAAAGCGCTGCCACGGCCACCGTCACGGCCTGGGAAAAAACGAGCCAGGTACTGCGCCACATGTTCGGCAGAATCGGCGCCATGGCCGATCGAAGTGAAGTCGAATTTCAGTTGCAGCAGTTGCTGCGCCCGGAAATATTTAAGGATTATGGGCCGAACGGTCTGCAGGTCGAGGGCCGGCGCGAGGTGCGCCGCGTCGTGTCTGGCGTGACCGCCAGCCTGGCCTTCATCGACGCGGCCATCGCCGTCGGCGCCGACACGCTGCTGGTACACCACGGCCTGTTCTGGCGTGGCCAGGACGGGCGGTTGACCGGTTGGTTGCGCCAGCGCGTAGCGCGTTTGATCGAGCATGACATCAACCTGTTTGCGTACCACCTGCCGCTGGATGCGCATGCGGAATTCGGCAACAACGCGCAGTTGGGTCTGCGCTTGAACTTGCAGGCCGATGGTCGATTTGGTGACCAGGCGCTGGGTTTCATCGGCCCGGCTCGGCCCTGGGCCGATGCCCCGGCACTGCTGGCCGGCGTGCAGGCCGCGCTGGATCGCGCACCGGTGTTCGTGCCCGGCGACGGCCGACCGCTGCGCCGCGTGGCCTGGTGCAGCGGTGGCGCACAGGGCTTTTTCGAAGACGCGATCCAGGCTGGCGCCGATATCTTCGTCACCGGCGAAATTTCCGAGCCTCAAGCCCACCTCGCGCGCGAAACCGGGGTGGCTTTCATCGCCTGTGGCCACCATGCCAGCGAACGTTTCGGCGCACCGGCTGTGGCCGCGCACCTGGCAGCGCTGTGTCGCCTGGAACACCAGTTCATCGACGTGGACAACCCGGCATGATGCCGCCGGGCCGCCCCAAGGGTGAGTTTCGCCGAGCGGCGCGCGAAGGTCCCCCTGTGAGACCGTTGCTGGTGACCATGGGTGACGCGGCCGGCATCGGGCCGGAGATCATCGCCAAGGCCTTTGCGCTGGGTGAGCTCGCTGACGCCGTGGTCGTTGGCGACGCCCGGGTCATGCGCCGTGCCGGTGCGGCGATGACGGCCGTGATCGACTCGCCCGACGATCTGTCGCTGGTGCCACCTGGCTGCCTGCCGGTGCTGCAGCCCCCGGGTCTGCCCGCCGACCTGGCCGGGTTGCCGCCGGGCTTGTTGCACGCCCGCCATGGCGCGGCGGCGGCGCGGTGCATTGAACATGCCGTGGCGCTGGTGCTGGGCGGCGCGGGCAGTGGCATCGTCACCGCGCCCATCCACAAGGAAGCCTTCGCCGCCGCCGGCGTGCCCTACCCGGGCCACACTGAAATGCTTCAAGCTCTGGCTGCTGCGCACGACGCGGGCCATCCGGCGCCCGCCGTGCGCATGATGCTGGCCAACGACGAGTTGCGCGTGGTGTTGGTCACGATCCACCTGTCGCTGCGCCGGGCGGTGGACGCCGTCACCTTCGATGCTGTGCTTCAAACCCTTCGCATTGCCCACCGCGCTGCGGCCGCCTGGGGGCAACCCCAGCCGCGAATCGCCGTGGCCGGGCTGAATCCGCACGCGGGCGAAGGCGGGCTGTTTGGTGATGAGGAAGGGCGCGTCATCGCGCCGGCCATTGCGGCGGCGGTGGCCGAAGGCATCCATGCCAGCGGCCCCTTTGCGCCCGACACCGTGTTCATGCGGGCCCGCCACGCGCCAGGTCACCCGGGCGAGTTCGACCTGGTGGTGGCCATGACCCACGACCACGGTCTGATTCCGGTGAAGTACCTGGGTGTCGAACAAGGTGTCAACGTGACCTTGGGCTTGCCCTTTGTGCGCACCAGCCCCGATCACGGCACAGCGTTCGACATCGCCGGCCAAGGCCGGGCCAACCCGGCCAGCCTGGTGTCGGCGCTGCGCATGGCGCGCCGCTTGGCTGCCGTAACCTAAGCGCCTGCGCCCACGGCGGCCAACTGGCGCCGCGCACGCGCTGTGGCGCGTTCAACCAGGTAGGCGGTTTCAAAAGCGCGCAGCCGACCGGCCTCGCACAAGCGCACCAACATGCGCAGCGTCATCGAAATCGTCTGCTGGTGTCGCTCGCCATGGGTGAAGACATAAAAACTGCGCGCGGCGCTGACATGCGAGAGCCGCACCTTCTGCCACTGGCCTTGCAACTGCATCCGGTAGGCAAAGCCCACCTGCACCTGTTCGGCCAGTGCCCGGCCCTGGCTGGGTTCGGCGGGTTCCGTCAACGCCGGCATGCCCGGCAGGGCCACCCGGTTGTCGGCAGCAATCTCGGCCGGCTCGGTGTCTGCATCGACGCTTTGGTTCCAGGCTACCGCGGCGTCGTCAAGCAGGCCCACGCGGCGGGCTTCTTCAGCGCTGAACTCTGCCGGCTCGGCCTCGGGCGTGGCGGGCGCAGGCGGCGAGGCGTTCAGCTCGGCGCGCGACGGCAGCGGGCGTTCAAGCACGCTGTCGAGCTGGCGCGCCAGCAGGTTGTTGTCGAGCTGGCTGCTGCCAGTGGCCTTCAGCGCGTCGGCGTGTGCAGGCATCAGCAGGCCGAAGAACTCGCGCCGCTGGGCTTCGGGCCAGCCGATCAGGTTCAGGCCGGCGGTGAGTTCTTGCATCAGTTTGGGCAACACGGCCAGGAAGGCCTTGCGCAGCGCCGGCGTGGCCTTGGGCTGCACGCTCATGAACAGTTCGCGACCGGCGTGGCGCAGCCGGGTCGCCAGCGCGCCCTCGGCGCCGCCCTGCTCGGCCGCGCGCAGCAGCACCTGACTCCATACGCGGCTGATGAAATCACGCACAAATTCCGGCCCGGCCAGGGTCTTCAGTTCGCCTTCCAGGCGCTGTGAGTAAACCTGGCGCAGGCGCAACTCGTCTTCCTTTTGCGACAGCAACTCCGCAGCATGGCCATCAGCCGCGGCCTCGGTTTGCGCCTGCCGCGCGACAAAAGTTTCCAGGGCCTTAAGCTGCACTTCGTAGGTCTCGATCTGGTCGAAGTCCCCTTCCACCACGGCTTGCACCAGCGCGCGCACCTGTGCCAGAAAACCGCGTGCCGGCTCGGCGTCGAAGTGATCGAAGGCCGTACCCAGCGAGGCGATGCGGTTGATGAAGCGGCGCACCGGGTGGCGCCGTGACGAAAAGAAAGCCGGGTCGCCCAGCGCCGCGCGCAGTACCGGCAGTTGCAGGCGCGCGATCTGGCGGGCCATCTGCGGCGGCACTTTGGGGTCGGCCAGGATCTGGTCAAACAGCGCGCCGATGACGTCGATCACCAGGTGGTCCAGCGTGCCCGTGGAGGCCTGGCGGAGCGCTTCACGGTGGGTGTGGATTAGATTTGGCTGCGGCGCACCCCAGCCGTCGGTTGCCATCCCTGACACGCTGTGATCACCTGCAGTGGGGGCGGGGTCGGCGAAGGCCAGCCGGCGCATCAGTGACATCAGCGCCGGGTCCACGGTGCCGATCGACGTGCCGCCACGCAAACTGCCCAGACCGGCCGGCCGCGTTTGCGCGTAAGCGCCGCCGCTCTGGCGCCGGGCGCTGAACTGGCTGTCGAAGCCGCCGCCGGAGTAACCCGGGCTGCGCGAATCACCTGCCCCCGGGCTGACGCTGTCAGCAGCCCCGGAGGACCGTGCTGCGTCGCCGCCACGGTGGCTCACCGTGCGCACGCTCAGGCCCAGCGGCTGCACACCGGCCTGGCGCAGGTCGGACACGATGTCGGCATAACAAGCGCGCAACAAGGCTCCGAGCGAGCGGCCCATCTCGGCCGCCAGAGTCTTGCGCACGTCGGCCCGGTCGGACACCGAGTCGATGCCACGCATCATGGCGTGGCCCACCAACTCGGGGCGCAACGGGTTCAAGTCCTTCTCGCTGCCGTTGTAGCCCAGCAAGGCGGCGATGAAACCGTTCAGTTCACGCAGTTCCCACTCGCAGGCATGCGCAATGTCCATGCCAAAGCGTTCGGCTGAGATCTGCTGCTCGACCTCGCTGTCAGCCACCAGGCTCAACGCGTCCCAGTTGGTGGAAACCGGGCTTGCCTGGCCACTGGCGGCGCCGCCGGCCTCGCGCATCACACGCTGGTCGTACGCTTCGTTGAAAGCGAGCGTAAAAACCGCCGATTTGCGGTTGAGCTCAAACTGCGCCTCCAGCAGCACGTCGCGCTGGAAGGCCTGTTGTGCCGCCAGTGCCGCCAGACCCAGGCTCTCCACGCTGCGCTCGACAGCACCGCGAGCAGCGAGCTTGATGCGCTGGACAGCGGCCTCCAGAGGCGCGGGCAGGCGATGAGCGGGATTTGGTTGCATGCGTGCAAAAGCAAGGGTCGAGTATGTGACAGCAACGTGCGCTGCCACGCCAGTCGGTGATCATGGTGGCTCGGCCTGCGGTCCTACTTTTTTAGTGCGTCGCGAATCTCGCGCAGCAGCATCACGTCCTCCGGCGCGGCGGTGGCCGTCGTCAGCGGCTGCTCGGCTTCACGCTTCATGCGGTTCATCTGCTTGACCATCATGAAGATGATGAAGGCCAGGATAAGAAAATTGAGCGAGATGGTGATGAAGCTGCCGTAAGCGAACACGGCGCCTGCCTTCTTGGCCTCGATCAGAGTGGAGGCCGTTTGGCCGGCCAGCGGCAAAAAGTAGTTGTTGAAGTCCAGCCCGCCAAAGACACGGCCGACGATGGGCATGATGACGTCGCCGACGAGTGAATCGACGATCTTGCCGAAGGCGCCACCGATGATCACGCCCACGGCCAGGTCCATGACGTTGCCCTTGAGGGCGAATTCCCTGAATTCAGACGAAAAGCTCATGCGGAAAAGTCCTTTGGACTCACAGTGGTGGGGTGGGCGAGCGGCGTGCCGGGTCGGCGCGCACGGTAGGCCAGCGGCCACCCAGCGTCAAGCCGCAGCCGCGACCGATGCCGGATGACGCCCTCGGCTAGACTCTGTCGTTAAATTGAACCCTGCAGCATTCAGAGGAATTTCATGAGCGACGCCGGAATCGACCAGGGCAGACGCACCTGGATCGCCATCACCTGCGGCGCGGGTGCCGTGGGGGGCGTTGCAGTTGCCGTCCCATTCATCAGCACTTTTGCGCCTTCCGAGCGTGCTCGCGCTGCGGGCGCGGCGGTGGAAGTGGACATCAGCAATATCGCGCTCGGCGAGAAGCTGACGGTGGAATGGCGCGGCAAGCCGGTGTGGATCATGCGGCGCACACCCGAGCAGTTGGCAGCGTTGTCCAAACTGGACAGTCAGCTTGCCGACCCCACGTCGCTTCGTACGCAGTACCCCACGCCCGATTACGCGAAGAATACCCATCGTTCCATCAAGCCCGAGTTTTTTGTCGGCGTGGGCATCTGTTCGCACCTGGGTTGCTCGCCCAGCGACAAGCTGGTGCCTGGCCCGCAGCCGTCTTTGCCCGACGACTGGGCGGGCGGGTTTCTGTGTCCTTGCCACGGCTCTACATTCGATGTCGCCGGACGCGTGTTCAAGAACAAGCCTGCACCCGACAACCTCGAGGTGCCACCGCACATGTATATGTCCGACAACCTGTTGTTGATCGGTGAGGACAAGAAGGCTTGAGCCCAAAGCGTCCGCAAGCGACGACTTTATCCAGCAGTAACCAGATCGAGGTCGAGAAGATGGCTGAATTCAAGCAGGCGCCAGCTGGCGCTTCCGTGGCCGAACAGGCGATGACATGGGTGGACAACCGATTCCCCGCGTCCAAGCTATACAAGGAGCACTTGTCGGAGTATTACGCGCCGAAGAACTTTAATTTCTGGTACTTCTTCGGGGCGCTGGCCATGTTGGTGTTGGTCATCCAGATCGTCACCGGCATTTTCCTGGTGATGCACTACAAGCCCGATGCCGCGTTGGCTTTCGCGTCTGTCGAATACATCATGCGTGACGTGCCCTGGGGCTGGCTGGTGCGCTACATGCACAGCACGGGCGCCAGCGCGTTTTTCGTCATTATTTATCTGCACATGTGGCGCGGCATGATTTACGGCAGTTACCGCAAACCGCGCGAACTGATCTGGGTGTTCGGATGTGCCATCTTTCTGACATTGATGGCCGAGGCCTTCATGGGCTACCTACTGCCTTGGGGTCAGATGAGTTATTGGGGCGCGCAGGTTATTATTAATTTGTTTGCTGCCATTCCATTCATCGGGCCCGACCTGGCCCTGCTGATCCGCGGTGACTACGTAGTGGGCGACGCCACGCTGAATCGCTTCTTCAGCTTTCACGTGATTGCCGTACCCCTGGTGCTGCTGGGCCTGGTGATGGCGCACATCATTGCGCTGCACGAGGTGGGTTCCAACAACCCTGACGGCGTTGAGATCAAGGCCAAGAAAGACCCGAAGACGGGCATACCTCTCGACGGCATTCCTTTCCACCCTTATTACACCGTGCACGACATCCTGGGTGTGAGTGTGTTCCTGATGCTTTTCACCGCAGTTGTGTTTTTCTTGCCCGAAGGCGGGGGTTACTTTCTGGAGTACAACAATTTCATCCCTGCCGACCCGCTGAAGACACCGGCCCATATCGCACCGGTCTGGTACTTCACGCCGTATTACTCCATGCTGCGTGCCGTGACCGACCCGATGGTCACCGTGATGGCGATGCTGGTGGCGCTGGCGGCTGTGCTGGCGGTGTTGAAGGGTGGACTGGCGGGCAAGTGGAAGGTGGCCGTGCTGGTTCTCGCCATCCTGGCTGTGGTAGCACTGAAGGCCTTTGACGCCAAGTTCTGGGGTGTGGTGTTGATGGGCGCGGCCGTGATGGTGTTGTTCCCGTTGCCTTGGCTCGACCGCTCACCGGTCAGGTCGATCCGCTACCGGCCCAGCTGGGTGCGGTGGTTGTACGGGATGTTCGTCGTCAACTTCTTCGTGCTGGGCTACCTTGGCATCAAGCCGCCGTCGGACATCGGCACGCTGGTGTCTCAAGCCGGTACGCTGTTCTATTTCGGCTTCTTCCTGTTGATGCCCTGGTGGAGCCGCCTCGGCGAATTCAAGCCCGTTCCCGACCGGGTCGTCTTCCAGGCACATTGAGCGCACGACGCAGCAAAGTATTTTCATGATGAAACTGATTCTTTCCCTGCTGGCGAGCCTGTCGTTGTGGACCGGCGCCCAGGCTGCTGGTGGCGGTGTGGCCTGGGACAAGTTCCCGACCGAGCGCATCACCGACATGGCGGCGCTGCAGAACGGTGCCAAGTTGTTTGCCAACCATTGCCTGAACTGCCATGAAGCCGCCTTCATGCGCTACAACCGGCTGCGCGACATCGGCCTCACCGAGCAGCAGATCAAGGACAACCTCGTGTTCACCGGCGCCCGCGTCGGTGACACGATGAAGGTGGCGATGGACGCCAAGGACGCCAAGGCGTGG
>ENA-OFCX01001196-OFCX01001196.1-metagenomes-genome-assembly--contig:-NODE-1196-length-10963-cov-2.960763_pt1 | contig 10963 bp, 9 predicted proteins | sample MGYA00153384_OFCX01 | MGnify analysis MGYA00153384
CCAAGCACCTGAATCGCCTTATCGAGGTGGTCAAGGTGGTCGACCTTACCGAGGCGGCGTTCACCGAGCGCGAACTCATGCTCATCAAGGTGCGTGCCGTGGGCAAGGAGCGTGACGAGATGAAGCGCATGGCCGAGATCTTCCGCGGTCGCATCATCGACGTGACCGAGAAGAGCTACACCATCGAGCTGACTGGGGACACCAGCAAGCTCGATGCCTTCCTGCTGGCCATCGACCGCGCAGCCATCTTGGAAACCGTTCGCACCGGCGCCAGCGGCATTGGCCGCGGCGAACGCATTCTTCGCGTCTGACGCACGCACCCACCCCATCACTTTTTTTCGGAGAGAACCATGAAGGTCTATTACGACAAAGACGCCGACCTGAGCTTGGTCAAGGGCAAGAACGTCACCATCGTCGGCTACGGCTCTCAGGGGCACGCCCACGCCCAGAACTTGAATGACAGTGGCGTCAAGGTCACGGTCGGTCTGCGCCGCGGTGGCGCCAGTTGGGCCAAGGTCGAGAGGGCAGGTTTGAAGGTGGCCGAGGTGGCCGACGCCGTGAAAGACGCCGACGTGGTGATGCTGCTGCTGCCCGACGAGCAGATTGGTGCCGTGTACAAGAACGATGTCGAACCGCACCTTCGACAAGGCGCCTCTTTGGCCTTTGCGCACGGTTTCAACGTCCACTACGGCCAGGTAGTTCCGCGTGACGACCTCGATGTGTGGATGGTGGCGCCCAAGGCCCCGGGTCACACAGTGCGCAACACCTACACGCAGGGCGGCGGCGTGCCGCACCTGATTGCGGTGCATGCCGACAAAAGTGGGCGTGCGCGCGACATGGCTTTGAGCTACGCCGCGGCCAATGGCGGCGGCAAGGCCGGCATCATCGAGACCAACTTCCGTGAAGAGACCGAAACCGACCTGTTCGGCGAACAGGCGGTGTTGTGCGGCGGTACGGTGGAGCTAATCAAGGCCGGTTACGAAACGCTGGTTGAGGCCGGTTATGCGCCGGAGATGGCCTACTTCGAGTGCTTGCACGAGCTCAAACTCATCGTCGACTTGATCTATGAAGGCGGCATTGCCAACATGAACTACTCGATCTCGAACAACGCAGAGTACGGCGAATACCTGTCTGGGCCCCGGGTAATCACGTCCGAGACCAAGAAGGCCATGAAGCAGATCCTGACCGACATCCAGACCGGTGAATATGCCAAGAGCTTTATCCTGGAAAACCGCGCTGGCGCGCCCACGCTGCTGTCGCGCCGCCGTTTGACGTCGGAACACTCCATCGAGGTCGTGGGCGATAAGCTGCGCGCGATGATGCCGTGGATCAAAGCCAGCAAGCTGGTGGATCGCAGTCGCAATTGATGGCGCGGCTATCCTCTGCGCATGAATGACGACACTCTTCCCGCGGCGGCTGATGACGGTGGCTTTGTAGACAGGCGACGTGCGCGGCGCAAGGGCATCTACATCCTGCCTAATGCCATCACGCTGGCGGCATTGTTCTCGGGGTTTTACGCCATAGTGATGGCCATGAACGGCCGCTTCGAAGCGGCTGTCATCGGCATTTTCTGCTCTGCGGTGCTCGACAGTCTGGACGGGCGTGTGGCGCGGATGACCAACTCGCAAAGCGCGTTCGGCGAACAAATGGACAGCCTGTGCGACATGGTCAGCTTTGGTGCCGCACCGGCGCTAATCATCTACATCTGGGGCCTCAAAGACCTGGGCAAGGCGGGATGGATTCCGGCGTTCGTGTATGTAGCCGGTGCGGCGCTTCGGCTGGCACGCTTCAACGTCAATATCGGCGTGGTGGACAAGCGGTTTTTCCAGGGGCTGCCCAGCCCGGCAGCGGCGGCACTGGTGATGAGCTTGATCTGGGTGATGGACGATGCCGGGTACCGTGCTGTCACCAAGATCGACTGGCTGGCCTGGACGGCTTTTGGCGTGACGCTGTACGCGGGCTTGTCGATGGTCACCAACGCGCCGTTCTACAGCTTCAAGGCGGTGGGCGGCAAGCGCACGGTGCCTTTTGCGGTGATCGTGGCCATCGCGCTGGGCATTGCCATCATCAACATCGACCCGCCCATCGTGCTGTTCGTGCTGTTTTGCGGTTACGCGCTGTCCGGCTATGTGGTCTACGCATGGCGCAAGTTCAAGGGGCGGCCGACCAGCGTGATCTCGATCTCCACCGACGAGCCTGATGAACGCGACCTGCATCGCTGAAATGTCGCGTGCTATATTATTTCGGTGAACATCAAGAACCTATCGATTGCGCTAGTCCTGCCAGGAGAGTTGCGGGTGCGGTGATCGATTTGGTTATGATTTCTTTCCGATCAACGGCCCGCCAGCGCAACGCAGCGGGCCGTTTTTCATTTTTCTGCGCTGCGTGCCCTCAACCTCAGCCTTGAAAGCAAGACCATGCCCGACAAGCTCATCATCTTCGACACCACCTTGCGTGACGGCGAACAGTCACCAGGCGCCTCGATGACTCGCGACGAGAAACTGCGCATTGCACGGCAACTGGAGCGGCTGCGGGTCGACGTGATCGAAGCCGGTTTTGCAGCGTCGAGCAATGGCGACTTTGAAGCCGTGAAGTCCATCGCAATGGCGATTCGCGAATCCATCGTTTGTTCGCTCGCGCGCGCCAACGACCGCGACATTTCGCGGGCCGCCGAAGCGTTGAAAGGCGCAGCCCGTGCCCGCATCCACACCTTCATCGCCACCAGCGAACTGCACATGGAGAAGAAGTTGCGCATGACGCGTGACCAGGTTTTTGAGCAGGCCAAGTTGTCGGTACGATTCGCCCGCAACTTGTGTGATGACGTGGAATTTTCACCCGAGGATGGCTACCGGTCTGACCCCGACTACCTGTGCCGCGTGCTTGAAGCCGTGATCACAGAAGGCGCCACCACCATCAACATCCCAGACACCGTCGGCTACGCGATTCCCGAGTTGTACGGCGAATTCATCCGCAGCTTGCGTGAACGTGTGCCCAACGCCCACAAGGCGGTCTGGTCGGTGCATTGCCACAACGACCTCGGCATGGCGGTGGCCAATTCGCTTGCGGGAGTGAAGATTGGTGGTGCTCGCCAGATTGAATGCACCATCAACGGCCTTGGCGAGCGGGCCGGCAACTGCGCGCTGGAAGAGGTGGTGATGGCGGTGCGCACACGACGTGATTACTTCGATTTGGACCTGGGCATTGATACCTCGCAGATCGTGCCCGCATCGCGAATGGTCAGCCAGACCACCGGCTTCGTGGTGCAGCCCAACAAGGCGGTGGTCGGCGCGAACGCGTTCGCGCACGCCTCCGGCATCCACCAGGACGGCGTATTGAAGGCGCGCGACACCTACGAGATCATGCGTGCCGAAGACGTGGGGTGGGCCGCCAACAAGATCGTGCTCGGCAAGCTGTCGGGCCGCAACGCCTTCAAGCAGCGTCTGTTCGATCTGGGCATCCAGCTCGAATCGGAAGTGGAGGTCAATGCCGCCTTCGCCAAGTTCAAGGAACTGGCCGATCGCAAGAGCGACATCTTCGACGAGGACATCCTGGCGCTTGTGATGGACGAGTCGGTCACGGCCGAGAAGGAACACTACAAGCTGTTGTCGATGTCGCAGCACTCCGAGACCGGCGAGCGGCCGCAGGCGACGGTCGCGTTCGCTGCCGGTGATCACGAGCATCACGCCCAAAGCGACGGCAACGGTCCGGTCGACGCCAGCCTGAAGGCGATCGAATCGAAACTTCAAACGGGCGCCGAGATGCTGCTCTATTCCGTCAATGCCATCACGTCCGGGAGCACAGAATCGCAAGGCGAAGTGACGGTACGGTTGCAGCATGGCGGTCGGGTCGTCAACGGCGTCGGGTCCGATCCCGACATCGTCGTGGCCTCGGTCAAGGCCTACCTGTCTGCGCTCAACAAACTGCACAGCAAGGTCGAACGGGTGGCTGCGCAGGGATGAGTCACGCCGCGGCCCCTGAAGATCGCCGTTGGTTCGTGGAATGACATGAGAAAAGGCCCGTAACGTTTTGATCTAGCGCGCCTTTGCCTCTTACACTGCCAACATCGGGACCAACAAGGAATGCCGTGGCTGCCCTCAAAAAATTTGTCCCAGCCACGCTGATGACTGTCATGACGATTGCGGTGCTGGCCCTGCCAGTCCCGTCGCATGCCAGTGAAACCAGCGGAGCCCGCAAGAAAGCCACATCGGCATCGAAAGCGATTGCCGCCAACGCACGCGCTTACAAACGGATAGCGTCGGGCCGGGTGCCGGTCGCGGTGCACGTGGTGCCGGCCCAGCTGTCCTACGGACAGGTCTTCGGCCTGCACGACACCGCAGATGCCTTGGCCTTGAAATCGAGCGTGGCCCTGGTGCTCGACCAGGACACGAACGAAGTGCTGTTCAGCAAAAATTCGCAGGCTGTGCTGCCGATCGCGTCGCTGACAAAGCTGATGACGGCGCTGGTCGTGACGGAAGCGAAGTTGCCGCTGGACGAAGCGCTGACCGTCACACAAGAAGACGTCGACACCGAGAAGCGAAGTGGATCGCGGTTGAAAGTCGGCACCCAGCTCACACGTCTGGAGATGATGCATCTGGCGTTGATGTCTTCGGAAAACCGGGCGGCCCACGCGTTGGGGCGACATTACCCCGGCGGCCTCGAGGCGTTCGTCAAGGCCATGAATCTGAAGGCGCAGTTGCTCGGCATGAAGGACACGACTTATGTCGAACCGACCGGCCTGTCCAGCCGGAACCAGTCGAGTGCGCGAGACCTCGCCACGCTGGTGGGCGCGGCCCACTCGCACCAGATCATTCGGGAATTGTCGACATCGCCCGAATACCAGGTCGAAGTGGGCAAGCGTGCGATGCAGTTCCGCAACACCAACGGGTTGGTGCGCAGCCCGGCATGGGACATCGGTCTGCAAAAGACCGGCTACATCTCCGAAGCCGGTCGGTGTCTGGTGATGCAGGCGCGTCTGGCGGGGCGGCAGCTGATTTTTGTGTTTCTCGACTCCGCCGGAAAATACTCGCGAATTGCCGACGCCGAGCGCGTGCGTCACTGGCTGATGCAGTCGCTGCCGGTCGTTCCGGCAACGGTCGTCGGGGTCAAGCTGGCAAGTTGAGCGACGGTTTGCGTGACGGGTAGAGCGATCGCTTTCGCTATTTAAAGAGCGCAGCTGCGGACGTAGCGGGGGTTGCCCGGCAGCATTCACTGCGGCTAACAGGGCGCCCCGTTCAGGTCGCGGCCAGCCGCGCCTTCAGCCCGGAAAACCGAGCGCAGTCGAAATCTGAGCGGCGGTGGCCTTGAGCCTCTCGAGCCAGACTTCTTCCAGCCGGTCGGCCGGCGCAGAAATCGACAAACCCGCCACCAGCCTGCGCTGGTCGTCGACGATGCCTGCGGCCATGCAGCGCACGCCCAGTTCGAGTTCTTCGTCGTCGCGAGCCGTGCCCGTCAACAGCACGCGGGCCAGTTCCTTTTCCAGTGCCGGCAAGCTGGTGATGCTGTTGCGCGTGTGCCCCGCCATGCCGGTGCGTGTGGCGTAGGCGCGAACCCGCGGCGGGTCGTCGTGCGCCAGGAACAACTTTCCGACCGAGGTCAGGTGCAGCGGCGCCCGGCCGCCGATGGCGCGCACCACCTGCATGCCCGAACGTTCGCTGTAGGTGCGCTCGATGTAGACGATTTCGTCGCCTTGTCGCATCGACAGGTTCACGGTCTGGTGCGTCAGGCGGTGCAGTTCGCGCATGGGTCCGAGCGCGGCCTCACGAACGTCGAGTCGCGCCTTGACCAAGTTGCCCATTTCCAGAAGCCGCAAGCCCAGCCGGTAGCTGCCTGCCTCCGGGCGATCGACAAAGCGTCCGATCGTGAGGTCGTTCAAGATGCGGTGGGCCGTCGACGGATGCAGGCCGGTGCGCTCGCTGATTGCCTTCAGCGACAGTGGTTCTTCGTTTGACGCCAGCAGATCGAGCAGATCGAAGGCCCGCTGCATCACTTGGATGGTGGGCGTTTTCGGATCGCGGGTGACCATGCACACGATTCTCGCGCAGTTCTCGCGGGTTTTGCATCACGAAATCTCACGCTGCCATCCGGTTGACTCGGCGGGGTTTCCTGGCTTTATGAGGCCGCGATCATTGCAGGTCTCGGGCCGCCGCCACCCCGCTGCGCACCGCGCCCTCGAGGGTGGCAGGGTACGGCCCGGCGATGTGGTCGCCCGCGGCCCGCAAGCCGGCCGCGATGTCGGCAGGCGGACGAATCAGCCCCGGCGTGCAGCGAAACGTCGCGCGCTTTTCCGTGATGGCGAGCCTCATCTGCAGCGGTCCTCGCAGCCAGGGACGCAGACACCCGAGCGCTTGCGCGATGGCGGCCTGCGCGGTCGCCTCCTGACCGCGCTCGACCCAGGCCTGTGCGCCGCTGACGACGAAGGCCAGCAGGCCCGCAGGGCCACCGAGCTGGCCCCGGTCGAACACGAATTGCGCGGGTGACGACACGTCGCTGTGCAGCGCCATCATCGCGGCCGGCAATCGGCAACCGTCGCTTTGCAGGTACACCGTCACGATCGGTTCAAAGCGCAAAGCGGCCGCCAGGCTCGACCACGAAGGCGAGACCGGTTGCACCAGTCGGGCCGCTTCCATCGGCGACGCGGCCAGGACGACGCGATCGAACGCTGCGCCGTCGACCCGCCAGCGTTCTCCGTCCGCTTCGAGTCGCTGCACCCGGTGCGCGCACCGAACCAATGCGCCAGCCGCCGCCAGCCACCGCATCGCCGGCGTCGGGAAAAGTTCGCTCAGGCTGGCCCGCGGCAGCAGCAGGTCGGCCGAACCCGCGCCCGAGAACAGCGCGTCTTTCAGGACGCGCAGAAAAACGCTGGCGCTGGCCTCGGCTGCGGGCGTGTTGAGCGCTGCCACGCACAGCGGATCGATCAGTTCGTCGCGCACCCGGGCGGGCAGGCGGGCCGTGAGTTCCGAGACGGTCAACTGCGCCGGGCACCTGAAACCACCCAGCGACCATCCGCCGGCCGCACGCAACAGCGCCAGTCGTTCTGGCCAGCGCCAATGACGTTGACGCAATACCGCGCCCGCAAAGGCCAGGGCGGCTGGGCCGCGCCCGAGTTGCAATCCAGCGCCGTCCGGATAGACGATGCACAGCGGCATGCGCAGCAGCGCCGCGTCGAGGTCGACGCCCACGGTTCGCATCAGACGCAGCGTCTCGGTGTAGGCGCCGATCAGGATGTGTTGCCCGTTGTCGAGCATCAGGTCGCCGGCGCGCACCTCGCGCGCCCGACCGCCGGGTTGCGGCGCCATGTCGAACAGGGTCACCTGATGGCCCAGCCGAGTCGCTTCGACGGCCGCGGCCAGCCCAGCCCAGCCGCCGCCGACCACGGCGACCGCGCGCACCGCTTTCGGCATCAACGGCCGCGCCAGTTCGTGCGCACCGCAATCCACAACTTGCGCAACGGCGTCAGCGAAGTGCGCTGGTGCAGCACCTGGAAGTTGTCTGCTTCGATCTCGCGCAGCAGCGTGCGGTAGATGTTGCCCATCATCAGGCCGGGTTTCTGCGCCGCACGGTCGGCGTCACCGAGCAGGGCGAAGGCTTCGTCGTAACACCGGTGCGCTCGCTCGGCCTGGAATTTCATCAGCGCGGTGAAGCGTTCGCTGTAGCCGCGGTTGAGCACCTCCTGCGCTTTCACGTCGAATTGCTTCAGCTCCGACATCGGCAGGTAGATGCGGTCGCGGCGCGCATCGTCGCCCACGTCGCGGATGATGTTGGTCAACTGCATCGCCAGGCCGAGTCGGTGCGCATAGGCGACAGTGCTGTCCTCCGTGCGCCCGAAGATGTTGGCCGCCACCTCGCCCACCACGCCGGCCACCAAGTGGCAATAGCGCGCCAGTCCGGGGTAATCGAGGTAGCGCGACTGTTCCAGGTCCAACTGACAGCCCGAAATCACGTCGCCCAGGTGTGCGGCAGTGACGCCGAAGGCGGCGCTGTGGGGCATCAGCGCCTTCATGGCGGGGTGCGTGGGTTGACCGGCGAAGCTGGCAGCCACTTCCTTGCGCCACCAGGCGAGTTTGGTGGCGGCAATGCCTGCGTCGGTGGTCTCGTCGACGACGTCGTCGACCTCCCGGCAGAAGGCATAGAACGCCGTGATCGCCGCGCGCCGGGGCGGCGGCAGGAACATGAAGGCGTAGTAAAAGCTCGACCCCGACTTGGCGGTCTTGTCCTGCACGTACTGTTCCGGCGTCATCGCTGCAAGCTGCCGCTGGTGCGCATCCCGGTCATGCGCGCCGCTCGCCACAGAAGCAACGGGCCGTCCAGCGCGGTGAGGCGGGGGCGCTGCAGCAGCACGGCATGGTCCATGTGGCGGATTTTCTCAAGAATGCGCAGGCCGCCCTGGACCACCAGCCGCAGCTCCCACCCCGACCGACCCGGCATGCGCGTAGCCAGCGGGGCACCTTGCAGCATCAGCGCTTCGGCCCAGTCGCACAGGCCGCGCACGAGGTCGCGTGCACGCAGGCTGTCGGTGGCGGCGGCCAGTTCGGCGGCGCTGACCCTGAGCGCCTGCAGGTCAGCCAGCGGCACGTAATGCCGGCCCCGCGGCGCGTCGACGCTCAAGTCCTGCCAGAAGTTGATGAGTTGCAGCGCGCTGCAGATGGCGTCGGATTGCTGCAGCGACAAGCGGTCGTCAATGCCGTGCAGGTGCAGCAGCAGCCGGCCCACCGGGTTGGCCGAACAGCTGCAATAGCGCAGCAGCGCATCGCGGTCGGCGTAGTCGGGGTTGCGCACGTCTTGCTCAAAGGCATCCAGCAATGCATGCAGCAGAGGCAGCGGCAGGGCGTGACGCTGCAATTGCGCCGCGAGCGCCGCAAACTGGGGCTGCCAGCGCGGGCTGGGCGCGGTCAACCGGGCCGTGGCTTGCAGGTCGCACCGGTACTGGGCCAGGTCGGCCAGGCGGACTTCGGCGGTGGCGCTGCCTTCGTTACTTGCGGTCCCTTCCGCGCGCGATGGCGCGGCCTGCCTGGCGATCGGGGATGCACGGCGGGGCAGTTTCTGGACGTCTGAAGTGGCGGCATGCCGCCTGCGGACCGAGCCAAGTTTGAGCGATGCCGCTGGCCTGGAGCGTTTGGTTGCTCAGGCACTCGATGCCGGGACGCCAGTGTTCTCCTTCGAGTCCCCGGGTCGCTTCCCGTTGCCCGCCACCCTGGCCGCCGAGGTGAGGGTCGAATATCCAAACGCGGCACTCCTCTGGCTGGCCTGGGAACACACCAGCGCGGCGGGGCGGCCCTTGCGCGGTGTTTGTGACTTGGGCCGCGCCAGTTTCACGGGTTGTTCATGGCGTACAGCGCCACGGGCAACTGAATATGCAGGAGATACCAGCATGAGCAACTATCAAAAAAGAACCAAAGATGAACTGGCTGCCCGCGTGGCCCGGGACATCTTCGACGGTGCCTATGTCAATTTGGGCATTGGCCAGCCCACTTTGGTGGCCAACCACATTCCGGCTGACCGCGAAGTGGTGCTGCACTCAGAAAACGGCATCCTCGGCATGGGCCCGGCCCCCGCCAAAGGTCTGGAAGATTACGACCTGACCAATGCCGGCAAGCAGCCCGTCACCCTGCTGCCCGGTGGCAGCTATTTCCACCACGCTGACAGCTTTGCCATGATGCGCGGCGGCCATCTGGACATCTGCGTGCTGGGCGCATTTCAGGTGTCTGCCAACGGCGATCTGGCCAACTGGAGCACGGGCGAGCCCGGTGCCATCCCCGCAGTGGGCGGTGCCATGGATCTGGCCGTAGGCGCCAAATCGACCTGGGTGATGATGGATCTGGTGAGCAAGACGGGCGAGTGCAAAGTCGTCTCGGCCTGCACCTACCCCTTGACCGGTCTGGCCTGCGTCAAGCGCATCTACACCGACCTGTGCACGCTGGAATGCACGCCTCAGGGCCTGCGCCTGATCGACACCGTCGAAGGCCTGACGCACGCTGCACTGGAAAGCATTGTGGGCCTGCCCATTGCACCAGCCAGCGCCTGAAGCACACGCGCCTTAAATACAAGACCAATCAGCCACTGGCGCTTATGAATAAAGCGCTGGCAGCTCTTAATTTATACAGCACCGCTGTCACCGGAGACACCACCATGAGCACTGCACCCCAAGCTTTCATCTGCGACGCGATCCGTACCCCCTTTGGCCGCTACGGCGGCGCGCTGTCCAGCGTGCGTGCCGACGATCTGGGCGCACTGCCCATCAAGGCACTGATGGAACGCAACCCCGGTGTGGACTGGAGCGCAGTGGCTGACGTGCTGTACGGCTGCGCCAACCAGGCTGGTGAAGACAACCGCAACGTAGCGCGCATGTCCAGCCTGCTGGCGGGCCTGCCGATTGAAGTACCCGGCGCCACCATCAACCGCCTGTGCGGCTCGGGTCTGGATGCCGTAGGCACTGCAGCGCGCGCCATCAAGTCGGGTGAAGCCCGCCTGATGATTGCCGGTGGCGTGGAATCCATGAGCCGCGCCCCTTTTGTCATGCCCAAGGCAGAGTCGGCGTTCAGCCGCAACAACGCGGTGTACGACACAACCATCGGCTGGCGCTTTGTGAACAAGCTGATGAAGGCGCAATACGGTGTGGACTCCATGCCCGAAACCGCCGAGAACGTGGCCGACGACTTCAAGATTGAACGTGCCGCGCAAGACCGCATGGCGCTGGCTTCGCAGCAAAAAGCCGCTGCCGCGATTGCGGCCGGTTATCTGGCCAAGGAAATCGTCAACGTCAGCATTGCCCAGAAAAAGGGCGACGCCATCATCGTCAGCCAGGACGAGCACCCCCGCGCCACCACGCTGGAAGCGCTGACCAAGCTCAAAGGCGTGGTACGCCCTGACGGCAGCGTCACCGCAGGCAATGCCTCCGGCGTGAACGACGGCGCTTGCGCCCTGCTGCTGGCCAACGAAGAAGCCGCCCAGCAATACAACCTGGTGC
>ENA-OFCX01001197-OFCX01001197.1-metagenomes-genome-assembly--contig:-NODE-1197-length-10961-cov-5.179993_pt1 | contig 10961 bp, 7 predicted proteins | sample MGYA00153384_OFCX01 | MGnify analysis MGYA00153384
GTGGCGGCCCGAACCGCATCGGTCAGGGCATCGAGTTCGACTACTGCTGCGTGCATGCTGCGATGGCATTGCGTGAAGATGGTTACGAGACCATCATGGTCAACTGCAATCCTGAAACGGTTTCGACTGATTACGACACGTCGGATCGCCTCTACTTTGAGCCAGTGACGCTCGAAGACGTGCTCGAAATCGTGCACGTGGAAAAGCCCGTCGGCGTGATCGTGCAATACGGCGGTCAAACGCCGCTTAAATTGGCGCGAGAACTCGAACGCCTCGGTGTGCCCATCATCGGCACCACCCCGGACGCGATTGACATGGCCGAAGACCGCGAGCGCTTCCAGAAACTGCTGGTCGAAATCGGCCTTAAACAGCCGCCGAACCGTACCGCTCGCGACGAAGCCAGCGCGCTGCGTCTCGCTGCTGAAATCGGCTATCCGCTGGTCGTGCGCCCGAGCTATGTGCTCGGGGGCCGTGCCATGGAAATCGTGCATGCGCCTGAAGATCTGGAGCGCTACATGCGCGAAGCGGTCAAGGTGAGCAACGACTCGCCCGTGCTGCTTGATCGCTATTTGAACGACGCGATTGAAGTGGATGTGGATGCGCTGTGCGACGGCACCGATGTCGTCATTGGCGGCATCATGGAACACATCGAGCAGGCGGGCGTTCACTCAGGCGATTCCGCGTGTTCGCTGCCACCGTATTCTTTGTCGAATGCACTTCAGGACGAGCTGCGACGGCAGACCGTATTGATGGCATTGGCGCTCAAGGTCGTTGGCCTCATGAACGTGCAGTTCGCTGTCAAGCAGGAGGACGGCGTGGATGTGGTCTACGTACTCGAAGTCAATCCACGCGCATCGCGCACGGTGCCGTTCGTGTCGAAGGCCACGGGTCGTTCGCTCGCCAAGATTGCAGCGCGCTGCATGGCCGGTCAATCGCTCAAATCGCAGGGCATCGTCGGCGAAGCCATGCCGCCGTATTTTTCGGTGAAAGAAGCCGTTTTCCCGTTCAACAAGTTTCCCGGTGTCGACACCATTCTCGGCCCGGAAATGAAGAGCACGGGTGAAGTGATGGGTGTGGGTTACACCTTCGCCGAAGCCTTCGAAAAGTCGCAACTCGCGGCGGGTACGCATCTGCCGACCTCCGGGAAAGTGTTCCTCTCTGTCAAAAGCGGCGACAAGCCGAAAGTGGCCGAAGTCGCACGCATCTTGCATGACGTTGGTTTCATCCTCACCGCGACAAAGGGCACGGCGAGCGCAATTGCTGCTGCCGGTTTGCCATGCGAAACAGTCAAAAAAGTCCAGGAAGGTCGCCCGAATATCGTCGACATGATCAAGGACGGGCAGATTGCGCTGGTCATCAACACGGTGGAAGAAAAGCGCGGCGCAGTGGCTGACAGCTCCTACATACGCCGCGCGGCGCTGGCCGCCAGAATGCCGATGTACACCACGATGGCCGGGGCGAAAGCCGCGGCCATGGGCATCCAGGATGGCCCCGAGTTAACCCCCTATTCGCTACAGTCACTTTTGAAAGAAGTTGTAGTACAGTAGAACTGTTAACGCACTATTTAGCCCGCCGAGAGCGAAACCGGCGGGCTTTGTTTTTTCTCCTCGCCCCGAGCGCCCATTGATAAGCGCCGGGCCAGACCGCAAATTGAGATCGCTATGGCACTATTTCCCCTCACAAAAACCGGCGCAGAACAGCTCAAGGCCGAACTACATCGATTGAAGACGGTTGATCGCATCGAGACGTCGCGCGCCATCGGCGAGGCGCGTCTGCAAGGCGACATTAGCGAGAACGCCGAGTACGAGGCCGCTAAAGAGAAGCAGTCGTTCATCGAAGGCCGAATTCAGGAAATCGAAGGCAAGCTTGGAAACGCGCAGATCATCGATCCGACGACGACCAATGCCGATGGCAAAGTAGTGTTCGGCGCGACGGTCGAATACGAAGATCTCGATACCGAGAAGAAAGCCACCTATCAAATCGTCGGCGAAGACGAGGCTGATTTCAAGATCGGCAAGATATCAGTGGGCTCACCGCTGGCGCGCGCGCTGATCGGCAAGAGCGTCGGCGACGTGGTTGAAGTGCAGGCACCCGGCGGTGCCCGCGAGGTTGAGATCGTTAGCGTTCGCTACGTTTAGACGGATCACTGTCCACTGCATGGCAGGCAAGCGAAAGGTCGCATATGGTTTTGTTCCGTGTAATGTTCGTTTTGATCTTGGTGATCCTTGCAGCAGCGACATCGGCGCAACCTCTCGCCACGTCATTTCGCAGCGGCGGCATCGAGATTCCAGCTTTTTTGCAACGTTCCGACGATGTGGTGCCGCGCGCTGTAGTGATTAACTTGCACGGCAATCCTGGGGGCAAGATTCGTGCAGAGTCTCCCTTGGCAACCCTGTTGGAGAAGCAGGGCATCGCGACTTTTTGGTTCAACTACCGCGGTAGTTGGGGCAACCTTGGGACGTACTCTGTCTCCAACGGCGTCGGTGACGCGCGAGCGGCGATTGAATTCCTCAAGAGCACCGAAGCAAAGCAGCGCTTTGGTCTCGGCGATTCTCCGATTATTTTGCATGGCTACAGCATGGGTAGTGCAATAGCAGTTTTGGGAGCCGCTGGAAACGACAGCGTGGCGGGTGTGGTCGCCGTCGCGCCCTGCGATCACGGCTATTTTGGTCGCGAGCGAGTGGACCCTCAATCGCGCATCAAGCAGTTTTTAGACGAGGCCGCTGAGGGACTTTTTGGACCAAATGGCCCTGTCCCAGGCGGCGGGCCCGCGTTTATGGGAGACCTCGTTGCGAACCATCAAAGTTATGGCTTCCCACGCAATGCATCCTCGCTACAAAAAACCGCACTGCTCTTCTTCCCTGCCTTGGACGACGAAACGTGCCCGATCGAGGACCATTTTCTCCCGCTGTACCGCGCTCTACGCAGCGCCAAGCATCCGCGACTGGAAGCCTTCGGATTGAACGCTGGCCACGGGCTCGACAGCGCCAGCGGGAACACGATGCGCCAGATGACAGCTGACTGGATTGTTCGCACCTTTCCATTCGCGCTGAGCAAGGTAGCCGCACCCGAGACCTCGATGTCGCGCCCTGCGCCTGCCCGTCGATAGCGCCCTTGGCCAATTGCTTGACAAGCCGGGTAGATACAAGGGTGGGCACTCCGTGCCCACCAAAACGGTGGCAAACGAACCAATCCTTTTCGCGCAGTGATGGTGGGCACGGGGTGCCCATCCTACGGATTGCTCATTGCGCTGCGCGGTTATTTAAACCGCCAACAATTCCACATCAAACATCAGCGTCGCGTTCGGCGGAATCACGCCGCCTGCGCCGCGTGCGCCGTAGCCAAGGGCCGCCGGGATGATGAGGGTGCGTGCGCCGCCTACTTTCATGCCTTGCACGCCTTCGTCCCAGCCTTTGATGACGCTGCCCGCACCCAAGTCAAACGCGAACGGGTCGCCGCGGTCCTTGCTGGAGTCGAATTTGGCACCCTTGACACCGTCGTTATAGAGCCAGCCGGTGTAATGGACTTGCACATGTGCGCCCGCTGCGGCTTCTGCGCCAGCGCCCACGGTGGTGTCGATATATTGAAGGCCGGAAGCGGTAGTTTGCATGAAAATTCTGCTTTAAAAATTAGGGAACCAAGAATCGTAACAGGGCGGCGTGGCATGGTTTAGTGTTGCAGAACCGGATGCGAGCCCGTTGCGTACCCTGCTCACCACCGCCACCATCGCGTTGCTAACGCTGGGGTGCGGGTCAGCAACGCCTGAGTCGTGAGCAAAAATAATGTGGGGATTGATGAAGATGGGTACGAAAAAAGATTGGATTCTCGTGGCGCTTGCCGTTGCAGGTTTTGCGGCAACGGCGGCATCCGCTCAGTCCGCCAACGGCATTAGCGGGCGCTTGCTGGCGACCGGCGGCGTGTCGACGATTGAAGGCGCGGGCGGCGGCGGTCTGTCGACTTGGGCCTTGATCACGGGCTACGGCACCGACGCTCAGATCGGCGCGAACGTGCATTACACCGGGGCCAAAACGCGCGATTTTTCGCTGCAATCGGGCGGCGTGGCCATCGGCCTGTACGACCGCGTGGAGCTGTCGTACGCCAATCAGCAGTTCGACACCAAAGACGTGTTGACCGCAATCAGCCCGGCGCTGCGCGGTTATAAGTTGAAGCAGGATGTGTTTGGCGTCAAGGTTCGGGTGCTCGGCAATGCGGTTTACGATCAGGACACGTGGCTGCCGCAGGTGTCGGTCGGGCTGCAATACAAGGACAACAAGGACGGCACGGTGATCCCATTTTTGAACGGCGCGCTGGCCGCGCTGAAGCCCGACATCAAAACCAGCGGCACCGATTTTTACGTCGCGGCGAGCAAGCTGTATTTGGCGCAAAGCCTGCTGGTGAACGGCACGGTGCGTTTTTCGAAAGCTAATCAATACGGACTGCTCGGGTTTTGCGGGCCGGATGGTCACCGCTATCGACCGGAATTTGAGGGATCGGTGGCGTACTTGCTGCGTCGCGATTTTGTGGTCGGCGCGGAAGCTCGCATCAAGCGCGGAAATCTGAAGAATCCGGCGTTGAACCTGCGTGAACAGGCGGCATGGGATGTATTCGTCGCGTATTTTCCTGGCAAAAACGTATCGATCACAGCGGCATACGTGGATCTCGGCGAAATCGTCGGCGCGTTGACGGCGAACCGGCGCCAGACCGGCGGCTATTTGTCGATGCAAGTTGGATTTTGAGCTTAACGAACGTAGCAGCTTTTTAGCTTAACACCTATTTTATATGGGCACAAACGTATAAAAGCCAGATAGTCGACTATCTGGCTTTTATCGTCCTAGCGCCAATGAAATAGACGTTTGGGACAAAAGCCACTTGCTATTGGTATCGCCTGACGATGCTTCCGTAACTCCAGAAGCCGAAGCGTTCCCAAACACGGCCCTGCCCCGTCGTCATTCAGCAACAGACTCCCTCCTATAATCGGTGAGTATGTCGACATTGGCCTAGGCCGTGGCGGCGGGGGGCGGAATTTCGCGGGCCAAGTGCTGGAAGACTCCTGTTCTAGTTTCTAGAGCAGGCGCAGCCACTGTACGGAAGTCGTGCCGCAGGCAACGTCACTTACACACACAAGGGAGTTCACACACTATGTCAGCCACCACCTGGCTCATCATTTCGCTCGTCTGCGGACTGGCGGCAATCGCGTACGGAGTCATCTCGATTTCGTGGATCAACGGCCTCTCAGCTGGCAACGCACGCATGCAAGAAATTGCCGGCGCGATTCAGGCGGGCGCTAAGGCCTATCTAGATCGTCAATACCGCACCATCGCCATCATCGGTGCCATCCTCGCCGTCATCATCTACTTTGTGCTCGACGGCAAAACGGCGATGGGCTTCGTGCTTGGCGCGGTGCTCTCGGGCGCGGCGGGCTTCATCGGCATGAACGTGTCGGTGCGGGCCAACGTGCGCACCGCCGAGGCCGCGCGCTCCGGCATTAACGCCGCGCTGGCCGTGGCCTTCCGTGGCGGTGCCATCACCGGCATGCTGGTGGTCGGCCTGGGCCTGATTGGTGTGGCGGGTTTTTACTGGTTCCTGATCGGCACGGCCAAATTCGCGCCAGGCTTGATGCAGGAAGGGCTGCACACGCTCATGGGGCCGCTGATAGGCTTCGCGTTTGGCTCGTCGCTGATCTCGATCTTCGCGCGGCTTGGTGGCGGCATCTTCACCAAGGGTGCAGACGTTGGCGCTGATCTCGTCGGCAAAGTTGAAGCCGGAATTCCGGAAGACGACCCGCGCAATCCTGCCGTGATCGCCGACAACGTCGGCGACAACGTGGGCGACTGCGCTGGCATGGCCGCTGACCTGTTTGAGACGTATGCGGTGACCATCATCGCCACCATGCTGCTCGGCGCACTGCTGATGAAAGCCAACGCGGCTGCGGCGGCTGTTTACCCACTGGCGCTCGGCGCTGTGTCAATCATCGCCTCGATCATTGGTTGCTACTTTGTGAAATACAGCGGCAAGGGCAAGATCATGAACGCCCTTTACAAGGGCTTAGCGGTTGCCGCGATCCTGTCGCTGATCGCATTTTTCTTCGTGACCAACATCGTGTTTGCGGGCGTTGATAGCGTCAACACCCTGCGCCTGTTCGGCGCGTGCGTCGTCGGCATCGTGCTCACTGGCGCGCTGGTGATGATTACCGAGTACTACACCGCTACCGAATACGCGCCCGTGCGTCACGTCGCGCAGGCGTCAACCACGGGCCACGCCACCAACATCATTGCCGGTATCGGCATCTCGATGAAGTCCACCGGCTACCCGGTGGTTGCGGTGTGTATCGCCATTCTGGCATCGCATTGGCTGGCCGGTTTATACGGCATTGCTGTGGCAGCAACGGCCATGCTGTCGATGGCCGGAATTGTGGTTGCACTTGACGCCTACGGCCCGATCACCGATAACGCCGGTGGCATTGCCGAAATGGCTGATCTGCCTAAAGAAGTGCGCGCCGTGACCGATCCGCTCGATGCCGTGGGTAACACCACCAAGGCCGTCACCAAGGGCTACGCCATCGGCTCGGCCGGCCTGGCGGCGCTGGTGCTGTTTGCCGACTACACGCACTCGCTGGAAGGACGCGGCATGAACGTCGCCTTCGACCTGAGCGACCCGCTCGTGATCGTCGGCCTGATCATCGGCGGGCTGATTCCGTACCTGTTCGGCGCGATGGCGATGGAGGCGGTCGGTCGTGCCGCCGGGGCCGTGGTGGTCGAGGTGCGGCGGCAGTTCGAGGACGGCCTGATCATGGCCGGCAAGCGCAAGCCCGACTACAGCGCAGCAGTCGACATGCTCACCACGGCGGCGATCAAGGAGATGGTGGTGCCGAGCCTGTTGCCGGTGGTGGTGCCGATCGCGGTCGGGCTGCTGCTCGGCCCGGCTGCACTCGGCGGGCTGCTGATGGGCACGATCGTCACCGGCCTCTTCGTCGCGATCTCGATGTGCACCGGCGGCGGCGCGTGGGACAACGCCAAGAAGTACATCGAAGACGGCCACCACGGCGGCAAGGGCAGCGACGCCCACAAGGCGGCAGTGACCGGAGACACCGTCGGCGACCCGTACAAGGACACCGCCGGCCCCGCCGTCAATCCGTTGATCAAGATCATCAACATCGTGGCGCTGCTGATCGTGCCGCTGCTGCCGATGGGTGCCGCCACGGGTGGCAACGCCGCCCACAGCGCGGCCCCGGTCACGGCGGTGATGGCGCCGGCATCGGTGAACGCCGCCGCGCCCGAGACGCTCGCGGCCGGATCGGCTGCACCGGCTGCTTCGGCTGGCCTCTCTGCCACGGATGTCGCTGCTGACGCCTCCGCGGCAGCAGCAGCGGCATCGGACGCCACGGCAGCAGCGGCCGACGCCGCGTCGGCCGCCAGCAAGTAGCCGCACCAGCGGTTTGTCCAGACAGGGCCGGCAGGGCGATCTGCCGGCTTTTTTCATGGCGCCGGGACCCTTCGGCCGGATCACATCCTTCAAGGCCGGCGTGCGCCGAGCCGTCGTTTGATCGCCGTTTATCGCCGTCCAATCGCCGTCCGATCGTCACTCCACACGGTCGCCCCAGACGGTCGCTACCCGCGGCCACTGCAGGCGGTCGGCGCCTGCGCTGGCGCGCTGACTGAGCCGCTGCCACCGGCACAAGGCCATCACGGCGGCCCGCGCCCCGTTGCGTTACCGTCGTGTCATGTTCCCCGGCCTGAACCTCGCCCAGTGGCTCACGCTGCATGGCCTGGTGACGTTGCTCGCGGTGCTGTTTTATGTGATCACCTCGCACCTGATGCACCAGCGGCGGCATCCAAGTGCCGCCATCGCGTGGATCTTGTTCATCCTGCTGATGCCGTACGTTGCGCTGCCGATCTTCCTGACCTTCGGCTCGCGCAAGCTGGCGCGCCCGCGCGCGATGTTGCAATTGCAGCCGGCACTCGGCAACGACGCATTGCCGTGGGCTGTGCAAACCTTGCAGGCGCTCGGGCAGCCGGCGCCTGACGCCTACCGCGAACTCGACATCCACGTCGACGGGCACGCTGCCACGTTGGCACTGTGGCGCGTGATCGACGCCGCGCAGCAATCGATCGACGTCTGCACCTTCATCCTCGGGCGCGATCGGCTGGGCGTTGCCGTGATCGACCGGCTGTGCGTCAAGGCTGCCGCCGGCGTGCGGGTGCGGGTCTTGCTCGATGGCCTGGGCAGCTTGATGGCAGGACGCCCCGACCTGCGCCGGCTGCGTGCTGCCGGGGCGCTTTGCACCCTGTTCGTCCCGCCGCTGCATTCGCCACTCAAAGGACGCACCAACCTGCGCAACCACCGCAAGCTGCTGATCACGGACGGCGCGCTCGAGACGAGACGGCTGTGGTGCGGCGGTCGCAACCTGGCCTCGGCGTACTTCGAAGGAGAACCCGGACGGCCGCCCTGGATCGACCTCAGCTTCGACCTGTGCGGCCCGGTGGTGCGGCAGGCGACCGCCCTGTTCGAGCACGACTGGGCGTTCGCGGGCGGCGCAGCCACCGCTGGTGTGGCCACGCCACCCGCCTTCAACCATGCGCACAGAGCGGCGCCGACCCACAAGGCGGACGGTGCAGCGATGGGCGGTGCAGCGCCGAGCGGTGCAGCATCGCACGACACAGCAAAGCGCGACACAGCAGCGCGCGACACGACAACGCTCGACACGGCAAAGCGCGGCACAGAAAAGCGCGATGCGGCGTCGGCCACGGCGCTGGCACAGCTGGTCGCGTCCGGCCCCGACCAGGTCGACGACACGCTGTATGCCTTGCTGGTCAGCGCGGCCTTCCGCGCTCGAAGGCGCATCTCGCTGGCCAGCCCGTATTTCGTGCCGGACGGTGCATTGACGATGGCGTTGGCCCTGGCGGCGCGGCGTGGCGTGGTGGTCGACCTGCTGCTGCCCGCCCGGTCCAACCATCCGCTGTCGGACTTCGCGCGTTCACGGGCGCTGCGCGTGCTCTCGGCCGCCGGGGTGCGCGTCTGGCTGACAACGCAGATGCTGCATGCCAAGCTGGTGGTGGTCGACGATTCGCTGGCGCTGGCCGGCTCGGCCAATCTGGACAGCCGCAGCCTGTTCCTGAATTACGAACTGATGCTGGCGTTTCACGAGCCCGCCGACGTCGAGCGCTTTGCCAGCTGGTTCGGCCCGCAACGGCTGTCTGCGCACCGCTATGCGGCCCGGCGACCCGGACTCTTGCGCGACATGCTCGAAGGCATGATTCTCTGGCTCGGGTTCCAGCTTTGAATGGGCTGATGCCGCTGGTTCGGTCACCCGGTCGCGTGCCAGCCGGTCGGCGGCGCTCAGCGGGCGTCGTCGGCGGCCTGTTCGCCTTCGGGCACCGGCCGGAACATCGTCAGCACCGCGTCCTCGGTGCTGGCCGGCACGGGCTGCAGCGCCACCAGCGTCAGGGCGCCTGCCAAACGGATGCGCGCCCCGGGCCTGATCGGCACGTCGTGGCCTTTCAGCGTCGGCCGGTTGTTCACCTCGGTCAGCGAGTCCGACAACGATCGCATCGAGAAGCCGTCGACACCGCGTCGCAACTCGAAATGCCAGCGGCTGATGTGGCGCGCCAGCAGCGGGTCCGGGTGGGCCAGCACGACGTCATTGGCCGGCATGCCCTCGTGCACGCGCAGGCGCCCGAAACTGATGATGTCGAGCATCGGCAGCTCGATCAGCTCGCGCGTTTCCTCGATGCGCAGCTGGGTCGGAAACTGGCTGCGGTCGCGCCAGTCGAGCGTCAGCAGTTCGATCGGCTGCGCCACGCCTTTCAGTTCGACCGCACCGACGCTGCGGCACTGAATGCGCCCGGCCGAGCCCAGTTCCTGGAACACCTCGCGCGTGAGCCGGATCTCGCCCACCGCGGCCGACGCCGCCACGCGCGAACACAGGTTGACGCAATCGCCGCTGACGGCCGTGCCGTCGGTCAGCACCGCTCCCCAGTGCAGCCCCATGCGCAACTGCAGCTGATGGGCCCGGGCGCGTGACAGGTTTTCATGCGAGATCAGGCGCTGCACCACCAGCAGGGCGTCGACCGCAGGTTGTGCGTCATTGAACACCATGAAGACGCCGTCGCCGGCGGTGTCGACGATGCGGCCGTGCGCATCGCGCGTGCCCTGCTCCAGCAGGTCGATGTGCAGTTGCTGCAACTGTCGACCGGCCGCGTCGCCGAAACGCGCGAAATACGGCGTCGAGCCGACGATGTCGGAAAACACCAGCAACATGCGCCGCTCGAAGCGCCGATTGAGCTCTTGCTGCAGCGAATTCTGCAGGCGGATGATCTCCGTCATGCTCAGTAATTGCAGGGATCCGATGTCGGGAACGCGTTGGTCTTTCATGGGGTTCTCGGGTCACTGCGATGCCGCAGCCGACGGCGCTGGACAAGCCAACGAAATTGCATTCTGACGGCCCGGCGGGCGCCGCCGTGCAAAAAGCGAGATTGGCCAAATTGTGCGCTTCGTTGCGTCGAACGAACCCGTGCCGATCCGCGGGCGCAACGGCCGGAACATCTGCAGAGACATCGCAGAGACATCGGCAGAACGTCGGCGCGCAGTTCGGCCGTCTTTAGCGTGTTCCACCGCACAGAGCAGCGTCCAGTCGCCGCCTACCCTTTCATAAATGACGAGGGTTTGACATGGATGACGACCTGCACAGGGTGGTGGGTGTGTATGCGACACGCGCCGAAGCCGAGGTCACGCACGACCTCCTGATGAAGACCGGCGTGGCCGCCAGCCAGCTGAAAATCCTGCAAGCCAGCCCGAGCGGTGCGGTACGGGCCGATGGGGTCGACAGCGACGAAGTGTTGAACGACATATTGCGCCGTGGTGCGATCGGCACGGCCGTGGGCACAGCGGCGGGCGCGGCCGGCACGGTGGCGATCTGCGGAAACGACTCGTCGGGCTCCTCGGGCTCGGCCGGCCGGATGCGC
>ENA-OFCX01001198-OFCX01001198.1-metagenomes-genome-assembly--contig:-NODE-1198-length-10959-cov-2.924982_pt1 | contig 10959 bp, 11 predicted proteins | sample MGYA00153384_OFCX01 | MGnify analysis MGYA00153384
GATCATCACCCGGCAACGGCGGTTTGTCTGTGGGGCAGGTGTGGCCCGCCAGCCCGATCGATCAAGGCACCCGTCAGCGCAGCATCAAGACGCGTAGCGCGTGTGCCACCGAAGGCCTCGACAACGCGAGCGCCGAGGCGAACCACCGTGAACCTGGGCCGCGCTATTGCTGTGTGCGCCGGGGCACCGACAGGCCGAGTCGCCCCGTGCACGCTAGCATTTCGTGCAAGCCGTCCCTGGCGGGCCAGCCACCGCAAGGAATCCATGCAAGTCCTGCTCCACTCCGATCCGAACACCGATGGCAGCCGCATGATGGCCGAACACCTGACGACGGTTGTCAAGGAGGCGCTGGGCCGCTTCGGTGACGAGGCGCGCGCGGCCTTCGCCAAGGTCGGCGTGCTGATGGCCAGTGCGCGGCGCACGGCACAGGCGCTGCACCCGACCAACCTGCATGTCAACACCAGACTCTTCCCGCGCGACACCGTGCAAAGCCGGCTGCCCGACCCGGTGTGGCTGGAGCATTGGTTAGACAAGCAGATTCAGTTCGACGCGGCGTGGGAAAACAAGGTTGTCGAGCGCATCCTGCACAACATGAGCCTGCTGATGGAGCGCAGTTTTGCCAGCGTGCAAGAGCTGAACCGCTACCGCAAGGAAGTCACCGCCAGCCTGGCGGCACAGGCGCGACCGGTGGTTTAGCCCGGTCTGCGCTGGCGCGTCGGGCGGTTCACCAGGATGATGCCCGCGCACACCGCGACCAGCCCCACCAGCAAGCGCGCCGTGGCCGGCTCGTTCAGCAGCATCACCCCGGCCAGCAAGCCGAACACCGGCGTCAACAACGTGAACGCCGAGACCCGCGTGGCCGGGTAGTGGCGGACCAGCCAGAACCACACCAGGTAGCTGGCGAAGGTCACCACCCCGGTTTGAAAGCCCAGCCCCCACCAGGTGGCGGCACTGAACTGCGTAGGCATCGTCTCGCCGGCCAGCGGCGCGGCCGCGCCCAGCACCACGGCCGACACCAGCAGCTGGTACATCAAGGTTTTTTCGGGCAAGGCGCGCGTCAGCACGCTGCCGCGCAAGGCCAGCGTGCTGAGCGCCCAGAACACCGCGCCGGCCAGGCCCAGCGCGTCGCCCAGCCACTGCCGCGGGCCCGCCGTGGCGGCGCCCAGGCCTTCGCTGTAAGCCCACACCACGCCGGCAAAAGCGATCAGCAGGCCCAGCATCTGGACCCGGTCGAGCTGCTCGCTGCGGTTCAACCAGGGCATGCCCAGCGCCACCACAAAAGGCGCGCTGTACAGAAACACCACCATGCGCGACGCGCTGGTGAACTGCAGGCCGATGAACAGGCACGCGAACTCGGCCGCGAACAACGCCCCCACCAGCAGACCGGCCCGGCCACTGCCGTCTCGGCGCCACAGCGGCAAGCCGCGGGCGCGCGCCCACAGTGCCAGCAACAACGCCGCGCCCAGCGAGCGCACGGCCGCCTGGGTCAGCGGCGGCACTTCGGCCAGCGACACCTTTGCGGCCACCTGGGACAGGCCCCAAACCGCACAGCAGCCCAGCAGCAGCAGCACGGCGCGGGCGTCGAGGTGGCTCTTGCGTCCATCGGTCATCGCCGGCATTGTGGGTGCAGGCGATTTGAGGTTCGGCGAGCCCGATCGCCTCTGCGATTCGTTGCTGAGCGTGCCAACCACGCCCGGCTGGTGGCGTGAGATTCATCGTCGACGCACAACTGCCGCCTTCCCTGGCGCACCACCTGGGCAAGCACTTCAACGTCACGGCGAGCCATGTGCGCGACCTGGGTCTGCGCGACGCGGACGATTTGACGATCCATGGACACGCGCGGCGCAGCGAATCGATCGTGATTACCAAGGACAGCGATTTTGTTGAACTTGGGCATCGGCACGGCGCGCCGCCGCAGGTTGTCTGGGTGACCTGTGCCAACACGACCGCGTGGACGGGCACTAACTGCACCGCGCTCGTTGGCAGCCTTGCCGTTGCATTGCACCCAGCCATGCCGCACACAGCAGCCCCGCGATGCTGCCGGTGGCGTGGCCCAGGGGGGCCAGCGCAATGTCCCAGCCTGGGCTGTGGCGCAGCGGGTCGCTCCAAGGCGCTTCAAGCAGCAACTTGACCACCAAGCCGGCCAGCATCAGCAGGCCCACCGCGCGCCGCCGCCCGCTGCCCGCCCACGCCAGCCACAACGACGTGGCGGCCACCCCAGCGTGCAGCACGCCCGACAAGCCGCCGTAGTGCAGCAGGCCGGGTTGGAGCAGCAATCCCAGGTGGGTCAGCGGCCACGCCGCGAACCAGGCGCATGCCAAGGGTGCAGGCGCCCTGGCCGCCCAACCGTATGCGGCCACCAGCGCGGTGGCCGCCAGGTTGCCGGCCAGGTGCCGTTCGCTCCAGTGCACGCCGGCAGCGGTCCACCAGCGCCAGGGTTCACGCCAGGCCAGGCCCGGCTGCCAGTCCAGCCAGGCGGCCGGCGGCCACCACAGCAGCACAGCCAAGGCGGCCAGCACGGCGCTGAACAGCAGCCACAGCCGGCCCGGTGCGGCGATGTTCAGCCGAACACCGCTTGCCACAGCGCCAGTACCGCGGCGCGCTGAGCGGCCAGGGCCGGCGGGTCGACCTGCGTGGGCCGCTCGTCGAGTCGCGCGCTGTGCTGGGCGCGGCGCAAGTCGCGATAGGCGTCGGCGGCGGCGCGGCCCACGCCGGGGGGCAGCAGCCCGGCGGCCTCGGCACGTTGCAGCAGGGCGATGTTGCCGGCGTTGTCCAGCAGAGTGGGCTGTACGGCGGCGTGCGCCAGCACCAGGTACTGCACGGAGAATTCGACATCCATCATGCCGCCGGTGCTGTGCTTGACGTCGAAGCGGCCGGCTGGCACCGGCCGCGCGCCGCGCACCTTCTCGCGCATGGCACGCACCTCTTCGCGCAGCGCCACGGGATTGCGTTCAGCGGTCAGCACGGCGCGGCGGGTGCGCTCGAAGCGCGCTGCGAGCGTGGCGCTGCCGGCAGAAAAACGCGCGCGGGTCAGGGCCTGGTGCTCCCAGGTCCAGGCGGTGTTGCTGCCGCGGCCGACCTGGTAGCGGTCAAAGGCGTCGATGGACGTGACCAGCAGGCCCGAATTGCCGTTCGGCCGCAGGGCAGTGTCGATGTCGAACAACTCCCCCGCCGCCGTCCGTGCCGTGAGCCACGTGATGAGTTTGCGCACAAAGCCAGCGTAGGCGTCGAGCGCGCTGTCCTTGTCGGGTTCGTCGGCGTCGTCATACAGAAACACCACGTCCAGGTCGCTGCCGTACCCCAATTCCTTGCCGCCGAGCTTGCCGTAGGCAATGACGGCCAGCCCGGTGACGTCGCGATGGCGCTGCTTCAACCGCGCCCAGCACCAGCGCACGGCAATGTCCAGCACCGCGTCGGCCAGCGCCGACAGGTCGTCGGCCACCTGTTCAACGGTGAGCTGGCCCTCGACGTCGCGCACCAGGGTGCGAAAGACTTCGGCATGGTGGGCGCGCCGCAGCGTGTCGAGCAGCTTCTCTTCGTCATCTTCGCCGGCGCGTTGCCAGCCGGCCAGCCGGTCGTCCAGTTCAGCCAGAAAGGCCCTGGCGTCGAAGCGCTGGTGCAGCAGCCGCTCGTCTGCCAGCTCGTCGATGACACCCGGGTGTCGCATCAGGTACTGCATCGGCCAGCGTGCCATGCCCAGCAGGCGCAGCAAGCGCGTGTGCACTTCCGGGCGTTCGACCAGCAAAGCCAGGTAGTTCTCGCGCCGCAGCAGCGGCTCGACCCAGTCGACAAAACGCAGCGCGCCTTGGGCCGAACAACGGCCGTCGGTCATGGCCAGGCCCGTCTTGTGCATCAGCCGGCCCAGGCGCAAACGGCTGTCGTCGCGCAGCGCCAGCACACGCGGGTGACTGGCCCAGGCGCGCAGCCGCTCGGCCAATTCACTGGGCAGTGTGTCGAGCAGCAATTCACTGTCGATGCCTTGCGGACCCGGCCCGCAGCCGTTGCAGCCCTTGCGCACCGCGCCGCCGGTGTCGGCCGCGGCCTGGCCTTCGCGCAACAAGGCGTCGAACTCGGCTGCCGCCGCTTCGCGCACCTCTCCCAGCTGTTGCAGCAGTGCGCAGGCCGCCTGCGGCTGCGCGCCACCACCGGGCGCCAAGCCCATGCTGCAGGCGATCCAGTTCAGGTCGTCATCGGTGGTGGGCAGCAGGTGCGTCTGCTGGTCGTCGAGAAACTGGATGCGGTGTTCGACCCGGCGCAAGAACACATAGCCCTCGGCCAGGCGCTCGGCCGTGGCGGCTTTCATGAGGCCGCGTGACACCAGCCGCTGCAGGCCGCGCAGCGTGCTGCGGGTGCGGATTTCAGGGAACTGCCCGCCGCGCACCACCAGCATCAGTTGCACGGTGAATTCGATCTCGCGGATGCCGCCGCGCGACAGCTTCACGTCGTTGGCGCGCTCGGGCCGCCCGGCGGCGCGGCGCTGCGCTTCGTCGCGGATCTTGCGGTGCAGCTGGCGCAAGCTTTCAAACACACCGTAGTCGAGGTAGCGGCGGTAGACGAAGGGCGTGACCAGTGCGCGCAGCGCCAGCGCGCGGCCGCTGGTGACGGCGGCGCGCGGCGCCACGACACGGCTCTTGAGCCAGGCAAAACGTTCCCACTCGCGGCCTTGCACCTGGAAATATTCCTCCAGCATGCCCAGGCTGCACACCGCCGGGCCCGACTGGCCGTTGGGGCGCAGCGCCAGGTCGACGCGAAAAACGAAGCCGTCGTCGGTGGTCTCGCCGATCAGCGCGTACAGGCGTTTGGCCACGACGCTGAAGTATTCGTGGAACGACACCGCGCGCGGGCCCGCTGTCTGGCCGTCGCCATGGCCGTCGCTTCGAGCGTCGCTTCGGGCGTCGCTACGTCCATCATCTTCGTAGACGTAGATCAGGTCGATGTCAGACGACACGTTCAATTCGCGGGCGCCGAGCTTGCCCATGCCGACGATCCAGAAATCGCAGCGTGTGCCGTCGTCACGCAGCGGTGCGCCGTGGCGGGTGTCGGCGTCGGCCAGTGCACTGGCCAGGGCGAGCTCCAGCGTGGCTTCGGCCAGGTGGGTCATGGCGCCGGTGATGTCGTCCAGCGCGGCGGCCTGCTCGATGTCCAGTACCGCCAGGCGTTCCAGCACCAGGTGGCGCGCCACGCGCAACGCGGCGGGCAAGTCGCGACCCCGGGCCTCCAGTTGGCCGACCAGCGCCGTGATGTCGCCCACGCCCGGTACACCGGGCGCCAGGCGGGCCAACTCGCCGCCATAGCGGCGACGCACGCGCTGGACAAAACGGCTGTGGGCGGCGAACGTCGGTGATTCCTCTGACGGCATGGGGAATTGTGTCCCGGGGCGCGGCGCGAGGTGGGCGGTGTTTGTTTGGACCCATTGTTTGAACCGTTCGTGCGAACAGCGCAGGCGGCCACCGCGTCGTGTCGACACACAATGCGGGCATGAAGATCGCCGCCGTGCAGATGGTTTCCACGCCCGACGTGGCCCGCAACCTGCGCGCCGCCGCGCGGCTGGTGCAACGCGCGGCCGAGGCCGGCGCCACGCTGGTGGCCTTGCCCGAGTACTTCTGCCTGATGGGCCACCACGACGCCGACAAGCTGGCCATGGCCGAGGCGCCCGGCGACACCGACACTGGCCCGGTGCAAGGTTTCCTGTCAGCCGCAGCGCGCGAACATGGCGTGTGGCTGGTGGGCGGCACCTTGCCAGTGAAAACAGCCGCCAGCGACCGTGTGCTGAACCGTTGCTGCGTGTACGCGCCCGACGGCACCGAAGCCGCGCACTACGACAAGATTCACCTCTTCGCGTTCGACAATGGCTGCGAAAGTTACGACGAAGGCCGCACGCTGCTGGCCGGCAGCGCGCCGGTGGCCGTGCAGGCCGGCGCATTGCGCGTCGGTTTGAGCATCTGCTACGACCTGCGCTTCCCCGAGCTGTACCGCGCGCTGATGCTGCCGCCCTGCGATGTGCTGTGCGTGCCGGCCGCCTTCACCCACACCACCGGCCGCGCGCACTGGGAATTGCTGCTGCGCGCCCGCGCCGTGGAAAACCAGTGTTACGTGCTGGCCGCGGCGCAGGGCGGCACGCATGCCAACGGCCGCCGCACCTGGGGCCACAGCATGGTGGTCGACCCGTGGGGCGAGGTGCTGGCCGTCTGCGAAGCCGGTGACGAGGGCGAAGGCCTGGCCTTGGCGCAGATCGACCCGGCGCGCATGGCACAGGTGCGCGCCCAACTGCCGGCGCTGGTGCACCGCAGGCTTTAGCGCGGCACCTCAGTCGTTTGCGATGCGCCAAGGTTCAGGCGAATTCACCGAACTGCGGGAGTCGCAGGACAGCCGCCATCAACGACGGGCGGATCGGCCGTCAACCGTGGACAAATCGACGTCAGCGCATGCCAAACATCATCCGCCGCGCCAGCCAGCCCTTGGCCAGCGGCGTGGCCTGCAGCGCCGCCAGCGCCAGGCCTCGGGCGGTGGCCATGCCGGGCAGGTCCCAGGTGAAGCTGCGCGCCAGGAAGTCGGTGGTGGCAATCAGCGCCCAGCGGTCGGGGGCACGGGCCCAGTTCACCTGTCGCAGGGCACTGTCCAGGTCGCCCGCCCAGCGCAACCGGGCCACCAGTTCATGGGCGTCGCGCAGGCCCAGGTTCAGGCCCTGGCCGGCAACCGGGTGCAACGTTTGTGCGGCGTTGCCGATGAAGACCGTGCGGCCCTGCACCAGTGAGCGTTCGGCGTTCAGGCCCAGGGGAAAGTCCTTCAGCGCGCTGACCGCCACCAGCCGGCCCGCTGCCGGCGGGAACACCGTGTTCAGCACCGCCAGGCGCTGCGCGGCGTCGAGGTCGCGCACCGGGTCGTCGCGGCTGTCCACGCACCACACCAGCGCCGCGCGCTGCATGCCGGCGGCGCCGCCCGGCAGTGGCAGCAACGCGGCAGGGCCGTGGCGCGTGAATCGCTCGAAAGCGCGGCCGGGGCTGCCGCCTTCGATGTCGACGTGGCCGACCCAGGCGGTCTGTGCGTAGTCGCGCACCACGGCTTTGCGTGCCTGGTGGCCGAAGACGCCGCCTTCTGCCACCACGGCCAGGTCGAACGGCTCGGCAATGCCGGCATCGACCTCGACCGCGTCAGGCAACGGCTTCAGCGCCGCCACCGGCGTGCCGAAGCGGCTGCGCAAGCGCTGCGGGTGCGCCAGCACCTGGGCCTGCCACGCGCGCTGCAAGGGTGCGACCAGTGCGCCATACGGCAGCACGGCGCCCAGCAATGGCAGGCCCAGTTCGCGGGCTGACAGATGCACCTCGGGCCGGCCCGAGGGCAGCCAGGCCGTGGGCGTGGTTTGCGAGACATGGATCTCGCGGATCGGCTCCGCCGCGTCGGCCGGCCAGGCGCCCAGCTGCTGCAGGAACTGCACGCTGCCCAGCGCCAGCGCCAGCGTGCGCGCGTCGGCCGACACATCGCGCTCGGCCGGCCGGGCGTCGAACAGCGTGATGCTGCTGTGCGGCAACAGCCGCGCCGCGTGCAAAGCCAGCGCCAGGCCCACCGGGCCGGCACCCACCACTGCGACCCGCCACGCGGTGTTCGCCACGCCTGTGTTTGCCACTCATTTCTCCGTTTGCTGCTGCGTATTATTTCGCCTGTCGCTTCCCCATGGCAGGCAACGAAATCCGGTACGGCGGCAGCCTGACCTGAAGAACGAGGACAAGCTGTTCCAGAGCCCGTTCAAGAGCGATGTGTATTTCTTCAGCACACGCCAGCAGCTGGACAGGCGCTGGGGCACGACGCAGCCGGTGACCATCCGCGACAAGGACTTCGGCGCCATACGCCTGCGTGCCTTCGGCAACTACGCGTACGCGATTTCCGACCCGAGGCTGTTCCACACGGTGGTCAGCGGCACCAGCGCGCGCTACACGGTGGACGAGCTCGACGGCCAGCTGCGCGGGCTGATGCTGCAGCACATCAGCGACGCGGTGGCGCAAAGCGGCGTGCCCTTCCTCGACCTGGCGGCCAACCAGGTTGCATTTGCCAAACAACTGCAAGTCGCCACGGCGGCCGAATTCACCAGGCTGGGCCTGGTGCTGCAAGCCGTCAACGTGCAGAACCCGAGACTGTCCGAGGATCTGCAAAAGGTGCTGGACCAGAAGATCGGCGTGGGCACGTTGGGCGACGTCATCGGCCTGGGTGCCGGCGTGGCGTGGCGTTGCGGCAGCCGCAGCCACAGCGCCCGTGGGGCTGAAGCCCGACGAGGTCATGGCCACCATCGAGAAGCTGGCTGACTTGAAGGCCAAGGGCTACCCGCACCACCTCATCAACACCACGGACGCGCCGCTGAAATAACTCAGCCTGAGCACCAAGGAATACCCCGAAGTCTGCGAGTACGCCGACAGCGGCAAGCTCATGGCGTTCTCGGCCGGGGACGGCCAGAGCACCTTGCGCAGCATTCATCACAAGGGCGCGCGCGTGGACGACTGGAACGGCGAGGCGTAGCGCGGTGGCCGGCTCGGTGCGGGCTGGGTGCCGGCCATCTGACCGAATGGATCGACGCCCAGGCACTGGGCCATCAGCTGTAGCTGACCCACCCCCGCCGCTCCACCGCATCCAGGTGCGGCAGGTGGTTGAAACTCAGCAGCACATGCCGCTTGGGCGTGAAGGCGAACTCGGTGACGGCGCTGTTGCGAATGCGCAGATTGAGCTCGATCGTCGTCTCTGCTGAGGCGCCCAGCACCTGCGCCACGGCGGTGGCGATGGGCCCACCGCTGCTGACGATGAGCACGTGGCCGTCGTGGCGGCTGCGCACGTGGTCGAGCGCGGCGTTGATGCCGGCCACGAAATCCGCATGACTCGGCATGCCGATGGGCGCGGTGCGGCCGTCCATCCAGGCGTGCAGCCCCTGGCGCAGCAGGCGGAAGTGGGCGCGATAGACCTCGGGTGAATCGGGCGCGGCCAGCGGGCCGGGGTGGATGGCGCGGATCACGGCCTCGCTGTCGTACTCGTTCAAGCCCGGCCATTCGGACGCCCGCGGCAGTGCGCCGTGGCCCGCAGCCAGAGCGTGCAGAGACTGTGCGTGGCGGCGCAGCGTGCCGCGCAGCACGGCGTCGAACTGCACGCCGCGTTCTGCGAACCACTGGCCCAATGCATGGCACTGGCGTTGGCCCAGGTCGCTGAGCTGGTCGTAATCGGCTGCGCCGAAGCTGGCCTGGCCGTGGCGCACAAGGTAGAGGGTTCCCATGGCGGCAATTGTCGGGGCCGGCCGCCGCATTACGTGTCGCCCAGGCAACTGGCGGGGTCGAGTGGCGACCAGGACTTGCGACTCAATCGGCCTGTCTCGCCCGGGTTGGTGGGTCTGGTGGGCGGGTTGATGCCGGCGGGGCTGTTCGTCGTGCACGGTGGTGGCGCTGGCCTTTCCGCTGCTGTTCGTGCCGCACCTGGGGCTGGTGCGCACGGGCGTGTTCTTCGGCCTTCTGAACGCCAGCGTGGCGCTGTGGGCGCTGTGGATTTTCCGCGCTGAGTTGCGCCACTTTCGCGCGCATGCCGTGGCCTGCGCCGCCGTGCTGGCGGCGCTGCTGGCCGCGATGCTCGGCGCCGACCGCCTGACCACCTGGGCCGAGGACCGCTTCTACGGCGAAGACATCGTCATCCGCGAAAGCAGCGCCTACCAGCGCGTGGTGGTCACCGCCGGCCAAGGCGGTGTGCGGCTGTTCTTGAACGGCAACCTGCAGTTCCACTCGCTCGACGAGTGTCGGTACCACGAAGCCCTGATGCACCCGGCCATGGCGGCCCAGGGTGCGCCGCGGCGGGTGCTGGTGCTGGGCGGCGGCGACGGCCTGGCCGTGCGCGAGGTGCTGAAGTACGCCAGCGTGGAGCAGGTGACGCTGGTGGAACTGGACCCGCACATGACGCGGTTGTTTGCACGAGACCCCCGCCTGGTGGCACTGAACGGTGGATCTCTTTCAGATGCTCGGCTGCGCATCGTGAATGCCGACGCGTACACCTGGCTGGAGGCCAACGACCAGTTCTTCGATGTCATCGTGGTGGACTTCCCCGACCCCACCAACTTCAGCCTGGGAAAGCTCTACACCACGAGCTTCTATCAACGTGTGGACCAGGCGCTGTCGGCAGGCGGCTACATGGTGGTGCAGACCACTTCGCCGCTGGTTGCGCGCAAGAGTTTCTGGACGGTGCTCAGCACGTTGCAAGCCGTGGGTCTGGCCACCACGCCGTACCATGTGCACGTGCCCAGCTTCGGTGAATGGGGCTTCATCATCGCCGGCCGCCGGCCCTGGCGCATGCCCACCGCGATGCCGCCGGGCTTGCGCTTCCTGACCGTCGAAGGCCTGCCGGCGCTGCTGCAGTTTCCGCCCGACATGGCGCGCGTGCCCGCCGAGCCCAACCGGCTGAGCAACCAGGTGCTGGTGCACAACTTCGAAGAGGAATGGCGCCGGGTCAACCGCTGATGCGGCCAGTGCCGCTTGCGTTTCGCGCATGCCGACCTGGTGGGGCTACTCGGTGTTCGACGAAGCCTTCACGCTGGGCCACCAGGCGGCGGCATAGCCCGTGTTCAATAGTGCGGCGGCAGCTCGTCGCGCAGGCTGCGCGGCGTGGTGGGATCGTCCGCCGGCAACTGTTCGCGCAGCACTGTCACCTGCCGCAGCAGAGCCTCGATCTGCGCCTGCTGGCGCACCACCACGTCGTTCAAGCGGTCCAGCGTGTCCTCGCTGAAGCTGGCCTTGATCTCCAGGTCGGTCAGGCGAGCATCGATTCTTTCGGGGGTGTCCATGGGTGTCTTGTACGTCAGATCACGGCGCGCGCGCCCCGCGTTTGCGCTGCCGGGCTTGCGCTACCCTGTCCGTCCTGTCTGCCAATCTGGTCCTCCACATCATGCAATACCGCCGCCTGGGCCGTTCCGGCCTCCGTGTCAGCACCTTGTCCCTGGGCTCC
>ENA-OFCX01001200-OFCX01001200.1-metagenomes-genome-assembly--contig:-NODE-1200-length-10951-cov-4.391153_pt1 | contig 10951 bp, 10 predicted proteins | sample MGYA00153384_OFCX01 | MGnify analysis MGYA00153384
GTGATGCTGGGTGTCGTCGCCGCGAGCCAGCAGCGCGCTTTCGTCCAGCGCGTTCAGCGACGCCGGGTCGGTGATGCCCGGCCGCACGGCCAGTACCCGCGCGCGCAGCACGGGCGGGTAGTGCGCCACGTAGCGCGGCACCTCGGGGCGCGGGCCGACCAGGCTCATCGTGCCTTGCAGCACGTCGATGAACTGCGGCAACTCGTCGATGCGCGTGCGGCGCAACCAGGCCCCCACGCGCGTGATGCGAGGGTCAGCGCCGACGGTGATTTCAAGCCCTGTCGCGCCATGCGTCATGGTGCGGAATTTGCGGATGGCGAACGGCACGCCGTGGCGGCCCACACGCGGCTGGCGAAAAAACACCGGGCCGGGCGAGTCAAGCTTGATGCGCAGGGCCACGAACAGCAGCAAGGGTGACAGCAGCAGCAGCGCCAGCGCGGCGCCCGCGATATCGAACACGCGTTTGGCCACGCTGACGCCCGGGCCTGCGGTCACGCGGTGTCGGCTGGCGGGTCGATACCGGCAAAAACGTCAGCCAACGGCACACTCAAGCCCAGGCTGGCAGCCTCGAGCGTGTGTCCGTCGCTCATATCGTGCAGCACCCACTGGTCGTCGGCGGTGCGCCGGAATCCTTCGACACGGCGCGTGTCGGGGTCCACCAGGATGTATTCGCGCAGCGCGGTGACGCGGCGATAGAGCGCGAACTTCTGGCTGCGGTCGTAGGCCTGGGTGCTGGGCGACAGCACCTCCATGACCAGCGTGGGCGAAGTGAAGATACGTTCGGTGGCCAGATCTGCCTTGTCGCAGGTGACGAACACGTCGGGGTAAAGCACGGCGTCGTCACCGATCTGAACCTTCATGCCCTCTTGGAAGACCTGGCAAGACGACCCCTTCAAGCGCATTCCCAATTCCGCTGAGAGGTTGGCCACAACCCTGCCATGCACCCGCCTCGCCCCCACCATGGCGAACACATCGCCGCGATGGAATTCGTGTTTCTCGGGCTGGTCTTCTTCCCAGGCAAGGTAGGCCTGAAGGGTTAGCTGGGGTTGCGTGAGTGCATTCATGCCTGGCCTCCAAAGACGGCAATCATGGTAGCGCCGCCCGCACTGCATCGATGACCCGCAGCACATCGTCTTCCGTCATGCGGCTGTAGATGGGCAGGCTGAGCATGCGTTCATACGCCCGCTGGCTGTGCGCAAACATCGCCGCGTCCAGCGCATAGCGGTCGCGCCAGTAGGGGTGCAGGTGCAGGGGGATGTAGTGCACGCTGCAACCGATGCCCTGTTCGAACAGCCGCTCGATGAAACGGTCGCGTGCCACGCCGGCATCGTCGCCCAGCCGCAGCACGTACAGGTGCCAGGCATGGGTGTCGCCGGGCAGCGGCTGCGGCGGTGTGACGACAGGCAGGTCAGCGAATGCCTGGTCGTACGCGGCCGCTATGCGCGCGCGTCGCTGCTGGAAGGCGTGCGCCTTCTTCAACTGGTGGATGCCCATCGCCGCGGCGATGTCGGTCAGGTTGTACTTGTAGCCCGGCGCCACCACCTCGTAGTACCAGCTGGGCACCTTGGCGGTGAAGCGGTCGAAGGCGTCGCGGTTCATGCCGTGCAGGCGCATCAGCTTGGCGCGGTCGGCGATTGATGCGTCACGCGTGACCAGCATGCCGCCTTCACCGGTGGTGATGGTCTTGTTGGCGTAGAAGCTGAACACCGTGGCGTCGCTGGCCAATGTACCCACCAGTGCGCCGCCACGGGTGGTGGGCAGGGCGTGGGCGGCGTCTTCCACCACCTTCAAACCATGGCGTTGGGCGATGCCGTGCAGCATTTGCATGTCGGCGGCCAGGCCGGCGAAGTGCACCGGCATGATGGCTTTGGTGCGCGGGGTGATGGCGGCTTCGACGGCCGCCGGGCAGATGTTCAGCGTGGCCGGGTCGATGTCGACCAGCCTCACATCAGCCCCCAGATAGCGCACGACCTCGGCGGTGGCGGTGAAGGTGTGCGTGGTGGTGATGACCTCGTCGCCAGGGCCGATACCCAGCGCTTCCAGCGCCAGATGCAGCCCGGCGGTGGCGGAATTGACGGCGATGGTGTGCAGTCCTGAATCAGCTCGCCCTGCGCCCTGCCCTGCGCTTAGAAAAGCGCTGAAGTCCTGCTCGAAACGCCGCGTCTTGGGCCCGGTGGTAACCCAGCCCGAACGCAGCGCGTCCACCACCTCGGCGATTTCTTCTTCGCCGATCTCGGGCAACGCATAAGGCAGGAAGGGTGCAGTCGTCATGCAGGTTTCTCAGCCCAGGCCAGCACGTGCGTGCGCAGCCAGGGCAACAGGTTGAACACGGCGTACAGGCCCGGGTGCACGCGGCACACCGCACGCGCCAGCGGCGGCGCCAGCGTGACGCGCTGCGACTGGATGCGCGCCTGCGGAAACAGCGCCTGCACACGCGCCAGCGGCATGCCGCGCACGTCGGCGTTGCTCGGATTATCGACCGTGAAGTCGTACCACAGCACGGCGCCACCCGGGCGCAGCCAGCGCCACATGGCGGCCGCCAGGCGCTGCTGAAAGGCGTCATCAAGCAGCGACGAAAACACGGTGGACTGCAGCACCAGGTCCTGGCTGGCGTCGGCGACAGAGGCTTCCGCCGCATCCCCCAGCCACAGCCGCGTGGCTGCTGGCAGCACCTGGCGCGCCTGGGCATGGCGCTCGGGCAACAGTTCGATGCCCTGCAAGTGCTGGGGCATGCAACCCAGGCGCAGCAGCTCTAGCAGGTTGCCGCCGCTGCCGCAGCCCACCTCGACCACGTGCAGCGGCGCCAGGTCGGTGATGCCTTGCGCGGCCAACCGCCGGTGCAGCGCACGCTGGCGTTCTTGTAGCAACATCATCACGTCGGGTTGCAGCGGGCTGTAGCGGTCTGCGCCGCGCCGACGGGCGTAACGCCCGGCCACCGCGCGGGGTTCGTCGCTTCCCTTGCCGCTGCCGTTGCCGTTGCCATCGTTGCGGTGGTCATTCATCGCATCGCGTCCAGAAACCGCTGCGCCAGCACCGGATAGGTGTGATTTGCCAGCACGAAGGCCTGTCCGCGATCGCCCATGGACTGACGTTCCGCCCTGGGCAGAGCCGCAAGCTGACGCAGGCCGTCCGCCACCGCGACGGCCGACCCGGGCGGCACCGTCAGTCCGCAGCTGGCCTCGGCCACGGGGTCGTTGCCGGCTTCCACCGAATGCAGCACGGCGCAGCGCGCCATCATGTAGTCCATCAGCTTGTTGGGTGCAATGCCGAAGCGGTAGACGGGCACCCGCTGCCAGCCGATGTAGGCGATGTCGACACCCGCCAGGAACGCCGGCACCTGCGCCTTGGGTATCGCCGCCATGAAGACCACGTTGGACAAGTTCTCGGCCTGCACGCGCTGCACCAGCCGCGCCTGTTCATGGCCGCCGCCCACCAGCAGCATCTGCAATGGCTCGGCGCGCAGCAGCCCGGCGGCGTCAAGCAAGGTGTCCAGCGTGTTGGGCACGCCCATCGAACCGGCATAACCGACCACCGTGCGGCCGGCAGCGCGCGCGCTGGCCAGCTGCTGCGCCACATCGTCGCGCAGCGGTGGGCTCTGGCCCTGCCATTCATCCAACGTGATGCCGTTGGGCACGATGTGCAACTTGCGCAAATCGAGCCCGTGCGCGGCCATGTGGTGGGCCACCTTCGGCAGCATCGACACCACCGCGTCGGCGTCGCGGTAGGCGTCGTTCTCGGCCTTCTGGCACAGCAGGATGAACGGGTGGCGCGGCGACATGCCCGACAGTTCGATCGGCGAGGCCGGCCACAGGTCGTGCACCTCGTAGACCAGCTTGGCCCGCGCCCGCCGGGCGACGCGCCGCGCCACCCAGATGTCCATCGGATAGGTGCTCGAGGCGATTACCACGTCGGGCCGGAATTCGGCGGCCAGCCGCGGCGATTCGCGCCACAGGCGGCGCAGGAAGGCCCAGATGTTGCGCACCCGCCCGAGCCCGTTGCCGCAGTAGGCCGGCGTGGGCAACCAGCGGTAATGGATGCCGTCGATCACTTCGTCGAGCGGCGCGGCGGCACGGTTCGTGCCGATATCCGGCTGCACGCTGCGCACATGGGACTGCGAGGCCGCGACGATCTGCACCCGGTGCCCGGCACGCACCCATTCGCGCGCCAGGTAGTACGGGCGGTACTCCATGCCGTGCCGCGGCGAACCGGCGTAATGGTTGATCAGCAGGATGTTCATGCGGACGACAACGCGCGCAGGCGCTCGATGAATCTGGCCACGGCCGGTGCGAACAATGCATGTTCCGCGACCCAGCGCCGATTGTCGTGCGCAATCGCCACCGCACGCCGTTGCAGCGGCAACAGCACACCCCGCATGGAGCAATCGGATCCAGTAACGATCGCGCCGTTCGCGCTGCCCTCGCCGTCCGTGCCGCTTGCGCCGTTTGCGCCGTTCGCGTCGTTCTCACCGCCCGTGCCGTTTAGGCCGTTCGCGGCATTCTCAGCGTCCGTGCCGTTTGCGCCGTCTGCGCCGTTTGTGTCGTTCGCGCCGCCGCGCACCAGTTCGCGATTGGCCGGCAGGTCGCTGAGCAGCGGGATGCAACCGTGCGCCATCGCCTCCAGCACCGACACCGACACCGAATCGCTGCGCGGCAGGCTGATGAACCATTGCGCGCGGGCGTACCACTGCGCCTGCGTCGCGGCGTCCAGCCGGCCCGCCAGTTCGACCTGCTGCCCGCCCGCCAGCGTGCCCACGCTGAGGCCGAGCGCGAGCGCCTGCGCCGGCAGCACGTCGGCCAGCGAGCCGCCATTGGCCATCAGCAGCCGCGCCTCGGGCTGCACGCGCGCCACCGCGGCGAACAGCGCCAGCACGCGCTCGGGCCGGTACAGCGGCTCGAGCGCGCGGTTGGCATAGAACAGCCACGGCTGCTTGGGCCCGGGCAGCGGCGGCAGCGCGTCCAGGCCGAACGGAAACGTCATCACCTCGCGCGCGCCGAGCTCGGTCATGCGCCGCGCCATGTGGGCCGAATCGCTGGTGGTCAACGCGCAGGCACGCAACACCCGCTGCGTGATCGACCGATAGAGCCACGAGCGCTCGGGCGCGAGCAGGATGTCGCTGCCCCAGGCCGAACCGACCAACTGCGCGCGCAGGCGCCAGCCGCGCTGCGCCAGCCAGGCCAGCGTGCCGTGCGAGGTGAGGTAATGCGCGTGCAGCCAGTCGGCATCGACCTGCCGCAGCCAGGCGGCCAGCCGCGGCAGCGACTTCAGCAGGTGCAGATTGCCACCGGCCGGATCGACCGACGCGCCCAACGCCAGCCGCCGCTCGGCGGGCAGCAGCGCTTCGAATTCGGCGCTGAAGCCGCGGCTGGACGCTGCCCACAGTTCGATGTCGCGCGACCGGGCGAGCGCCACCGCCCACTTCAGCAGGTGCGGGCTCTCGGCGTCGCCGATCAGCACCAACCGCAGGGGCACTGGCATCGGCACTGGCATCGGCACAGACGGGGGCACAGGCGTGGGCACACGAGGCGTCACCGGGACGGGCACACGCGCGAGCCTCAGCGCGCCTCGCCGGTGCGCCCGGCCAGCGCGTCGTCGCCGGCCCACGACTCGTAGGCGGCGCGCCACTGCGGATGGTGTTCCAGCAAGGCGGCATCGCCGTCGCGCGTGTCGCCGACGCGCTGCGCCGGGCTGCCCTCGATCACCGAGAAATCTGGAAAGTCGCCGCGCACGCGGCTGTGCGACGCCACCAGGCAGCCCTTGCCGAGCCGCGTGTTGGCTTCGATCACGCTGTGCGGCCCGATGAAGCAAAACGCGCCGATGTGCACCGGGCCCGACACGAAGCCGGGCCGCTGCGCCAGCGCCTGGGTCGCATATTGGTGGCCCATCAGGCGCAGGCTGCGGTGCGAGCTGTGCGTGACGATGCTGACGAAATTGGTGATCTGCACGCCGGTCTCGATGTGCACGCCCAGGCGCGCCTCGATCAGGTTGAAATGGCCGATGAACACGTCGTCGGCGAGCCACAGCCCCTCGGCGTGCTCAATGCAGGTCGAGGCCGAGATGCGCGTCAAGGGCAGGTCGCGGCCGTCGGCGCTGCGTTCGCCGAACACGATGCGAAACAGCAGCCACTGCGCGACGCGGCGGCGCAGCCGGTTCGACAGCGCCCTAAGGGGCACAGACCACGCCATCGGGCACCTCCTTCCAGGTGGCGAGCGACCAGAAATAGACGCCGAAGTAGAGCACCATCGTCGCCGAGACCGCCCAGGCCGCGCCGATCAGACCGCCCCAGTGCAGCCCCAGCCCGAGTGCGGCCAGGAACATCAGCTGCCCGCCCAGCGCGACCCGCAAGGCCCAGCCCTGTGCGCGCCATGCCAGCGTGACGACCGCCAGCGGCGACGCGATGAAGTGCATGCCGATGTAGGGCGCCAGCGCACGTGCCAATTCGCCCGCGCCGCGCCAGCTTTCGCCGAACGCCCAGGCGAACAGCGCCGGGCCGTACACCAGCAGCACCAGCACCAACGGCAGCGCCAGCAGCGCCAGGATCAGCATCACCTGCCGCACCGCGGCGCGTGCCGCCACGCCTTGCGCCTGCACCAGCCGCGGGTAGAGCGCCTGCGAGACGGCGCCGCCGACCAGCGTGGCCGGCGCCTTCAGGTAGCGCAGCGCCAGACCCCAGAAGCCGGCTGCGACCTCGCCGGTGACCGCCACCAGCAGGCCGACCGTCAAGGTGTCCTGCAAGGCGCCGGCGAACGCATGCGGCGTGTTCAGCAGCGGAAAGTCGCGGTGCCGGCGCGCCACCGCCAGCCATGATCGACGCGGCACGTGCCACAGCGCCGACCAGCCACCGAGCGGCGCCGGTCGCGCCAGCAACGACAAGGCGGCGGCGTTGGCAATGACCGGGCCCAGCACCAGGCCCAGCGTGCCGGCGTGGACCAATCCGGCACCGGCCTGCGCGAGCGCCGCGCCGCCGTATTGCGTGACCCTTGCCGCGGCGAGCGCGACGCTGCGCTGCCCTCGTGTGGCCCACAACGTCAGCAACTGCGCCGCGCCCGCGGCGGCGACGGCCAGCGGCAACCAGGCCCACAGGCCCGCTTCGGCCAACGCGCCCGAGGCCATCAGCCCGGCCGCCAGCAGCGCACTCAGCAGCGTGACCGCCAGCAGCACGCGCACGCACAACGCCAGCAGGTCGCGCGCCTCGGTCTCGTCAATCGCCAGCGGCAACGCATATTCGTAACGCGCGCATGCCACCACCGCCAGGTTGGCAGCCACGGCTGCATACAGCGTGAAATGACCGAACTGCGCGGGCGTGTACAAGCGGGTCAGCAGCGGGCCGAGCAACAGCGGCAGCGCCTGTGCCAACGCGCCGCCGGCCAGCAGCGTGAGCGTGGCCTGCAACAGACCGTGGTGGCGCATGGCCGGCGGCCGCGGCGTCGTGTCGTTTGCTCCGGCCGGCTCGATCACACCGCGACGGCGGGCGGGGTCGAATGCACCGCCGAACCGGCCACGGCCTGCACCAGCGCCGCGACGATGCGGTCTTGCTGCGCGTCGCTCAGGTCGGCGCTCATCGGCAGGCTCATCACCTGAGACGCCGCCTGCACGCTGTGCGGGCAGCATTCGGGGCAGCAAAACGCCTCGTAGGCCGGCTGGTGGTGCAGCGGCCGCGGGTAATGCACCGCCGTGGGAATGCCCTGCGCCTGCAGCGCGGCCTGCACCTGCGCGCGACGTTGTACGAACACCGTGTACTGCGCCCACACGCAGTCGCGGTCGGCGCGCACGGCCAGCAGGCGCACGCCCGGCACACCGGCCAGCAGCTGCGCATAACGCGCCCCGAGTTCGCGTCGCCGGGCGAGCTCCCAATCGAAGCGTTGCAGCTTGGCCAGCACCACGGCGCATTGCAGCGTGTCCATGCGCCCGCCGACGCCGACGCGGGTGTGCGTGTAGCGCTCGCTCTGGCCGTGCACGCGAATCTCGCGGCAGGCCTGCGCCAGCGCGTCGTCGCTGGTGAAGATGGCGCCGCCGTCGCCGTAGCAACCGAGCGGCTTGCTCGGGAAGAAGCTGGTGCAGCCGAGCGTGCTCAGGTGGCCGCTCTGGCGCGCCGGCCCGCCGCCGGGCCGTCCCAGAGCAGGCCAGACTTCTTGATTGGCAACTCCCGCACCCGTCGGCGTGAAGGCACCCCAATAGCTGGCGCCGAAGCTTTGCGCCGCGTCTTCGATCACCGCCAGGCCGTGGCGCGCCGCCACCTGGTTGATCGCGTCCATGTCGGCCACCTGCCCGTACAGGCCGACCGGCATGATGGCGCGGGTGCGTGGCGTGATCTTGGCTTCGATCAGCGCCGCGTCGAGGTTGCAGGTGTCGGGCTCGATGTCGGCGAACACTGGCACGCCGCCGAGCAGCACGATCGTCTCGGCCGTTGCGGCGAACGTGAACGGCGTGGTGATGACCTCGTCGCCCGGCTTGAGCTGCAACGCCATCAGCGAAATCAGCAGCGCCTCGGTGCCGCTCGAGACGGTGATGCAGTGTTTGGCGCCAGTGCGGGCCGCGAGTCGCACTTCGAGTTCGGCGACCTCCGGGCCCATGATGTACTGGCCGTGATCGAGCACGCGCTGCATGCGGGCGCCGATCTCGTCTTTCAGCGCGCGGTACTGGCTTTGCAGGTCGATGAAGGGAATCGGCAAGGTCATGACTCAATTTTCCAAGGTGCACAGCCCGTCGCGCAACAGGTAGCGCTCGCCGGTGGCCGGGCACAGCGCGCTGGCGCTGCCGCCGGCGAATTGCAGTCGTTCGCCGTGGCGGCTCATCCAGCCGATGCGGCGCGCCGGCACGCCCACCATGAGCGAAAAGTCGGGCACGTCGCGGCTCACCACCGCGCCGGCGCCGACGAATGCGTAGCGGCCGATCGTCACGCCGCAGACGATCGTGCAGTTGGCGCCCAGCGTGGCGCCCTGCTTCACCCGCGTCGGCCGGTATTCGCTTTTGCGCGCCACGGCGGAGCGCGGGTTGTGCACGTTCGTGAACACCATGCTGGGGCCGCAGAACACGTCGTCCTCGAGCGTCACAGCGTCATACACCGACACGTGATTCTGGATTTTCACGTTGCGGCCGATCACCACGTCGTTGCCGACGTAAACGCCCTGCCCGAGCGAGCAGCCGGCGCCGACGCGCGCACCCGCGCAGACATGCGCGAAATGCCAGACGCGCGTGCCCTCGCCGAGCTGCGCGCCGTCGTCGACGATGGCGCTGGGGTGGATGGTCACCATGACGGAACGACGTCCGCCCCAAGGCAGTCATGCGCACCATCGGGGGACAGCGCTGCGGCACAGCCGCGAGCGTGGGAGCCCCATGACCGCCGCCGGGCCGCCCCAAGGCGGTCATGCGCCCCCTCGGGGGGCAGCGCAGCGGCACAGCCGCAAGCGTGGAGGTCCTGCCTCTTCATCAAAACACCAGCGGCAGGCCAACCCGCACGCCGTCGCGCGCGGAGCGGTAAGCCGCGATCAGCACTTCGAGCGAGCGCAGGCCTTCGTAGCCGTCGACCTCGGCATGCGCTTCGCCGCGCAGGGTGTGGATGACGTTGTCGTAGTAGAGCGGATGGCCCGGGCCGTAGACGCTGTCGACGCCGTAGCTCGTGCTTTGCACCAGCGCGTCGTCGTCGTGCGGCGTGTCGAATTCCCAGTGCTCGATCCGGTTCACCGCGACGCCGCCGACGCGCACCGTGCCGCGCTCGCCCAACAGCGTGATGCTGCCTTCGAAGTTCTTGTGGTGCGTGAGCATCGTCACGTTGACCGACGCCAGCGCGCCGCTGCGCAGGCGCAGGCTCATCACGCCGGTGTCTTCGGCCTCGATGTCGCGCGCCAGCGTGGCGGTGTAGGCGTGCACGTTGTCGACCGGGCCGACCAGCCAGTCGACCATGTCGACATAGTGACTGGCCTGGTTCATGAAGGCACCGCCGTCGAGGTCCCAGCGACCACGCCAGGGGGCAGCGTCGTAGTAGCTTTGCGGGCGGGTCCAGAACACGTTCACGGCGACCATCGCGATGCGTCCGAAGCGGCCTTGATCGACCGCCCGCTTGAGCAGCTGCAGCGTGCCGTTCAGGCGGTTCTGCTTGACCACGAACAGCTTGACGCCGGCTTCGCGGCAGGCCTGCACCATCGCCACGCCGTCGTCCCACTTGGTGGCCATCGGCTTTTCGCTGAGCACGTGGCGGCCGGCCTGCGCCACCTTGATCGCCTGCCGCGCATGCAGCCCGCTCGGCGTGGCCAGCACCACCAGATCGGCATCGCTGCCGGCCAGCAACTCGTCGAGCGACGTGAAGCCCGGTGCCCCGGTGAGTGCCACGGCCGCCGCCAGCGCCTGCGGCTGGTTGTCGCCCACCGCCACCAGTTCGGCCCGGCCGGCGTGCTGGCGCAGTGCGGCGAAGTGGCTCTGCGCAATGCGGCCGCAGCCGACCAGCGCAATGCGCAGCGGGCGGTCGCGAATGACGGAAGGCGTGGGCATGGGGCGGGGCGGTTCGGGGCGGTTCGGGGCGGTTCGGACAGGGTCTGATCGAGACCGAGTCTATTCGCCACGACCGCGGCGCGTCGTGCGGCAGCGAGGGGGGTCGCCTAAAATCAGACACCCCACTTCGCGCCGCTCGATGTCCTCTGAAACCACCCCCGCAAGCCCGCACTCGCCCGCCGCTGCCGACGACAACCAGCTGGTCACCGAGCGCCGTGACAAGCTGGCCGCGCTGCGCATGTCGGCTCGTGCCAGCGGCGCGGCGGTGTTCCCGAACGACTTCAAGCCCACGCACCACGCCGCGGAACTGGTGCGCCAGCATGGCGACCAGCCGAACGAGGTGCTCGAGCCGCTCGGTCTGAATGTCGCGCTGGCCGGCCGCATGATGCTCAAGCGCGTGATGGGCAAGGCCAGCTTTTGCACCGTGCAGGACGGTTCGATGGGCCCGACCGGCGGGCGCATCCAG
>ENA-OFCX01001201-OFCX01001201.1-metagenomes-genome-assembly--contig:-NODE-1201-length-10944-cov-2.557260_pt1 | contig 10944 bp, 6 predicted proteins | sample MGYA00153384_OFCX01 | MGnify analysis MGYA00153384
ACGCAAGTACAGATGGGCCGCCCGCTAAAGTAAAGAGTGGGCGAGATGCGCTCGCATTGATGCTCGACAGCGTGCCTTCGCCTGTCTGAACCAAGCCCAACACTTGATTCTGTTGCAAGTATGCAAGTCCCGCCGCTGTTTGGTTACCAAACGGATTCAGGAACGGCGCGCCGTTAATCCCGCGAACACCGTTAAGCATGGCAGTCGTTGTCGGGTAGCCGTTCAGGAAATAATTCTCCACCTTGGATTGCGACCAGACGCCGGCTGCCTGATAGTCCCAACCCGCCAAGCTGCCTTCAATGGAGGCAACTGCGCGTTCAGTATTATTTTCCTGTTCACCGCTGCGCGCGCCTAAAACAGTGGTCCGCCAACCGATTGAAATATTCGCAGTGCGATTGAGCGCAGGATCTGTGATCGGCGTAATGCCGTTGCCGGGGTAAAACGGGCTTGCAGGTGTCATCGTCAGGCCACCCTCAGGCGACGGCGCAATTTGCGTTGTGACAATGTTGTTGGACTTGAAGTAGTCAAACGACGCGGTATGACTCCCCGCAAGTATCATCGTGCCACGAACAAAACCGGTCCATTGTTTTTGGACCGGAATGGTATTGGTGAACGCTTGAGTGTCTGCGCCGCAACGGTTTGCTCCCAAACCCACACCACCGCCCTGTGGCGTGAAAAGCGAGGTTGGCGGTAGACAGGTCGGGATTGTCGGGTTGGTTACTAGAGACCCCTGAGAATAGTTTGCCGGGAATGTTGTTGCGCTCAAGCCATTGAAACCAAACTCAGGGATGAATGAGGTTCGCGAGAATTCCCGATCCGTCCCTCGCATAGGTTTGCCCTCGCGAGTAGAAAACCCCGCAAATACGTTCCAACCTTCTTTACCTAAATCGCCCATGCCGCCGAGTACATCAGCCTTGTACACGGCGCCGCCCGACTCCTGAGGTATTTGCGCCTCGGCACTGACCGTCGCGCCGCGATATTCTTTGTGCGTGATGAAGTTGATCACGCCTGCAATTGCGTCAGTACCGTATGTGGCGGACGCACCATCGGTTAGGACTTCAATACGTTTCAGTGCGACCAGAGGTAAGGTATTTAAGTCGACGGCAACACTTGCAAACGGGTTGCTGACGATACGCTTCCCATTCAACAACACCAAGGTACGCTGTGCGCCTAGCGAACGCAGGCTGGCATAGGATGCTGCCCCGTTTGTTCCGCTAACAGAGCCCGAGGTAACAGTGCCACCCTGTTGCTGAGTGATGAGTTTGATTGCTTGTTCGGCGTTAGTAACACCTGCCTTTGCCAAATCTTCAATCGAAATGACGACAACAGGTAGTGCGGCTTCACCGTCAACCCGCTTGATTAAAGAGCCCGTAACTTCAATTTTTTCGATTTTCTCTGTTGCCTGTTGCGCAAACGCCGGTGTCGTGCTTACCGCAAGTGCACCTAAAACGGCCGCAGGCAGAATTCGTAGCTTCAACTTCATATTATGTCCTCCTCAATATGGAACAACAAAAAAACGACCAACTGGCGCAAGTCTTTATTAAATGTCGAATATTTGACTTTGCACGCGCAACTTGGTGAATAGAATAAATGTATCGGTTTTCGCGCCACATGGCTACGCGCTTCTCGTGTGTGTTGTCAAAAAGCAACAGAATGTGACGGTAGTTTCCGGTTGTGACGAGAGCGTGGAATGTCCCCTTTACGGAACTACTGAAGGTGATTATTTGGAAAACCTCTTAAACAACGCTGAAATGCATGCTTCTCGCTAGTACAAGAAAAAAGGGGCCGAAGCCCCCTTCTTCATCCAACACCATTTCGATTATTTGAAGGTGTACGTCGCGTTGAAGGCGCCGTTAATACCCAGTGGATTGTGATAAGCGGTGTTATAGCCAAGTTGCGTGCTCGCGTTGTAGTCGAACGGTGGCTTGTAGTCGCCGATATTGCGGATCACCAGCCTCAGCACGAGGTTCTTGAAGCCACTGTAGCTGACGTTTGTGTCGATCGTCTGCCAACTACGCGTGGTACAAATGCCGGGGACATTAGCGATTGCAGCCGCACCAAGATAATCTTCACATGTGCCAAAACCATCGCGATAGGCGTACTGGCCGACGTAGTTATAACGCGCACCAAAAGTCCAGTCACGATATTCCCAAGTGGCCGCAAGGTTGCCACGTACGCGTGGGGTGTTGACGCCGCCGATGCTGTCTACCAACGGATCACTCTTCTCGCGCGCAAACTTGCTGCTCATGTTGTAAGTGCTAGAGAGGCCTAGGGTCAGCTTCCCCATTTCACCTAGGTTCAGACGATGGCCGATATCGAGGTCGATGCCAGAAACCTCAGTACCACCTAAATTCAGGTACTGGCGCACGACGGTCTGAATAGGGCCGGAATTAGGAACTCCGGGCAACCAGCTCAGTGGATTTGGATCACGTAAAACAGATCCCGCAAACCGCGCTTCGCCGCGGAACTGGCGCGCGACAACGAACGCCGAGGAAAACCGGTCGATTTCATTGTTGCGACGAATCTTGAAATAGTCCATGGTGACGCCGGTGTCCTTGGTGACATCCCAGATAAAGCCGATCGTCTGGCTTTTGGATTTTTCCGGCTGAATATTGGGGTTGAACTGAATCTGCGCGGCGACTGTGCGCGTGCAGTCTGCATCGTCCCCGGTCACCGGGCAACGCAGCGGATCTGCGCCGATAGCTTGGAAGGAGCGGACTGCCGAGGTGGAAATCTGCGACAACGACGGTGCGCGGAAGCCCGTGGAATAGTTGGCACGGAGGGCCAGCGATGGCAACGCTTTCCACTTGATGCCCACTCGCGGATTGGTTGAACTGCCATAGTCGGAATAGCGGTCATAGCGGGCGGCTATTGTGCCTTCCACTGTTTTGCTAATTGGCAGAGCTGCTTCGAGAAACGCTGATGAGACGCGTCGAGAGCCGTTTGCGAAGGACGCACCGAGACCCACGAATCTGGAGTTGGTGATGTTATCGTCCGGTGTGATAACCAGTTGGTCTTTACGGAATTCGAAGCCTGCGGCGACGCCGATCGGGCCACCCGGCAGGCTACCTATCTCGGTAGAGCCTTTCAAATCCGCGATAGAGGTCGTCGATTTACCCTTGTTTGTAAAGCGGGAACTGATGCGGTCGATCATCGCCTGGTTCATGGTACCGTTGAAGCGCAAGCTACCGTCATTTATCGCCTGTTGAACTTCCGGGAAACGCAATAAACGACCACCGGAAGACCTTTGCTCGCTGGTGTTGTACAGAAACGCCGACTCCCAATCCCAGCGACCGGCGGTGCCCTTTAGGCCGACTACACTACGGGTGTCCTCGGTTTTACTGATATCCTGGCTGCGACCGAGCTCCACGAAACGATACCGCAGGCCGATTGGGGTCGCAAACGGATTGTCCGGATGACCGATAGGCAAGACCAGCCCGAAGCGCAACTGTTGGCCGCTATTGGTTAGAAAAGTCGTGGTAGAGGGGTTACCAATTGGCGGCGCGCCAGTAAAGGTATTGGTTGCTTTCGAATAGCTGACTTCGGCAAAGGCTGACAGGCTGGCACTAAAGTCGTAGGAACCGCGTGCATAGCCCGTATCGCGAACAGTCTTACCGGATTGCTCCAAGTCATCCCATTGATTGTAGCGGCAAGCGCCACTGACGACAATGTTGCAACCCGGGCGGGCCAAGACGACGACGTTGTAATTACCGCTACCGGGGCGCGATTCGCGGACGTAGTTGCCCGGAAAGGAAAACGTGCTAAATATAGTACGTCGATTCAAACCTGGCGGGTTGCCGCCGGTAAAAGCGTAACGATCATCAACATTATCGTTATCACGGATCAGTACTGGATCGCGTTCGAAACGTTCATAATTTACAAACAGGTTATATCTGTCGCGCGCCAAGTCGCCGAAGCCCAAGGCGACGCTGACCTGCCTGGTCTGGAATTCGTTGTCGAAGTTCTGCGTGACCGTCGCACCAACGAGTGCGCCGGTGAAGTCCTTGCGCAAGATGATATTGATCACGCCAGCAATCGCGTCGGAACCGTAAATGGCTGAAGCACCATCTTTGAGTACTTCAATACGCTCAATGGCGGTTGCAGGGATAGAGTTGAGGTTGGTGATGACGGATTGACCGGTGTTCGGATCGTTGAACGCCGCCGGGCTAATACGGCGACCGTTCAAAAGTGTCAATGTCGATTGGGAACCGAGGCCGCGCAACGCAATCGTGGCCGTCCCCGGCGAGAAACCGTTACCGCCGGAAATATCGTTTAGCGAGCCGCCTTGCGCGATAGAGAGGTTGTTCAGCAGTTCTTGCACCGACGTCGCACCGCTGCGCTTGATTTCTTCTGCAGTGATGATCGTGATCGGGGAAGTGGTTTCAGCATCGACACGCTTAATGTTGGAGCCCGTTACCTCGACCTTTTCAACCTTTTGTGGAACGGGGGTGGGCGTCTGCGCAAACGCCATCGGCGTCACAATTAACGCCGCTAGCAATGCCTGCGGCAACACTTTCATTTTTGAATGAGTCATTTGGGCCTCGTATTAGTTACAAAAACTATAGGCACGCCGCACATTGATATTGTCAAGGCGGTGCGATAGAACGATATACACCTTCTAAGTTTAGCGGTTGGTGGAGACGTTCGGACATAAAAATTACCAGTTGTCGCATTTATGCAACATTGGCTGCTGTCCCTAACTTTTCGATGCGACCCTGGGTTGAAAGTAATTAATTGCTTCAATGAAGCGCGGAAACTCAATCAATTAAGCGCGGAAACTCAATCAATTGTCGGCGATAGATGAACAAGGTTCGGCAAACGTGCATTGCGAGCGGGCGCAGCGGCAAAGATGATGTGACTGTCACGAGGCACTGCAGCGCGCCGGAAAGTGATGAAGCAACAATGGGGTTTAACAACATTGTTCGCCGTGCTATCATATGGGGCTAAGCAATTTGTTGGTGGGCCTCGCGCCCATTTTTTATTTGTATTGAAGGATTTGGGGCCGATGACGGCGAATTTGGCACCACACGAGATAGTGGCCGCAAGCGTAACCGGGTTGGGCTACGAATTGGTGGATTTTGAGCATTCTGCGCGTGGCGTGATGCGCGTGTTCATCGACAAACCGGACGGGATCGGCGTCGAAGATTGTGCGAATGTAAGTAACCACTTAACCCGCGTGTTCGTGGTGGAAAACATCGAGTTTGAACGGCTTGAAGTTTCGTCACCGGGGCTCGACCGCGCCTTGAAGACGCTGCCGAACTATCAGCAGTACCTCGGTTGTGCTGTGAAAGTGCGACTTAACACAATGGTGGATGGCAGGAAACGCTTTGATGGTGTCATCGAGGCGATCGAAGGTGAGACGATCATTTTTGGCATAGCGGACGATGAAGACGCGGCCGGGTCGGTTGTGAAGCCCAAGAGTTTCAAGAAACCAAAACTGACCGGTGCGTCTTCGTTAGGCAGGAAAAAAATTAGCGTGGCCTTTGTAAATATTGATAAATCGCGGCTGATCCCGGAAATTTGATCCCGCGCCGATGAAACCAGTAATAACCGAAAATATGCAGGAGCATTGGAAATGAGTCGCGAAATTCTGTTGTTGGTTGATGCCTTGGCACGCGAGAAAAGCGTCCCGCGCGAAACCATATTCACCGCGCTGGAGCAGGCCTTGGCATCGGCAACCAAACGTCGCTTTACCGACAAATTCCTGCAGGACGAAGCCGACGTACGCGTTGAAATCGACCGCCTAACAGGCGAATACAAGGGTTATCGTCAATGGACGGTTGTCCCTGACGAGGAGCATGAAGAACCGGCGCGCCAGATTGCGATCACCGACGCGCCCGAACGCGGCGAAGATCTTCAATTGGGCGACGTCATTGAAGAGCCGCTGGAGCCGGTGGACTTTGGCCGTATCGGCGCGCAAACAGCGAAGCAGGTCATTCTGCAAAAAATCCGCGATGCCGAGCGTGAACAAATCCTGAGCGATTTTCTGGATCGCGACGAGTTGCTGGTTACAGGCACTATCAAACGCATCGAGCGCGGTAACATCATTATCGAGTCGGGTCGTATCGAAGCGCTTTTGCCTCGCGACCAAACGATTCCGAAGGAGAATTTGCGCGTCGGTGATCGCGTCCGCGCGTATTTGCTTAAAGTGGATCGCACGTTACGCGGGCCGCAGTTGGTTTTGTCGCGTATCACTCCAGAGCTCATCAAGGTTTTATTTGAGCTTGAAGTTCCCGAGCTTGAAGAAGGGCTGCTTGAGTTGAAAGCAGCCGCACGTGATCCAGGCCTCCGCGCCAAGATTGCGGTGAAATCGAACGATCCACGCATTGACCCAATTGGCACCTGCGTTGGTATGCGTGGTTCGAGGGTGCAGGCAGTCACAGGCGAATTAGCCGGAGAACGCGTCGACATCATCTTGTGGTCAGCCGACCCTGCGCAGTTTGTGATCAATGCGCTTGCGCCAGCCGAAGTCTCATCGATCATTGTTGATGAGGAAAAGCACAGCATGGATGTGGTGGTCGACGAAGAACAGCTTGCGCAGGCGATTGGTCGCGGTGGCCAGAATGTACGGCTGGCCTCTGAGCTTACCGGCTGGCAACTCAATATGATGACCGAGGCCGAAGCAAACTCGAAGCGCGACACGGAACATGGTTCAATTCAGGCGCTCTTCATGGCCAAGCTGGACGTGGATGAAGAGGTCGCGAAGATCCTGATTGATGAAGGCTTCAGTAACCTTGAAGAAGTCGCATATGTACCCATCAGTGAAATGCTTGAAATCGATTCGTTCGATGAAGATACCGTTAACGAATTACGTCGTCGCGCGCGTGATGCACTCGTAACTGATGCGATCAAGTCGGAAGAAACCATTGAAACCGCCGCAGACGATTTGCTGGCGATGGAAGGTATGGACGACGAGACAGCGCATTTACTCGCCACAAAAGGCGTTCGTACCATGGAGGATTTGGCCGATCTCGCGATTGACGAATTGACCGAAATGACCGGCATGGAAGCAGATCGTGCCAAACAACTGATTATGACGGCCAGAGCGCCGTGGTTCGTGGAGCAGCCGGCGTAAAGACACTTTGAATGCAGTGCACAATTTGAAGAGTTTTACTTTACGCACGTCGCTACTCCACCGCTCAACGACATTACCAACAGGATTCGAATGGCACTTACCACCGTCGCACAATTTGCCAAGGAGCTGAAGCTCTCGGAGGAGCTTTTGCTTGACCAGCTAAAATCCGCAGGCGTCACCTCGAAGACCGCAGCCGATAGCCTTTCGGAAGAGGATAAGTCGAATTTATTGACTTATTTGCAGGAAGCGCACGGCCACAAAGAAGAAAAAAAGAAGATCACGCTGACCCGCAAACAAACGACCGAGATTAAGAAGTCCGACGCGACCGGCAAGGCTCGCACGATCCAGGTTGAAGTTCGCAAAAAGCGCACCTTTGTTAAGGTCGAGAAAACGGAAGTCGTCGAGCCGGAAGCTCCGGTCGAGCCACCGCAGCCAATCCTCAACGAAGTCGAGCTCGCCAAGCGGCGCGGCGAAGAAGAGCGGCAATCTGCGTTGCTCGCAAAGCAAGCTGAGGCGAAGGCTAAAGCGGCGCCCAAACGGGGCTTAAAAAAGGGCGAAGAAGCTGTTGAGGCATCGGTGAACGCGTGGTACTCAAGAAAGATCCCCCGCCGAGCGAAGGCACGTTACACCGGCCGGTGTTGAAGCCAGGTGAAAAAGAAGCCAAAGCAGATAAGAAAGTAGTCAAAAAACCCGTTAAGCCAGCTGGATCATGGGCGGATGACCTCTCGAAACGTCGCAGCATCAAGACCCGTGGTGATGCCAGTGGTGGGCGCGATGGCTGGCGGAGTCGCCGTGGCAAAGAGCGTCACGATGACGACGATGCTGCATCCAATTTTCAGGCTCCGACCGAGCCAATCGTTCGCGAGGTGCTGGTGCCCGAAACCATCACCGTCGCTGAACTTGCGCAGAAAATGGCTGTAAAGGCCGCCGAAGTTATCAAAATCATGATGAAAATGGGCTCGATGGTGACCATCAATCAGGTCCTCGACCAGGAAACGGCAATGATATTGGTTGGCGAACTTGGGCACGTTGCCAAGGCAGCTAAAGGCGATGATCCTGAGTCCTATCTGGCTGAAGCCATTATCCACACTGAGGCGGATATGGAACCGCGTCCGCCGGTGGTAACGATCATGGGTCACGTCGATCACGGTAAAACATCACTGCTTGATTCCATTCGCCGTGCGCGCGTGGCAGCGGGTGAGGCCGGCGGCATCACTCAGCACATTGGTGCTTATCACGTGACAACGCCCAAAGGCATGATCACGTTTTTGGATACGCCTGGTCATGAGGCGTTTACCGCCATGCGTGCACGCGGCTCCGAGATTACCGACGTCGTGATCCTGGTTGTTGCTGCTGACGATGGCGTGATGCCTCAGACCAAAGAGGCGATTGCTCACGCCAAGGCCGCGAATGTACCGATTATTGTGGCAATGAACAAGATCGACAAGCCGGAGGCCAATCCTGATCGGGTAAGGCAAGAATTAGTTGCTGAAAATGTATTGCCGGAAGAGTACGGTGGAGACGTGATGTTTGTGCCGGTTTCAGCGAAAACCGGTGAGGGCATCGACAATCTGCTCGACGCAATTTTATTGCAGGCAGAAGTGCTTGAATTGAAAACGGTGAAAAATGCACCCGCGAAAGGTGTCGTCATAGAGGCACGCCTGGATAAAGGCCGTGGCCCGGTCGCAACGATCCTCGTGCAATCCGGCACCCTCAAAAAGGGCGATATGCTACTGGCCGGCGCGGTATTCGGACGTGTACGTGCCATGCTGGATGAAAACGGCAAGCCCGTGCTTGAGGCCGGCGCATCCATCCCGGTAGAAGTGCAAGGCCTGACCGATGTTCCGGCAGCCGGTGGCGAAATGATGGTGCTGAACGACGAGCGCAAAGCGCGCGAAATAGCACTGTTTCGCCAGGGTAAATTTCGCGACGTTAAACTTGCGAAGCAGAGTGCTGCAAAGCTTGAAAATGTCTTCGAAAATATGGGCGAGGGTGCAACGAAATCGTTGGCCGTCATCATTAAGGCCGATGTACAGGGTTCTTACGAGGGACTTGCACACGCATTGGGTAAACTGTCTACTGCGGAAGTAAAAGTCAGCGTCGTACACGCGGCAGTCGGTGCCATTACCGAGTCGGATGTCAATCTGGCGCTGGCCTCCAAGGCGATCGTTATTGGTTTTAATGCGCGTGCAGATGCGGCCGCGCGAAAACTGGTCGAGACTTCCGGTGTGCAGGTGCGCTACTACAACATCATCTATGAAGCCGTAGATGACGTGAAGTTGGCACTGAGCGGCATGCTTTCCCCGGAAATCAAAGAAAGCATTCTCGGACTCATCGAAATTCGCAACGTGTTCAAGATATCCAAAGTCGGCGCGGTTGCTGGGGGCATGGTGTTGGATGGTGTCATCAAGCGCTCCTCCCCTGTGCGCGTGTTGCGAGATGGCGTTGTGATTTTCACCGGCGAACTCGATTCCCTCAAGCGCTTCAAGGACGACGTAAAAGATGTGAAAGCCGGTTTTGAATGCGGTCTTTCAGTCAAGAACTTTGCCGACATCGTTGTGGGTGATCAAGTCGAAGCCTATGAAACGGTTGAAGTGGCTCGGTCGCTCGCGTAGAAAAATTGCACTGACATGTCGACGGAAGCGCGCAACCGCAAAATCGCTGATGCTATCCAGCGCGAATTGTCCGAAGTAATTCGCCTGGAATTGCGCGACCCGCGCGTCAGCATGGTTACCCTCACAGATGTAGTGGTGGCGCAGGACAATGCGCACGCGAAAGTGTTTTTCACATCGTTGGGTACCGAGGCGCAAGTTGTGTCCTGTCAACACGGACTACAAAGCGCCGCCGGTTTTTTACGTTCGCAACTTGCGCGCCGATTGACGATACGCACCGTGCCGCAATTGCATTTTGAAATCGACGTCTCGATTGAACGCGGTGTGCGTCTTTCGAAATTGATCGACGATGCAGTGGCGGATGACGCCAAACATTCAGACTAGTGTAGAAGTGAAAGTCAAGCATTGGCGCGCCTTTCGGGCCGAAAATGCCCTGCGCGCCCCGCAGTTTATAGAGTTTTGGCATGGGGTGGTGATTTTGCCCGGTGCGTTTTCGAGATGCTTGCCTCCTGCGGCTAGCAATGCGATTCCTCTGTTTGCTTCATGAAAATCGCCAGACGCGCAATCAGCGGCGTGCTGTTGCTCGACAAACACGCGGACCTTTCATCCAATACTGCAGTGGGCTGGACGAAACGGCTGTTAAATGCAGAAAAAGCCGGACACACCGGCACACTCGATCCGTTTGCAACGGGGCTACTGCCAATATGTTTTGGCGAAGCTGCGAAATTTGCGCGATTCATGCTCGACGCAGAAAAAGCCTATCGCGCCACCCTTAAACTGGGACAAAAATCCACCACCGGTGACACGGAAGGCGAAATCGTCGAGACGCGAGATGTCGATGTGGACATCGATAGAGTGAACGCGGTCCTGGCGCAATTCAAAGGTCTGCAAACGCAGATTCCACCGATGCACTCGGCCCTGAAGCAAGGCGGCGTGCCGCTATACAAACTCGCACGGCAGGGTTTGGAGGTCGAGCGTGCGCCACGCGAAATAAACGTCATTACACTGTCCGTGGTCACGCTTCTAGGCGACGAGTTGGTGATCGATACCGTCGTTACGAAGGGGACTTATATCCGTGTGCTCGCCGAAGATATTGGCGAGGCTCTGGGTTGTGGTGCGCATCTGACGGCGCTGCGGCGTACTGCGACGGGTGGGTTCAGCCTGGACCAGGCGATCACACTGGAAACGCTCGATGGAATGGCCATTGACCTACGCGAAGCAATGCTCTTGCCGGCCGACTCACTCGCGATGGCGCTA
>ENA-OFCX01001203-OFCX01001203.1-metagenomes-genome-assembly--contig:-NODE-1203-length-10932-cov-3.156109_pt1 | contig 10932 bp, 8 predicted proteins | sample MGYA00153384_OFCX01 | MGnify analysis MGYA00153384
GACACGGCAGTGCCGTGTCCTCCGTTTATATCATTCCGATGAAGAGAGGATTTGATATCAAAAGAAACCCGGTTTTTTGCCGTTTACCGATCGCTATCCCAAGCGATTGTTGCCGGCTCTAACAATTTTTGCTGGCTGCTAGAGGCGAGTTTGGTTAAATATTCGCGAACAACAAAGCTGTGTTCGATGTTCAAGCGATAACCCCGTGAGACATCTTCAAAGAAAAGTGGCTCGGCCAAAATTGCTTGCCAATCGGGATTTTGCCTCGACTCTTCGGCTAGCAGCATGAAATCTTCCTCCGTCGGCAAAAGTCCCGCCGGCAATTTTCCTTCCAAAATCCTCAGAATCCGCGGCTCGCAGGTGCCAGTATTCACGCCCTGGCGTTCCAACAACTGCAAAATTTCCTCAAACTTCAGAGTTTCGCCGCCCAAAACTTGCATTAATTCCCAAAGCAGAAAAAAGTCGCTGTACTGCTGTTGTGGCACATCCAAAATTTGAGGATAGAGAGCCAAACTTGCTAACCCGCAGGCAACGAGACTACTTTTTTCTGAAAAATTTGTGCTTTTAAATACAGAATTTAATGCAGAATTGTGGATTTCTGAAATATCTCGATCGACCTCCAATTCCCGATCTTGAACCACGATCGCATTCGGCAACTTCTGGCGTAACCAGCGGGCGATCGCAGGCCAAGAACCCATGCCCCCCGCACAAATCGCCTGATTAATCCCCGCCGACGACATTCCCGCGCGGCTGAGCAAAGCATTCAATTCCCGATTCAATTGCTGCACAAAAGGTACTAAAACCAGACTTTCTAAATCTCTGCGCTTCACATCCCAATGCTGCTGGCCAATATCCAAAACAAAACTTTCTTGATGTTGCAAAATAACTTTCATTTGCCTTGCAGCTTCCAACAATTGCAGCCCAAAAGCAGAACCTTGCAACCGCTGCTGTAATTGATAGCGACTAGACAAATCTGGATGTCCCGGACGTGGCAAATCGATCGACATTCCCCAAGTTTCATTTTTCGCCAACAACTGACAGATAATATCTTGATCGAAAGCATTACCAGCAAAAGCAAAACTTTGGCAAGTAAAATCAGCACGAGTTAAATCTTGAAGATTGGACGGTAACTCAACTAAAGCTAATTCCACCGTCGTCGCCCCCGCATTCAGAATCAAAGTTCCTCCGCTAAAAGACGAAGCATTCAGAGTCAGCGGCGCAGCTTCTTCGCGTAGAGAATCGATCGCCGAAGACTGCATTCCTGTGGCATTTTTGACTGGAGTTACAGCAGCAAGCAAAGTGGCGATCGCATCTTCCACCACAAAAATTGGCAAACCCGGAGCCACCAAACCCGCGCCCAAAACAGCCTCCCGCAGGTTAAAGTGATAAGCATTTCCCCAGCCAGCCGGAGTCCCCAAAATTACACCCTGCAAATCTAAGAGCGCCGCATCAAGAGTTTGCGCCGTCAGCCCCGAAGCGCCACAGATTAAATTAGCAACTGGCAATCCTGAAAAATTCGTCGAGATTGCAGCATCTGAAACTTCCGCCAATTCACGAAATTTTTGCCCTTGCTTCCTCGGATTCAAAGTAGCCAGCAGCGCCCGCACCCCGTTCAGTGGCAAGGCGATCGAAACAGCCTGCAAGGGCGACCACTGCAACAGCGGTTCGTACATCCCAGCAGCCTCCCGCTGATAAGGAATGCCCACCTTTAAAGGCAATTTAAAATTTTGCAGTAAAAATTCTCCCGCCGGCACAGCCAACTGCCGCAATCCCACAGACTTGACTGTCACCTGCTGCCCAGAATCGACCGGGGCTGTTTCCTGCATCAGGGCACTCGTGGCAATCCGAAAGCTAGCACTCGCAGCGAAACCCTCAGCCTGCGGTGCTTTCGAGTGTTCTGAGGCTTCCCAGTAAATCGGGTGCAACTGACCGCTAGTCCGATCGAGCAAAGCCGCCGACAGTCCGCTGGAACCGAAATCTATGCCCAAATACCAGCGAGAATTCCGGCGATTCTGGGATTCTGGGAACGAAGAGGCGATCGCACCTGAAACAGAATGCGCAGCGGACTCTTGCTGTGTAGCAAACTCGCCCAACTTGATTTTCCCATCAATAACTGCTGCTTTAATCTCTGTCGGAGTTAGGTTTTTTTTTTGCTTTCTGGAGGACTCGATCGCACTTCGTCTGTTTTTGCAGTTGCAGAATCGGTTTCCGTCAAATTAGCCAAAATCTCGTCTAGCGTCAACTTCGACTCGTCTTCCTCAGCAAACAAATCATCCTCAAATTCGTCCTCTAAGATAAACGGTTCATCCTCAGATGAGACTCCTAGAACATCTGAGAACAAATCTTCTAGCGTGCCGAGTTCTTCCTCAGCAGGCTCCGCAAACGGATTTTTTGCACCGCCCTTGGGGGAACTCGCCGATATAGTTGCTGAGGAATTCGATCGCCCGGGGCTAGTATTTGGCAATCCCTCCAGATTGTAGAGGTCTGTCTCCAACAGTTCCAGAGTATTGATGTCCAAATTTAGAGCTCGATCGAGGTCATCTTCTAATGCCTCAACCGGCAGTAAATCCTCATCCGGCGAAGCTTGGATGTAGGCATCATCGAGCCGCTGCGACGAGGTGTCGAACTCGCCAGTGTGAACATCACGGGCACTCGGCAGGCGCGTGGCACTGGGGCGGTTCTGGCTTATTTCCCCAGGTACGCTCGAAGCGGAGGGCGACGGAGGCGCTTGTTGCGGACGATCGACGACAGCAGGAGTGTCGAAATGTTCGCCTTGGTTTTGAGTCGTTTTTAGATTTGGTCGATCGTCCGCATCAATTGGTCGATCGGCGATCGGTGGCAAGTCCGGTTCTGAAACTTGAGCTACTGTTGCAACTTGCGGTTCAAATAAATCGACCGTATCTAAAGTTAGATCGTCTACAGAATTACCGATGATGAAGTCTGAATCTTCACCTACTAAAATATTTTCCAGCGATTCACCCTCATCCAGCAGATTTACAAACAAATCTTCTGCTGTATTTAGGGGTTCGGTAGTTTCATCAACTGCTAAGTTTTGAGCTTTTATTGGTTCACTTTCAGCAGTGTTTTCTATATTTTCGATGGTGAAATCTTCGCTTTCTAATTCTAGTTCTGCGACTTCTTTTCCAGCGAACAAACTCGCGTACAAATCCTCAACATTTTCGCCAGTTTCAGCTCGTATATCTTCCGAAGCAGCTCGAGAAAACCGAGTTGCCGAGCCTGGTATTTCGGGTGCAGAACCGAACAAATTATCTGCCAAATCCGGGAGCGAGATTGGGGTTTCTAGCCGATTGCGATCGCGCCTCAACTGTCCGAATTGCGGAGAAATTTCTGTACCTGCATAGGGCAATCTGTCTTCGGCTCCGAGTTCGCTGGTGCGACTTTGCGGGGCGGCTGACTGGTCGATCGCCGTATTTGAGGGGGCGGTGGTGGCACTTTCGAGATTGACAATGGCGATCGGCTCTTTCGGTACATAGGAAGAAGCTTCTCGCCCCAACTGTTCGGCCAAGTGGTTGACAAAAGCCGCGAACATCGCCTCGCTCTGCTGACTCAAACCATACATATTTTCGATTCCTTGGGACAAGGAAGCTTGATGGGTTTCCAGATTTGCTTGCAAAGCATCGAACACGATACCCACCGTAGAATCGAGCCTCATCAGCAGATTGTCAGCACGAGCTTGGAACGATTGCATTTGCTCCAACCTTTGAGCCGGAGTCAGCAGCGGATGTTCTCCTGATGTTTGTTCGCTAGGTGTTACGTCAACAGCCGGTTGCTCTGATTGTCCACTACCCAAAGAATAAGGTGCTGCACTACTTTGTAACAACTGATTTTTTGCGCCACCTAACATTTGGGAGAAATCGCGATCCAAGGTTTCTTCCAAGCGGGCAGTTAGTACCTGCAAGAATTCAGAAATGATTTGCTGTTGGTTTGCTTGTTGCTGAGCTAGGGATTGTTGCTGCTGCCGTTTTGCTTCTAGCTGTTTGATTTCTTGAACTAGAGCTTGCTGCTCTTGTCGCAGAGCTTCTATATCTCGTTGGAGTGGCTCCGTCAGAGTCGATCGCAGGTGGTTGATTTCTCCGGTTACCGCAAGCGTGATTTGCTCTGCTGCTGAGGGGCGAGGGGCGGGCATCGGCAGTTTGGGCATTGGAACTGGCTGCGGGCGAGCACTTGGGCTGGCGGGCCCTTTGGCTGTGGCTACCTTTGAGTCTGGGGAAGCCAGATAAGCGCGAACTCGCTCTAACAGTTGGCGCTGGTGGACAGTATCAAGAGAACCCGTCCAAGGCAAGCGGGGGGCGGGCTTACTGAGTACCTCGTCAATCTCAGCAATCAGTGCTTGAATTTTATACTTCTGAGAATTCAAGGGCGGAACCTCTGGGAATGCGACTAGGGAAAAACTTTATCAAAAAAAAGACTCAACTCAGGCGACAGCAGGGCCAATAGATAGAATAATCTGAATGCTACTTCCGTCAATAATCTACGAATATTTTATGAAAACTGTAAATTAAACTTTGGGCTTCGGATCGCTCCTATTGCATATATTATGTTAGCCGGTACTTCCGCACCAAATGGCCGCTTCTATCAACTCCAAGTGTTTTCAAATTTTGTGGCTGCTTTCCTTTTTCCCGGGCATTGGGGCGATTCCTGCTCGGGATAGCTGCGATTATCGCACGAATTGAATGCCCCACCCACTAGAACGGCGGGCTGCACCCGTCACCCCGAGTTTGGGCCCGGATGGTGGCGCGCCACTCTCTCTTGATCTTTCACAGAGTTGGAAAAAACCTCAAACAATTTGCGATTTGGGATGCCGGGATTCGGGATTGTGCCCGCGCAGTCGATTTGAGCAACCTTTTATAGTAGCCTTTTATCTGTGTTCATGGCTAGAGATTAATGGTACAATAATCTGGGGGTAGCATAAAAAATTGTTGGGAACTGCGTCGGTTTCCCGGACGACGAGCGCCAACCGAAGGGTTCGGAATTGTGGTGGATTTTCCTGATATTGCGGACAATTGACGGGTTTTGTGGCAGTTGCACTCGGATTTGGGATCTGTCTGTCGTGCTTGCGGGATTGTGCCGATCGACGATTGCCGGGCCTGCCCACAACAAATCTCTCACCAGTGTTAAGCTTTCTAAGCCCAGTGCTTTCAAAGGTAATTCGATCGGCAAAGGAGCTGGCCACGTTGCTAAATTTTTGTTAATAAAATTTGCTCAGTGGTATATATCTAAAAAATTATGGTATGGTATTTGGTTTGTAGCTTGCAATCAGAGCTTAAGGCTATTAATTCCCATATTTGACAGATCGACCGCAAAACTTTAGAGGTAAAATTACCGATTTTAGATACTTGTTTCTCAAATTTTGAATCTGAAATCGAATGACTCGGCTGCAAGCTATTTCTAACTGCCCAGCGCAGCTCAAGCGCATAAATTAAAATGATGGCCTCATGGAAGACCGCTTTAACACCCGAGATCCGAATTCCAATATAAATCAATTGATAGTTTCTACTCCTTTTTTTGCAGGCTTACCCGATCCTGTAATCGAGAGAGCAACTGTCCACATAGTTACCCGCAGTCATCCGTCAAATCAAGTGATTTTACTGGAAAATGACTGGGGAACATCTGTGTATTTTATATTGGATGGTTGGGTGAAAATTCGCACCTACAACCTAGATGGAAAAGAAGTAACACTGAATATTTTAGGGAAAGGAGAACTGTTCGGGGAAATGGCCGCGATCGAAGAAGCACCGCGATCGACAGATGTCATCACCCTAGCCCCAACACTGATCGGCAATATGCCATCTCAGGATTTTGTGCAGCTCATTCATACCGAGCCGCTAGCAGGCATTCGGCTAGCTCAACTGATGGCCCGCCGTCTGCGACAAGTCAACCGCCGCCTACGTTTGCGAGAGTCCGACAGTACCTCGCGAGTAGCAGATATTCTCTTGTTTTTGGCCGAGGGGCAAGGCAAAAAAATCCTGGAAACAGGAGGTACAGAAATACCGAACCTGCCACACAGAGAATTAAGCAGCCTCAGTGGGCTGGCTCGCGAAACAGTAACGCGAGTGCTTAGCAAGCTGGAAAAAAAAGGAACTATTCAGCGCGAACGTGACGTTTTGTGCATTCCTGACCTGCACGCCTTGGAGCGTCTGTTAGTCTAGAAGTATCAGAGATGGCAATTTGAATTAGTAGATTCAAAAGCACTCTCGGTTAACTGATATTCATGATTTCCTACCGGAGGTAAAACTGTGAGTTTTAAGAAAATTTTCGCCGCCTTAGACGATTCTGAACTGGGTCATCGCGTCTTCAGTCAAACTCTAGAATTGGCTATGGGCGATCGGGCCCAGGTAATGTTATTTAGCTGCGTTACTATCAACTCGCTCGGCGAGACGGCAGTGCCAATTCCGGTAGATTTGGGCATGAATGTCCAGTTAATGGATCAAGCTTATCAAACTCAACTTTTGCTGCTGGAAAGGGAGCAAAAACAGGTTTCGGGTTTGCTGCAAAGTTACTTCGACGCCGCAGCAAAACAAGGATTGCAGGTGGAATTTGACTGCAAAATGGACGGCGATCCGGGCTATTCTATCTGTGAATCCGCCCGAAATTGGGACGCAGATTTAATCGTAGTGGGGAGGCGCGGGCGCACGGGGTTTACAGAAGCTTTCCTCGGGAGTGTCAGCAATTATGTCGTTCACCACGCATCTTGCTCGGTTTTTGTAATTCAGGAAGTGAAAGCCGAAAAATGATGCTGATGACAATTTTGGCTGAAAAATCCATCTGAAATGAGACTTGCCTTCCTAGGTAAACCCGGTTTCTATGAGTAGTTAGATGCGGCCGCGAGGCATCCAAACAGTGAAACCGGGAATCAGCCTTTTAGTGCGAAAGTCCCGTAAAATCTAAAATCGGAAAACCGGGAATCAGTCCCAGATCCCGCAAGTTCCGTAAATCTAAAATCTAAAATCTAAAATCGGATGAGTGATTTTTTGTCAGCAGATGCCACGTCAAATTCGGGCAGTTCACCAAGTACAAGTAACGATCCCGAAACTACTGCTATTTCAGATTTGGCGGGCGATCGCCCAAATCCGTCCCCGGGGACGCCCGCCTCTGGGGAAATACCTTTAAGGCTCGTAGAAACGGCATTCTTGGCAAGTACCGCTAGCTTGATTTGGCTGGTAAATTATTACTTTCCGCTGGGGCCTTTGCTGCGGGTTTTTTTCCCGGTGCCGATCGCCCTGGTCTACCTGCGCTGGGGCAACCGAGCTGCTTGGATGGCCACTTTGGTTTCGGGTTTGCTGCTGTCGGTACTCATGGGCCCGACGCGGAGCATTTTGTACGTGATGCCTTTTGGAATTATGGGAGTTGTACTGGGAGGACTTTGGAGGCGCAAAGCGAGTTGGTCTGTCTCTATTAGTTTAGGCGCGCTGATTGGTACTGTCGGCTTCTTTTTTCGGTTTTGGCTGCTGTCAGCTTTGGTGGGTCAAGACCTCTGGGTTTATGTAACCGCCCAGGTAACAGAGGTGGTGGAATGGGTGTTTGTGAAGCTGGGCTGGTTGAGTGTGCCGAGTTTAAACACAATTGGGGCGATCGCCGCTGGGATGATTTTGGTTAACAATATTGTCTATTTATTTGTAGTGCATTTAGTAGCTGTGCTGCTGTTAAATCGTTTAGGAAATCCGATTCCGCGGCCGCCGCGCTGGGTGCAAGTTTTGATCGATTATGAAGAGTAGTTATTGGGAATTGGGAATTGGGAATTGGGAATTGGGAATTAGGCATTTAACCAATAGACCTCTTACAAAAAAAATATATGTTATGATTAGAGACTTTAAATTAGACCTCTCTCATAATTGTGGAACAGGCATCCTGCCTGTTAATCTCAGGCTTTTTGGGAGATGTCTAATCAAGTAAAGCAAAACTCTTTATTATATCAAAAAATTATTTTGCAAGAGGTCTAATAACTAATAACAAATAACAACTGATAATGATTCGTATTTATACAGAAATCGAACAGGGCCAGCGTTGGCTCGATCGCTATCGCAGACAGCAACCAATATTTGCCTGCGTATTAGGATTTACTGCGACAGGCTTAATTCCGGGGATTTCAGCAGCAGGAGCAACGCCGCGCGATCGACAATTTACTTGTTTAGCCGATGCAGAATTCTTGTATAACGGCCCCCAACCGGCGCCCCAATATCCTTTGCCGCCCCTACAAGCCGGAGCTTCGCCGGTACTGATATCTCGCGCTGTAGTCGAAGCTTTGGAAATTCCCCTTTACCTGTTTAATGCTGGTTTACCCATGCCGCCGACCGTACCTACAATTGATTTGGGCGGGACTGCGGCAAAGTGCCTGACTTCTGGAAATGCTTTAGAACTCGAAACAGTCAAACATTTGCTGGAACAAGGGTTAATTTGGGGAGCTAAATTGGCCGATCGAGCTAATGACAGCTATTTAATTTTAGGGGAGTGCGTAGTTGGGGGAACGACTACTGCTTTGGGCGTGTTAATCGGTTTGGGTATTGCAGCATCAGGCAAGGTTAATAGTTCTCATCCTGACTGCAATCACGCTCAAAAATTGGCTGCGGTGACAGCGGGACTACATAATGCTGAGTGGAAAATTGGCGGACAAAACAGCACTCCCCTAGAATTAGTGGCGGCGGTGGGCGACCCGATGCAGATAGCGGTGGCTGCAATGGCGATCGCCGCGAGTCGGACTTGCGGGGTGCTCCTGGCTGGGGGGACGCAAATGCTGGCAGTTTACGCTTTGATGCAAGCCTTATCCCGGGAATATGGCCTGGTATGGTGTCCCGAACAAGTTGCCGTGGGGACTACACGCTGGGTGGCCGAAGACCCTACAGGAGACACGATAGGACTCGCTAAAGAGATTGGCGGTGTGCCTCTATTAGCAGCCCAGCTAAGTTTTGCTGGCTCTGGCTACCCGCAACTCCAAGCTTACGATCGGGGATATGTGAAAGAAGGTGTCGGTGCTGGAGCGTGTGCGATCGCCAGTGGCTTAGCTGCAAATTGGACTCCAACTCAACTCCTTCAAGCTGTTGAAGCTTTAGCATTGCGATGTGAAACTCAACATTAAGCAGGTAGTTAGAGCAATCAATGTCGGATTTCTGCTCTCTCTCTGCGCTCTCTGCGGTTCATAAAAAAAATCTTGTTCACCGCAAAAATAAGATTGCTATTTCTACACAAAACAGCGCCTTAATTTTCTATTCCCATGCTAATTGTGCGATCAAAAAAGCTTTATACAATCACTCATAAATAGACGAGCGTAAATCAACGCAAATTCTATTTTTTCTGGGATTAATACCCGATCGCCTTGAGGAATATTTAATGAGACCTGCCTACGTGTTGCGAGTACATTCTTTTGGAAAGCAACTGTTCTTCCAAGGCGGCAATTCGATTGTAAGCTGCTGTTAGCTGAGCGGTAAGGCGCTGGATTTGAATATCTGCGCTCAGCTCTTGTTCCAGGCTTTGAGAATTCTTGTCGAAGTAGCTGTCATCTAACAGTATGTCCTTGTGTTCGAGGAGCGCGTCGAGACGACCGTAGCTTTGATATGAGGAGATTTTGTCATTTCCTACCGTTCCAGAACGGTCGTTTCTCTGCTGGTTCAGCTTCGTCTCGTTGGCCGACTCCAATAACTTTTCATTGAGGTTTTCTATGAGTTTGTAGAGGGAATCTACCTGCTGCGTCAATACTGTAACTTGCTGGCGGAGCATTTCCATAAAATTATTCCTTGGATAGTAATTTATATCTTTACATTTTAGGGAAATCTTTACATAACTGGGATTTATCACTAAATTATTTAATTTTTGACCTAATTGTTGTGTTCCCAATCCTGACATTCATCAGCCAGGGTACAAGCCCCCAGATTCATCCATGCAGAAATAAAAAACATAGTATCCGATCGCCCGCCCCCGGATATATCCGTGAGGTCGCTTTCTCCAATTCTTTAATTTTTTAATCTTTAATCGATTGACTCAGCGCTGCTGGTGCTTTGAGTAAAATAGCCCTGGACGCACTCCAACAAAGAAACCGGGTTTTTTACCGAATCTGCGTGTCACAACAAAGTATTTTTGTAAAAAACCCGGTTTCTAGGCCACCATGCGTCCAAAACTCTAAAACAGACTCCGATCGCACCAGAAGAGAGTAGAATGACTCTGTGTTTGAAAAAGAAATAAGACAAATCGGCGCCAACCACCGGACTCGAAATACAATTATTTCCCGACCCGCAGAACACATGGACGATCGGTCAATATTTAGAAAAGCGGATTCACAGGTGAAACGAAGGTCTTTGCTATTGGGGGCCGCCACCCTAACTTTAAGTCAATTGGCGGCAGGTTGCGAGTCGAAGCCCACTCTCAAAATTCGATCGCTCAAAAACGGTATTCCGGCCCAACTCGCAAGCAAATTTAGCCGCGATTTACAACCGTCTCCGGTTTTGCAGGTAACGCAGGAAGGGCAATTAAAAGAATTATTCGCGCTATTACAGGAGTGGAAACGGACACCGGAAGCCAAAAATCAAGCTGATTTGGTGATGTTGGGAGATTATTGGCTGACTTTGGCTATACGACAAAAATTGATTCAGCCGATCGATCCTGCTAAATTTAGTAATTGGTCGAAACTGCCCGAAAGATGGCAAAAACTCGTCAGGCGCAACGATGACGGTCAATTAGACGCTAAAGGTAAAGTGTGGGCTGCACCTTACCGCTGGGGAAGTACAGTAATTGCTTATCGAACCGACAAATTTAAGGCTTTGGGATGGACTCCGACAGACTGGAGTGACTTGTGGCGAGTCGAATTGCGCGATCGAATTTCTCTCCCAGATAGTGCTAGAGAAGTTATCGGTTTAACCTTAAAAAAAATCGGAAAATCTTACAACACGCAGCAATTAGATCAAGTCCCAAATCTCAAAAAAG
>ENA-OFCX01001204-OFCX01001204.1-metagenomes-genome-assembly--contig:-NODE-1204-length-10926-cov-5.791739_pt1 | contig 10926 bp, 11 predicted proteins | sample MGYA00153384_OFCX01 | MGnify analysis MGYA00153384
AGGAGAGCAGGCGGGCGGGCAGGCAGGCAGGCGGGCGGGCGGGCGGGCGCTCGGGCGCTCGGGCGGTCGGCGGTCGGCGGTGGGCCGGCCGACCCACCGTGCGACGTCCTTCAAGGCGCACGGCGCACACCTGCCTCGGGCCGTGCTGATCAGATGCAACCGCGAGTTGCGCGTCGTTCGGCACAGCCGCCGCTTGCGCGCACGGTGCAAAGTACGAACAGGTTGTCGTTGCTGATGCCCAGCGCCGAGCACCCCGCCGCGGTGCCGCGATCTTCCAGCACGCTTCAGCGCATCGCTTCGCGCAGTCCCGACGCCGGGACCCCGATGCGCAGCAGCACGCGCTGTCGTCGTCGCTGCTCGGCAACTTCTTGCGGGCCAGATCGGGTGCAGGCGGTCGCTGCAGCCGCGCCTTCGCCCACGCCGGCCGCATCGAGCGATTCAGCGCCGGCGTCGCGCCGCGCCCGCTGAAGCCATCGATCTCGGCACTCTTCATCTGGGTTGCGCGGTTGTTGAGCACGCTTGCACCAAGTCGAGGATCTTGCGCTTGCGCACTGCCGTCAGCCATGCGCGCAGCGCGGCACGCAGGGCGAAGTCGGCGCGGCCCGACCGCAGGGGAACACGTCGTGCACTACGTCCTCGGCCTGCGCCAGATCACGCCATTTGCGCTGTGCAAAACGCACGAGTTGGCTGCGGTGCGAGACCCATCAGCAATTTGCCGCACGACCTGCGCTCTCCGCTGACCGCGACGGTGGCGTGCCTGGAGGCTTTGGAGTCGCGCTGCTCGGCGTCACTGGCCGTCAGCGCCTCGGGCGAGCAACTGCCGCATGAGACACGACATGACGAGCATCGAAGCGCTCTAGTGGCGCCGCGCAACACGCGCAATGCACCGCGCATGGTGCAACCACTCGGTGACTTGGCGCTCGCCGAGTCCGGGTTCAAGCTTCGACTGGAACCGGCGGCTGCGCGCAAGTCGCTCGATGACACGGCCGTGCACTTCACCGACCATGCCGCACGACGGGGCGTGACGGCTCAGACCGAACCAGCCACCGACACGGCCGAGGAGCCGCCCCACGCCGCGTTGGACATTGAGCTGTTCGCGCGAGCCGTCGCCCAACCAGATCGACAACTCGCTGAAGTACGGCCGGTACGGCGCCCGCATCGGCCTGGCCGCCGCACGGCACGACGAACGCGTGGTGGTGAGCCTCGGCGACACCCGCACCCGCACCCGCACCCGCACCAGCACCAGCACCAGCACCAGCACCAACAACAGCCTCGCGGCGGACGCACTGACGCAGTTGTTTGCCCGCCATTACCAAAGCCGCCAAAGCGTCGCGCCGATCAGCGCGGAAGGCGGCAAAGGCCTCGGGCTGGCGATCGTCCAGCGCACAGCGCAACTGCACGGCAGCGAGGTGTCGATCCGCTGCAGACCGGGCACCGGCATCACGGTCGAGTTCTGGTTGCGGCGCAGCGCGCCTGCGCTGGTGTGACCGGCGCGCCGGTTGACCGGGATAATCCTGATACGTCGAACGGGCCGCACGCCTAAAGTTTCCTCACTCGCAGAGGCACCTATTCAGGTGCCTTGCACAGGCGGGAGGCTGAGGAGACAAGCGCGGCGCGTCCTTGCTGAAGGCACCGCGGCCAGTTGGAACGAACAACAAGATCAGGCTGCACACGACAGCCGATGCAGAGTCGAAGGGCGTCAGGGTCGACTTGACGCCCTTTGCGTTTGCGCGGCGTCGGCTGCCCAACCATGGCCAGGGTCGCGTTTCTGCAACTTTGGGCCCGGCGCACTGCGCATGCCCCCCCCGCGTCAGATGTCCGAACTCCTCATCCTCAGCCTGGCTTCCCTGTTCGCAGGCTTCGTCGATGCGATCGTCGGTGGCGGCGGCCTGATCCTGGTGCCGGCCCTGTTCGGCGTCTTTCCGAGCGCCGCGCCGGCGACGCTGTTCGGCACCAACAAAGGCGCGGCAGTTTGGGGCACCTGCTGGGCCAGCGTTCAATATGCGCGCCGCGTGCGCATGCCGTGGGCCACCCTGGCGCCGGCCACGGCAGCCGCGGCGCTCGGCAGCCTGGCCGGCGCCTGGGCCGTCACGCTCGTCAGCGCCGGCGGGTTGCGCAAGGCTTTGCCGGCGATCCTGCTGGTCGTGCTGGTCTACACGCTGGCGCGCAAGGACATGGGCCGGCACCACAAGCCGCGCCTGCAGGGCCGGGCCGAGGCAGCCGTGGCCAGCGCCATCGGCGTCACCATCGGTTTCTACGACGGCTTTTTCGGGCCCGGCACCGGCAGCTTCTTCGTCTTCCTGTTCGTGCGCCTGCTCGGCTTCGACTTCCTGCACGCCTCGGCCAGCGCCAAGTTGCTGAACACCGCAACCAACCTGGCAGCTCTGGCGCTGTTTGCGTCGAAGGGGCATGTGTGGTGGCACATCGCGCTGGTGATGGCCGTCGCCAACGTGACGGGCAGCCTGCTCGGCACCCGGCTGGCGCTGCGCCACGGCTCGGGCTTCGTGCGCGTCGTTTTTATCGCCGTGGTGGCGGCGCTGATTTTGAAAACCGGCTGGGACGCCTACCTGCCCTGAAGCGCCGCGTTCGCAACCACCGTCGGTCGATGCCACAAACTGGCCAGCCCACCGCGCCCTGTTCATCGCATTGCAGCGCACGTCGGAACCTAGCATTCATGCGGCACCCATTGCCAGAAGGAGACTCGCCATGCCGATCGATCCACAGTTGCGCTCGCTCAACATCGACATTCCCGCGCAGCCCGAGGCGTTGGTGAAGCTGTCGCTGCTGCTGGCCGACGAAAACGTCGACCTGCCCGCCGTGGCGGCATTGGTGTCGTCCGACATGGCGCTCGCCTCGGCCGTGCTGAAGGCCGTCAACTCGTCGCTGTACGGGCTGCTGGGCCGCGTGCAGAGCGTGCAGCAGGCTGTCACCTACCTGGGCACGCGCGAGGTTGCTGCGGTCACTTTTGAAATGGGCCTGCGCGCAGTCTTTCCCAGCGCACCCGAACTCGAGCCACTGTGGCAACGCGCCGGCGTGCGCGGCCTGCTGATGGGACGCATCGGACAGGCGCTGAACGTCGACCCGTGGGCCGCGCACTCGGCCGGACTGTTCGAGGAATGCGGCAAGGCGGTGCTATTTCGCCATGCGTCCGAGCGCTACCGCCCGATCTTGAAGGCGGCCGAACACGACGAAGAACTGCTGCTGCTGGAACACACCGAATTCGGCGTGAGCCACGACGCTCTCGGCGCCGCGCTGTGCGAAACCTGGGGCCTTGCAGCGCCGGCAGTGTTGAGCGTGCGCTATCACGTGATCGTCAACGGCACGCTGGACCTGCCGATGAACGTGCCCCGTCGTGCCATCTGTGCACTGTCGGCTTTGGCCCATGTGCTGATGACCGATCCGAGCCGTCTCGACGAGGTGGCGGCGCGCGTGGCGCCTCAGGCAGACCTCGACCCGGTGCTGGTGCTGCGCGGCGCGCGCCGCGTGCAGGAACAGATCGAAGCAGCGGTTGCGCGTGGCGAGCCCGCCTGAGCCGACGAAGCGGGCGTCGGCAATGTTGCGGGCCCCGGCGCGGCCCTGCTTGCCGGGTTCGCCGATGACATGGGCCCGGCGGGGCGTCGAATCTCACCAAGCCAGCTCACTTCCGCAAACCGTCGCGGTTGCAGCGCCCCACGCAGCTCGCAAACATTCAGACGCCCGCCCTCCGTTTCAGCAAGGCGGGCTCTGACAGCGTCTGGGTGCGCTCGGCCAACTTTGCTTGCCCGCCCGGTCCCAGGTGGTCGGGCGGGTGCGCGGGAACTCCAGCGTCAGTTCGGGCTGGGAAGGATGGCGGACCCGACCTTGACCGACTCGACTGCGCTGTTCGGCGTGGACGATGTCTGGTCCGGCTTCGCACCGGACGGGCCGGCCAGGGCCGGGTGATCCTTCAGCATGCTGACGCCATACAGCGGCTTGTAGGCTCCCTGGTGGCAGGTGGTGCAATTGGATTTGGCGACGTCGCCCGTCGGACCCAGCCGATTGGCCGGAAAGACGGAGGTGAGGCCTTCCATGTAGTTGTTGTTGAGGTCGCGCACCATGCGGATGCCGTACCAGGCCGTGGCACGTTGCGGGGGACTCTGACTCCACTCAGCGAAGGAACGGCTGTTGTGGCAGTAGGTGCAGTTGACGCCGAGCGACGTCGACATGTGAATCATCAGAGCGAAAGTGTGCTCTGCCTGCTTGGTCGACTGACGGTTGCCGGTGGGCAGCGCGGTCTTGCCGATCACGCGGATAGGCTCGGCCTTCGACAGATACGGCGTGAACGGGTCGTACGGCAGCGACGCCAACCCCACCGACGACGAAGCCTTGTTTTGACCGCCGTCGTCGCCCAGCATGCCGGCGGTGCGCTTCGGTGAGGCCGGTGCGAACCAGATGTTGGCCGGAATATTGTTGCCGCGGTGACAGGTGTAGCAGGTCACACCGGTGGCCGCCACGTGCGGCTTCCATTCGGCGTTGATGTTCTGCGTCATCTGCACCATTCTGCGGGCCACCACCTTGGTGTACTTCGAGTCTTCCGCCAGGTTGGCCAGGTTGTGGCAGTAGCCGCAGCCCTGCTCGGGCGCGACCCACGCCGTCATCGACAGCATCAGCCGGGTGAACTCGCCGACGCTCAGGTCGCCGAGCACCTGCACGTTCTTGTAGACCTCCTTGGCGCGAGGTCCATCCGGTGACGCCGCCGGCAGCGATGCAGGCGATTCGTTGAGCTTGCTGGCGGCAGCGACGGTGCGCGGGTTGTAGACCTGCACCATCGCAGTGCCGCGGAAGCCGCGCTGCACCGTGTCGATCGGGGGGCGTTCGCAACCGGCCAGCAACGTGGTCAGCACGACCAGCGGGAGCGCCAAGCGCATCGAAAGTTTCATGGCTTCACCCCCAGGGTCAGCGTGGCCGGATCGATGGTCGGAGCCCAGGCCGCCGGGTAAATTGGCGCGACATGGTGCTTGACAGCCCACAGGTACCAGTTGTCCACCACCGTGCCGGTCAGCAGAATGCCGATGCCACCGGTCAACGGTGTCAGCACGGCGAACCACCAGGCCCAGCGGTGGATCGATTCCATCGTCGCATTGAAGCCCATCGTCCAGCGCCAAAACAACGCAGCACGTTCGGAGGCGGTGCCGCGGTCGACGATCTGTTCGATCTCGCGTTCGCCGCCGAATCGACTGACCGCCAGGATGGTGGCGCCGTGCATCGCGAACAGCAAGGTCGACCCATACAAGAACACGATCGACAACATGTGGAACGGGTTGTAAAACAGGTTGCCATAGCGGATCGAGAACGCTGCCGTCCAATCCAGGTGCGGGAAGATGCCGAACGGGACCGCCTCGCCCCAGCTGCCCATCAACACCGGGCGAAAGAAGCCGAGCACCAGGAACAGCCAGATCGCCGCCAGAAAGGCCCACGCCACATGCGTGCCCATCTGCAACTCACGCGCACGGCGATAGGTGCGGGCGAACCACAGCAGCACCGATGCGGTCGTCAACGCACCGGCAAACAGCCACCAGCCCCCTTGATTCATCGGCGGAAAGTGCAGGCCGTAGGCCGGCGGTGGCGGCTCCAGCGCCAGCCAGAACAACTGGCGCACGAACTGGATCGGATTCCAGTTGACCTGCGCCAGCATGTTGAAACCGATGATGTTGAACGCGAACAAGCCCAGCAGCAGCGACGCCACGCCCAGGCTGCCGAGATAGATGGGTCCGATTTGCGCGTTGCCGATGCGGCCGAGCAGGTGCACGATGCGCGGTTCGACACCGGTGCGCGGGCTGTTGCCTGCACCCAGCGCCACGCCATGGTGGATCGGTCCCACCGCCTGAACGGTCGTGAACAGATTCTGGTATTCAGCCATGTGGTTCTCCTTGGGCTCGCGCTAATTCCAGATCGGCATGTTGAGCCACCAGCCCCACCATTCGGGCCAGCCTCGGGTCCAGAACGGACCGCTGATGACGATGCACACGGCGCTCCAGAACCCGGCCGACAGCGCCAGGAACAGGCCCAACCGGTGGATGCCCAACGTGCCGACCGAATATCCGATGAAGTCGCGGAAGAAGGTGTCTTCATGCTCGGGAGCCTTGACCAGTTCGCCCTTTTGCGGGTTGGTGGCCGACAGCACCAGCGAGCCGTGCAGCGACAACGCCAACACCGTCGTGAAGAAGAACGTCACCGCCAGCATGTGTGCCGGGTTGTAGTGAAAGTGCAGGTACTGGTAGCCGGTGTTGGAGACCCAGTCGAGGTGGCTCATGATTCCGTACGGGAAGCCGTGGCCCCACGCGCCCATCAGCACCGGTCGGATCACTACCAGCGTCACGTAGGCGAAGATCGCCACGCCGAAAGCAAAGGGCACGTGCAAACCCATGCCGAGCTTGCGGCAGATCTCGACTTCGCGCAGTGCCCACGACACGAAGGCGCCGATTGCACAGACCGTGATGAGCTGCCACAGGCCGCCTTCGAGCAGCGGCGCCATGCGCAGTCCGTACTTGAGGTCCGGCGGGGCGATGTTGATTTGCCAGAGGTTCCACGTGGTGCCCTGCGAAGCGCTCCACAGGATCAACGCGGTGCCGAGCAACGTGAAGAAGAGCGTCGTGATGCCGAAGAAACCCACGTAGAACGGGCCGACCCAGAAATCGAAGAGATCGCCTCCGACCAGGGTGCCGCCGCGCACGCGGTACTTTCTTTCAAAACTGAGCATGGCCATGTGCCACTCCTCCTCGCACGCGTCTGGCGTTACCGGCAGCCACGCGATGAATTCTTGTTGGTGGCCAAAGTCGGGCTGTGCGCCTGATCCCTGGCCACCGTTTGGACCCGAAAGGGTCTTTTACTTGACTGCGGGTGCAGTGGCCGCAGCTGGCATCGCCGAGTTCTGCGACAGGGTCTGCCGCGCATTCGGGCCGTCGAACCAGTTATAGGTTTGCGTGCTGAGCAACACGAGATGGATCATTGCTGCCAGACCGAACAGAAAGATCCCTTGAACAACCATCGCACGCAGCGGGTCAAACAAACGCCAAATTCTCCACATGATTTCTTTACTCCTAGGTTAAGTGCGACATGAAGGTGTAGACCGCCGCCTTGACGCCGCCTATCAGCGACTTTTCACTTTCCGCACCCGGCAGCCAGGAACGCCACTGCCAGTGCCCGACCTGGGCCAGGAGAGCTATAAAAAGAAACAGCGCAAATCCCACTGCAAAAATCGCCGAGAAGACTTTGGAGTCGTTCTTCAGCAGCTGCTGCAGTGATGGGTTGGTCATGTCGGTCATAGCATTCCCCTGTTGCGGGTTCAAACGGGATTCAGAGCCAGGGACGCCATGCCCAGACGAGCAGGTGGGCCACGACCGCAATCGCCGTGAATGCCACAAACCCCTGGATGTAGTAGCGGTGGAATTCCTGCGCCTCGTCGTCCGTCAGGCCGGATATCGAGCCTTTTCTTTCAACCATATCGTTAGCTCCTTAACACTGGCCTGTTGGCCATCGCTGCGCAGAGCCCGCGCAGCGGGGCAGTCACGGCGTGCAGCCGCGGCATCGGTAGTGCCCGGGAAACCCGGGCGAAATGAATAAGGCGGCCAGCGCGCGACGACATCGTCATGCGGGCTCTCCCTGGCGCAAAACATCGCGGGCGCGGGCCACGCGCTTTGAGGTGACGCGCTCTTCGCCGGCTCGTTTGGCATCGCGTTCGGCGCGGTCGCGCAAGCGTTTGGCGGCTGAAATCTGCACCAGCACCGGCTCGGTTTCGACAAATTCGTTCAACAGTTGTTGAGCCTCAGCGTCCCACGGAATGCCGGCCTCGGCGCCGAGGCGAGACGGCGTGGCATCGACACGGTCGAGATCGCTGGCCAGCGGCAGGATGTGGAACAACGCGTCGAACAGCGCGTTGCAAAACTCCTGGATGATGTAGGTCGCGCCCGAGTAGCCCATGAACGGCGTGCCGGTGTGGCGCCGGATGATCGGCAGCGGGAACGATGCCGGGATGAAGGTCGTCTTCATCATGCCGCCACCGCCGCACTCGGCGAGGTAGATGCGCTCGTTGTAGCTGCCGTACAGCACCAGCGGCGTCTTCTCCTTGACCAGGCGACGCACTTCGGCGTTGTCGGTCTTGGCACCGGCATGCCGGGCCACCGCGAAGTTGCAGGGCAAGCCCATCTCGTCTTCGAGGAAGTGGCGGATGCCGCGCGTGTAGGTCTCGTTCGCCACCACCGCGAAGCTGGCGGTGCCGAAGAAGTCCTGCGTCACCGAACGCCACAGGTCCCAGATCGGCTTGATGGTGGTGTGCTTCTCGCGCTCGATGAAGGGCTCGGGGTCCAGGCCCAGCAACTCGCCCAGGCTGCGCAAGAACTTGGTGGTGCTGTGCAGGCCGATCGGCGCCTGCAGATAGGGCCGCTCGAGCGCTTCGCACAGCATGCGTCCGAACTCGCGGTACATGCAGATGTTGACGTCGGCCTCGACCAGCCGCGACACGTCGGCCAGGTGACTGCCGAGCGGAAACACCATGTTGATGTCGGCGCCGATGCCCTGCACCAGACGGCGGATCTCGGCCAGGTCGCTCGGCGAATTGAAAGTGCCGTAGCTCGGCCCGATGATGTTGACGCGCGGACGTTCGCCGGCCGGACGTTCGGCGATCGGTGTGCGCGCCGGCACCTTCTTCATGCCGTATTCGGACCACAGCCAGAACATCGCGCGGTTGGCGCATTGCCACTGGTCTTCGTCGATCGTGCGCGGCAGGAAGCGTTGAATGTTGGTGCCGGCCGGTGTCACGCCGCCGCCGATCATCTCGGCGATCGAGCCGGTGACCACGACCGACGGCAGATCGGGATCCAGCGCCGCATGCGCCCGCCGCATCGAGCCTTCGGTGCCTTCGCGACCGAGCTGCTCTTCGGACAGTCCGGTGACCACGATCGGCAATTCATGCGGCGGCAGCGCGTCGGTGTAATGCAGCACAGACGTGACCGGCAGGTTCTCGCAACCCACCGGCCCGTCGATCACGACCTGCAGCCCCTTGATGGCGGTGAACACATAGACGGCACCCCAGTAGCCGCCGGCGCGATCGTGATCGAGGACCAGCATCTCAGTGCCCGCCCGCGCTGCAATCAATGATGTGAACTTGGCGGCTCATGTCATTTCCTCGGCCTGGCGCTTCTTCGCCAGCTTGAGGGCATGGCGGCGCTGGTCGGCCTTGAACTCGGGACGGTCTTGCGGCACGCCGCCGGCCGGTTCCCAGACGCCGGTGGCGTGTCCGGTGCCGACGCTGCCGAAGAAGTTCTTCATCTGCTCGAAGCGGGCTTTGTTGCCGATCGCCGCATTGATCACCGTCGCCAGCGATCCCGCGCCCGCCGGGCCCATCAGGGGCCGCGCCGAGATCAGGTTGGTGAAATACAGCGCCGGGATCGACAGCTCCTTGGCCGCCTGCACGACCGGCGTGGTGCCGATCGCCAGATCGGGCTGGAATTCGTGCACCGCCGCGAGGTCTTGTTCGAGCGAGGCGCGGAACTGCACCATCACGCCCTTCGACTGCAGCCACTGCAGGTCGGCTTCGTTCCATGGGGTGCGCGGGCAGGCGCTGCCGACGTAGCGCAGGTCGGCGCCGCTTTCGACCAGCAACCGGCCGACCAGCAGTTCCGAGCCCTCGTAGCCGCTCAGCGTGATGCGGCCCTTGATCGGCGTGCGAGCCAGTGCGGCACGGATTACCGGAAGAAACTTGTTCTTGGCCGCGTCGATGCGGTCCTGCGCGACGTTCGTGGCGGTGCCGATGGCCTGCAGCCAGGCCTCGGTGCCGTCATGCCCGACCGGTGCCGAGCCAACCACGGTGCGGCCCGCGGCGTCGAATTCACGCACGCTGGCGGTGTAAAACGGATGGATCGCGGCGACCGCGGCGCAGTCGAGCGCAGCGTACAGCTCGCGCCATTCGCGCGTCGGCACGACCGGGCCGGCGGCCAAGCCCATCGGCTCCAGCATCATGCCGATGATCACCGGATCGGCCGGGAACACCTCGCCCAGCAACGCGATCGTGGGCTTGTCCGACCGGCCCGCTTTTGTCCATCCCTGCGGCGCCTGCACCGGTCCGGCCTGCACCTCGGCGCGCGCATATTTCAGCATCGCTGCGGCCAGCACGTCCTTGGCCTCGGCATGCGTGGGCACGCCGAACCCGGGCACGTCGATGCCGATGATGCGCACGCCGTTGATTTCCTTCGGCAGGATCTGCAGCGGCACGCCGCTGGCGGTAGGCACACACAGGTTGATGATGACGATGGCATCGAAAAGCGCCGGGTCGGCCTGCTGATAGACCGCGTCGCGGATGTCCTCGAACAGCTTGCCGGTGACCAGCGACTCGGAGTTGAACGGCACGTAGCCGACACTGCGCTTGGCGCCGTAGAAGTGCGATGTGAAAGTCAGGCCATAGACGCAGCAGGCCGACCCGGACAGGATCGTCGCGGTGCGGCGCATGCGCAGCCCCACGCGCAACGAACCGAAGGCCGGGCACATGCTCTGCGGCTGGTCGTGCGGGCCGGCCTTGGGATCTTTCGGGTAATCGCGGGCGTACTGGTCGAGCGTGGCCGACTTGCCGGCTTGCTTGGCCGCGGCCAACATCGCCTCGCCTCCCGAATGGCAACCCATCCCATCGCCCGTGAGGGCGGTGGGCACAGCCAATTTCACGTCGCCTTCGAGAGCTGTGCGCACCTTCACGGCGGTTGCCGCGACGATGGGGATGACGGTACTGCTCATGGAGACTGTGTTCTCAGACGGCGTCGTAGACGACTTCCAGCGTTTCGCGCTTGATTTCTGTCTTGCCGCACATGTCGAACTGCGTGGCCGGCTCCAGCACCACGTTGCGCCCGACCGTGTCGGCACTGAACAGGCCCAGCAACTCGTCCTGCGTCATCGGCTTGGGCCGGATCGGCAGCGAGGTGC
>ENA-OFCX01001205-OFCX01001205.1-metagenomes-genome-assembly--contig:-NODE-1205-length-10922-cov-4.851109_pt1 | contig 10922 bp, 7 predicted proteins | sample MGYA00153384_OFCX01 | MGnify analysis MGYA00153384
AAAAAACCGCCTTGGCCGTATTCAGCCCGCAGCTTTTGTACCAGCTCAGTCGCGTAGCCGCGCTTGGTGGGGCCCAGTGCATCAATGTTCCATTCAGCACCGTCGGGGTCATTGGTTGCTACAAAAGTCGGCTCGCCGCCCATCGTCAGACGCACGTCACCGTTGACCAAATCACGGTCTACCGCTTCACCCAGCGCCAGTACCTTGGCCCATTGCTCGTCGGTGTACGGCTTGGTGACACGGGGGGATTCATAAATGCGCTGCACGCCCATGTGGTGGGCAAATTCGACTTCAGACTCATCCACGCCGCCTTCAATCGGCGCGGCGCTTGATGGCTCTGGTGTGCAGGCGAGCGGAATGTGGCCTTCGCCCGCCATCAGGCCGGATGTGGGATCCAACCCGACCCAGCCTGCGCCCGGCAAAAACACCTCACACCAGGCATGCAGGTCGGTAAAGTCTTTTTCGGTGCCGCTTGGGCCGTCGAGTGACTTGACGTCGGCTTTGAGCTGGATCAGATACCCCGACACAAAGCGCGCCGCCAGCCCCATGTGGCGCAGCAGCTGCACCAGCAGCCAGCCGGTGTCGCGGCACGAACCGCTGCCGTTGGCAAGCGTCTGCTCGGGCGTCTGCACGCCCGGCTCCATGCGGATCAGGTAGCTGATGTCGCGCTGCAGCTTCTGGTTGAGTTCGACCAGAAAATCGTTGGTGTGCTTTTTGGTGCGCGGAACGCTGGCGACATAGGCCTCGAAGCGTGGCGTCAGCGCCGCCTTGACAAGGAACGGTGCCAGCTCGGTGGCCAGCGCTTCGTCGTAGCTGAACGGAAAATAATCGGCCGACGGCTCGAGAAAGAAGTCGAACGGGTTGAGCACCGCCATCTCGGCCACCAGGTCGATCTCGATCCGAAACGACGTGGTCTTGTCCGGGAACACCAACCGCGCCAGGTGGTTTGACTGCGGATCCTGCTGCCAGTTGATGAAGTGGCCGGCCGGCTCGACCCGCATCGAGTAGCTCAGGATGCGGGTGCGCGAGTGCGGCGCCGGACGCAACCGCACGACCTGCGGGCCGAGGTGGATCGGCCGGTCGTAGCGGTAGTGCGTGACATGGTTCAGCGCGACATGGATGGACATTCGGTGGGGCTCCGGGGAAATTCAGACGATCGGGTACGACGCAGGACGCAGACCGCGCGCGCTCTCGCCGCGGGCCGCATCGGCGGCGCGATGTTCAGGCGGACTCCGGCACCAGAAAATCGCGGCTGATGCCCGAGCCCAGCGTGCCGACGCGTTCCAGAAACTGCGTCAGGTAGGCGTGCAGGCCGGTCGCCAGGATCTCGTCGATGCGGCCGTACTGCAGGTCGGCCCGCAGCCGGCCGGCAAGCCGCAGCGTGTCGCCCGACTGCTCGTTGGCCACCATCGTCAGGTTGGCCACGACTTCGTTCATGCAGGCCGCCAGCGAACGCGGCATGTCGGGCCGCAGGATCAGCAATTCGGCCACCTTCTCGGGCCGGATCACGTTGCGGTAGACCTTGCGGTAGACCTCGAAACCCGACACCGATCGCAGGATCGCGGACCAGTGATAGAAGTCGTATTCGATGTCCTTGCCGCTGCCCTGGGCTTGGGCTTGGGCTTGGGCTTGGGCTTGGGCTTGGGCTTGGGCTTGGGCTTGGGGCTTGGCCTGGGTTTGGGTTTGAGCGCCTTCGCCGCCCTGCGTCTGGCTCTGCAGACCGTTTATCGCCAGGCCGGAGCCGAAATATTCAGTTTCGACCGCATGGAACTTCACGTCGAGCAGGCGCGCGGTGTTGTCGGCGCGCTCCAGAAAGCTGCCGATGCGCAGGAAGTGGAAGGCCTCGTCCTGCAGCATCGTGCCCACCGTGACGCCGCGCGACAGGTGCGACCGGAACTTGACCCACTCGAAGCCGGCGCTCGGATCCTTCTCGAAAGCGCCGTCGGCCACCATGCGCTGAAACTCGAGCCAGGTCTGATTCTGCGTCTCCCACACTTCGGTGGTCAGCGTGCCGCGCACCGCGCGGGCGTTCTCGCGCGCCTGTTTCAGGCAATTGCGGATGCTCGAGCCGTTCGCGGCGTCGCTGACCATGTAGGCCATCACGCTCTGCGCGGTGATGCGGCCGTGCCGCTTGGCGAAGTCGCCGGTGAGTTCGCTGATGCTGAGCAGTCCTTTCCAGCCCTTTTCGGCGTCGTCGGCCGACTGCGGCAACAACGACATCTGGTAGTTGACGTCGAGCATGCGGGCCGTGTTCTCGGCCCGCTCCATGTAGCGCGCCATCCAAAACAAATGGTCTGCCGTCCTAGAAAGCATCGTTCAACTCCCATGAAGCCGAGAAACCGCCCCTGCGGTGAAACGCGCTGCCATGTTGTGGCTGCGCCGCCAGCCGCTGCGCGGGTTGACCGGCGCGCACCCTGCGGCGCGCCATCCGGAACAAGTGGTCGGCGATTCTCGAAAACATTTCTGTTCTCCCGCTTCAGGCCTCGAGGACCCAGGTGTCCTTGGTGCCACCACCCTGGGACGAATTGACCACCAGCGAGCCTTCCTTGAGCGCCACGCGGGTGAGGCCGCCGGGCACCATCTGCACCGACTTGCCGCTCAGCACGAACGGCCGCAAATCGATGTGGCGCGGTGCGACGCCGCTTTCGACAAAGGTCGGGCAAGTCGACAGTGCCAGCGTCGGCTGCGCGATGTAGCCGGCCGGGTTGGCCAGCAACGCGCTGCGAAAATCCTCGATTTCACGCTTGGTGGCGGCCGGGCCGACCAGCATGCCGTAGCCGCCGGCGCCGTGCACCTCCTTCACCACCAGCTCGGACAGGTGCGCCAGCACGTAGCTCAAACCCTCGGCCTCGCGGCACTGGAAGGTCGGCACGTTGTTCAGGATCGGCTTCTCGCCGAGATAGAACTCGATCATCTTCGGCACGTAAGGGTAGACCGACTTGTCGTCGGCGATGCCGGTGCCGATGGCATTGGCCAGCGTCACGTTGCCGGCGCGGTAGGCGTCGAGCAGACCGGCACAACCCAGCGTCGAATCGGCGCGAAAAGCGGTCGGGTCGACGAAGTCGTCGTCGACGCGGCGGTAGATCACGTCGATGCGCTTCGGGCCCTGCGTGGTGCGCATGTAGACGAACCTGTCCTTGACGAACAGGTCCTTGCCCTCGAGCAGCTCGATGCCCATCTGCTGCGCCAGGAAGGCATGCTCGAAGTAGGCGCTGTTGTACATGCCCGGCGTCAGCAGCACCACCGTGGGCTCGCTGGCGGCGGCGGGCGCCACGGCGCGCAGCGTCTCGAGCAGCAGGTCGGGATAGTGCGCCACCGGTGCGACGCGGTGCTGGCTGAACAGTTCGGGGAACAGCCGCATCATCATCTTGCGGTCCTCGAGCATGTAGCTCACGCCGCTGGGCACACGCAGGTTGTCTTCGAGCACGTAATAGCTGCCGCTGCCGTCGGGGTTGGCGGCGCGCACGATGTCGATGCCCGAGATGTGCGAATAGACGCCGCCCGGCACATCGACGCCCATCATCTCGGGCCGGAACTGCGCGTTCTGCAGGATCTGCTCGGCCGGCACCAGCCCGGCGTGCATGATCTCCTGGCCGTGGTAGACGTCGTGGATGAAGCGGTTCAGCGCCGTGACCCGCTGGCGCAGGCCGCGTTCCAGCTCGGACCATTCCTGCGAGGGGATCACGCGCGGGATCAGGTCGAACGGAATCAGCCGTTCGGTGCCCGAGCCGTTTTCATCCTTCGCGCCATAGACGGCGAAGGTGATGCCGACGCGACGGAAGATCATCTCCGCTTCCTCGCGGCGCGATCGCATCACCGCGACCGGCTGCGCGGCCAGCCAGCGTTCGTAGTCGCGGTAATGCTCACGCACCAGCTCACCCGACCCTTGCATCTCGTCGAAACTCGGTCTCATCGAACTGCGTCTCCTCGCCACACGAACCTGGAATCAGGCACGGAAATAGCAACTTCCAGGCCACCGACGATCACTGCCGTGCCGATTGTGCGTTCGCCGCCTGAGGCTGCTGCCAGTAACGACGCGATTCTTCACGCAGGCAACGGCCACCGACCGCCGCCCCCGACTGCCACGACTGCCACGACCACGCACCGCAGGTCGGGCTGAGCCTGATCTCGATGGCGCGTTGAAGGTAGCGCGCGAGCACCTCGTCGGCCGGGTGACCGAAGCGGTTGCGATAGCCGTTCTGGAACACCGCCACCGTGGGCCGCACAGCGTCCAGCAACTCCGCGGTCGACGAGGTCCGGCTGCCGTGATGCGGCACGATCAGCACGTCGCTGCGCAGCGCCTGCCCGTGTTCTGCGACCAAGGCCAATTCCTGGTCGCGCTCGATGTCGCCGGTCAGCAGCACGCTGCGGCCGCCGGCGCTGACGCGCAGCACGCACGACATGGCATTCGACTTCAGCACGCGGTCGTAATCCGCAGGCTGCGGCCGCAGCACGTCGAAGCGCACGCCGTCCCACAGCCAGCTCTGCCCTGCCGTGCAGCGCGTCGGCGCGGGCGCCAGCGCCAGCAGCGGGTGGCCGGTTTCCAGCGAGTTGTAGGTCGAGGCGACCGGCAGGCCGCCGATCAGGCTGGCGGCGCCGCCCACGTGGTCGCTGTCGCGGTGGCTCAGCACCAGCCGGTCGATGCGCGTCTCGCCGCGCGCGCGCAGCAGCGGCAGCAGCACGCGCTGCCCGGCATCGCTGTCGCGGCCGTACCGCGGCCCGGCGTCGTAGACCAGCAGGTGGCCGCGGGTGCGCAGCAGCACGGCGGTGCCCTGCCCGACGTCGACCGCGACGAGTTCGAACTGCCCCTCGGCCGGCCGCGGTGGCTGCGGCCACAGCAACGGGCACGCCAGCGGCAGCGCCAGCAAGCGCAGCCTGAACGGCAACGGCGCGACCAGCAACGCGGCCGCCAGCAGCCCGGCAGCTTGCGCCCAGAGTGGCGCCACCGGCACCACCCAGACGGCGGCCGGCCACGACGCGAGCCACGCCAGCAAGGCGACCAGCCCCTGCACCAGCGCGGCGGCGACGGTCCACAACGCCGGCAGCAAGCTGCCGAGCAGCGCCAGTGGCGTGACGGCCAGCGTGATCAGCGGAATCGCGACGAGGTTGGCGAGGAATCCGACCAGCGACAGCTGCTGGAAGAACACCAGCGTGAGCGGTGCCAGCCCGAGCGTGGCGATCACCTGCGTGCGCAGCCCCTGCCGCGCGCTGCCCGCCAGATGCCGCGGCCAGCCGCGCCAGCCGGCGGCCGGTGGCGTCGATGTCACGTCACGCGTGCCCAGCGCGGGCTCCGAGGCCATCAGCAGACCGACCGCCGCGAACGACAGCCAGAAACCCGGCTGCAGCAGCGCCCACGGGTCGACCGCGCTGACCACCACGGCGGCGGCCAGCAGCACCAGCGGCCATGGCCAGTGCAGCCCGAGCGCCCCGAGCAGCGTGACGGTGGCGAGCATCCACACCGTGCGCTGGGACGGCACGCCCCAGCCCGAGCAGACGGCATAGGCCGTGGCCACCAGCAGGCCGGTCCAGCGGGCGGCCTGCGGCGTCGGCAGCCACAGCATGGCGCGGCCGCTGCGCCGCCACAGCGCGGCGGTGAGCAGGCCCACCGCCCAGGCGAACATCGTGATGTGCAGGCCGCTGATGGAAACGAGGTGGGCCACGCCGGTGTTTCGGAACAGGTCCCAGTCGTCGCGCTCGATGGCGCCCTGGTCGCCGACCGACAGCGCTGCCAGGACGCCGGCGGCGCGCGGATCGCCGACGTGCGCGTCGATCGCATCGCGCACGTGCTGGCGCAGGCGCTCGATCGGGTGGCCCGCCGAGCGCGCCAGCAGCTGCGGTGCGGGCGCATCGCGCACGTAGCCGGTGGCGCGCAGGGACTGCTCGAACATCGCCAGTTCGAAATCGAAACCGTGCGGATTGAGGTTGCCGTGCGGACGGCGCAGCCGCACCGTGAAGCGCCAGCGCTGGCCGGCCGCCAGCTGGGTCTGCGGCAGGCTCAGCGCCGCGTCTTCGTGCCAGCCGCGGTACCAGCCGAGCGACACCCGCGCCGGCACCTGCACCGGCTCGCCGCGCAACGTCGCCTGCTCGACCTCGAAGCGAAACCGCAGGCCGCTGTCGCCCACCTGCGGCAGGCTGGCGACCACGCCGATCAGCGTCAGGTCTTGTCCTTCCAGCGCGATCGGCAGGCGCTCGGCGAGGCGCTCGGCGGCGCGCCAGCCGGACATGCCGAAGGCCAGCAGGGCGGCGCCCATCACGGCGGCAACGAACATCCGCGGCACGAACCAGGCCAGCGTCAAACCCGCCAGCCCCAGCCCGGTGGCCCACAGGTATATGGGCAGCGCCTGCAGTTCACGCTGCTGCAAATGCAGCGCGACGCCGGCGAGCCACGCCAGCGCCAGCGCGGCCAGGCGCCATCCGGTGTCGAAACCTCGCATGCGCCGCAGTGTAGGATTTGCGCCACCCGACACGAATCCCCTCGAACCCATGGCCCAGAACGATTCCCCCGCCGCTTCACAAGCCGCTTCCCCCATCGCCGAACGCCTGCGCGCACTCGGCATCGACCTGCCTGCGGCAAGCGTCCCGGCGGCGGCCTACGTGCCGTTCGTGCGCACCGGCAACCTCGTGTTCATCTCAGGCCACATTGCCAGGCGCGACGGCAAGCCGTGGGTCGGCCAACTCGGGCGCGACATCGACACGACCACCGCACGACAGGCCGCGCGAGCTGTCGCGATCGACCTGATGGGCACGTTGCAGGCGGCGGTGGGCGACCTCGAAAACGTGGTCCGTATCGTCAAGGTGATGAGCCTGGTGAACAGCACACCCGACTACACCGAGCACCACCTGGTGACGAACGGTTGTTCGGAGTTGCTGTCCGAAGTGTTCGGCGGGCGCGGCGCCCACGCCCGCAGCGCCTTCGGCGTGGCGCAGCTGCCGATGGGCGCGTGCGTCGAGATCGAATTGATCGCGGAGCTGGCGCCGCTGCCGCCGGCATGAGCCGAACAGCTTCCACCACGGCGAAGTCCACAGTGCGCAGTACGAAGGTGCTTCAATGACCCGCGCGGCCATTCGGAAGGCGAACACGTTCTGCGCAGCACGAGCGTGCCTCACTGAGACTGCAGGGCTGCCCATGAAGCGAAGCTTGCTGCGCGAATCCCGCAGCGCGCAGCACGAAGGTAGTTCAATGACCAGCACGGCCACGCGCACGCCGAGTACCGCCGTGTGCAGCACGAAGGTGCCGCGATGACGCAGCAACGCTCCGCATCGCCACGGCCATTCGCCGTGATAGCGGTCGCTTGCGTGGCCGCGGTCGGCGCGGCGCTGGTGTCGCAGCATGTCTACGGCATGGAGCCGTGCCCGTGGTGCGTGCTGCAGCGCGTGGTGTTCCTGGCGATCGCGCTGGCCTGCGTGATCGGGCTGCTGTGGCGCGGTACCGTCGGTCGCACGCTGGCGGCAGGCGCGAGCCTGCTGCTGGCGATCAGCGGCATGGCGGCGGCTCTGTGGCAGCACTTCGTGGCGGCAGCCTCGGCCTCGTGCAACCTGACGCTGGCCGACCGCATCGTCGGCGGCATGCGCCTCGACAGCCTGTGGCCCGATGCGTTCTCGGCCCGCGCTTCGTGTGCCGACGCGGCGGTCAACCTGTTCGGCGTGCCGTACGAGTTCTGGAGCCTGCTGCTGTTTGCCGGGCTGGCGGTGGTGTCGGTGCGGCTGCTGTTGCCTGCTCAGTCGAACCGGTAGACCTCGTCGCCGTCCTCGGGTCGGCAGCCTTCGGGAATCGAGGTCCAGCCGCGCCTGACCACCACATGATGTTCGGTGTGGCAAAACTCCACGCGGGTCGCGCCCGGCACGGTGGCCTTCACAAACGCCTCGATCGAGGCCGGCATGCTCACGCGGTAGACCCCGAGCGCCACGTCCTCCGGCGGATGGTCGTCGCTGTGCACCCAGGGGATCAACACGCCGAGCCACATCAGCGGCGCCGGGCTGACCTGGAACAGGCTGGGCCGGTAGCCCTGTTGCGCCAGCCAGCGCTGCGCCCGGGCCCGCGGCGGCTCGGTGTCGTCGGGTGACGCGGCGTCCCAGGTCGTGGCCAGCAGTTCCAGCAGCCACTGGTTGCAGTTCTGGTACTGCCGGCTGAACGGGTAGGCATTGGCGCTGTAGTCGCCACCCAGTACATGGGTCGCCTGGCGCTCGTCGAGCGCCGCGTGTTCGAGCGAAGCGGCGCGGTCAACCGGCAGGAACACCGCCGACAGGTAGCCGATGTCGGCCTGGTCGGACCCGAAGACGAAGCCCGACAGGCCCTGGTCGAAGATCCTGGGGCGACGGTCGTCGCAGGCGTAGTACAGCTGGCGCACCGACCACGGCGTGTTGCGGCTGGCTTTCAGGCTGATGCCGGCGTGCGAATAACGCATGCCGAAGCGGCTCAAGTCCAGCCCCGAGCGAGCCACCAGCGCGACGCGATCTCCGGAGCGCTCCAGCGTTGACTTGACGATGGCGGCGAAGCGCAGCAGCCGGTCCTGTTGCGCGGCGTCGAGTGGCGGCGGCGCGTCGCAATAGCGCCATACGCCGGCCTGGCACGCACCTGCCAGCAGGCCGGCCGACAGCAACAACAGCCCGCCCCGCAGCAGCCGCAGCCGCAGCATCGTCAGACCGACGTTACCGGCGCTGGCGGCGTTACCGGGGGTTGCGGCGTCACCGGGGCTGGCGGCTCTATCGGGGACAGCGGCGCAATGCGCTCTGGCAGCGCCAGTGCACTGTTCGACGCTGTGCAGCACTTTAGAAAACCGATGGATTTGTCGTCCTGGCCAGACGCAAACCACAGCGATGCCGAGTGCCGTCACGAGGATTTGCAACGACGCCAGGGCGGCGCAGATCCGGTTTCATGAGCCGCACAGCGTCGACCACTGCACCAGCGGCCTTACCGGCGCTGGCGGCATTGCCGGCACCGCCGTTGATCACGTTGCTGGCGATGCTCGCGATGCTTCAAGCCGCGGCCCTGTCACAGCACGACGGCATGGCTGCCGAGGTCCCGATACCAGTCGTCGAGCAGCACCAGAAAGAACGGCTGTTTGACCGTACCGCCGGAAAACTCGATGCCGTACGGACGCAGCTTGGCGCTGACCGTGTCGCCACGCGCCAGGCCGGCCTGCTCGACCGCCTGCCCCGGAACGACCATGACAAACGCCTCGCCCCGTGCGGCATCGCCGAACGGCTGCAGGTTCATGCGCACCATGCCGGGCCGGTCAGGCGCTGCCGCCACGTCGATGATCCGGTAGTCGCCTTCGGCCACGCCGGTGGTTTTAGAGGATGCGTTGCTCGACTTCTCGATGGAGCCCGAGAGGCTGCCCACCGACGTTGCCAAGCTGTCGGAGGCCGACGACGCGGCGGAACTGGCGGCCAGCGTGGGAAACACCGCCGCCGCGGCCAGCGAGCCCAGTGCAGCGGTGGCCAGCAGCTTTTTGAATGGATTCATGGAGAATTCACCTGGACGCGGTGGTCAGTGTCGCAACCCCGATTATCGTTGGGCTCGCATGTGCACGCCTCGGTCGCACGGCGTGCGCCAGACAGCCGAAAAGCGTTTGCGCCTGGGCCGAACGGCATGCGCTTGAGTTGAACAGCGTGCGCGCCTCCGCAGAACCGCGTGCGCGCCCCTCCGCCGAACGCGGTGCTCGCCTGAGCCGAACGGCGTGCGCCACTTAGCCGAACGGCGTGCGCGCCTCAGTCGAATTCCGTCAGCAAGGCGCCCGTCAGCGGCGCCTCGGCCAACGCGCCCTGTGCATCGACCACTTGGCTGCCATTGACCCAGACGCCGTGCACGCCGAGCGCATCGGTGTTCAGCCGCGGCGCACCGCCGGGCAGATCGTGCACGCGGCGCTTGGCGCCACGGCCGACACGTGCCGGGTCGAACAGCAGCAGGTCGGCCGCGCAGCCGGCGCGAATCAGCCCGCGCCCGCGCAGCCCGAGCACCTGCGCCGGATGCGAGGTGAGACGGCGCACCGCCTCACCCAGCGGCATGACGCCCAGCTCGCGCGACCAGTGGCCGAGCAGGTGCAGACCGAAACCGGCGTCGTTGAAGAAGGTCAGGTGTGCGCCGGCGTCGCTCAGGCTGACGATGCTGTTCGGGTGGTTCAGCATGCGGCCCACGGCCTGCTCGTCGCTGTTGAGCAGTTGCGCGGTGTAGACGGTGCGCAGGTCTTCCGACAACGCCAGGTCGAGCATCACATCGAGCGGGTCGCGACCCTGCGCTGCCGCGATGTCGGCCAGCGTGCGCTGCTCGAGCGGCCGATTTTCTTCGCGCACCACCTCGACCACGTGCACCTTGTCCCATTCGCCGTTGAACAGCCGGAAGCTGGCCGGCCGCGACAGTTCGCTGCGCAACGCCGTGCGAAACGAGGCATCGGCCAGCACCGCGCGCAGCGCCTCACCGGCCAGCCCGAGCGCTGGCTGCCAAGCCTGCAGGCCTTCGACCGGATAGGGCGAGGCGAGCGTGAAATCCATCGTCAGCGGGCAGCACGACACTTGGCCCGTCAGACGGTGGCCGCGCGCATTGGCGGCCGCAATCGCGTCGAGGTCGTTGAACACCGCGCCGCCGTTGGTGCTGTTGTGCAGCAGCGCCGCCACCATCACCGGGCGCCCGCTGGCGGCTGCCAGCGACTCGAGGAAATCCATCGACGTGTGACCGCCCTTGGTCAACATGAAGACGCCGTGGCCGCCCTCGCCCATCGCCTGCACCAGCGCCGCCAGCTCAACGTCGTCGGCCAGCCGCGACGGCATCGGTTTGCCGCCCTCGCCGTTGTGCGCCGGGCTGGTGCTGCTGGCAAAGCCGACCGCGCCGGCCTGCATCGCGCCGCGCACCAGCGCCTGCATCTGCGCCACTTCGCCGGCCGTCGCGGCGCGCGTGGCCGCATCGACGCCCATCACGTAAGTGC
>ENA-OFCX01001207-OFCX01001207.1-metagenomes-genome-assembly--contig:-NODE-1207-length-10893-cov-3.202805_pt1 | contig 10893 bp, 9 predicted proteins | sample MGYA00153384_OFCX01 | MGnify analysis MGYA00153384
AGGCCATACAACACAAAAATACCAAATAGCACAGTTGGCGGATCAATATTGATAACCGCTATACCCAATGCAATCAACACAATTACCACAAAGGGTACACTGCGCTTCATTTGAATATCTTTGAAACTGTAAAATGGGACGTTGGTAACCATGGTCAGGCCCGCATATAGCGCAAAACCAAACATGACCCAAGGCACGTCCTGTCCCTTAATTCCCATTTCAGTCATTAACCAGATAAAACCGGCTACCAGCGCTGCGGCTGCAGGTGATGGTAATCCCTGAAAATAGCGTTTGTCGACCACGCTGGTATTCACGTTAAAACGCGCTAAACGCAGCGCGGCACAGGCGCAATACACAAAAGCCGCAATCCAACCCCAACGACCCAGCCCGCGCAGTGACCATTCGTAAGCAATCAACGCAGGCGCCGCGCCAAAAGATACCATGTCTTACAGCGAATCCATTTGCTCGCCAAACGCACTTTGTGTGTTCGTCATGCGGGCTACGCGGCCGTCCAGACTATCAAGCACCATCGCGCAAAAAATGCCGGCCGCAGCCAGATCAAACCGGCCGTTCATTGCCATCACCACAGCATAAAACCCGCCAAACAATGCTGCCAGGGTGAACAGGTTGGGCAAGATGTAAATACCTTTGCGGCGCTTGCGCACCACCACAATAGGATTCGCAGGCTCCATTGCCCCAGGGCCGGTTTCGTTGCCATCATGCATAAAAAGTGCCTCTAGCCTTTGTGGAACCTGCTCAAGCAGCTATTTAAGAAATAGCAGCTTGAACGCAGAATAAACCAAGCCCATCAATTACGAGTCTGGTCAACCAGCTTGTTTTTCTTGATCCACGGCATCATGGCCCGTAAGGTTTCGCCTACGGTTTCAATCTGGTGCTCGGCCGTCAGACGGCGGCGGCTAAGCAGGGTTGGTGCGCCTGCCTTGTTTTCCAGAATAAAGTTCTTGGCGTATTCGCCGGTTTGAATGTCTTTCAAACATTGCTTCATGGCTTTTTTGGTTTCTTCAGTCACGATGCGCGGGCCGGTCACGTACTCGCCGTACTCCGCATTGTTTGAGATCGAGTAATTCATGTTGGCAATGCCGCCTTCATAAATCATGTCCACAATCAATTTCAGTTCGTGCAGACATTCAAAGTAAGCCATCTCAGGGGCGTAACCGGCTTCCACCAAAGTTTCAAAACCGGCTTTGATCAATTCCACTGTACCACCGCACAGCACAGCCTGCTCACCGAACAAATCGGTCTCGGTCTCTTCGCGAAAATTGGTTTCAATAATACCGGCTTTGCCGCCGCCATTGGCCATGGAATAGCTCAACGCCATATCACGCGCTTTGCCTGATTTGTCCTGGTGCACAGCTACCAGGTGGGGTACACCACCGCCCTGCGTGTATGTACCGCGCACAGTATGACCTGGAGCTTTTGGCGCAACCATCCACACGTCCAGATCGGCGCGGGGCGTTACTTTGGCGGCTACAGCCCGGGCAACGGGCTGTCACTGGTGCCGGCCCAACTGGCGGTGGCGCAACACGGGCCGGCGGGCGGCCTGGTGGTGCAGTTGCTCGATGCGTCAGGCGCGGCGCTGACGGCCCCCGTGCGTTTGCAGCCGGCGGCGGGCGCGGTGCCGGGGGCGGCGACGGGATGCCCGTGAGGGGACGGCCGGTGAGCGCCTCAACTGAGCCGGGCCCTTGATGGCCAGAATGTCGGCGCTGCGCTGCCACGGCTGCGCACCTGACGCAGACATTCAGCCGGCAAGGCCGAACGCGGGGGCGGTTGGGCCATACCGACCTGGCCGAGGCTCGTGGCGCGTTGGTGAAACAGCGGTGACGCAGCCGCAAGAGCGATTGTCGCCGTCCGGTCTTGCGATCGTCATGTGCGCACGGCAGCATGCGCCGTGCGCTGGGCGGGGCCATGGTCCGGCTGGCAGTTCACGACACACCGCCACATCACCACAACATTCCAGGAGTTACCCATGTCCCACATCAAGCCCGCGCTGGCCTTGCTGGCCGTTGCCGCCGCCACCCTCACCACGTTGAGCCCGACACCGGTGCACGCGGCAGGCACGCTCAGCGGTGCCGCGCCCATCGTCATCGGCCACCGCGGTGCCTCGGGCTACCGGCCCGAGCACACGCTGGAGGCCTACAGCCTGGCCATCGCCCAGGGCGCGAATTACATCGAGCCCGACCTGGTGATGACGCGCGACGGCGAACTGCTGGCCCGCCACGAACCGATGCTGGCGCGCGTGAACCTGGACGCTGCCGGCAACATCGCGCTGGACAGCAACGGCCGCCCCACCATCAACCGCACCGACACCAGCACCAACGCGTGGCAACTGCCGCAGTACGCGGCCCGCCTGACGGTGAAAACGCTGGACGGCGTGAGGGTGGGTGGCTGGTGGGCTGAGGACTTCACGGCCGCCGAGATCCGCAGCGACATCCGCGCCCAGGAGCGGCTGCGCGACCTGCGCACCGGCAACAACGCCTACAACGACCAGTTCGTGATTCCGACGCTGCAAGAGGTGATCAACCTGGCCAAGGCCAAGAGCATTGAGCTGGGCCGCCCGATTGGCGTGTACCCGGAGACCAAGCACCCCACCTTCTTTGCCGCGCACACCCAGGCGGGCGGCCTGCAGCGCATGGAAGACCGGCTGCTGCAAACGCTGCACGCCAACTACGGCAACAACGCGCTCGCGCCGGTCTACATCCAGAGCTTCGAGGTCAGCAACCTGCAGTACATGGGCGCGCTGACCAACCTGCGCGTGGTGCAGTTGCTCAGCAGCGGCGGGCGGCCGTACGACTTCACGGTGTCGGGCGACACCCGCACCTACGCCGACCTGGCCACGGCCGCTGGCCTGGACTTCATCAACGACTACGCGCAAGGCGTGGGCGCGAACACCAACCTGATGATCCCGCTGGTGGGTGGCCGCCTGGGTACGCCCACCACGCTGGTGGCCGACGCCCACGCCAAGGGCCTGGAAATCCACGGCTGGACCTTCCGCGCCGAAAACTTCTTTCTGCCGAACGAATTCGACAGCAACAGCGACCCCGCCGCACTGGGCAACATGACCGGCCAGGTGCAGGCCTTCCTGGCGCTGGGCATGGACGGCTTCTTCACCGACCACCCCGACATCGGGGTGGCTGCGGTGGTACCCGAGCCCGCCACCTATGCCTTGATGCTGCTGGGCTTGGCCGCGGTGGCCGGCGCGGCCCAGCGCCGCCGCGGCGGCTGAGCGCGTCGGGGGCGGGTGGCGCGGGCGATCGCGGAGGGGGATAGAGCGGAGGGGGACCTCATCTGCCCGAAAAACGAAGGGTTTTGCGCCTGCTGTTTTCAGCGTTGCAGCCCGCCCGCCCGGGTTGCAATGTCGGACATGAGACTCCCGTTTTGGCTCACCTCGTTGAAGTTCCGTCTGGTGGCCGTGGTGGTGGCCACCGGGCTGCTGACCGCCGTGGGCACGTCCAGCCTGGTCATGCGTGCGACCGGCACGGAGTTGCGCGCGCAGTTGCTGGTGGCCGACCGCGGCGAGGCTGAGCGCACCGCCGAACTGTTGGGCGGCAAGGCCGATACGTTGATCCGTGCACTGTCGGCCGTGGCACGGCGCAGCGCCGACTGGGCCTGGCTGGACCAGGCCGCGATGGAACAGTACCTGCTGGACAAACCGGCCTTGAACACACTGTTCGACGGCCTGCTGGCCATCACCCCGGACGGCGCCAATCTGGCGCGCTTGGACAACGGCCGTGTGTCGGCCGACAGGCCCAACCTGGCCGATCGGGCTTACTTCCAAGAAGCCATGCGCGCCGACCAGGCGGTGGTGTCCAAACCGCTGCGCGGCAAGGTCACCGGCCAACCGCTGGTGGTAGTGGCCATGCCGGTGGTGGCCGCCGATGGCACCCGGCGCGGCGTGCTGGCCGGCCTGGTGCGGTTGCAGTCGCACAGCTTGTTCAGCACCGACGGCGTGCACAGCCGCTCGCAAGGCACCGTCAACATGGTGGTCGACCGGCAGGGTGTGGTGTTGGCGCACCCCGATTCTGCCCAGCTGCTCAGCCCGGCGTCGGCCCACCCCAGCGTGGCGGCAACCATCCAGCGCTGGCGCGACGACGGCAGCCCGATCGACCTGCAGGGCAAGGCCGGGCTGACTGGCGGCAACCTGGTCACGACGGTGGGCATCCCAGGCTCTGACTGGCTGCTGGTGCGCGTCACCCCTGAGGCGGTGGCGCTGCATCCTCTTGAGGCCGCCAGCCGCGCTGCCTGGCGTGCAGCGGCGATTGCCGGCGCGCTCGCGGCCCTGGTGGCCGGCGCCGTGGCGGCGTGGTCGGTGCGCCCCATCGACCGGCTGCGCCAGCGGGCGCTGCGCCTGGCGGCGCATAACGACAGCGACAGCGACAGCGACCTGACACCCTGGCGGCATGGCAACGACGAATTGGGCGACATGGGCCGCGCCTTCGAACACCTGCTGGCCGAACGCCGCCGGCAGCAGAGGAAATCCCAGGTGCTGTTGTTGCAGGTGGAGTCGGTGCTGGACCATGCCCAAGTGGGCATTGCGCTCACCGTCAACGGCCACTTCGTGCGCGTAAGCCGCCAGTTGTGCGAGGTGTTCGCCTGCCAGCCGGGCGACATGCTGGGCCAGTCGTCGCGTTCGATCCACGCCACCGATGCCGCCTACCTGGCGTTTGCCGACCGCGCGGCGCCGGCGCTCACGGTGCAGGGCGACTTCGAGTGCGAGGTGGAACTGGTGCGGCGCAGTGGTGAGCCGTTCTGGGCCCGCATGCGCGGCCGCGCCGTGGTGCCGGGCGACCGGTCGGCCGGCACGATCTGGGTTGTCGAGGACGTGACCGACGCGCGCCACCAGCGCGCCAGTTTGACCTGGGCGGCCCACCACGATGCGCTGACCGGGCTGCTCAACCGCGCTACCTTTGAATCGCGGCTACAGGCCACCGTGGCCGACTCGCGAGAACATCCGTTCTGCGCGCTGTTCATCGATCTCGACCGCTTCAAGCAGGTCAACGACAGCGCCGGGCACGCTGCCGGCGACGCGCTGCTGGGTGGCGTGTCCGCGGCGTTGGCAGGCTGCCTGCGCCGCAACGACGTGGTGGCGCGCCTGGGCGGCGACGAATTTGCCGTGCTGCTGCCGCGCTGCCCGATGGCGCAGGGTTTGGTGATTGGCGAAAAGCTGCGCGCGGCGGTTGAGGCCTACACGCTGGACTGGCAAGGTCAAACGCACCAGGTGGGCGCCAGCATCGGCCTGACCGTGGGCAGCGGCCAGCACACCAGCGCCGCCGACGTGCTGCGCATGGCCGATGCCAGTTGCTACGCCGCCAAGCGCAGCGGGCGCAACCAGTTGGCATTTGCGGAAGAGCCCGAGCCCGTGGCCTGACGTGGCGCCGTGCCTGGCGTGGCTTGGCGTCAACACACGACGCACGGGTTGGCGCGGCGTCAGATCACGTTGTCTTCACGCAGCGTGCGACCGTCCAGCAGCCGCTGCGGCGACAAGGCCTGCAGGCCTGGCGCGTCGCTGTGGCCGCCGGTCATCATCGCCGCCAGCGCACTGCCCACGGCGGGCGCCTGCTGCATGCCGTGGCCCGAAAAGCCGCAGGCCGTGAACACGTTGCACCAGCCTGGCAGGGCACCCGCCAGGCCGTTGTGGTCGACGGTGTTCATGTCGTAGTAGCCCGCCCAGGCCGAGCGCAGGCGCAGCGCCTCGAAGCCAGGCACGCGGTGCGCCAGCGCCGGCCACAGTTGCTCTTCGAACTGGGCGTGGTCGATGCCGTCAAGCGCAGGTTCGTCGGGGTCAGCATCGCGCGGCGGCGCGCCGCAGATGAAACCGCGCCCCTCGGGTCGAAACCACAGGCCCGACGGGTCGACCACCAACGGGCAGCCGGGCAGCGCGGCCGGGCTGTCGAACACAAACACATCACGTTTCTTGGCCACCACGGGCAGCGAGACGCGCAGCTGTGCAGCCAGCGGTGCCACCCACGCACCAGCGGCCAGCAGCACCTGGTCGGCGGGCCATGCGCTGCCGTCGGCAGCCCGCACGGACCGCACCGATCGCCTCGACGGGCTGCCGTCCGCCTGAACGTCGAACCCCACGGCGTTGGCGTTGACGAAACGCGCGCCGCAATGGATGGCCTTGCGGCGAAAGGCCTGCATGAGCGCCGGGCCGTCGAACCACCCTTCGCCCGACAAACCCAGCGAGGCCAATGCCACGTCACCCGCATGCAGCCAGTCGAAGCGCTGACGCAAATCAAACTTCGTCAGCAAAGCCACGTCGGCGCCGTGCTGGCGCTGGGTTTGGTGGTGGCGCTGCAAGGCCGGCACACCGGCGTTGGTGGCCAGATACAAATAACCAGGCTCGACCAGCCCGATGGCCGGCGGCTCACCGTCCACCGCCAGTTCGTCGGCCACACGGCGCAGGAACTGCACGCTCCACTGCGACAACTGAATGTTTACCGGCTGCGAAAACTGCTGCCGAATCGAGCTGGCCGACAGCGCGCTGGACGCACGCCGGTAAGTGGGGTCGCGTTCGAGCACGGTGACCGCCACGCGGTGGTCGCGCGCCAGAAAACACGCGGTGGCCGCGCCCATCACCCCGCCGCCGACGATCACCACACTGCCTTGCATCATGCGAGTTTATTCAGCTGCCCAGGTGCACGCCGCCGTGCCCTGGGCGCCGTTGGCTGCCGCGATCGCGGCCACCGGCGTGGGACGACAGCCGCCTCATCACCGAGCTGGTCACGGTGTTGCCAAACACCACCCTTCACACCGTGCAGGCCAGCCTGTGGGTGCTGGACCACGCCAGCGGTATGTCGCTGGTGGGCTGCAGCCGGCTCGCAACCTGGATGGCGCGCGCTTTGCCCACCTGCCGGGTGCGGCCAGGCGCCCGGCGCTCATCTTGCTGGGCGGCAGCGAAGGCGGCAGCCTGATCAAGCGAAACGCGCCGGTGTATGTGTCGCGTGGCTACGCCGTGTTGGCGCTGCCGTACTACTCACCGCCCCCGGTCGAAGACATTGCCGCACCGGTGCTGGTGGCCGGTAGCCACGACGACCAGGTCTGGGACAGCGGCGGCATGGCACAGGCCATCGCCCAGGCCCGTGACAAGGCTGACCGCTTCCCGCGGGTGTTCGAGTTTCTGACGCAGGCTTTGGGACCGGTGCCTGGGCCTTGACGCGCTGCGCTGGCATCGTTCTCCGCCCCGCACCGCACCAGGAGCGGGTTCGCGGCAGCAGGCGATCGCCGGTGTGGCCTTGCGCACTATTCGGGCGTGGTCGGGTCGTTGTCGGCGCCGCCGTGAGCCAGCGCCTGGCGTGCCAGATCTTCATCGCTCAAAGCTGGCGCGGCTTGCAGCGCGGCCAGTTCCTCGATCATCTCGGCAGACGGCTCTGCCTTGCCCAGCATCACATCCTCGAAGGTGGCGTGCGCTGCCACACGCTCTTCATGATCGACCGGCGACGGGTGCACTGCCTGAGGCGACAGTGCCGGGATTCTGGACGCCGCCAATTCAAGCTGCTCGTCAAGCAGTTGGCCCAGGGTGCCTGTGTCGGCGGGGGTGTCGGGGTTCATGCGCTATCTCCTTTAAGAGCTGACTTACAAGCCTACGCTTGCGCGGGGACTTGCGCCCACCACCGATGGAAAGCTTTTTTACCCGTCAACGCGACACCCTGGGCGTCTCAGACGTCGATGTTCGCCGCCCGCAGCGCGTTGCTCTCGATGAAATTACGCCGCGGCTCGACCTCGTCACCCATCAGCATGGTGAACACGCGGTCGGCCTCAATGGCGTCGTCGATCTGCACTTTCAGCAAGCGGCGCACGGAGGGATCCATGGTGGTTTCCCACAACTGCTCGGGGTTCATCTCGCCCAGCCCCTTGTACCGCTGGCGGCCGACGGCGTTTTCGGCCTGGCCCAGCAGCCAGGCCATGGCCGCGCGGAAGTCGCCCACCTTCTGCTCTTTCAAGCGCTCGCCCTCACCGCGGCGCACCACGGCCTCGGCGCCCAGCAGGCCCTTGAAGGTGACGCCGGCTTCTTGCAGCGCAGCGTAGTCAGCGCCGTGAACGAAATCTTGCGTGATGACGCTGCTTTTGACATTGCCGTGGTGGCGCCGGCTGATGCGCAGCAGGTGTTTGTCGGTGCGGGCATCGAGCTCGGCACTGACCTCGGCGTCGATCAGCGCGGCTTGAACAGCCAAGGCGCCGGCCTCGGCGGTGGCTGCGCTGTCCAGATCCAGCGTCAAGCCGTTGGCAATGGCACGCAGCGCGTCCAGGTCCATCCAGTGCCCCAGGCGTTCCACCACGCGGTTGGCCAGCATGTAGGTTCGCGCCAGGCTTTCCAGCGCGCTGTCTTGCAGGGGTGGACGGACAACGATGGCCTCGCCTTCGGTCAGGCCATCGGGCGACGCCTCGACGCCGCTTCCATCGGGGTGCACGGCAGCACCGTCCAGGGCAACGCGCAGCAGGAAGGCATCAAGCTCGCCACCGTCTTTCAAGTATTGCTCGTGCTTGCCATGCTTGACCTTGTACAGCGGCGGCTGGGCGATGTAGATGTGACCACGTTCCACCAGCGCGGGCATCTGGCGGTAGAAGAAGGTGAGAAGCAGGGTGCGGATGTGCGCGCCGTCGACATCGGCATCCGTCATGATGATGATGCGGTGGTAGCGCAGCTTCTCGACGTTGAAGTCCTCACTACCGATGCCGGTGCCGAGCGCCGTGATCAGCGTGACGATGCTGTCGCTGGACAGCAGACGCTCGTAGCGCGCACGTTCGACGTTGAGAATCTTTCCGCGCAACGGCAGGATCGCCTGGAACTTGCGGTCGCGGCCTTGCTTGGCGCTGCCACCGGCGCTGTCGCCCTCGACGATGTAGATCTCGCACAACGCGGGGTCTTTTTCCTGGCAGTCGGCCAGCTTGCCGGGCAGGCCCATGCCGTCCAGCACACCTTTGCGGCGGGTCATCTCGCGCGCCTTCCGCGCGGCCTCGCGAGCGCGCGCAGCGTCGACGATCTTGCCGCAGATGATCCTGGCATCGGCCGGGTTTTCCTGCAGCCAATCGTTCAACAGCTTGCTGACGATTTCTTCCACCGGGCCGCGCACTTCGCTGCTGACCAGCTTGTCCTTGGTCTGGCTTGAAAACTTCGGCTCGGGCACCTTCACACTGACCACGCACGCCAGGCCTTCACGCATGTCGTCACCGGCCACTTCCACCTTGGCCTTCTTGGCGATCTCGGCGTCGTCGATGTACTTGTTGATGATGCGCGTCATGGCCGCGCGCAGGCCGGTCAGGTGCGTGCCGCCATCGCGCTGCGGGATATTGTTGGTAAAGCACAGTACGTTCTCGGCGTAGCCATCGTTCCACTGCATGGCCACTTCCACGCCGATGTTCGTGCCTTGGTCGCTCAGCTTGTCGCCAGCGGCATGGAACACGTTGGGATGCAGCACCTTCTTGCCCTGGTTGATGAACTGCACAAAACCTTTCACGCCGCCGGCAAAGGCAAAGTTGTCTTCCTTGCCATTGCGTTCATCGACCAAGCGGATCTTCACGCCGTTGTTCAGGAAGCTCAGCTCGCGCAGGCGCTTGGCCAGCACGTCGTAGTGGAAGTCAATGTTCGTGAAAATGGTTTCGTCAGGTAGAAAATGAACCTCGGTGCCGCGCTTTTCGGTAGCGCCAGTGATCTTCATCGGGCTGGTGTCGACGCCCACGCCGTTTTGATCATTCCGCACTTCGATGACACGATCCTGCGTGAAGCCGCGCTTGAAGTCGATGGCATGCACCTTGCCATCGCGTCGCACCACCAGGCGCAGCCACTTGCTGAGTGCATTCACGCAACTGACGCCCACGCCGTGCAAGCCACCGCTGACCTTGTAGCTGTTCTGGTTGAACTTGCCGCCCGCATGCAACTCGGTCAAAGCGATCTCGGCCGCGCTGCGCTTGGGCTCGTGCTTGTCGTCCATCTTCACCCCGGTGGGGATGCCGCGGCCGTTGTCAATGACGCTGACGCTGTTGTCACTGTGGATGGTGACGACGATGTCGTCGCAATGCCCGGCCAGGGCTTCATCGATGGAGTTGTCCACCACTTCGAACACCAGGTGGTGCAGACCGGTGCCGTCGGACGTATCGCCGATGTACATGCCCGGCCGCTTGCGCACGGCCTCCAGTCCTTCGAGGATCTGAATGCTGCCTTCTCCATACGCCGCAGACGCCTCGTGGCCGGTCGAGGCGTGATGGCCTTCGGCCGAAGGCACGTCGCGTTGCGTAACGCCGTGGTGGGTGTCGGGCTTCGGTGTTTCTGACATCGGGGTGCTCTTTCTCTCAAGTGAGGCCGCGGCTCCCGGCCTCTTCAAAAACGCGGAGGCGGGCCTATGGCCCGCCGCTATCGACTCTGCCAACACCGCGATTCAGATCCTCATGGGCATCACCACGTATTTGAAACTGGCGTGGTCCGGGATGGTGAACAACGCGCTGGCGCTGCTGTCGCAGTTGCCCAAGGCGCCGCCACCGCCGTCGCCACCTCCGTCGCAACATCACCCCCGCCACTGATCGATCCGGCCCGTGAGCGCCACCCTGGCCGCGGTGCTGCGCACCTTCGGCTCGACTTACCAGAGCCAGCACACGCTGAGCTCGGCGCAGGCGCGTGTCTGGCGGGCCATCGTCACTTGCCGCACACCGGCCCTGGGCGGCACGCTGCAGCAGTGCGACCACTGCGGGCGCGAGCAGCGCTTGTTCTATTCCTGCAGGAATCGGCATTGCCCGAAGTGTCAGGGTAATAAACGAGAAGATTGGATTCAAGCCAGAAGCACGGAGCTTTTGCCAATACCTTATTTTACTCAATTTTTTTATTGTTTTTTAAAGGATTTCGTGATACCGCTTCGCTAAATTCACGTGGTTTTTACTTTG
>ENA-OFCX01001208-OFCX01001208.1-metagenomes-genome-assembly--contig:-NODE-1208-length-10880-cov-2.264203_pt1 | contig 10880 bp, 12 predicted proteins | sample MGYA00153384_OFCX01 | MGnify analysis MGYA00153384
GCCGCAGTGCTTCGCCTTCCATAAAGTATCATTCAAGTCGTGTTTAAAAAATCCCGCCATCTATTTTTAAGGCCGCGCCAGTGACATAGGCTGCCTCGTTGCTGGCAAGAAAATAGATCGCCGCAGCGACTTCTCCTGGTTTGCCAAAACGACGCATTGGAATCACACGTTGCGCGGACTTTCTGGCGTCATCGTCCATTTCACCGAGCGCTTCCGTATCGATATATCCCGGTAATACTGAATTCACCGTAATGCCAGATCGCGCCACTTCTTTCGCTAACGTCTGACTGAGAGCAACGACGCCCGCCTTGGCTGCTGCGTAGTTCGTCTGACCGAGTGGTGGGAGGATCGCGCTGAGCGAGGAAATATTAATGATCCGACCGAAACGCTGACGCATCATTGGTGTGACGACCGCACGGCAGCCGTGGAAAACAGAATCCAGATTTGCCGCAATTACCGAATGCCATGAGTCGTCTGGCATTGCCGCAAGTAAGCAATCGCGATGCATCCCCGCGTTGTTGACCAGCACATCTAGGCGGCCATCGGCAGCAATAATTTCTTCGACGACTCTTTTCCATGCGCTTGGATCGGTCACTTCCAGCTCGATCAAGCGACAGCGCCCATCAAATTCCGCAGCCAGTTTAGCAGCTGCTTCACGGTTGGTACGTACGCCAAGCCAGACTCGGTCGGTCGAGTCATGGTTAAGGAAATAGCGCGCAATGCCGAGACCCAACCCACCATTTCCTCCTGTAATTAAAATCGAACGCACACCAGAAACTTCACCGGCCCGCCATCTCGGGTCAATTCCAATACACAACTTCAACCCGGCGGCTAGCCTAGATGCCAACCTGCACCTGCGCATTTAATAATAGAACTTCAATTTCAACGTTTCAATTTCTTGCCCGTGTGAACCACTCGCTTCAAGCTCGCGACCCGCATGACTCATCTCGAAGCTATCGCCCGCGAAACTGGCATTTCACTTTCATCCGTTACGACCACCGCCAATCTGCTTGCCGAGGGCGGCACCGTCCCCTTCCTTTCCCGCTATCGTAAGGAACAAACCGGTTCACTCGACGAAGTCCAGATCACTACGATTCGCGACCGAATGTTGCAACTTACCGAGCTGGATACACGCCGAGTTAGCATTTTAAAATCACTCGAAGAACGCTCGCTTCTCACTCTTGAGCTTAAAAAAATGCTGGAAGCCGCTGTAAATCTTGCAGCCGTGGAAGACATTTTCGCCCCATTCCGGCCAAAGCGGCAGACGCGTGCAACCAAAGCCATCGAGCGCGGTCTCACCCCGCTTGCTGACTGGGTATTTGAAAATCAAGACGCCGATCCTGAAGAGAAAGCCGCGACATTTATCAACACAGAACAAGATGTTCTCACCCTAACACACGCACTGGCTGGTGCGCGCGACATCATTGCAGAACGCGTCGCAGATGACGCGGCATTGCGCGGCCATGTTCGCAAAATTTACGAGCGAGAGGCGACAGTTTCTTCGAAGATTATGTATGGCAAAGAAGAGGACGCTGAGGCACAAAAATTTCGTGACTACTTTGAGTGGAGTGAACCATTTGCTTCAATCCCATCGCACCGGATGCTCGCAATTCGCCGTGGTGAAAAGGAGGGTTTCTTACTGATGCGAGTGGAAGTGCCGCTGGAAAAAGTCACTGCAGCTGCACTGCCGGACTGGGTGAAATCAAACGGCCCAGCGGGCAAGCACGTTGCCCAAGCCGTCGAAGATGGTTGCAAACGCCTGCTAATGCCGTCGATGGAAACTGAGGCCCGTCTGTCAGCGAAAAAACGTGCAGACGAAACTGCCATTATGGTCTTTGCCGGTAATTTCCGCGAACTGTTACTTGCCTCGCCGCTGGGCGAAAAACAATTGCTAGCGATCGATCCCGGTTTCCGCACAGGTTGTAAAACCGTCGTGTTAGATAGTTCGGGAAAACTCCTTCACCACACTGTGCTCTATGCGACCGCTGGCTCGCAGAATCAAGCTTACGAAGCCGCAGTCGAAGTGACTGCGTTGGTTAAGAAATATGACATCGAGGCCATCGCCATCGGTAACGGCACCGCGGGTCGCGAGACTGAATCATTTATTAAAAAGCTCAAACTACCATCGTCAATTCAAGTGGTCATGGTGAATGAAAGCGGCGCATCGATATACTCTGCCTCTGATGTCGCACGCGAAGAATTTCCAAATGAAGACGTCACCGTGCGTGGAGCGGTGAGCATCGGTCGTCGCTTGATGGATCCACTCGCCGAGTTGGTGAAAATTGACGCGAAAGCCATTGGAGTCGGACAATATCAACATGACGTCGATCAACGTGCGCTTAAAGCAAGTTTAGATGACACAGTGATTAGTTGTGTAAATTCTGTAGGGGTAGAAATCAATACTGCCTCGAAGCAATTGCTCTCATATGTCTCGGGGCTGAATGCTTCGCTTGCGGAAAATATCATTATTTGGCGCAATGAAAACGGCGCTTTCACCTCGCGTGAGCAACTGAAGAAAGTCCCACGTCTCGGCGAAAAAGCTTTTGAACAAGCCGCAGGATTTCTGCGCATCCGGGGCGGAGAAAATCCACTAGATTCCTCCGCAGTCCATCCAGAACGTTACTTGCTAGTCGAAACCATGGCGGAAGATGTTGGCTGCAAAGTCGAAGATTTATTGGGCAATGAAGCTGCAAGACAGAAGGTCAATTTGCAAAAATATGTGACCGGTCAAGTCGGCTTACCCACGCTAAGAGATATTGTCGCCGAGCTAGCCAAGCCCGGCCGCGATCCTAGGAAAAAGTTCGAGCGATTCTCCTTCGTCGAGGGCGTCGATAAACCGTCCGAGCTACAGATCGGCATGAAGCTTCCCGGCATTGTCACCAATGTCACGGCCTTCGGCGCTTTCGTCGATGTCGGCGTTCACCAAGATGGACTCGTGCACGTCAGTCAACTCGCAGATCATTTCATCCGCGACGCATCTGAAGTCGTTAAAGTTGGCCAGAAAGTGCAAGTCACTGTCGTGGAAATTGATCTCAAGCGAAACCGCATCACGCTATCAATGAAGTCAAAAGTGGATCTCGATCAACAAAGTTCAAAAGCTAGTGATCGCATTCATTCCTCGGACTCTTCGCAGCGGCGCACTCAATCGCCAAACTCGAATCCAAATGCCGCGCAGAATAATGACTGGTTTTCTCAAGCTCTCCAAAATGCTAAAAAGAAGTAAGCCTATCACTTAACTACCGCCACCAAAAGCACTCTGTTCTCAAATGTATATCTGTCGTGATATTAACCAGTGTCTACTGTCGTTTACTTCATCATTTTAGTCGATAATCGGTAAGCGGTTTTCATCCCATAATCCGAGCTCCTCAATCTGAGGAACTCGGATTTCTAGCGTTTGCTACCGATTAGAATTCAAATGCGTAGTATGGCTACGCAAGTGGTAGGGAAAAACCCCATAGTTGTTAGTTAGATAACTATTACGATGGCCATTCACTTGCGGCACATGCTCTTGACTCTATACATATTAATTACTGAGCTGAGACCACGTATTCCGTTTTTTTCATAATACAAAATAAATATTTATATGAACCAGCCACTTCAAAAAATGAATGATGATACAGGTCATTTTGCAGATCATGCACGTGCATTGATAGCAGCTACAGCAGATAATGCAGAGAAACATGTCAAAGATGCACGGGATCGTCTTACACTAGCAATGGAAGGTGGTAAGGCAATTACACACAAACTCCGCAATCAAGCGAGGCATCAGACACGTGCTTGTGATCTTGTTGTTCGCGAAAATCCGTATCAAGCGATTGGTATCGCTGTAGGTGTTGGCTTATTACTCGGATATTTTCTCATCCGTGAATAATGCAATTATTCAAATCAAAATTGTTTTTAAGAAATAATAAATCATCAACTCACCAATCTTATGATAATAATTCAACGATATAATATAGTCGCAATACTTTCCTTGCTCACACCTTTGACTGCTTTTGCTGAAAAGAAGGATGAAACAAAGAATATTTCCGTTACCTCATCTGCCACCTCTAATTCAGCTGCATGGCGATCTTCTGAAGTGATCGGGCATAATGTGAAAAATGCGAAGGATGAAACCATCGGCGAAATAGAGGATCTTCTTGTAGATATGAGTTCGGGGCAAATACAAGGAGTTGTTATATCTTCAGGCGGCTTCCTCGGTATTGCTGACACTCTCAGCGTTGTGCCGGTTTCCGCGCTTCGCTTTGACGTAGATGCGAAAACATTCAAAACAAAGCTGACGAAAGAACAGCTTTCTAAAGCACCACAATTCAACAAATCCAAATGGCTGGATTTCAGTGATGTTACAACGATGGAAGCGATGCGTTCCTACCGCGACTCCATCGGAGGTGATGTCAATGCTCCCGATAATTCAGCACAGAACGAAAAAACGCAAAATCATAAAACCATGATCCCAACTGATCAGGGGAATAGCGAAAAAGACATCCAGATCACTCAAAACATTCGCTCATCAGTGGTCGACACGGATATGTCATTCAATGCTAAAAATATTAAAATTATTACCAAAAATGAACACGTTGTCTTGAAAGGTGTAGTAGAAACTTCTGCTGAACATCAAGCAATTCTCAAAATCGCAAAAGATCATGCTGCTTCTTCTAACATCACAGACGAACTCAAAGTAAATACTAAATAAGGTTCAAAAATATTCTATTACATAACTCAACCAACTAAATTAATGAAACATAAATCAGTATATGCCATCTCAACTTCGGAAGATCAAGCCAACCGCATTGTCGATAGTCTTACGAATGGAGGATTTTCCTCAAATGACATCTCAGTGTTATTTCCCGATAAGAGTACTTCGCACGAATTCTCCCATGAGAAACACACGAAAGCACCCGAAGGCGCTGTGACAGGAGCCGCCACCGGCGGTGTAGTTGGTGGTACACTTGGCCTACTCGTTGGCATCGGAGCGCTAGCAATTCCAGGCGTAGGCCCGTTAATCGCAGCCGGCCCACTTCTTGCCGCCCTGAGTGGTGCAGCAGCTGGCGCTACTGTAGGCGGTGTAGCGGGTGGCTTGATAGGTCTAGGAATCCCAGAAATCGAAGCGAAGCGTTATGAAAACCGCGTTTCCAAAGGTAATATTCTCATATCCGTTCATGCGGAAACCGGTGATGAGGTAGACCATGCAAAGAAGATTCTTCATGATTGCGGCGCGGAAGATATCTCAGCCACCGCGATGGGCGAAGCTCCACAAAACGCGTAAACTTTTCTGGCAATTAAAATAAGTTAGATGAATTACTTTATCTAAATACAGAGATAAATATTCAAAAAGTTCTTACCAGAAATGTCCCATCTATTAACTTAGATGGGATTTATCGTTTTCCCAGTTTCGCAGTAATCTCCTCATCGACGAAAAAGACTTCGGTATCCACGGGTTTGGCTTTTTCACTTGGATCGATTTGATATTCGAAGACTTTAATTGGCTTCGCGCTTGGGATTTCTGACATTAGATAGACTCGGATTGTCATCACTTCTTTGCCAGTGCTTCCCGGCAATTTTTTGATGCGATATTGTATCTCATTTGATCCATCTATCGCACCGCCGATCACGACTTGTGCTTCTTTCGCATTCGCAAATCGGTGACGGCTGAGTTTATTAATTTGTAGCTCAACTTCTCGGCCCGGACAAAAAACGTAAGCTTTCGCAACATATTTTGCTTTTCTCACAGCGACAGGTGTTAGTGGAACTTTTCCTGATGGCTGTGCTTCAGGCGTTTCCTTTAAATATTTGAGATTTCCTGCCAGCAGTTCTTTCCTAACAGAAGGTAGTGACATCAGATTGACAAAATCTGCGCGGTCGTAGAGCCAGCCACCGCTGCCTTTGATGAACGAAAGAACAAGCAAATTATCCGTCGGCTCACCGCCCACACCGAAATCGACTTTTCCAAAATAAGAAGCTTTCGCCGTTGCACCATTTTGTTTCGCTTCCAAAAATTTCAGCCCCTGAATTGATGGCGGCGGTGCAGGCAACGCGAAAAGCGTTGCTGGGAAAGGCAGCTTTTCTGAGAGAATTCGATTTTGGACTTCGACTCGACGATGTTCGGCCGTCACTCTTTGCCATGACGATGGATCTTTACGGATCATTGCCTCACGCCACGCGCTATAAGTTGTTTCCAGCGCAGGACGTAGATTATCCTGAGCAACTGCCACAGATATAAAAATCAGCGAAAACAAAAATATTAGGCGCTTCATGCGCGAAACGATTGGACAAGATACCTTGTTTCACAACAAACAAATTGCAGGTTGTTGCATTCGTCGATGACTCAAAACCAGACTATGAATGAAATTTCTCAACGAGTCGCTCCGATCGGTAAAGCACGTGATCGAGAAATTTTGAAGGATGCCGTAACTTACGTTTACCAGCAGCGCCCTGAAGGTGACGTACTGGCGCATTTATTTTTTGAAGAGACAAGTCGTATTCCACCTCGTCCGGCAGTGATTTTTTTCCATGGTGGGCTTTGGGATATGCCGACACCGACGCAGTTTGTTCCTCACTGTCTTCATTTTGCCAGTCGCGGGGCTGTGGCAGTGGCTGCGGAAACTCGCACGACCTCTGAACACGGCACAGGTCCGTTAGAAGCAATCGAAGACGCACGCGCGCTCATCCGGTGGCTTCGCCAAAATGCGGAGACATTTAATTTGGATCCAAATAAAATCACAATTGGCGGCGCGGGCGGGGGCGCGTTCTTAGCGTTGCTGGCCACCATGCCAACGCCGAAAAATCTGCCTCCAGTCAATGGTATTCATACGGTACCACAGGCGCTGATTCTTTTTAGCTCATTGATCAATAGTGCCTCGAAAGGTCAGGTTGCGGACCGATTTCCTAATTTTAAAACGGCCAAGCAACTGAGTCCCACCACTCTCATGCGCCGAAAATTACCGCCCATGCTTTTTTTCCATGGCAAGAATGACCGAATCGCTCCTTTCGAAGAGGTCGATAAATTCCAACGGCGAATGCGTTGGCGTAGAAATTCCTGTACGTTGATCGACTTCGAGGGAGCGGATCACAGTTTTTTCAACTTCAACGTCAGTCATAAAAACTTCGAACTCACCATCGGCGCTGCGGATCGTTTTCTAGTGGAGCTGGGCTTGCTACCGCCTGAAGAAAATCCAGCGACGATCTGATAAGTTAAGACTTCTTTAAAAATCAATCTTGCCATGCCCCATGTTCAAGACAGTCGTTTCACGGCGATCGACTTTGAATCCGCTGGTGCCGCGCGCGGATTGACTGACACGCCCGTGCAAGTGGGGCTTGCAACGTGGTCAATTGAGCATGGTCACCGAGATACTTTCGAATCTTACCTCCATACCGATCAACCGATTCAGTGGACGGCCAGAAAAGTTCACGGCATCGGCCCGGAGCAACTTACAGACGCACCTTCTCTACTCATGTTGTGGCCCGAAATGAAAAGACGTCTGGCCGGGGCCATTGTTGTTGCACATGGAAAAGGCACGGAAAAACGTTTTCTGCGCGCCTTTCCAGGTCACGGATTCGGTCCGTGGGTCGATACTCTTCTGTTAGCACGCGCGGCTTTGCCCGATCTAACAGATCACTCGCTCGGTACGCTTTGTGATTCACAAGGTCTCACCAGAAAAATCCAACAGCTCGTTCCGGGAAAATCTTGGCATGACGCGCTTTTCGACGCGGTCGCGTCGCTCGTTTTGCTCGCTCATCTCATCGAGATTCACGACTTGGGTAAAATGTCCGTCGACTTCTTATGTCAGCCTAATACTTCAAAATGGCATGGCAGACGTCGATAACTACTGACCGAACTCGCGGTTTTGAAAAAAACCGAGCTTTCCCTTGCCATGACAGCCCGCTAATTTCTCGGCTGCATGACTTCTTTTCCTCGTCGCACCAGTGGATCGACCGCAATGGATGATTATCTCGAGCAGATCCTTCATTTGATTAAAGAAAAAGGCTATGCACGAGCGATCGATATTTCAAAGAATCTTGGGATTTCTCAAGCCAGCGTTACTAACATGGTTCAACGACTAGACGTGGAAGGTCTGGTGAAACACGAAAAATATCGCGGTACCATTCTAACCGATGAAGGCCAACGCATCGCTCTTGCCATCATTGAGCGTCATGAGACACTGACACGTTTTCTCCGTCTTTTCGGCATTGATGAGGAGACAATCTATCACGATGTGGAGGGAATGGAGCACCACGTTTCACCACCGACGTTGGACGTCATTCGAGCTGTTGCCGATGCCTTGGAAAATGATCCAGAGTTGTTAGCACGCGTGCGGCTTAACAGCAAAGGCTGAAATTTCCACACACCCGTTCCGGAAAAAACGGCATTGGTTCCAACTCACAACTTGAGCAAGAAGACGAGCGAGTCACGACCACTGGCATCATATTGAGCACGGCGGATTTTCGGCAAATCTTCAATCGTCATTGATGCGTAGCCGAGTTTTGTCACGAAAAAGTCTGCGGCACGATTGCTCAGTGCGAACACACGTGAAATTCCCTGCCCTCGCGCCAAATGTTCGGCGTGTTTGACCAATTCGATGCCGTATCCCCTGCCTTCATGCGCTTGTTTTACATATAAGCAGGCGACTTCCGCGCAGTTTTCTTCTCGATATTCATGCAATGCCACGCAGCCGACGACGTTATCATCGATCGCCATGACTCGATAATCATCAATCCGCGACTGAATATCTTCGTAAGTTCGAGCGACCAATTTGGTTCGCCGCACCGAACGACCAATCATTCCTAGCAGCTCAGGAATGTCCTCTTCACGCAGCTTGCGGATCACCCGGTAGCTGTCTGCGTGAACCATCGTTCCCACGCCTTCGTTCGAGAAAAGTTCATCGACGAGAACTCCTTGACGGCGGCCATTTAAAACGTGAACCCGTGGCACTCCTCGATCACAAGCAGCAGCTGCCGCACGTAGCAGAACTGCACCTGCGAAGTCGCTGCGACTGGCGAGTTTCTCGGCATCTGCTGCACGAATTGCATGAGCTGGTGCGCCGTCGATGAGAATCGCCTCTTCTAACAGGGTGATAATTTTTGCCACGCCGATGCCACGCGCGAAATCGACTACTGGTGAATCTAGTGGGCCAGTCGTCGAGGCATCAATGATTGCCGATTGCCCTCGACCGAGTATTTCCAATGTCTCGCGTACGGCAAGTGGATCGGTGATCGGCCTTAATACTCGGGCTGCCATGATTTCACATTCGAGTGTCCAGTCGTAAAGATCCTTTAAATCTCCGCCTAAGACACCAAGCACCAATTTCACGCCGAGATCTTCAAGAACGGCGAGGTCTAATAGCGTTTCGGCAACTGCGGGTTCTGGAAGCAATCCGGCTTCAATCAGCACCAAAAACACTTTTCCGCGGAACTGCGGTATATATTGGAGAACTTCCCGGACGTCACTTTGTTGTGGCACGCCAGTTTCGTAGCAAACTCACATCACGCGGCAAGTGCGGGTTTATGAAAATGTCACACAGCCACATTTCCTTCTTATCGATCTAACAGAATAGTTTTCGCGATTGCAGACTGGACAGCCATGAGACGTCGTTTCACGTTTCGCCATGACAGCAGAAGATAGCTTCACCTTGCGGGGCACCAAAGCAGACGTCGAGGAAGGCACTGATTTCACACCAAAGTTTGATGCTGACGGCTTGATCGTTGCAATGGCTATCGACGCGACGACGCGTGAGCCGCTGATGTTGGCCTACATGAATGCTGAGTCGTTACGGCAAACACTCAAACTTGGTGAGGCTGTTTATTGGTCGCGTTCGCGCAAGGAATTTTGGCACAAGGGTGCGACTTCGGGCCACACTCAAAGGATCGTGGAAATCCGCACCGATTGCGATCAAGACGCACTGGTGTTGGTCGTTGAGCAAATCGGTGCAGGAGCATGCCACACCGGCCGGAATTCATGCTTTTACCGGAAAATTGTGATGGGCGAAAACGGTAGCCCAGCTCGATTGCAATCGACCGGCGGCGGAAAGTCATTCGACCCAGCGGCGATCTACGGAAAAGCGTGAATTTCAAGAAATTTCGCAGTTGCAATTTCAGAACGCATCCACTAGCCCTACTGCCCGTTAACTGAGCAGCCTGCCAGAAACTAGGAACTAAAAGCAATTTTCCGCTAAGGAGGACCCTATGAACATCATCAAGAAGATCGAATCAGAGCAATTGAAACAAGACGTGATCGCATTCAACGTCGGAGATACTGTGAAAGTGCATTGCCGGGTGATGGAAGGCGGCAAGGAGCGGGTTCAGATTTTTGCGGGATTAGTGATTGCGCGTGGCGGTTCTGGAGTGAACGCCGCATTCACCGTGCGCAAAATTTCCTACGGTGAAGGAGTTGAGCGGGTTTTCCCAGTGCACACTCCCCGGATCTCAAAAATCGAAGTCACCAACCGTGGCAAAGTGCGTAGAGCCAAGTTGCATTACCTTCGTGAGCGCGTTGGCAAACGTGCATTGCTCGTAAAGAGCGCAAACTGATTTGCCCTGCCAATCCTTATTAACAAACGTCGCACCCGGATTCCGAGTGCGACGTTTTCTATAAAACTCAAGGCTTCTTGCAGCCGCAACTATGGCCACAACTTGACTTTTTTTTGGGTCGCACCAGTCGGATTAGAAATGCACTGAGCGTGAGGATTACCACTGCAGCAGCCGTGAGTGATTGCCAATCGAAGTTCATATCAGAAGCCGCAAAGTTTGCCGATTTGGAAGGTTAGGAAAGAAGCGAGGTAGGCAAAGCCTGTCATGAAGATAAACTGGCCAATTGCCCATTTCCAAGAACCAGACTCGCGGGCTACGACGGCGCTCGTAGGTAAACATTGGAGAGCGTAGATGAA
>ENA-OFCX01001211-OFCX01001211.1-metagenomes-genome-assembly--contig:-NODE-1211-length-10856-cov-2.963337_pt1 | contig 10856 bp, 9 predicted proteins | sample MGYA00153384_OFCX01 | MGnify analysis MGYA00153384
CTTGTCGACCCAGGTCGCCAGCATGTCGGTCCATTCCTGCGACGACAGGCTCAAGCCTTCGCCGGAGAGCACGTACTTGCCATCCTTGTAGAACTCGGAAGCGGCGCAGTCCAGACCCAGAGCGATTTGCTCGCCGGGCTTGTAGCCAGCCTTTTCGATCGCTTCGATGATCAGCTGAATGGCTGCTTCGTGGTTTTCAACGGAAGGTGCAAAACCGCCTTCGTCGCCCACAGCTGTGGACATGCCCTTGTGGTGGATGATGGCCTTGAGTGCATGGAACACTTCTGCGCCCCAGCGCACGGCTTCGCGGAAGGTGGGTGCCCCTACGGGGATGATCATGAACTCTTGCAGGTCCAGCGAGTTGTTCGCGTGGGCGCCACCGTTGATCACGTTCATCATGGGCACGGGCAGCTGCACGCCGCCCATGCCGCCAAAGTAGCGGTACAGAGGCAGGCCGGCTTCTTCAGCAGCGGCGCGGGCTACGGCCATCGATACAGCCAGCATGGAGTTGGCACCCAGGCGGCTCTTGTTGTCGGTGCCGTCCAGATCAATCATGGTCTTGTCCAGGAACGCTTGCTCAGCAGCGTCCAGGCCAATCACCGCTTGGGCGATTTCGCCGTTGATGTGGTCCACGGCCTTGAGCACGCCCTTGCCCAGATAGCGGCTCTTGTCGCCGTCACGCAGCTCAATGGCTTCGCGCGAACCGGTCGATGCGCCTGATGGCACGGCTGCACGGCCCATTACGCCCGACTCCAGCAGTACGTCGCATTCGACGGTAGGGTTGCCACGGCTGTCCAGAATTTCACGTCCGACGATGTCAACGATTGCACTCATGGTGTTTCCTATGAAGGTTTTTTAAAACGGGTGGGCAACGCAAGCGGTTTGGTTGTGTTGTTGCTCAGGTTGCCGGGCATCTTTTGCACACATGTGAAAAAGCACGCCCCACGGAGCGTGCTTGTTTGGCATTAAAGCGGGTTCACAGGTCGCGCGCTGCGCATCTTACGCAAACTTAGGCTGAAAAACTGTTTTCAAGGAAACCGTTGCGCTTGGTCACATCGTCCAGCGCCACCAGAGTTTCCAGCAAGGTCTTCATGTGCTTGAGGGGCACGGCATTGGGGCCGTCACTCAGTGCATTGCAGGGATCGGGGTGGGTTTCCATGAACAGGCCACCCACGCCCACGGCCACAGCCGCACGCGAGAGAACGGGCACCATCTCGCGCATGCCGCCACTGCTGGTGCCGTTGCCGCCGGGCAACTGCACGCTGTGCGTGGCATCAAACACTACGGGGGCACCGGTCTCGCGCATGATGGCCAGCGAGCGCATGTCGCTGACCAGGTTGTTGTAGCCAAAGCTGACACCGCGCTCGCAGGCGGTAAAGCTGTCTTCGGGCAGGCCCACTTCCTTGGCGGCAGCGCGTGCCTTGTCGATGACATTTTTCATGTCATGCGGTGCCAGGAACTGGCCTTTCTTGATATTTACCGGCTTGCCCGACTGGGCCACAGCGCGGATGAAATCCGTCTGGCGGCACAGGAAGGCGGGCGTTTGCAGCATGTCCACGATGGAGGCCACGTAAGGCACTTCTTCCACGGTGTGCACGTCGGTCAGGATGGGCACGTTCAGCTCTTTGCGCACCTTGGCCAAAATCTCCAGGCCCTTTTCCATGCCGGGGCCGCGAAAGCTGGTGCCCGAGGAGCGGTTGGCCTTGTCAAAGCTGCTTTTGAAGATGAAGTTGATGCCCAGCTCGGAAGTGATTTCCTTGAGCTGGCCGGCCACGTCCATCTGCAGTTGTTCAGACTCGACCACACAGGGGCCAGCAATCAAGAAAAAGCGCTTGTCCAGACCGATGTCAAAGCCGCAGAGTTTCATGGTGTTCCTTCATTGCATGCGCGCATGCTTCAAAAACTGAAGCTGCTAGCGTTGATTTTTTAAAGACTTGCACATCCATCTGATGCTGTTGTCTTTATTTTTCAAGCGCTGGCAGCTCCTTTTTCTGGCTTGTTTCGATAAACGAAAAATTAAGCCTTCTTGCCCGATTTTTTCTGGCCGTCCATGGCCGCCTTGATAAAGGCGTTGAACAGAGGGTGGCCATTCCAGGGTGTGGACTTGAACTCGGGGTGAAATTGCACACCGATGAACCAAGGGTGCACCTTGGCGGGCAGCTCGACAATTTCAGTCAGCTGCTCACGCTGTGTCAGCGCAGAGATCACCAGACCTGCTTCGCGCAGCTTGTCCAGATACTGCACATTGGCTTCGTAGCGGTGGCGGTGGCGCTCAGTGACCACGTCGCCGTAGATGCTGTGGGCCAGTGTGCCGGGCTGTACGTCTGAAGACTGCGCACCCAGGCGCATGGTGCCGCCCAGGTCAGAGTTTTCGTCACGGGTCTTGATGGTGCCGTCCTCGTCCTTCCACTCGTTGATCAAGGCGATCACGGGGTTGGGGGTGTGGGGGTCAAACTCGGTGGAGTTGGCGCCCTTGAGGCCAGCCATGTGGCGTGCGTACTCGATGGTTGCAACCTGCATGCCCAGACAGATACCCAGATAGGGCACCTTGTTTTCGCGGGCAAACTTGGCAGTCGAGATCTTGCCTTCCACGCCGCGCGAACCAAAACCGCCGGGCACCAAGATAGCGTCGTACTTGGACAGCTCTTGCTTGGCGTTGTCGTCGGTGATGGTTTCAGAGTCGATGTGGGTGATCTTGACGCGGGTGTGGTTGCGCAGACCAGCGTGTTTCAAGGCTTCGTTGACCGATTTGTAGGCGTCCGACAGCTCCACGTATTTGCCCACCATGGCCACGTTGACTTCGCCCTCGGGGTGCTCGGTTTCGTAGACCAGATCGTCCCAGCGCTTGAGGTTGGCAGGAGCCGTGTTCAGGCGCAGCTTGTCGCAGATCAGGCCGTCCAGGCCTTGCTCGTGCAGCATGCGGGGCACCTTGTAGATAGTGTCCACATCCCACATGGAAATCACGCCCCACTCTTGCACGTTGGTGAAGAGCGAAATTTTCTCGCGCTCTTCAGCAGGCACTGCGTACTGGGCGCGGCACAGCAGTGCATCGGGCTGGATACCGATTTCGCGCATCTTTTGCACAGTGTGCTGTGTGGGCTTGGTCTTGAGCTCGCCTGCCGCAGCAATGAACGGCAGGTAGCTCAGGTGTACGAAGGCGGCGTTGTTCTGGCCCAGTTTCAGTGCCAGCTGGCGCACGGCTTCCAGGAACGGCAGCGATTCAATGTCACCGACAGTACCGCCGATTTCGCAAATGGCCACGTCCACAGCGTCATCGGTGCCGATACCTGCGCCACGCTTGACGTATTCCTGAATTTCGTTGGTGATGTGGGGGATGACCTGCACGGTCTTGCCCAGATAGTCGCCGCGACGTTCCTTCTCCAGCACGGTCTGGTAGATGCGACCTGTGGTGAAGTTGTTGGACTGCTTCATGCGCGTTTCAATGAAACGCTCGTAGTGGCCCAGGTCCAGATCGGTCTCGGCGCCGTCGTCCGTCACGAACACTTCACCGTGCTGGAAGGGAGACATCGTGCCGGGGTCCACGTTGATGTACGGGTCCAGCTTGATGAGGGTGACCTTAAGGCCGCGCGATTCGAGCAGCGCAGCAAGGGAGGCAGAGGCGATTCCCTTGCCCAGGGAAGACACCACACCGCCTGTGACGAAGACGAATTTGGTCATCTTATTTGCTTGGTGGTGGGAGAGGCGGCCTTGTTCATTGCTGAATCTGACCACACCCTAAGAGCTGAACTTTCGACTTTCATCGCATCTGGCTCAAACACAACACCGTTCTCAGGTAGTTTGAATCCGAGATTGTAAGTCCTAGTCCTTACCCCCCGTAAAGACGAAGCTTTTGGGCGCCCAACTTTGTTGCTGCCGGCCCTGAAGTTCGGCAGCGATGGCTGCCCGTGTCGCCATCTGGCCTGGCAAGCGGGCTGTGCAACCAGGGGTAGTGCGGTCATAAGCGCCGCTGGCCCGTGTCCCTCTGCTACATTCGCGCCATGCAAGAACTCGCTGGCAAACACATCGTTTTGGGCCTCTCAGGAGGCGTCGCTTGTTATAAGACGGCACATTTGTGCCGTCTGCTGACCAAGGCAGGGGCCACTGTGCAAGTGGTGATGACGGAGGCTGCCGAGCAGTTCATCACCCCGGTCACCATGCAGGCCCTGTCGGGCCGCACGGTCTATACCTCGCAATGGGATGCGCGCGAGGGCAACAACATGCCCCACATCAACCTCAGCCGCGAGGCCGATGCCATTGTCATTGCCCCGTGCAGTGCCGATTTTGTGGCCAAACTGGCTCAGGGCCGTGCCGATGAGTTGCTCAGCCTGATGTGTGTGGCTCGCCCCATTGACCGTGTGCCCTTGCTGCTGGCCCCGGCCATGAACCGCGAAATGTGGGCTCACCCCGCCACGCAGCGTAATTTCTCGCAGGCTAGCGCCGACGGTGCCCATGTGCTGGGCGTTGGCGTGGGCGATCAAGCCTGTGGCGAGACTGGCGATGGCCGCATGCTGGAGCCCGAAGAGCTGCTGGAAGATATTGCCGCCTTTTTTGCCCCCAAAGTACTGGCTGGGCAAAGCGTGCTGATCACTGCAGGCCCCACATTTGAAGCGATTGACCCGGTGCGCGGCATTACCAATCTGTCGAGCGGCAAGATGGGTTTTGCCATTGCATCAGCGGCCAGGGCTGCAGGTGCTAACGTTACCTTGGTGGCTGGCTCCGTGCACTTGGCGACACCGCGTGGTGTGCGGCGTATCAACGTACAGTCGGCCGAGCAAATGCTGCAGGCTGTGCAAAGCCAGATAGAGCACGCCAGCATTTTTATCGCCACGGCCGCTGTGGCCGACTGGCGCCCTGCCAGTTCGGCGGACGAGAAGATCAAAAAAGACGGCTCTGGCGATGTGCCTGCGCTGGCCTTTGTAGAAAACCCCGATATCCTTGCCACGGTGGCCAAGCTGCCACGTGCGCAAAATGGTGAGCTGTATTGCGTGGGCTTTGCTGCAGAAAGCCATGATTTGCTCCAGCACGCCACCGTCAAGCGTGTGCGCAAGGGGGTGCCGCTGCTGGTGGGTAATATCGGCCCCGCCACTTTTGGGCAGGATGATAATGCGCTGCTGCTGGTAGACGCCAATGGCTACCGCGAGTTGCCACGCGCCAGCAAGGCGCACCTGGGCCGCCAGCTGGTGACCGAGCTGGCCCGCCGTTTGCCCGGTGCGCAAACCAAAGCGTGAACGACACCAATATCTAGAAAGAAAAGAGGGCAGGGATGGCTTTTGCACCGGCGAATCACACACCCAACAAATCGCGCTTGTTTTCGGCACGCAAGCCCAATTACAAAGACTTCAGCGGCCCACCCAATGGCGACTATGCGCGTTATGTGGACGAGCTGATGGCATGGACTGCGCAGGAGCAGGAAACCCAGCGCCTCAAGAACGTGAGCGACAAGGCGCGCGTGTCAGACAGTACCTGGGGCCGGGGGCACGACAAGAGCAGCATCGTGAATCAACCGATGGCCCAGCCTGGCAGTGTGGACAGCGCGGTAGATCGCTTCAAGCGCAAAGCCCAGGCACAAGCGGCGAAGCTGCAGCAGCAGGCGCAGAAAAAAACATCGGGTACGCAGCAGCCTGCGGCGGAGAACAAGCCATTTGGCAAAGTCAAAGGCTTTAAGCTGCTGGCCGTCTTTGCAGGCTTTGTGCTGACCAGTATTGTGGCACCCAGCCTGACGCCTTTGGTGCTTTTGGCGTGGGTGGTGTACAGCGTGATCAGTGCTGTGCGCACGGCTTCTCGTTCAGGCAAATCCTGAAGCGTTCATTTGCCCATTACCATCGCTGCCCATGCAAGTAGATATCAAAATTTTGGATGCGCGCCTGCGCCAGAACATGCCCGCCTACGCCACCCCAGGCAGCGCAGGGCTGGATTTGCGCGCCTGCATTGACGCGCCAGTGACGCTGGAGCCCGGCCAGTGGCAGCTGGTTCCCACCGGCATGGCCATGTACCTCAAAGACCCCGGCTATGCCGCCATGATCCTGCCCCGCTCGGGCATGGGCCACAAGCACGGCATCGTGCTGGGTAACCTGGTGGGCCTGATTGACTCTGACTACCAGGGGCAGTTGATGGTGAGTGCGTGGAACCGTTCGCCCACAGCTTTCACGCTGCAGCCCATGGACCGCCTGGCCCAGCTGGTGATCGTGCCGGTGGTGCAGCCATCGTTCAATCTGGTCGATGAGTTTGAAGCAGCTTCTGAGCGCGGCGAAGGCGGCTACGGATCGACGGGCAAGCAGTAATTTGTCACTTTAGTCACGCTCTCACGCTCCATGCGTGACAGCACACAGCCTGCCGCATCTGCACGGTGCCGCAGGCTGTTGTTTTTATAGCTGGTAGCGCTTATAGGTAAAGGATTTCAGCATTATTTGATGCGAAATTGCTTGTGTATAAAGCGCTGACAGCTCACTTTTAAAATCACGTGGGCTCTGGTGCATTCGCCTCTTGCACAGTATCGTCCAGCGCAGCGGGCAGGCACAGCCGCATGCGCAGCCCGCCCAGCGGCGAGGCATCTGCCGAAACCGTTCCGCTGTAGGTATGCGCCAGTTCGCGCACGATGTCCAGGCCCAGCCCTGCGCCAGGGCGCTGCTCATCGAGCCGCTGGCCGCGCGCAAAAATCTGCTGGCGCTGGTCGGCAGGGATACCGGGGCCATCGTCATCCACGGTAAAGCACAGTTGCACACCGTCGCGCTCAACATGCAGCTGCACGCGGCTGCGCGCCCATTTGCCGGCGTTGTCCAGCAGGTTGCCCAGCATTTCGAACAGGTCTTGTGCTTCACCGCGAAAAGCCAGATCGCTGGCGTTGCCCGTTTGTTCAAATTGCACATCGCGTGCCGCATGCAACCGCTGCATGGTGCGAAGCAGGGCTTGCACAGGGCCTTGCACGGGTGTGCGCAAACCTGTGGCGCGAATGGCAGCGGCTGCTCGCGCACGGGCCAGGTGGTAGTCCACCTGGCGCTGGGCGGTGGCCACTTGTTCTTGCACCAGTTGCGCAAGCGGGCTGTTTTCCTGTGCGGCAGCGTTGCCCAGAATGCTCAGCGGGGTGTGCACGGCATGGGCCAGATTGCCAGCCTGGGTGCGGGCGCGCTGCACGATGTCGGCGTTGGCCCCCAGCACGTGGTTGAACTCGTTGATGAGGGGTTGCAGCTCATCGGGAAACTGGCCGTCCAGTTGCGTGGCTGCGCCGGTGCGCACGGCAGTCAGGCGCTGGCGCAACACATCCAGCGGGCGCAGTGCCAGCTGCAGTTGCACCGCTACGGCCAGCAGCAAGCCTGCTGCCAAGCTGCCCAGTGCGGCCAGCAGCATGGTGGTAAAGCGCTGTATGGGCTCGGCCACCAATGCCTGGTCGGCGGCCACAGTCAGACGCAGCAAGGGGGCTTGGGCCTCGGGCAATTGCACCGGGCGGCTGACAGCCAGCAGCTCATGGTGCTGCGGATCTTGCAGATGCAGCACGGCGTAACCGCTGCGTGAGGTGCCGGGAAAGGCGGTATCTGCAGGCAGCGGCAAGACCTGGTCCCACAGTGAGCGTGAGCGCACTGCGCCCAGCTGGGCTGGGCCGTCTGGGGGCAGCACATCCACTTGCCAGTACAGGCCGGACAGCGGGGTGTTCCAGCGTGCGTCACCAGTCAGGGGCTGAACCTCCAGCCGGTTGCTGGCATCGAAGTTGACGGCTGCGCTGAGCTGATTCAGCTGTCCCACCAGCTGATCTTGCAGTTGCTGGTTGACGTGTTCCTGAAACAGACCTCGCAGCCCCCAGCCGGCCACCACAATGGCTACGGCAATCCAGACGAAGGTGCCCAGCAGCAGCCGCCTGCGCAGAGAGCCGTGGCGCAGGGACAAAGAGGCGGGCAGTCTCACTGGACTCCTCCAGCGGGGTGCAGGCGGTAGCCCAGCCCGCGTACAGTTTCAATGCTGCCGGGGGGCAGTTTCTTGCGCAGGCGGCCCACAAAGACCTCGATGGTGTTGGAGTCTCGCTCGCTGTCGTGCGGGTACAGGTGCTCGGACAGCTCGGTGCGCGAGAGCACTTCTCCGGCGCGCTGCATGAGCAGGGACAAGATCTTGAATTCGTGGCTGGTCAGTGCCAGTGGCAAGCCATCGACTGAGGCGGTGGCCTGACGTGTGTCCAGCACGATACTGCCGCATTGCCACAGTGCACTGCTGTGCGGGGACAGCCTTCGCAGTAATGCCCGCAGCCGGGCCAGCAGCTCTTCCATGTGAAAAGGCTTGGCCAGATAGTCGTCGGCACCGGCGTCCATGCCTGAGACTTTTTCATGCCAGGCGCTGCGCGCCGTCAAAATCAGTACGGGCATCTGGCGCCCCTGCGCACGCCAGTGGCGCAGCACGCTCAGCCCATCGACCACTGGCAGGCCCAGGTCGAGCACCACGGCGTCAAAATCTTCAACTTCCCCCAGATAGCGCGCAGTGGCGCCGTCAGCGGCGGTTTCTACGGTGTGCCCTGCAGCTTCAATCGCCTGCATCAGCTGGGCCTGCAAAGTGGGTTCGTCTTCAACTACGAGGATGCGCATCAGTCCTGTCCTTTGCGACGTGCTTTAAGGATGCGTCCGTCAACGGCGTCGATCTTGAGCTTGGTCAGCTGGCCATTGGCCTGCAGCAGGCGCATTTCGTAGATGAAGCGGCCATCCTCGTGTTCAAACTCCACCTTGACGACCTGGCCCTGGTACTGACGCTCCACCTGGTCCAGCACGGTGCGCAGTGGCAGCACCTTGCCCTGCTGCAATGCCTGACGCGCCAGCTCATGGTCGCTTTCATCAGAGTGCGCGGCAGGCAACCCCAGCACAGCGCCAGCCCACAGGGCACTGCCCAGCGTGAGGCTGCCCAGCACAGCCAGCAGGCGGGTGCGAGTCCTTGAAAGTGCGCGTTGAGCAGCCATGGCACAGGCTCCTGAAAGAGGTAGACATCGTTGTTTTATACCGGGATGCAGATGAATGGAACATGAACATTCGCTTCAGCTTGGGTTCACCGAGGGTTTTGAACAATGCATTCAGACCAGCGCGGTGCTGGTCATCAACACCATCAGCAAGGAGCTCATCACCATGAAAATGCACCAACCTCTGACATCACGCTGGGTTCGCCGTATGGCAGCAGCGTCATTGCTGGCTGGCCTGGCTACAGGCGCTATGGCCCAGTCTACGGCGCCCAGCGCACCGGTGGCTACCCCGCCAACGTCCATGTCCGCTGCCACAGCGCATGCAGTGCAGGTGCCGCAGTTGACGATCCGGGATGTCTATGACCGCCTTGAGGCAGCAGGCTATCGGGATCTGCGTGAGATTGAGTGGTCGGATGGCCGCTATGAGGTCAAGGCCCGCAATGCCCAGGGTGCGCGTGTGAAGCTTGAAATAGACGGCAATACGGGCGCAGTGCTGCGCAACCGCATCAAGCATTGACCCCCAGGAAGCAGGGCCAGCCAGTTCAGGGCTGGCGCTGCTGTTTCGTACAAAAGCAATAAGGAGGATGTATGCGAGTGCCTGTCGCGTTGGGAATCTGGGGGCTGCTGCTGACCCTTGCATGGGTGGCTGTGGCGGGCCCTTTTGCAGAGGTGACCAGCAGCACGGAGCCTGCATTGTGGTGGCAGTTGCGCCAGCACGCGCTGTACCTCAGTGGTGTCTGGAGCATTGGCATGATGTCACTGGTCATGGTGCTGTCGCTGCGCCGTCCGTGGATGGAGCGCCCACTGGGAGGAATGGATCAGGTCTATCGCCTGCATAAGTGGGCAGGTATTGCGGCAGCCGTGGCGGCTGTACTGCACTGGGGCGCCAAGGAGTCCAGTGGCTGGATCAAAGATATCTGGGGGACTGCCGCACGGCCAGCGCGGGATGCCGTTTTGAGCTGGGCCGTAGATTGGCGTGGAGTTGCCAAAGATTTCGGTGAATGGGCGTTTTACGCACTGCTGGTGCTGGTCATACTGACGCTGTGGCAGCGGCTGCTGCCTTACAAGCCCTGGCGGCGTGTGCACCGCGTGATGCCTGTGTTGTATGTGCTGCTGGCATTTCACTCTTTGGCTTTGATGCCGCTGTCGTTGTGGCAGCTCCCTATGGGGGCCTTGATGGCCGTGCTGCTGACGCTGGGCACTGCGGCTGCGCTGTGGTCGCTGGCCGGGCGCATCGGTAAAGGGGGGAACAGCCATAAGGCGCAGGTGCACGCTGTACAGCTTCTGGGAGCCGAAGCTGGGCAGGACCCGCTGGAGGTGCTGTGTGCCATGCCTGCGAGCTGGAAAGGGCACCATCCAGGTCAGTTTGTGTTTGCCAGTTTTGACGGGCTGGAGGGTCCGCACCCGTTCACCATTGCCAGCGCGCCCGGCAGTTGTGGAGCAGCCCCGGATGGACGAGCGCTGCTGCGGCTGGTCATCAAACCTTTGGGCGATTACACGCGTGCTCTGCATGCGGCTTTGCAGCCGGGGCAGCAGGTGCGTATTGAAGGTCCGTATGGTCAATTTGATGGACAGGGCGCTTGTGCCCGTGCACAGATATGGGTGGCTGGCGGGGTAGGCATCACGCCTTTTTTAGCGCTGCTGGAGGCACGCCAGAAAGGTGTGATCAAACCGGAAAACTTGCAGCCAGCCCATTTGCACTATTGCACGCGCAACGCGGCGCAAGACCCGCTGCTGGCGCGGCTGCAGTCTCTGTGCGCCAGCGCACAGCCCGCCGTGACACTGCAGGTGCATGACGCGGCGCAAGGCCAGTATCTGCGGCCGGCACATCTGCTGGAGCATGGCGCAGCGCTGGATATCTGGGTGTGCGGCCCCGCAGGACTCGGGCAGGTCATACACCGGCAGGCGCCAAGCTGTTCCCCGCCGAACT
>ENA-OFCX01001212-OFCX01001212.1-metagenomes-genome-assembly--contig:-NODE-1212-length-10847-cov-3.962843_pt1 | contig 10847 bp, 10 predicted proteins | sample MGYA00153384_OFCX01 | MGnify analysis MGYA00153384
CCTCCGTGGTGCTGGCGATCCTGTACGACATCCCGCTGGTCCCCTACATCTAGATTGACACCCGCTCCGGGCGCTGGGATACATGCCGGATGGGTCAGGCCGCGCTGCTGTCCGGACTGCAGGCCGCCGGCCTCGGCGACCGCGTGCTCACCGACCCCGCGGCGCTGGCCGCGTTCGGCTCCGATGCGCTGACCGCCTTCCACCAGCGCCCCGTCGCGGTGGTCGTGGCCGAATCCGAGGACGACGTGGTGACGACCGTCCGCCTCTGCCACCGCCACGGCGTCCCGTTCGTCGCCCGCGGGAGCGGGACGTCGCTGTCCGGCGGCTCGGTCCCCGTCCAGGGCGGGATCGTCATCGCGCTCAACCGCCTCGACCGCGTGCTGCACCTCGACCCCGAGGCGCGGACCGCGGTGGTGCAGCCCGGCATCATCAACCTCGACGTCAGCCGCGCCGCTGCGCCGCACGGCCTCGCCTACGCGCCCGACCCGTCGAGCCAGATCGCCTGCACCATCGGCGGCAATGTGGCTGAAAACTCCGGCGGCGTACATTGTTTGAAATACGGCTTGACCTTACACAACGTCATCAAGGTGCGCGGTTTCACCATCGAAGGCGAAGAGGTGACGTTTGGCGGCGACGCGCTGGACGCGCCCGGCCTGGACTTGCTGCCCATGATTGTGGGCAGCGAGGGAATGTTGGCCATCACCACCGAAGTGACCGTGAAGCTGGTGCCCAAACCGCAATTGGCCCGTTGCATCATGGCCAGTTTTGACGACATTCGTAAAGCGGGCGACGCGGTAGCGGCGGTGATTGCTGCCGGCATCATTCCTGCCGGCCTGGAGATGATGGACAAGCCCATGACGGCGGCGGTGGAAGACTTCGTGCACGCCGGTTACGACCTGAACGCCGCCGCCATCCTGCTTTGCGAAAGCGACGGTACGCCCGAAGAAGTGGCCGAAGAGGTCGACCGCATGCTGGCCGTGTTGTCGGGCGCGGGTGCCGCGCGAATGGAGGTCAGCAAGGACGAAGCGCAGAGGCTGCGGTTCTGGAGCGGGCGCAAGAACGCTTTTCCGGCCAGCGGGCGCATCAGTCCCGACTACATGTGCATGGACAGCACCATCCCGCGCAAGCGCCTGGCCGACATCCTGCTGGCCATTGCTCAAATGGAAATCAAGTACGGGCTGAAGTGCTGCAATGTCTTCCACGCCGGTGACGGCAACCTGCACCCGCTGATCCTGTTCGACGGCAACGACCCCGACCAGCTGCGCCGCTGCGAACTCTTCGGCGCCGACATCCTGGAGACCAGCGTGGCGTTGGGCGGCACCGTGACGGGCGAGCACGGCGTGGGCGTGGAAAAGCTCAGCTCGATGTGCGTGCAGTTCAGCGACGCCGAACGCGAACAGATGTTTGCCTTGAAGCGCGCCTTCGACCCGCTGCAGCTGCTGAACCCGGGCAAGGTCATCCCCACCCTGCAGCGCTGCGCCGAGTACGGCCGCATGCACGTCAAGCGTGGCCTGCTGGCTTTCCCGGAACTGGAGCGCTTCTGATGCAAGCTGCGACGGCTGCACTCGTCGAGCGTGTGCGCGCCGCGCGCGCCGACAAGTCCACGCTAGCCATACAGGGCGGCGGCAGCAAGGCCTTTTACGGCGAAGCCGCGCAGGGCCAGCCGCTGGACGTGACCGGCCTGACCGGCATCAGCAGCTACGAGCCCAGCGAACTGGTGGTCACCGTGGGCGCCGGCACGCCGCTGGCTGAACTGGAAGCCGCCCTGGCGGCAGCGGGCCAGTGCCTGCCGTTCGAGCCGCCGCGGTTTGCCGTAGACGGTGTGTCGGCCACCACCGTGGGCGGCATGGTGGCTGCCGGTCTTGCCGGGCCAGCGCGTGCGGCCGTGGGCGGTGTGCGCGACTACGTGTTGGGCGCCACCTTGCTGAACGGCCGCGCCGAGTTGCTCGCCTTTGGCGGCACGGTGATGAAGAACGTCGCCGGCTACGACGTGTCGCGCGCGCTGGCCGGCTCCATGGGCTGCCTGGGTGTCATCTGCCAGGTGTCGCTGAAGGTGCTGCCGGTGGCGCAGGGCACGGTCAGTGGCTTGCAAGACGTGCCAGCGTTGCAGCGCCAAGCCGCATTGAGTTTGGGTTTGTCTGGCAACCAGAGCCTGCGTTACATTGGCATTCCTTTGGCGCTGCCGGTCTGGCTGTCCGGGGTACGCACGTCGATCATCATCAATATCGGCACAGCAGCCATCGCATCGACAGTCGGCGCAAAAACATTGGGCTCACCCATCATTGTTGGTCTGAGCGGTTTCAATACAGCCTATATTTTGCAGGGTGCGTTGGTGCTTGCGTTGCTGGCTATTACGGTGGATATGGCGTTTGAGGTACTCGCGCGGCGCTTGGCCTGGCGGGGTTGAAGCTGGTTTGAATTTTTTTATAAGCGCTATTAAATAAATAGCTGCTTGCGCCCGAATTCCGTTGGCTAGAGCTTAGTCATATCGCTAAAAAACTTTAGAAATCAGGTTTTCCTAGTCAAAAGGTATGGGTTCTGGTGTTTCACGCGATGCTTTGACCTGCACCAATAGCAGCGCGCACTCACTCCAATCCCACCACGCTTTCCACCAGTCGCCAAACTTTTTGCAAATCTGTTGCGCTCACGAACTTCCCGGTGCAGCTCATACTGAGTGCTTGCCAGTCCAGATTTTCGAAGTGATCACTTTTCACTGCCTTGCAGCTCACCCCAAGAAACATCCGCGTCATCGGGCAAGTTTTCGGGCGTGACTTGCGCCAGCAAGTCCGACAGCCTTGGCCGTACTAAAACGGGCCGTACGATAATGTTCTAGTTCGTGCCGAGTTCAGAACGGCTGGTCAGGCCGATATTCTTAAACCCAGACATCATTCTGAGCAGTTTTATCGCCGCCAGTTTCACCCGTATTAACTACGCCGCGCGGCTCAATCAATAGCAATTCGACTTCTCTCTCAGCGAATGGCTTATGCACAACACCTTTGGGCACCACATACATTTCTCCTGCATTCAAACTCACCGCGCCATCGCGAAAGTCAATACGCAACGTTCCTTTGATGACGATGAATGTCTCGTCGGTGTCCGGGTGATCGTGCCAAACAAAGTCGCCCTCTAGTTTGACGAGCTTGAACTGGTAGTCGTTCATTTCGGCTATGACTTTGGGTTGCCATTGCTCGTTAAATAGGCCAAGTTTTTGCTGGAAATTGATAAGTTTGTTTTGCATTGCTGAATCTAAAAAATATCAACTCCCAGCCACCTTCATCCGGTTCACCAAAATTGACCCCACGGTTTTCGCACCGTAGTTATAGGTGTCGGCTCCCACGGCGGTGATCCCCATCAGCATGTTTTTAAGGTTGCCTGCGATGGTGATTTCTTCTACCGGGAAGGCGATTTGCCCTTTCTCGACCCAAAAGCCTGACGCGCCGCGTGAATAGTCGCCTGTTACGTAGTTCAGGCCCTGGCCCATCAGTTCAGTAACAAACAGGCCTGTGCCGAGTTTTTTCAGCATCGCATCCAGGCTGTCGCCAGGCTTGGTCTGGCGGCTGCTCATGACCAGGTTGTGTGAGCCGCCTGCGTTGCCGGTGGTGCGCATGCCCAGTTTGCGGGCCGAATAGGTGCTTAAAAAATAGCCGCGCACAATGCCGGCTTCAACCACGGTGCGGGCATGGGTCTTGACGCCTTCTTCATCAAACGGAGCGCTGCCTTTGCCTTTCTTCAAAAACGGGTCTTCCGTGATGTCAATGAAAGCGGGGAAGGCGGCTTTGCCCAATGAGTCCAATAAAAATGTGCTCTTGCGGTACAGCGCACCACCGCTGATGGCCTGGGTAAAACTGCCCAGCAGGCCGGCGGCCAGGGGGGACTCAAACAATACCGGGCATTCGCAGGTTTTGACCTTGCGGCTTTTCAGGCGTGACAATGCGCGTTCAGCGGCGTAGCGGCCCACGGCCTCCGGGCTGGCCATGTCGCGTGCGTCGCGCATCGATGTGTACCAAGCGTCGCGTTGCATGTCGCCGTTTTTTCCGGGTGATGATGCAATTGGCGATGCCGACATGGAATGGCGTGAACTGGCATAACCGCCTCTGAAACCTTTTGTATGCGCGCTGAAAAAATGCGACTGCTGGGCTGACACGCCCGCGCCTTCGCTGTTGGTGATGCGCTTGCTCACGCCCAGCGCGGCGGCTTCGCATTGCAGCGCCAAGATGGCGGCATCTTCGCTGGTGATGTCCCAGGGGTAGAACAAATTCAGGTCTTGGTGAACACGGGCAATGTCGCGGTCAGCGGGCAGGCCGCTGGACTTGTCTTCAGCGGTGAAGCGGGCAATGTCAAAAGCCGCTTTCACGGTTTGTTGAATGGCGGCTTTTGAGAAGTCGCTGGTGGCCGCATTGCCGCGCTTTTGGCCGACGTAGACAGTGATGCCGAGCGATTTGTCGCGGTTGCGCTCGACGTTTTCAAGCTCGCCCTTGCGCACGCTGACCGACAGGCCGCAGCCTTCGGATGCTTCAGCGGCAGCATCGGTCGCACCCAGTTTTTTGGCGTGCGCCAGTGCGGTGTCTACCAGGTCTTCAAAAAAATCACGGCTGTAACTGAAGCCTTTTTCGGGCTGGCCAGACGCTTGTTTTTGGGCGGTGTCTGTCTGCGAGGCGGGGGAAGTAGAGGCTTTTGATGTCATATGGGTAGCTATGATACGGGCTGCTATGAACACAAAGAATATTAAGGGTCCTTCCAAGTCAAATGCCAAGGCCATCAAAGGCTACTGGTCGAATGGCCGTTTCGTCAAACCAGAAGAAATCGCGCTGGAAGAAGTGGGCCCGCCCAGCAAGACCATGCTCAAGGCTGAAGCCGATGAAAAGCAGGCGTTGGGCGAGGCCTTGCTCACTCTGCGCGCCGACCTGATGGCGCGACTGGATTTGCCCACCAAATTACTCGACGCCATCAAAGACGCAAAGAAGATCACCAACTTCGAGGGCAGACGCCGCCAGATGCAGTTCATCGGGAAACTGATGCGCCCGCTCGATGCAGACCCGATTCGTGAAGCCATCAACGAGCAGCTCAATGGCTCGGCGCAGCTCACGCTGCAGCTGCACCTGGCCGAGCAGTGGCGCGACAAATTGGTCGCTGATGATGAGGCGCTCCAGGCGTGGCTGGACGAATACCCGGCAACCGACGCGCAGCAACTGCGTGCGCTGATTCGCCAGGCGCGTAAAGACTACAAACCCGAAAAGCCAGGCGAAGCCCCGCGCCACGGCAAGTCGTACCGCGAAGTGTTTCAGTTGGTGAAGGGGCACATGCAGGCGAGCGGAGAGCCAGAGGCGTGACAAATATGTTGAATTTTGACCCAGTCAAAATCGGCATCGTCTCGGTCAGCGACCGCGCATCAACCGGTGTCTACATCGACAAAGGCCTGCCTGCGCTTAAAGACTGGCTGGGCAAGGCGTTGCTCAACCCCATCACGTTTGAAGAGCGACTGATACCGGATGAGCAAGCAGGCATCAGTGCCGCGTTGATTGAATTGGCAGAGGCTGGTTGCAGCCTGGTGCTAACAACTGGCGGCACGGGCCCCGCGCTGCGCGACGTGACGCCAGAAGCCACGCTGGCCGTAGCGCACAAAGTCATGCCCGGCTTTGGCGAACAGATGCGCCAAATCAGCCTGAAGTTTGTACCGACAGCTATTCTTTCGCGGCAAAGTGCGGTGGTACGTGACAAGTGTTTGATCATCAACCTGCCAGGCCAGCCTAAAGCGATTGCCGAAACGCTGGAGGGTTTGAAAAGCGAAGCAGGCGAGCAGATCGTCCCTGGCATTTTTGCTGCTGTGCCGTACTGTGTTGATTTGATTGGCGGGCCGTACATCGAGACCCGGCCAGAGGTTTGCAAAGTCTTCAGACCCAAGTCAGCGCTGCGGGTGGCTGTTTAGTTGTTTCAGGCATCAAAAAGCTCCAAAAAAGCGCTTTTTCAGCTGTCAAACAGGCTTCTAGTCCAATAGATACGGGCGCAAGCAGCTACTATTTTTATAGTGACTGTCTTTTAAACCTGTTTCAAATTAAATGTTCCAGAAGGACTGAACCATGCATTGCCCCATCGCCATTGAAACTGGTACCGACACCAAAGCCTTCGGCGTGGTTGTCCCGGACTTGACCGGCTGCTTTTCAGCGGGCGACACGCGGGACTACGCAAGAGGCAATTGAGCTGTGGCTTGAAGTTGCAATTGATGATGGGCTGGCCGTGCCAGAGCCTCAAACATTGGCTGCTCACCAAGCCAAGCGTGGCTTCAAGGGTTGGACGTGGGGTTTGGTGACTGTCGATATTGCGTCACTGTCAGACAAGGCAGAGCGCACCAACATCACCTTGCCTTCCCGCGTGCTCCGGCGCATTGACCAAGCCGCCAAAAATGCCGGGGAGTCACGCTCTGGCTATATCGCGCGGCGGGGGTTGGCTTAAAAATAAGCTTTCAGCCCAATAAAGACTGGCGCAAGCAGCTACTAAATATGTCGCGTTGATTGTCGCCATCAAACTACCCGATTCAACTTTAACCCCGCGCGCACTTTGTCCAGCGTAATTGGAAACTCCCGTACCCGCACGCCGGTGGCGTTGTAAACCGCGTTGGCCACTGCCGCGCCTGCGCCGCAAATGCCCAACTCGCCGACGCCCTTGATTTTTAGCGGGTTGGTTTTAACGTCCACTTCATTTAAAAAATGCACGTCGATTTCCGGGATGTCGGCATGTGACGGCACATGGTGTTCAGCCAGGTCGTGGTTAACGAAATGCTCGTCGCGTTTGTCGACCACTGCGTCTTCATGCAGGGCCGTTCCTACGCCCCAAATCATCGCACCGCTGATCTGGCTTTTGGCGAGTTTTTCGCGCAGATTGGTGCATGCATCAAACAAGCCCGAGCCCGCACTGGCCGCGCCCCAAGAGCCGCCTGAGCCCGGTGTTGCCGGAAAGTTGCTGTCGCCCATTTCCATGCGTAGCCGCTCGATGGGCAGTCCCATCATCTCGGCGGCAATTTGGCTCAAGACGGTGTAGCTGCCGGTGCCGATGTGGGTCATGGCCATTTTTACTATCAGCACGCCTTCGCGGTTCAACGCTACATCGCACTTGGACGGCATCATGACGTTGGATCTAATGGACGCCGCCATGCCCATGCCGATCAGCCAGCGGCCCTCGCGCTTTTGGGCGGGCAGGGCGCTGCGTTGGCTCCAGCCGAAGCGGATGGCACCGTCTTTCATGCAGGCCACCAAGTTGTGGCTGGAAAACGGAATATTTTTGTCCTGGTCTTGCGTGGGCTCGTTGCGCAGGCGAAGCTCAATCGGGTCGAGTTTGAGTTTTTCGGCCAGCTCGTCCATGGCGACTTCAAGCGCCAACATACCCACAGCCTCACCCGGCGCACGCGTCGAATCTGCCACTGGCAAATCGAGCTTGGTCAAATAATGCGGCGTGTAGCGCGCCGGGGCGGCATACAGCAAACGGGTTTGCAGCGCGGAGGGCTCCAGAAAATCGTCGTAACGCGCCCCGTTTGACCACGCTTCGTGGCCGACCGCTGCCAGCTTGCCATCGCTTGATGCGCCCAGTCGCAGCCGCTGCACGGTATCGCTACGGTGGCTGGTGATGTGAAACATTTGCTGCCGGGTCAGGGCGGTTTTTACCGGGCGGCGCAGATCGCGCGCGGCCAGCGCAGTCAAAATCACGTCGCCATAAATCGGCAACTTGCTGCCAAAGCCGCCGCCGATGTAGCGGCTGACCAGACGCACAATGCCCAGCGGTATGCCAAGGGTTGATGTCACGCCTTGCTGGGCGCTGTTGATCAATTGCGCCGAGCAGTGCACGATGAGCTTGCAGCCCTCCCAATACTCCAGCGTGGCGGGCGGCTCCATCGGCGCGGCGGCGTGGGCTGGGGTGGTGAATTGGCCAGCTACCGTAACGGGAGCCCGACCCTCCCGCTGGTCTTTTCCAGTGCTGCTTGGGTGCTTGCCAAGGTTAGGCGTGTCTCAACGCAGTACCGCGAAGGCTTCGGCTGCGTGCCACCGTAAACACGAAAAATTCAGACTATTTCGACTGGCATTCCAATAAAAACGGGCGCAAGCAGCTATCAAAAATGTAGTATTTTGACGTCCGCCACCAGACCTAGCCAAGCCTGCGCTGCGCTGCGCAAAGCTGCGGGGTTGCCAGTGCTGAAGAAATTGATCGAGCCGGCGATTTCAGGTTGGAGGCGCTTGCCATGCACTTCGACCCGGGCTTGCGCGCCGGTGCTGGCGCATGGCCCGGACTCAACAGCCCCAGGCAATGGCCCAATAAGTAGCCGCCGCGTCTGCCGCGCCACTGCCTCGCCCGTGTCCAGCAGTTGTACGTTGCGGCCAACCAGGGTTGCAATGTGCTGCGCTGCAAACGGGTAGTGCGTGCAGCCCAAAACAATCGTGTCCACCTCGCTTGAACCATCTAATTTTGCATTAAAGGAGCCTCTAGCGCATATTATTCGGGCGCAAGCAGCTATTAATTCAGTAGCGTCCGGTTCTTGAGTGGATTGCTCAATCGCCTCGGCCAGGCCATCGCACGGCAGCAAGGTAAACCGCGCTTCACAAGCATGCGCCGCCAGCAACGCGGCAAAGCGGGCGCTGGCCAGCGTGCTGCGCGTGGCCATCACGGCGATGTGCCGCGTTTTGCTGATCGCCACAGCGGGTTTCAAAGCGGGCTCCACGCCGATGATGGGCAAGGCGGGGTACCTTGCCCGCAGCACGTCAATCGCGGCTGCCGTGGCCGTGTTACAGGCCACCACCAGTGCTTTGACGTTTTGCTTGGCCAGATACGCCGTAATCGTCAAAGAGCGTTCAATGACATGCGCATCGTCCCGCTCGCCATACGGCGAGTGGCCGCTGTCAGAGATGTAGGTGAAGTCTTCGTGCGGCAGCTCGGAGCGCAGCGCATTTAGAACGCTCAGGCCGCCAATGCCCGAGTCGAAAATGCCGATCGGTTGGGTCAACTGCAAGTCTGCACGATGGGTTAGGCCGCAGCCACCGTAATTCCCTTGAATTCACCCGACTTAACCGATTCAGCAATCCGCTTTTGCCATTCCGCTGGCCCGGTAATGTGCGCGCTGGTACCGCCTGCATCCACCGCCACCGTCACCGGCATGTCGACCACATCAAACTCGTAAATCGCTTCCATGCCCAAATCGGCAAAACCCACGACTTTGGCGTGTTTGATGGCTTTTGACACCAGGTACGCTGCGCCGCCGACCGCCATCAGGTAAGCGCTTTTGTGTTTCTTGATTGCTGCAATGCCTTCGGGTCCGCGCTCGGCTTTGCCGATCATGCTGATCAGACCGGTTTGGGCCAGCATCATTTCTGTAAAACCATCCATGCGCGTGGCAGTGGTCGGGCCTGCGGGGCCGACAGCCTCGTCACGTACCGGGTCTACCGGGCCGACGTAATAGATTACCCGGTTGGTGAAGTCAACTGGCAATGCTTCACCCGCTGCCAACATGGTTTGAATGCGCTTGTGGGCTGCGTCGCGGCCGGTCAGCATTTTGCCGCTCAGCAGCAACGTGTCGCCCGGCTTCCAGCTCGCTACTTCTGCTTTGGTCAGCGTATTGAGGTTCACGGCTTTGCTTTTGACGTAGTCGGGTGTCCAGTTCACGTCGGGCCAGGTGTCGAGCGGCGGTGGTGTCAGGTACACCGGGCCGCTGCCATCCATTACAAAATGGGCATGGCGGGTGGCGGCGCAGTTGGGAATCATCGCCACCGGTTTGCCTGCCGCGTGCGTCGGGTACATATTGATTTTGACGTCGAGCACCGTTGTCAAGCCGCCCAGGCCTTGCGCGCCTATGCCCAGCGCGTTGACTTTTTCATACAGCTCAATGCGCAGGGCTTCGGTTTTCGTAAGCTCCGCCCCGGAACGCGACTTGGCTTGTAATTCATACATGTCCAGGTCTTCCATCAGGCTCTGTTTAGCCAATAGCATGGCTTTTTCAGCCGTGCCGCCAATGCCGATGCCCAGCATGCCGGGTGGGCACCAGCCAGCGCCCATGGTGGGCACCGTTTTCAGCACCCAATCAACAATGGAGTCGCCGGGGTTCAGCATGGCCAGCTTGCTTTTGTTTTCACTGCCGCCGCCTTTGGCTGCCACGGTGACTTCTACGGTGTTGCCGGTGACCAGCTCGGTAAAGATCACCGCTGGCGTGTTGTCTTTGGTGTTCTTGCGGTCAAATTGCGGGTCGGCCACAACCGATGCACGCAGGGTGTTGTCTGGGTGGTTGTAACCGCGCCGTACGCCTTCATTCACCGCGTCGTCGACTGAGCCGGTAAACCCTTCCCAGCGCACATCCATGCCGATTCGCTGGTCATGGAACCCAACTCTATAGACCGGTCGGTCTATTGTCAATTTCTAGACACGCTCTAAAACGTGAATGTTTCAGACGAGCGACATCGCTCCGCGCCAATGCTCATTTCTGGATGAAGTGCTTTGCCGTGTGGCTTGTGGTTCAGCAAGTGCAGCGTTTCGACATGGGCTGCCCGGCATCAGCCCACAGTTGACGCGCTTTGCGCGTTGGCTGCGCAATGCGGGTTTCACGGTTGTATGCCGTCGCTGTTTGGCTTCGACGGAGCGTTGCAGGCTGTCGACGAGGCGGCGGGCGTGGCCGAGCGAGCGGACGCGGAAGGCGGTACGCAGTTTGGAGAAGTCCTGGGCGTCGAGGGCGGCGTTAAGGATTTTGTGGTCGGCCTTGCGTTCGTCAAAAATCCGCTCGGCGTCCAGCAGCCCCTCGCGGCGGGTCACCATGGACACCTTGAACCGCCCCTTGTTTTTGCCCTCGAGCTGAATCCAATCTTGCAGCGTGTGGGCAC
>ENA-OFCX01001214-OFCX01001214.1-metagenomes-genome-assembly--contig:-NODE-1214-length-10844-cov-2.922977_pt1 | contig 10844 bp, 11 predicted proteins | sample MGYA00153384_OFCX01 | MGnify analysis MGYA00153384
TGCTGGCCTACCTGTCGCGCTACACGCACCGGGTGGCCATCTCCAACAGCCGGCTGCTCGCCATGGACGAGCGCGGCGTCACATTCAAATGGAAGGATTACCGCGTGAAGGACGGGGTCAAGCTTGGCACAGACGGCCAGTCGCGGCACAAGACGATGACCCTGGATGCCGGCGAGTTCATGCGCCGCTTCATGCTGCACGTGCTTCCGGCGCAGAGCCCGGCGGTCGGCAGCGAGACGAACACCGCCGAGAACGTCGCCGCGCCACCGGCCTTCATCTGCCGGCACTGCGGCCACGCCATGATCATCCTGCAGACCTTCATGCGCGGCGAGTCCATTCGTGCGCCACCGGGTCCAGCATGCACACCATGACTCTTCACCTGTTGTGCCTTCACCATTTGCCGATCGTGCCCTTATGGCATCCGGCAGGGGCGATCTCGCCTTGCTCGTGCCTGGCCGTATGCCCAGCGCCTGATTCGAGCCGGGTACGTCTGCGCAGCAATCGGCTCGGAAGCATCATTGCCATGCGCAACGACGTCCCGATTGCGCTGCAAGCCTCTGCTGTCCCAACCTCCGACGACAGCGCTAGCTAGTCCAAGCGTGTCCGTGAGATCAGGGTCAGTCCAACTTCAACCCCAGTGCGATGGTGGCCCGCGAGTGCGGCCGGCTCTAGATGTGCTGGCGCGTACTTCGCTTGGGCATACGCAGCACCACGACACACAGCCCCGCCGCCCACAGAGCCCAGGTCGCAGGTTCGGGCACAACTGATACGGTGCTGCGGCCATCCGCCGCCGCGCGCACTGAAAAGTACAAGGGCATAGGCTGGTCGGTGTTGTTGCGGGCAAATGCACTGAATGTGGTCGTTCGCGATTGCGATTGCGCCTCGTCATAAATCGACAGGTTGATCGAAGCCGTTCGGCCGTTGTCGAAGCCCGGGCCGCTGAGGCCCAGCGATGCGCTGGCCACGCTGACTTCGAACTCATCGCCTTCGACAAAGGGGCCGACTGTCTTGGCAGCCCAAAGAGCCGCCGTGATCGTGACTTGCAGTTGCGTGTACGGGCTCAGAAACAGGTTGGCCGCGTCAGGAGTGCCGCTGTGGGACAACACACTGCTGCTGAATGCGCGATTCTGGTTGGCGGCGTCTGCGATCTGGCCTTCGGCATGGAGTACGGCTCCCGGCCATGGCGAACCACTGCCGCCATCGTCGATGAACACCCAGGTTTGCACCGTTCCGACTTTGATGGTGGACTCAAGGTCCGAAAACGGTCCCGTGCCCCACAGGCTGGCGTCGCGTCCCGGCAAACCGCTGAACTCCGCGGTGCTTTGTAAAAAGCTGCGGCCGCCCACAAAGTTGAGCGAAGGCGCAGTGCCGTCCTCAGGACGCAGGTCGACGACCGAAAATGTCAGCCCAAAGACGTGGGCGGACGCCGTCACGACGGCGTGGCCAGGGCTGCTGCAGACCAGGAAAAGCCCGCAAAGGCTGCGCCCGAAATTGTGGGACATGAAAACTGGACTCCGGTGATGGTGAGCGCAGGCCGGGGAGTTCCCAGCATGTTGTTATTGAAGCCTGCGCACTGCGCGCCGTACACAGCACCAAAGGGAAGGTGTGGCCGCCGAGACGGTGTCCCCAAGCCAGTCCACGGCGTGAGGTTGCCCCTGCGAGCACGATGAGGCGCTGACCTGCCGTTCAACCTGGCTTTGCCGGATCAGCCACTCAGACCAGGAACCTCTTGAACTCTTGAAGGAACGCAGCGCTGATGCGCAGGGCGTCCGGGCGGGACCGCAAATGCAGCACGGCACCGCCCGTCTCGTCCCGCTCGACCAGCAGGACCTCCCGAAGGTTCACCGCGGTCGACCTGTGGATCTGGCAGAAGTCTGATTGGTCCAGCCGCGGCAGCAGGCTTTTCAGTGACTCTTCCAACAGGTGCTCGCCGTCGTGGCACACGACACGCGTGTACTTGTTGTCCGACTGCAGGTAGATGATCTCGTCGACCGCGATCAACGGGGTGCGTCGCCCCGACGATAAAACTTCACCCGCGAACGCCAGACGCAGCCGTTCACGCAGGTTGTGAAGCCCTCCTGCGGCGCCAGCACCCGCTGTCACCAGGCCCGGCCCGTCGTTGTCGACGTCGATGACCAGCGCGGGACCGTCCGCGTAGCAGCGAATGGCGACTTCACCATGGGAAGGCGTGCGCTCGATGCCGTGCTTGATGGCGTTCTCAGCGAGCACCAGCACGCAGGCAGTGGGCACGTCGACAGCGGCCAACGAAGGGCTGCAGGTGATCACGTAGCCCAGTCTGCCACCCAGGCGAAGCTGCATCAGCTTCAGGTAACTCTCGACCCGGCTGAACTCGTCCGGCAGCTCCTTGCCTGCGTGCGAAAAGCTCGTGCTGTTCGCACGCAAGAAATCGATGTGCTCGTCCAGCATCGGCCGCGCGACTTCAGCGCCCGGACCCAGGCTGGACCTGATGTGGGCCAGTGTGTTGAAGAGAAAGTGCGGCTCTATCTGCGCGCGCAGCAGGGCCAGTTCCGCCTGGGTCAGTCGGCCCTGCAAAGCCTGCTGCCGATCGTGTGCGTCAGCCTCGTCGTCCTGCACGCGAACGCGCGCGAGCACCGCTTCACGGATGGCCGCGACATGCCTGGCGCAACGCCCACCATCGACCCAGAAGACGCCATAGAGCCATGAATGCACGGGCTCGCAGGCGATGAGCAACTGGCTTCGCGTGGGGCCGTCGGGCGACACGGAAGCGCTCAAAGCGTCGTCGCGCAGCCAGGCCAGGCTTGTCCGAGGCAGCCCGCGGCCTTGCACGCTTGCCGTCGCCGCCGTGTTTGTCAGCCTGAGGCCCACGGGATTGAACACGGCATTGATGGCACTTTCGACAATGCGCAGCGACTGCTGTGCGGGCAACGCCAGGTTGACCCCCTGGCCAGCGCCCACCGCCAACGGGCTGGTGGCGCCGATCAGCAACGCCACGGGCGGGAAGAGGAGCAAGCCCCCGATGCCCGCGAGCGCCGCGCTGAAGATCGCAGCGATGGCGACGAGCAAGACCCACCAGGCGAGCGCGATGCGCAGTCCGAGGATCAGGTAGAGACTGAGTGTCGGCATCACGCTACTCCGCTATCACTGCTGCGCCCGGGGCTGGACGGCTGATCGGTCGCCGCCGTCGAGCTGAAGGGTCCTTGCAACGTGCCCTTTCTCATCGAGGCACTGCACGCTGGGCTTGCCATCGGCGGTGACCATCAACATCCAGCGCGGCCGTCCATTGGCATTCGCGAGGCCCAATGCCGAGGCCCCGTTCCCCGTGGTGCCCAACAGCACGCGATTGCGGGCGAGTTGCCCCTTGTCCTGCATGTCGCGAAAGGCACGGTCTCGCTGGGCTGGCTCGAGTTTCTCGATTTCTCGAATCTTCTGCGCGCGTTGCGTGATGTCGAACCGTGTGCCGTCGGATTCGTCGTTGATGACCAGCATGCTTCTCGCGCGCCCCCGACCCTCTGCGTGCAGGAGTTGAATCACCGGCCAGCAAAGAAATGGCGGCGACAGCGACCACGCTGACCGCCACCCCCTTGAGATAGACACTGATTGAAGTCACGGTTGTTTCCTTTCCTGGTTGAGGCGAGGCCGAGCAGCCCTTGCGTGCCCGACAGGCAGCCAAGAATGCGGTGCGTCTTCCGGCTTGCTTGGACGCAGTGTGCGAAGCCAAAGCGTTCAGCACCAGACGTTTCCGATCAGGGCACTTCCTGAGCCGACGAAAGCAATCCAGGCGCCGACGGCGGGAGGGGCGACTGCACGAAGTGGCCCGCCACCCACAGCGAGACCGATCCGCACGGCGGGCGGGTCACCAGCGCAGCCGCACGAACGACCTCGAGGTCGGTAAGCGTTGCGCTGGCCTACGATCGCTTGCCGCCTAAGGTGTCTCCAAAAATGTCGTTTTCGCTGCTCCAGCTTTCGAAGAGCGCTCTCGAAGCCCTTGCCGTATCGCAGGCTCCAGAAGGCCTGGAAGGCCGCTTTGAGCAAGACGCCATGCCGCCGGCATTCGTGGCCATCAGATCGCTCGAACTTGCGGCAGCAGGCCACGCTTGGCCATGGTCAACGACATTTCTCATCGTGAACGATGGCGACTCCCAGATCGTGGGGGGTTGTGGGTTCAAGACCGTTCCGAAGGATGGTCGGGTCGAAGTGGGCTACGGAGTCGCCCCTGCGGCGCGAGGGAGAGGCGCTGCCACGGCAGCACTCGGTGATTTGCTGCAAATAGCACTTGAAGCTGGCGCGACCGAGCTTCTGGCTGAAGTCGCTCCATCCAATGAGGCCTCGACCCGGGTCGTGCAGAAGGCGGGATTCGAAAGAGCTGGCGATCGTATCGATGGTGACGGCGAGCATGTCGTTCAGTGGGTCAAGCGCATCGGGGTTTAGCGATTTCGGTCAGACAAGCACCGACCAGCCATTGCCAGCCGGCTCCGGACCATTGGGGCGTCTGGCGTTCGGCATCCGCAGGCCACGGAAGGCCACGGAAGGCCGTTCTGGGCAGCGAGCTCTCCGACTCCGCTCACAAGCGCGGCAGCGTGGTCGTTCGCCTCGGCGACACGCTGGCCTGATTGCCGGCCGCCTCCAGCGCCGATGGAAGTGCCTCGGCCAGGAAGTCGTAGACCCGGCGCACCACCCGGTTGCCACGGATTTCGCGGTGCACGGCCAGCCAGCACGGCAGCGGCGGAATCTTCACGTCGGCCAGGGGCAACGCCACCACACCAGGCCAGTGAGGAATGTTGTACTGCGCCACGAAGCCGATGCCCGCGCCCGCAGCCACGAGCTGCCCGTAGGCCACCTGGTCGTCGGTGCGCAGCAAGAACTGCGCAGCCGGCAGCACCATGCCCGCGGCCGCGAAACCGCGTGTGATGGTGTCGTCTCGGTCGTAGCCGATCAGCCGGTGCTGCAACAGGTCGGCGCCGCGCCGCGGTATGCCGGCGCGGGCCAGGTAGTCGCCGTGCGCCGCGGCCACGATGGGCAGGTCGGCCAGCTTGCGCGCGATCAGCGAGCCCTGCGTCGGCCGCACCATGCGCACTGCAATGTCGGCCTCGCGTCGCAGCAGGTTGCTGAGCTGGTTGGAGGACACCAGTTCGATCTGTATACCGGGCTCTTCGGCCTGCAGCGCCGCCAGTGCCGCCGGCAGCAGCCAGGTGGCGGCCACCTGGCTGGTGGTGATGCGCACGCTTCCGGTGGTGGCAGCACGACGGCCGGCGAGCGCCCGCGCAAGTGCATCAGCGCCACTCTCCATTTGCCGCGCGGCGTCGGCAATGGCCAGCGCGGCGGCGGTGGGCGTGACACCGCGGCCGGTGCGCTCGAACAGCGGCGTGCCCAACTGCAATTCCAGTTCGGCAAGGTGGCGGCTCAGCGTCGGTTGCTGGGCGCCCAGCTTGCGTGCCGCCCCCATCAGACTGCCCGCATCGAGCACAGCAATGAAGCTGCGCACCAGGGTCCAGTCGAAGGCTCGCCACAGATTCTTGTCCATGCGGAAATGTATATCTGGATTGCGAAGCACAGCCATTGTCGGATGGCAAGCCTGCGCCGAAACTCAAAGCACATCACAACTTCCATCGCCCAACATGCGCCTGCGTTCCCCGCCGTCCACTGTCCTGATCTTGGGCGCCAACGGCCGCCTTGGCGCCGCCGCCGTGCAGTCATTTGCCAGTGCTGGTTGGCATGTGCTGGCACAGGTGCGCCGTGCACCGGCGGCAGCGCTGCCGCTCGGCGCCACCGCGCTGCCCGTGCCGCTGTCCGACACCGATGCACTGGCTGCGGCCGCAACGCGTGCCAGCGTCGTGCTCTACGCTGTCAACCCGCCCTATGCGCATTGGGACAGCGAGTTGCTGCGGCTGCAGCAGCAGGGTCTGGAAGTGGCACGGCGCCTGGGCGCGCTCTTCATGTTGCCGGGCAACGTCTACAACTTCGGCGACGGCATGCCGGCGCTGCTGGACGAGTCCACGCCCGAGCGGCCCAGCACAGCGAAAGGCCGCTTGCGGTGCTTGATGGAGGCCGAGTTGCGCGCGGCCGCGGCCTGCGGGCAGCGCAGCGTGGTGCTGCGCGCCGGTGACTTCTTCGGCGCCGGCACCGGCGCTTGGCTGGACCAATTGGTGGCCAAGGACCTCGCCCGGGGCAAGCTCGCCTACCCCGGCCCGCTGAACTTGCCGCATGCCTGGGCCTACCTGCCCGACCTGGCGCGTGCCTTCGTGGCGGTGGCGGCGGCCGATACGGGCAGGAGCCCAGCCTTCCGCAAGCTGCACTTTGCCGGTCACACGCTCACGGGCGCGGAACTGCTGCAAGCTGCGGAATCGGCGGCGGGCGAATGCGGCCTGCAGCCGCGACGCGGCTGGCGCCATGGCGGCATGCCGTGGGGCGTGATTCGCGTGGGCGGGCTGGTGCTGCCGAAATGGCGCGAGCTGGCCCGCATGCGCTATCTGTGGCAGGTGCCGCATGCGCTCGACGGCAGTGCGCTGGCCGCCGCCGTGGGTGAACTGCCTGCCACGCCTATCGTTGCGGCCCTGCGGCAGTCCTTCATCGATCTCGGCCTGGTGCCCGCACCGACGCCGGCGCTGGCCTGACGCCGAAACAGTGGCCAGGGCGAGCGCATGGAACCGGGTTGCGATCGTCTTGGCAACGTCCATGCTATGAAGGTGCTCGACCGAGGATGCGTTTCCACCAGCTCCTGGCCGGCAGCGGTGTCGGTGCCTTTACCGCAACCGCAACCGCAACCGCCCCCAGGTCACGCAACCGCTGCTGCACTTTGACAAGGCCAGCCTGTTGCGCCGCCTGTGCGGGCGTGAGCCCGTCTGATTCGGACAGCATATGAGGGTCGGCACCTTGGGAGAGCAGGTACAGCGCTGAAGCCTCTTGCTGCGCCAGGATGCAGGCCACGAGGGGCGTGGCCAGGAACTCGGGATGGGCGTAGTTGATGTCGACCCCTGCCCTGACGTGGTGCGCCAGCAACTGCGCGTCGCCGTCGCAGGCTGCGTTGAACATCTCTTTCCAGTTGCCACCGGACATGGATTCACGCAGTTCAATTCGTCATCACCGACACCGCCCGAGCGCAGGTGCGCTGGCTGGTATTGCGGCTGGAAATCATGTGTCACCCCGGGTCGCGCTGGCGTGAATGAACTCTGCCAGATTGAGTGCCAGGTGTGCCGCCAATGGCGCCACGATGCCTTCACGCCAGTGGTACAGCCCCGCAAAACAGGTGCCGGCCACCAAGCCCGCCATCAGCATGTACCAAAAGCCTCCCGCCCAGTGGAGCAGCCCGAAGGCCAGGCAAGACAGAAGCACGGCCGCGGGCAGGCCGTAACGTTCGCCCAGGACCGGGATCGCGACGCCGCGGTACAGCGTTTCCTCGACCAGCGGCGCGAGCACGACATTCGCGACGAAGAACACGCCCAGGCTGCCGGTCAGCGCCTGCCGCGTCGACCCCGGTGGCACGAAGTCGCCCAGCTTTCGCTGCAACTCAACCAGCAGCGGCGACAGCCACACCAGATAGGCGGCGGCCAGCCCGAGCCCGCACACCGTACCGACCGCGAGGTCAGCCAGGATGACGGCGCGTGCCGGCAACTGCCAAGCCCGTTGCACCTCGGCCGACACGGCGAACAAACCCAGGCCCAGGCAGGCCAGCACGAACAGCAAGACGTGGGGAACGGAGGCGGCCACCTTGGCCCCGACCTCGGAAGCCGGCACGCCCATGGTCGTGAACACCACGGACAGCCATACGAAGGCCAGCAAGAAAAACACGGGTCCTGCCGCCAGCAGCAGCCAGACCCTGGTCGGCAGTTCGTGAAGATCGGGCACGCGGGTTCCTTGTGAGGCTGGGCGTTGACACGAATCCGATGGCGCCAGGTGCGGGTGCCCGCGAGCGCAGCGGCTGGCCAACATCCGGTCCGTGATGCTAGGCAGGCGCAGGGCCGGGAACCATGGCCCATTGGGGCACGTGTGCGACCGCGTCGCGTCGCGACGCAATGCGGCTGGCGGCCCGTGGACTGCCTTAAGGTGCTGTTCAGCATCCGGCGACCGCGACCTAGGATGACCGACCGCCCGACGATCCTGCGAGAACCCTCGATGAAAACAACTGAACAACACACACCCGCCCTTGCCATCAACGACGCAGCACGTGCAGACCCGTGGTCTCGGATAGGGGGCCCGCTGCGTGGCCGCGCAACAGCCGTCTGGCTCTGCGCGGCGATCTCGATGCTCGCTGCCTGTGGCGGCGGTGGCGGCGGTGGTGACGACGGAGGGGGCACGGCGCCTGCGGATGCCGAACTGCGTGTCGCCGTGGTCTACCCCGGCGCCAGCACCGGGCAGCAGCGATGGGTCGGCTCGCAACCTGTCGGCATCGACTGTGGCCTGCTTTGCAGCACGCGCTTTGCCCTGGGCACTCTCGTGTCGCTGACTGCCACAGCGCCCAGCGGGCTTCAGTTCTCGGGCTGGAGCGGCGACTGCAGCAGTGCGGCCTTGACGTGCACGCTGAGCATGGTCAGTGCGCGTTCGGTCACGGCCACTTTTGTCGCGACGCCGCAAGTGGGCGGTTGGAGCGACGCGCTGGTGCTGAGCGCGGCAGGCGCCGGAGCCGCGCGTGTGGGCATCGACGCGGCGGGACGGGCCACGGCGGTGTGGCTGCAGACGGACCCCGCGGCGTCACGCCGCAGCGTCTGGTCCAGCCGCCGTGCGCCTGGCGGCCCGTGGTCGGCGCCGGCCTTGCTGGAATCGAGCGACACCGACTTCTTCGAAGTCGATCTCGCCGTCGATGCCAGCAGTGGCCGACTGGTGGCCGCGTGGCGCGGTGCCACGATTCCCGAGGTCTTCGCCCGATCTGCCGACGCCACGGGCGTGTGGGGCGCCACGGCGCGCATCAACGGCATCGGCAACAACATCAACGACCTGCAGGTCGGCATCGACGCCAACGGGCAGGCCGTCGCGGTGTGGTCCCAGACGCCCGTGGGCAGCACGCTGACCAGCATCTGGTCGAACCGCACCGCCGATGCGGGTGCCTGGCAAGGTGCCTTGCAAGTGGCACTGGCAGCGAACGACCGGCAAGATCTCGACCCTTCCTTGGCCGTCAGCGCCAACGGTCAGGCGTTCGTGGTGTGGACACGCAACGGCAGCGGCGTCATGGCCAGCCACGCGGGCGCGGCGGCGCCCTGGAGCACGCCCAGCGTGCTGGCTGCTGGTGCGGTGAGCACGGGCGTGGCCGCGCCACGCGTGGTGGCCGACGCCAACGGCATCGCCATGGCGGTGTGGGCGCAGGGAGCGCGCAACAGCAGCAACCAGGTCGAGACCACGCTGGCCGCCAAGCGCTTTGCCAACGGCGCCTGGCAGGGCAGCGCTACCACGCTGTACACGCCGGTGGTGACCTCCTTGCTCAGCCAGGCGCGCCTGGCAGTCAACGGGCCAGGGCAGTTCGCTGCCATCTGGGCCCAGGCCGACACCAGCATTCGTGCGGCGCAGACCGCCTCTGCCGGCACCTGGGGCGCTGCCACCACGGTGCGGGCGGCCGGCCAGGAGTTGCTCAGCCAGCCGCAGGTCGGGCTCGATGCGGCTGGCAATCTCTTCGGCACCTGGACCCAGCGCGCCACCAGCGCCAGCACGCCGGAGCTGTGGCTGAACCGGTCGACGGCGGGCAGTGGCTGGTCGCAGGCGGCTGTCCACCAGACCACCACGGGCGCCAGCGGCGATCCGCGCGTCGCGATGAACGAAGGCGGTGATGCCGTGCTGGTCTGGGTGCAGAACGGCAACGACGGCTCGCGTGTGCTCAGCCGTCACTTCACGCCGGCCCGCTGAACGCCCGTCCCGTCCCAACCCTTTCCCCACCATGACTCCTCCTGGAAAAAAGATGAGAACCTTTTCGACTCTTGCCATCGCCTTGATCGCACTGACGCTGTCAGGCTGCGCCTCGGTCATCGTCAGCGATGACGCCATCGTCGAACGCACCGCATTCGCACTCGGCCTGAACAAGGGCGACTTCACCATCAGCAACCGCGTCGACGACGGCGCGTCGGCCCGCTATGCCGTACGCACCCGGACGGGCCAGCAGTTCAACTGCTTTCTGGGCGGCACGATCGGCTTTGGGGGCCGCGAGGTGACGGATGCGGTCTGCACCAAGAAGGGTGAGCTCAGCAGGAACCCGCTGCTGCGCTGAAGTTCGAGGAGCAGCCATTCAACGCCCTGCCGCCGCGGCGTCCGAAGTTTGCCCGCACACAGACGCGGCGGGGCGCAACGGCGCTCAGTTCACCGCAAATGCGTCATTCATGAATGCACGCAGTTGCACCGGCCGAACCGGCTTGGCCAGCACGACGAAGCCGGCTTCGCGGGCAGCCTGCGCTGCGGGCTGCCCAGGATTGCCGGTTACCAACACGGCGGGCAGGTGCCCACCGGCGCGCTCGCGCAACTGCAGCGTTGCTCGGCAGCCGTCGTCGCCGTCGGGCAGGCACAGATCGGCGACCACGAATTCGGGGATGCGCCCCGCACTGGCCTGGGCCAGGGCCTCGCGCGCGCTCACTGCCTGCCACACCTCGCAGCCCCAGCCGCGCAGCAGCAGTGCCATCGCGTTGCTCGAGGGCAGGTGGTCTTCGATGACGAGCACCCGCCGGCCGTGCAGCCTGTCGGTTTGAGCCTCGGCAGCGTGCGCGGCCATAGACCGGATGACAACGTGATCGCTGGGTGCGGGGTCGATTTGCAGCGTGAAACTGCTCGAGCGCGGAAGTCAAAAACTGCGGGTTTTCTATCTGGGCGGCAAACCGGGCGTGGCCGAAAGTGCGGCCCAACGGGCGCTGGCCCAATACGGAACCATCACTGTGGGAGTGCAGCACGGCTAT
>ENA-OFCX01001216-OFCX01001216.1-metagenomes-genome-assembly--contig:-NODE-1216-length-10814-cov-2.723116_pt1 | contig 10814 bp, 11 predicted proteins | sample MGYA00153384_OFCX01 | MGnify analysis MGYA00153384
CAATCCCACATTTTCATAGCCGAAATATCCGACCAGGCAGGCCAGCGCCGACGGGAGTTCGACGGGCACGTCAATCCGGCAGTTTTCGACGAGCGCGCGCAGGGCGATCAAAGTCGGCTGTATCTCGGCTTCGAACGCGTTGCGATCGGTCGCCCAGCATCGATTGGTTTCGGCACGGTCGCCGTGCGCACGAAAAACGAGATCGGGCGCAAGGCCGAGGAGACTGTACCGACCGCGCGACCGCCCACCCTCGACCGATTCGAGCAGGAACCCGGGCCCGTCGCCGACGAGCTTCACGTACGCCGCCACCGGCGTCTCGAGGTCGGCGAGCAGCTCGGTCCACACGGGTACCACTGTGTGCTCGGCGGCGTGACGCCGGAACTCCTCGCGACATGGCTGGAACTTCATTACCGGATCACGACCCGCCGAACGACCGGAAGAAACAGGTCCGCGCCCCGGTGTGACATGCGCCAGCACCTTCCTGCTCGACCTTGAACAACAGCGCATCGGCATCGCAGTCGTAGTGGGCCTCGCGCACGAACTGGCGATCGCCGCTCGTGTCGCCTTTGCGCCACAGCTCCTGGCGGCTACGCGACCAGTAGACCATCCGCCCCTCGGCGAGGGTCATGCGCAACGACTCGGCGTTCATCCAGGCCAACATCAGCACATCACCGTTGCGAACGTCCTGGGCGATCGCCGCCACCAGACCGTGATCGTCATACTTGATGCCCGCAAGTTGCTCGTCGGTCGCTTTGATCGTGGTCCCTTCGGGCATCGGGTCAGCCTACGGTCCCGACCGCCAGCCGACCGAGTACGTTGCAGTCATCAGGGGGTCGTCGGCGCTCAGCACGGGTCGTCAAGAATGAACAGCTGCGAAACGGGTGCTCCGAGCGGGCCACCATTTGTAACGTGTGGGCCGTGCGCTCCTCCAGAACCGCCTGGTTGATCGGAGGCTGTCTGTTCGTGTCTGCGTGTAGCCAGACTGCGCCGATCGACTCGGCTGCCGAAACGCCCGATCCATCGGCCGCTGCCACGACGCAGGCGGAATCGAGGACCGATTCGACCACGACCACGGCGACCGAACCGCCTGCAACCTCATCGACCACGACCACCACGACATCGACCACGACCACCACGACCGTGCCAGAGCTCGACGTCGTCGACCCCGCCTGCGTCGTCGAGGTCGGACCGGGCGACTCGCTTGGGGCTCTCGCCGACGCTGAGGCCGATGAGATCGTCACGACAGCCTCGCTTCAGGCCGAGAACGGCCTCGCTGGCGAGGTGATCGTCCCTGGTCAACTCCTCGACGTGTGCATCGACAACGGCCTCGATGACATCACGGGCGAACAGCGCCTCGAACGCAACGCCGCCGTCGTGGCGACCGAAACGCTCGCCTCCGTCACCGCCCAACAGACAAAGCTCAACGAGTTGCTCGTTCCCTTCGGCTTTCCGGAGATGCCGATCGACGGCATGTCCGGTCCCGTCACGCGTCGAGCTCTGTGCGCCAGTCGTCTCGCACTCGGCCTGCCCGTGAACCGCGCTGACATGCCCCCGGGCAGCGCCGAGGAGGCATTGCTGCTGGCGACCACAGTGCTGCCGGTTCCAGCAAATGTCGCCACCGACGGACGCTGGATCTTCATCGATTTGACCTGTCAGATCCTCCTGACCGGCGAGGGACCCGACCAGCTCGTCAACGTGTTCCCCACATCCACCGGCGAATCCGGCTTCGAGACACGCCTCCAAGAACGGACTCGGGCATTCCGGTTCGACCCGGCGCTCGACAACGGCGGCTGGCACGAGTCGACCGACTATCCGGTGCCCGAGGACAACCCACTCAACGGCAACATGTACAAGCCGCTCTACTTCGACGACGGTCAGGCGATCCACGGCGCCAACAACGTGCCGACCAGCCCGAAGAGCAAGGGCTGCGCTCGCCTGAAGCCCGCAGATCACGATCGTCTGGTGGCCTGGTTGGGACTCGACACCATCGGTGGGGCGACCTACTCGAAGGACCGGATCGGCGTCACCGTGACGGTGCGCGGCGGCTACGAACTGGGCTGACGGCTACGACCAGCTACAGGTACAGTCCGGTCGAGGCTTCGATGCGTTCGGCGGCCACAGCATGCAATTCGCGTTCGCGCAGCATCACGTAGTCCTCGCCTTGAACTTCCACCTCGTAGCGGTCTTCGGGGCTGAACAGCACTTTGTCTCCGACCTCGCACGACCGAACGTTCTGGCCCTGGGCAACCACCGTGGCCCAGATCAGCCGCTTCGCCACCTGCGCGGTGGCCGGGATCACGATGCCGCCGGAGGATTTGCGCTCGCCGGCCTTGTCGGAGATGCGGACGAGCACACGGTCGTTGAGCATCTTGATCGGGAGCTTGTCGTCGTCGACCGCCATCGGCGCAAGGGTACCGTTGGATCCCAGCGGCTGATCTGTGGACATCTCGCACCGGCCCCATCCCGAAATCCGGCACGATTCGTTCGCAAAGCGAACGATTGTTGCCGGATTTCAGGATCGACGACGCGAGCGCGCCGGTTCAGCGGCCGACGGCGGCTTCCATCTCTTCTTTGACCTCGTCGGTGAGGAGCGGGATCACGTCGAGCGCACCGAAGTTCTGCTCGACCTGGCTGACCTTGGATGCGCCGGTGATCACGGTCGACACATGCGGGTTCTTCGTGCACCAGGCCAGCGCGAGCTGCGCCATCGTGCAATCCAGCCGCTCGGCGATCGGGCGGAGCTTCTCGACGCGTGCGACCGCCTCGGCGTCGCTGAGGCGACCGGCGAGCCAGCCGTACCCTTCGAGCGCTGCACGCGAATCATCGGGGATGCCGTCTTTGTACTTGCCGGTGAGCAGACCCGACGCGAGCGGACTCCAGATCGTGTTGCCATAGTTGAACTCGGCATTGATCCGGGCGTACTCCTTCTCGACCTTCTTGCGTTCCAGGATGTTGTACTGGCTCTGCTCGGTGACCGGGCGGTGCAGGTGATGACGGTCAGCAATGTCGATGGCGGCTCGGATCTCGTCGGCCGACCACTCGCTGGTACCCCAGTAGAGGGCCTTACCGGAGGAAATGATGTCGCTCATCGCCCACACCGTCTCCTCGATCGGTGTGTCAGGATCGGAGCGGTGGCAGTAGAGCACGTCGACGAAATCGAGCCCGAACCGCTCCAGTGAGCCGTCGATCGCGTGCATCAGGTATTTGCGATTGAGCGTGTTGCGCATGTTCGGGGTCTCTCCGTGCACTCCCCAGAACACCTTGGTCGTCAGGACGTACGACCAGCGCGGCCAACCGAGCTCTCGCAACACCGTCCCCATGATCGTCTCGCTCTTGCCGCCGGCATAGGCCTCGGCGTTGTCGAAGAAGTTGCAACCGGCGTCGCCTGCTGCGGCCATGCACTCGAGGGCAAGTTTGTTGTCGAGCTGGGTATCGAAGGTGACCCAACTTCCGAACGACAACACACTGACCTTCAGCCCGGTGTTGCCGAGGCGGCGGTATTCCATGTTGGGATTGACGTTGGGTGTGGCCATGCCATCGACCCTACCCAGCCACGACCGCCTCAATCGGGTCGGTGTTCAGACCGGGCTGACCCCAGCAGAACGGTCGTTGGCGATCTGCTCGGCCATGAGGTCGAGAACCGGTCCGCGCACGGCGCGTACGGTGCGGGCATACGCAGACGGGTCGAGTGTCGTGGCGAGTTCGGCGGCGACGGCAATCGCCCGATCGAGAACATCGGACTCGGGCACGACCTCGTCGAGGAAGCCGACGTCGACACCATCGCGGGGCGTTGTGATCCTGGCGTTCGCGAGCGCACGTTGCAGGTGGCGCTTGCTCAACCGATCGGTCGCGATGGTGAGCGCCCAGTCGGGCAGCACCATCTTGATCGCAACTTCGTTGAGCCCGACTTTGGCCTCGACATCGCCCCCGATGCGAACATCGCAGCCGAGCAGTAGCAACGCTCCGCCTGCGAGTGCGTGGCCGGTGCTGGCAGCGACGACGGGCACGGTCGAGCCGTAGAGACGATGCACGAGCGCTCCACCATCAGCGACGAGGTTGATGATCGCCGACATGTCGTCGCCGAACATCACACCGAGGTCGAACCCGGCTGAGAACTTGCCGGGCCGGCCATGCAACACCATCGCCCGGATCTCGTCGTCGCCCTCGGCCTCGTCGAGCGCAACGGCGATCGCCGCGACCATCTCGAACGACAACGCATTCACCTTGCCGTCGTCGAGGTGGACGATCAGCACCCCATCGCGTCGTTCGGTCGTGACTGCCGCAGTGTTCATGCGCCGAACCTACGCGAACGTGCGTCTACACATCGGGTCTGACACCTGACGCAATCAGACAGGACGGACGTGGATGCCGGCGGCGGACATGTGTGCCTTGGCGTCGGCGACCGTGTGCTCGCGGAAATGGAAGATCGACGCGGCGAGCACGGCGTCGGCTCGACCGACCACGACGCCCTCCACCAGGTGTTCGATCGAGCCGACCCCACCGCTCGCGATCACAGGGACCGTGACTGCGTCGACGATGGCCTGGGTGAGGTCGAGATCGAACCCCTCGCGCGTACCGTCACGGTCCATCGAGGTCAGCAGGATTTCCCCAGCGCCTCGGCGCACCGCTTCTTGCGCCCACTCGATCGCATCGATCCCGGTCGGCGTGCGACCACCGTGGAGGTACACCTCCCAGCCGTTCGCCGACGGTTGGTGCTCGTCGTCGGCTCGTCGCTTGGCGTCGATCGCGCAGACCACGCACTGGGCGCCGAACTCGGTGGCGATCTCGGTGATCAACTCGGGCCGCTCGACGGCAGCGGTGTTGACGCTGACCTTGTCGGCTCCGGCGCGGAGCATGCGCCGAGCGTCCTCCAGTGTCCGGATACCGCCACCGACCGTGAACGGGATGTACACCTCGTCGGCGACCCGACGCACCATCTCGACGGTGGTCTCTCGATTGTCGCTCGATGCGGTGATGTCGAGGAAGACCAGCTCATCAGCACCCTCGAGGTCGTATCGGGCGGCCAGCTCGACCGGATCCCCGGCGTCACGCAGGTCGACGAAGTTCGTGCCCTTCACGACGCGACCGTCGGTCACGTCGAGACACGGAATGACTCGTGCGACCTTCACGATTGCTCCTTCACGATGCTTCCGTCACGCTTCGTCCGTCACGCTTCGTCCGTGGCGAGCGCATCGAGCGCTTCACGAACGCTGAAGCGGCCTTCGTACAGCGCCTTTCCGGTGATGATGCCGCCCAGGTTCGCGATCCGAGCCAGCGCCACGACGTCGTCCAGGTTCGACACGCCACCACTCGCGATCACCGGTGCACCGGCCAGCTCAGCCGAGCGTGTGAGCCCGTCGAGGTCGGGGCCGACCAGCATGCCGTCGCGTCCGATGTCGGTGATCACGAACACGTCGGCTGTCGGGAACAGGGCGTAGGCGTCGTGGAGCACGACGCCGCTCCCCTCGGTCCATCCGTGCACGGCGACCTCGCCATTGCGATGGTCGAGGCCGACCGCCACCGGCACGATGCCCGATGCCGCTTCGACCAGAGCGGGTTCGCGCATGGCCGCCGATCCCATCACCACGCGAGCGACGCCCGCATCTGCCAGCTCTCGTGCATCGTCGAGAGATCGAACTCCCCCGCCGGTCTGCACCTTGGCAATCCCATCGAGGGCGGCGACGATCGCAGCGACCACCGGTCGGTTGATGGGGTCGCCGGAGCGTGCGGCATCGAGGTCGACGACATGGATCCAGCTGGCGCCCTCGGCAGCGAACTCACGCGCCACCGACACCGGGTCGTTGCCGTACACGGTCTCGTCGGCGTAGTCGCCTTGACGAAGACGGACCACACGTCCACTGAGCAGATCGATGGCGGGATACAGCTCGATCACGGCACACGCCCAGCTGACACCGACGAACACACCTCGACGAAGTTGCGCAGCAGGCGCAAGCCCGGCCGGCTCGACTTCTCGGGATGGAACTGCACGGCGAACACGTTGCCACTACGAAACGCAGCGTTCAACGTGGTTCCGTACTCGACCGTCGCAGCCACCACGCTGGGGTCGTCGGGAACCCCGTGCAACGAGTGCACGAAATACACATACGGCTCGTCGCCCAGGTCGCGCAGCATCGGCTCATCCGGGTGGACGATGTCGAGTCGGTTCCATTGCATCTGCGGAATCTTCGGCCCCGAGGGGATCCAGGTCACCGTGCCGGGGAGCACGTCGAGTCCGACAGCACGCTCGTTCTCCTGCGATCTGCTGAAGAGCATCTGCATCCCGACGCAGATCCCGAGGAACGGCCGGCCCGACGCAACGGCATCGTGTGTCGGCGCTTCGAGGCCAGCCGAACGCAACGCGTCCATACATGCACCGAATGCGCCGACGCCGGGAAGCACGACGGCGTCGGCATCGGCGATCAGTCCAGGGTCGGCCGTCAATCTGGCGTCGGCGCCTTCGTGTTCGAGCGACTTCTGCGCCGAGTGGAGGTTGCCGATCCCGTAGTCGAGCACTGCGATGAGCGGTCGCGTCACAGCACAGCCTTCACAGCACACCCTTGGTCGACGGCACCCCATCAGCGTCATCGATGCGGACAGCGTCGCGCAACGCTCGCGCCAGGCCCTTGAACGTGGCCTCGATGATGTGGTGCACATTGCGCCCTCGCACGAGTTCGACGTGCAGCGTGATCTTCGCAGCCGTAGCGAACGACGCGATGGCGTGCTCGGCGAGCTGCGGATCGAACGCAGGGTCGCCCAGCGCCAGCGACTCGGGCATCGGCACGTGCCACTCGACCCACGGGCGTCCGGAGAGGTCGAGAGCGACGTCGATCAGCGCTTCGTCGAGCGGCTTGGCGAAGCGCATGTCGGCCACCGTGGCCCCCAGGCTCTCGGCGGCCTTCAGCGCGGGGTGCAGCAGCGTGCCGAAAGCCAGGATGGCGATGCGCTGCCCTTGCCGGCGCACGACACCCTTGCCCCAGGGCCATTCGGTCAGTGCGGCCTCAACGGCCACACCAGCGCCGGTGCCACGCGGGTAGCGCACGGCCACCGGGTGGTTCTGGCGAAAGGCTGTCGTCAGCGCCTGACGGCATTCGTTCTCGTCGCTGGGCGTGAGCAGGCTGCAGTTGGGCACGCAACGCACGAAGGCGATGTCATAGGCACCGGCGTGCGTGGCGCCATCAGCGCCCACCAGGCCGGCGCGGTCGAGCGCAAACACCACCGGCAGGTTCTGGATGGCCACGTCGTGGATCAACTGGTCGTAGCCGCGCTGCAAGAAGGTGGAATAGATGGCCACCACGGGTTTCAGCCCTTCACAGGCCATGCCGGCTGCGAAAGTGACGGCGTGCTGCTCGGCAATGCCCACGTCGTGGTAGCGCGTCGGAAAGCGTTTGTGGAAATCCACCATGCCCGAACCTTCGCGCATGGCCGGGGTGATGGCCACCAACCGGGGATCGGCCTCGGCCATGTCGCACAACCACTGGCCGAACACCTGCGTGAAGGTGGGCTTGCTGGGTACGCTTTTGGGGAAACCCAGCGCGGGGTCGAACTTGCCACTGGCGGCGTGGTACTTCACCGGGTCGGCTTCGGCCAGCTTGTAGCCATAACCCTTTTTGGTGACGACGTGCAAGAACTGCGGCCCGCGCCGCGAGCGCAGGTTCTCCAGGGTGGGAATCAAAGAATCCAGGTCGTGGCCGTCGATCGGGCCGACGTAGTTGAAACCGAACTCTTCGAAGATGGTGCCCGGCACGACCATGCCCTTGGCGTGTTCCTCGAAACGACGCGCCAGCTCGAACAAGGGAGGCGCGGCTTTCAGCACGCCCTTCACGCCTTCGCGCGCACTGGCGTAGAAGTTGCCACTCATCAGCCGCGCCAGGTACTTGTTCAATTCGCCCACCGGCGGGCTGATCGACATGTCGTTGTCATTCAGCACCACCAGCAGGTCGGGACTGACACCGGCGGCCGACACGCCCGAGTTGTTCATGGCCTCGAAGGCCATGCCAGCGGTCATGGCACCGTCGCCGATGATGGCCACCGAATGGCGGTCTTCGCCCTTCAGCTTGGCCGCCAGCGCCATGCCCAGTGCGGCCGAGATCGACGTCGAGCTGTGCGCCGTGCCGAAGGTGTCGTATTCGCTTTCGTCGCGGCGCGGGAACCCGCCCACGCCCCCCAGTTGGCGCAGCGTGTGCATGCGGTCGCGCCGGCCTGTGAGTATTTTGTGCGGGTAGGTCTGGTGGCCCACGTCCCACACCAAACGGTCCCAGGGGGTGTTGAAGACATAGTGCAGCGCGATGGTCAGTTCCACCGTGCCCAGGTTGCTGCCCAGGTGGCCGCCGGTTTGGCTGACCGCGTTCAGCACGAATTCGCGCAACTCGCTGGCCACGCGCTGCAAATCGTGGCGCGGCAGTCGGCGCAGATCGGCCGGGGAATCGATGTGGCTCAACAGCTTGTTCATGGTGGTCATCCTAGCTCTCCCGCTCGACCACCCTGTCGGCCAGGGCCGCCAGGACAGCCGCCTGCGCGCCCAAGCCGCTGTCGGCCAGCGCCGCATGGGCTTGCTGGCGCAGGACCTGGGCATGCTGGCGCGCGGCGTCCAGGCCGAGCACGGACACAAAGGTGGGTTTGTTGCTTTCCTGGTCCTTGCCGGCGGTCTTGCCCAGGGTTTCCGAGGCCTGGGTCACGTCCAGGATGTCGTCGACGACCTGGAAGGCCAGGCCCACCGCACAGCCGTAGCGTTGCAAGGCGGCGCTGGTGCTGGCGCTGGCGCTGGGCCGGCCGCAGGCCACACCCATCATCACGCTGGCCTCGAGCAAAGCGCCAGTCTTGCGGCGGTGCATGTCGCGCAGCGCAGCCTCGTCCAGCGCGCGCCCGACGCTGGCCAGGTCGATAGCCTGCCCACCGGCCATGCCGGACGCCCCCGCGGCGCGCGCCAGCAGCGCCACCAGCCGCGCTTGCAGCGCGGGCGCCACCCCCAGATCGGGTGTCAGCACATCGAAGGCCAACGCCTGCATCGCGTCGCCGGCCAACATGGCCTGGGCCTGGCCAAACTTCACATGCACGGTGGGCTTGCCTCGGCGCAGCACGTCGTTGTCCATGCAGGGCATGTCGTCGTGCACCAGCGAATAGGCGTGGATCAACTCCACCGCTACTGCGGCGCGCAGCGCGGCGTCAGGCGCACCGGCCAGCGCCTGGCTGGTGGCCAGCACCAGCAGCGGCCGCAGCCGCTTGCCGCCATCCAGCACGCCGTAGCGCATCGCCAGCCCCAGCCCGGCGGGCGCGTCGGCAGGCACCCATGTCTCCAGCGCGGCTTCGACATCGGACAGTTGCTGCCGCGCCCAAGCGTCAAACCGGGCCGCCTTCACGTCGATTCCCAAACCTTCAAGGCACCTTCTTCGAGCACCTTCACTTGGTCTTCCACGGCCTGCAACCGGCTGCGGCAGTAGGCCAGCAGTTCAGCGCCGCGGCGGTAGCCATCCAGCAACTGGTCCAGCGGCAACTGCCCGCCTTCCATTTGCTGCACCAGCCGGTCCAGCTCGGCGAGCGCTTGTTCGTAGCTGGCGGGTTCTTTGGTGGCAGATGCGGTGCTCTTCGGCATGTCTTAGGGTGAAAAAAGTTCCTGATTCTAGACAGTGCCCGTTGGCCAACGCGGGTTTGTCCGCACGCCGGTGAGGCGCCAATCCGTGCATACGCATGGGCCGCAGCGTCAGGGTAGGGGTCTAGTTGGCCGATGGGTACAATCACGGCCTTCGCCGGCGGCCAGCCTGCCGGCATTCATGCCAGCCGCAACCCGCCCGCCTAACGCTCGCTAACACGCGCCGGGCCCTCGGATTTCGGATCGATGCCCTCTTGCCCCCTTGATTGGAGGATCCGCACGGATCATGTCGGACCTGAGCATCAGTCTCGAAGCCCTCGAGCAAAGCCGTTCCCAGCTGCCGGTATCCAGCTACTTCGATGAAGCGGTGTTTCGCAAGGAGCAGGCACTCATTTTGCAAAACGCGCCGCATTACCTGGGCCACGAACTGGCATTGCCCGAGGTGGGCGACTACCTGGCGCTGCACCAGGAAGGCGACGGCCGGGCCTTGGTGCGCACACGCGATGGCATCGAGCTCATCAGCAATGTGTGCCGCCACCGCCAAGCCGTGATGCTGCGCGGCCGTGGCCATACGCAGGGACAGGTGGTGTGCCCCCTGCACCGCTGGACCTATGACCTGCATGGCCGGCTGGTCGGCGCACCGCATTTCAAAATTGACCCCTGCCTGAATCTGCGCAGCTACCCGTTGCAGGCATGGAACGGCTTGTTGTTCGAACACACCCGGCGCGACGTGGCCGCCGACCTGGCCAGGCTGGGCCCGAAGGCCGAGTTCGACTTCAGCGGCTATGTGTTCGACCGGATGCATGTGCACGAGTGCCACTACAACTGGAAGACCTTCATCGAGGTTTACCTGGAAGACTTGCATGTAGGCCCGTTCCACCCTGGTCTGGGTCAGTTCGTGACCTGCGACGATCTGCGCTGGGAGTTTGGCCGCCACCACTCGGTGCAGACCGTGGGTGTGCACCACGCGCTGGAACGGCCCGGCTCTGCCGTGTACCAGCGCTGGCACGACGCGGTGCTGAAGTACCGCAACGGCGTGGCCCCGGCGCATGGCGCCATCTGGCTTACGTACTACCCGACGGTGATGGTCGAGTGGTACCCGCATGTGCTGGTGGTGTCCACGCTGTTCCCACGCGGCCCGCGCCACACCACCAACCTGATCGAATTTTTTTACCCTGAAGAGATCAGCGCTTTCGAACGCGATTACATCGACGCACAACAGGCCGCC
>ENA-OFCX01001217-OFCX01001217.1-metagenomes-genome-assembly--contig:-NODE-1217-length-10813-cov-9.740658_pt1 | contig 10813 bp, 14 predicted proteins | sample MGYA00153384_OFCX01 | MGnify analysis MGYA00153384
CTTGTGAATTAGCAATGCCATCTCTCATTCCTCTTTTCTAGACCTGAATCCTTACGTAAATAATAGCTGGGAGATCCGCTCGGTATTAACTGGTTCTTGAGCTAGTTGCCAATCTGTTGGAATAATCCCACTGAGCTTGAGAAATTCGGCTGTGACGAGGTTAGGGTTTGGTTGCTGCATGGCAACGACGATTCCTAACTCTTGTAAAATTAGACTCATACAGCCACGCTTGCTTAGTTTGTTTCAATGGCTACAATTCTATTTCCCAGCTAAGACGATCGTCCTCAGTACAAACGCTTAACTGTGTATATTTTATGATCGATTGCCACTCAGTATTTATACGGGATGAGCGCGATTGCTTCAAAGATAAATAGTTTAATACCTTTATACTTTAATATATTAAATATCTAAAATCTTAAAGACTTAATACTTAGATGTAATTAACAGTTTAAGACATCAAGTGTTTTATACTTGAAGGGTTTAGGCTATCTACCGTTGACACAATGCTCAAAATCGCCGTTTTTAACTTCAAAGGCGGGACGGGGAAAAGTACCAGTGCCCTGAATTTGGGCGCAGTTCTCGCCCAGTTTGGCATCGAAACCTTGGCGATCGATCTCGACGGACAACGGACTCTATCTTTTGGCTTGGGCGTAGAAGGACTCGAACCAACTGCCTATCAATGGCTCACTAGCCCCACCCAAAACACACCAACCGCTACTAGTCTCCCTAATCTGGCAGTGTTGCCAGGGGACATTAAGATGTTCAGGTTAGGATCGTCGGCTGGGGATATCTTTGCCAGTCCCCTTAAAGGGTTAATACCTTTAAAGTATCAGGTGGTCTTGATGGATTGTCCGCCAGGGTTGGGGGTAGCCTCGGTGCAGGCGATTTTAAACAGCGATCGGGTGTTGGTGCCGACTTTATGCGAACCCGCCGCTCTCAAGGGATTGTCGGAGGCAATCGATCTAATTCGCGGGGAGAATCAAAATCTACCGATCGATGTGCTGCGGAATCGGTACAAGCCGCGTCTAGTTCTCACTCGCGAATCGGACGATCTGTTAATTAGCAGTGCGGAGGACTTAAATTATCGTCTATTACACACGACTATTCCTGACAATATCCAAGTGGCAGAATCGATCGCGAGTCAACAGCCTGTAATTACCTATGCCAGTAAATCGGCGGGGGCGATCGCTTATAGAAGTCTTGGCAAGGAATTAATGAAAATTTGGGGGTTAAAATCATGAGTCGGATGGGCAAAATGGGCAAACTCAGCGATTTTGGGCAGTCTCCTTCATCACCAGCACCAATAGTAGAGCAAGCACCGTCAGAAAAAATCGCGATCTCCGTGGCAGTAGAGGAGAGTGCGGTTGAATTGCCAGCTCCCATACAGTCAGGGGAAAGTCAGCAGACCGAAGTAATGGTCAATGTCAATATCAAAATGTCCCAGAGCCAGCAAGAATGGTTAGCTGCCACAGCTAAGATAGTCCGCCGCAATAATTCTTTACCCGTGCCAGCCAAGGAGCGAGTTTATCCCCAGCATTTAATTAGTTTGGCAGTGGAATTACTGCAATCTGCAAATGTGGATTGGGATGAGGTGAAAACGATCGCCGATTTAAGGGAGCGGCTCGCGCTCCTCTCTGGTCGGGTCACCCGCCCAGTTGGCTGTGCCGAGGGTTTAGCGAGACAAGACAGCGGTTAAAATAAGTCATCATTTGTAGGATTAACGTAGTTTCGTTCGGTTTGAGCATACATTTTGTACTACCAAGGTCTGTATTACTGCTAACTGTAAAGCAAAAAGATAGCAATTCGACTACTCACTCCGATCGCATCCATAACTAACGCCTAGAACCCTGACTGGGAGTCAGGTCAAAAATCAAGGGTGTGATAATACATGTTTGACCACTCCCGATTGCCAACATCCCTAATCTAAATTACCAGGGTTTAATTGGTACAGCCCCGATTCGGCACTTTTGACACAGATGCTACCCAAACACCGTAGACACAAGAAAAAACTTGTGTTAGAATAAGAACGGAGATATAAAATCTAGTCTGAACATAAAATTAACCTCATTATCTGAGAAACAAATCATGAAAAACACAACTGTACAGGTACACATACACGATCCATGTATGTGTCTCAACCCACAACCAAGAACAGATGACTCAATTCAATGCCGATGGGAATCTTCCTCAAGGGATTCATATTTTAACTTTGACCGAAACTAAATCTCTCTTAGTTTTTAACGAACGCCGCGAAGATCTCTTTAACGGGTTCACAAGAGCATGGTCATCCTTACAACAAGCTGGATGCCAAAAAATCTATATTGGCGGTAGCTTCGCCACAAACAAAGAGTTTCCTGGTGATTTTGATGTCTGCTGGGACACTACTAATATCGATTTTAAAGTCCTGAAAGATATCGAACCAGTTTTACTAGATTTGAGCAATAAGCGTGCTGCTCAAAAAGCTAGATTTGGTGGGGAGTTGTTTCCTGCCGATGCACCTGCCAATTTATCTGGTGAAACTTACCTAGATTTCTTTCAGAGAGATAGGGACGGCTATCCCAAAGGCATAATTTCTATTCATTTATAGAGTTGAACCGAAGAGATAATGTGCTAAATCTGTGGATTCAGATTTCTTGTCACTGAAATTATCAGCGCATTTGATTTCCTTCAACAGATTCAGAACATTACCTAAAAGGTTTCAATTTTCCTACCTATAATGATTTCTAACGAAAGACAATATTCTATTACCCGATCTGAACTCAAGAAGTTTGAGGCTTCTTTAGCAGAACTCGAAACAAAAAGTACATCAACGATGGACTTTAACGAACAAATGAGATATCAACTTTATTTAGATGCTCTAAATAGTCAAATTGATTCCTTTAAAGAAGAAATCGAAGAATACGAGCATTTAAAGAGTGGCACAGTCCAAAAATTAAACTTTGATTCTCTAGAGCAACTACCAGATGCTCTCATCAAAGCGCGAATTGTCAGAGGACTAACTCAAGGTCAGTTAGCGACCTCTCTAGGATTGAAAGAGCAACAAATTCAGCAATATGAATCTACTCGATATGCCAATGCTAGCCTATCAAGAATCATGGCTGTTCATTCTGTCCTCAATATCAGAATCAAAGAGGAAGTAATTTTTCAGTAGTAAGGTGGACATCGATGTCCACCGCTGAAAAGATAAAACTCACAGCTCAGGAAGCCAAAAACTTGCTAAATGTCTCTCGATCTTTCTGACACCCAAACCAGATCGATCAACAATATTAGCCAATATAGATCGACTGTCATCAGCAAATATCTCTATTTCATTGCTGTTTCCCACCAACTCAGTAAAGGGTGATTTCGAGGAGGTTGATATCTCGCTTTGACTCGAATTGCGCTCAATGCAGCTTTTAATGTTGCTGAGTCAATATTTGAGCTTTCAGACCAATGTTCGATCGCTTCCAAGGTTGATATAATCTGGATGTGGGGAGCCTCTTTTTTAAAAAATGAGATTGCTCTTTTATCATCAGTCGCAACTGACCATTCGCGGTGAAAGGCGATCGCAAATGTGGCAGATTCTCCTTCATCCTTCATTTGAGCCGTATAGTTGATAAAAGTTTCTGCCTCTGCTTCCGATTCAAAATCTACGCTCGATATAAGATCCTCTTTAATCGCCTTTTCAAAATAAATTGCGCCTTTACTCTCCTCATTTTCAAGCACTTGAAGTGTCTTTAGTTCTTGGGATCTAACAACCTCTGTCACCACAATTTGAGCGGGAATAGCCTCCAATATTTCCAGGAATTTCCCCGAAGCGTAGAAGTTTAGAATACAGCAAGTATCGAGGACAATATGGGATTGTTTAATATTCATCGTTAATTACCCAATTACCCTACGCCTGACACAGATCTAAATCAGCAGCTTCTGCGATGATTCCGCTTGAATGTTCGCTCAAGGATTCTGCTATACGACGAGCTTCCAATCTATCCACGCCCAAAAAACTAGCGAAGCGTCCTTCTGTGATTAGCCCACGATCTAGTGCTTCGATTGCTAAATGCTGATAGTGAATAGGAGCCATATCGATGCGTTCTATAACAGGCTCTAAGCCCATTTCCTGTTGCACTTTTCGGACTTTCAATCCTCGATCGCGCAGTCGCTCCCAAGTCCCGGTTGGAAGCAGTTTAATTGCCTCCAAACGATAGATAAGAGCTTCAATAGACACTCCATAATGGTGGGCTAAAGTAAATAGATTTGTTGCAGTGAACTTACCATAAGAGCGGTGCATATCATTAAATCGCTTGAGCAAGTCACTTGTTGGCATCAAAAAATAATTAGGAAAAGTGTCAGCTAATCTCTCGCTCTCTGGCTTCCTTTTATACTGATCGTCAAAATCAACTATGGGCTTCCGTCGATGAGCGAGAAAATGCAGGTAATCATGTGCTAATGACCAGCGTTTTCTCTCTTCAGGATGTCCAGCATTGATGGCAATACAGCCACCCATTTGTTCGTTATAGCTATATATGCCTGAGTATTTAGACGGCATATCTATATAAAAAATGCGTAGTCCGACACTCTGCTCCAAAATATCTCGCAAACATGGGATCGGTGCATCCCCAAGCCCAAGCCGCTGACGCTCTGAGATGGCAATACTTTCTGCCGCTGCCTCAATTGGCATGTTATCGATCTTATATTCTTGGGGATAGTTTCGAGGTAAGGGTGCCTTCATCATCGCTTCGAGATCGAGATAGTTTTGGCACAGTTCCTCTAAGCGCAAAATGCTGGGTTTAATCCGTGCTGCTTCGGCTTCATTCTGCCCAAATGCCGATCGATATTGCACCTCAAAAGGTTCTGTAACAGCACGAGGCTGAACGAAATCACCGATGGCTCTGCCATAAGCACGGGCAAGTTTAATTAGCTCGGTTGCCTTGATCCGGCGTTCTCCTTTCTCAATTGCAACGATAGTTGTTCTTGCAGCATCAATAATCTCGGCTGCTTGAGCTTGAGTCATTTCACAGCTTTTACGGGCCTGTTGAAGGAGTTCCCCCAATCTCCCTAGGTCGATGTTGTCTAATATATTGGTAGCCATTACAGTTTTCCTTAATCTGATTAAGCGATTCTCTTGCAGAGAGGCATTGCCAACGACCAGTTTCGATCTAACGACTCACTGTCTCTACTCTTAAATGATGTTGACTGATAGTTGAGACTTTACATCATCCCACTCAGCGACATAGTTTTGATACAGTCTAATTAACTTGCTCTGCATATCCAGCGTAGTCAGCTTTTCCACGACAGAACATCGATCGACAATATCATCGAGGATTGGAAATTTACGAGTTAATGCTTCCCACTGAACCTCACATGAATGAGATCGATCGAGTAAGCTGCGTAAAGTATCAACTTGTGCGACCATGTGTCGTAAACTCTCGCTAGCATCTGCCATTGGTGGATAATTTCCATGTAAGATGACATAGCGAGTTTTATCCTCTATTTTGGCAGCACCAAGAGCTTGTCGGCGTAATAGGCAAGAGGAGCAATATCCGCACTGACTAGGATTTCGTCTATGTGGGCTGTCGCAGGACTTGGTTAGCGAAGATAGTTTGCCTGTCACGTCTTCTGCTAAAATCTGACACATTTCAGATTTAGTTGAGAATAGGAAAGGATTCCAAACTCGAAATGGCTCTCCTAGAAGCTCTGAAATGAGATCGCTTACCTTCAGCAAAGTCAATGGATTGACCGATCTAGTATGGTCTAATCCCAATGCTGATGCACGGTAGGGGAGATTAATTGCACCAGTTCCGTTTTCATAAAAGCAAAGCTCTTGTTGTCCCATCAAAGATGCACAGGCAGCACCCAGCATTGCAAAGACAACACCTCTTGCGCGAGTAATCTTGTTTTTTCTGACTGCATCGCTATCGCAGAAGCGGATTGGAACTCGGTATAAAGTACAACGATCTGGAAAAATCGCTCTAATTTGTTTTTCCGTATCTTCCTGTAGCTTATGAACGTTAACATTACCTCCAGTACCAAAAAGTACAAATGACTTTTGTGGATGGGATCGTAATCGTTGATATAAACCTGCAAAAGCATCAAGACCACCGCTCCACATGGCTACTTCACAATCCTGGGATGCCACTGGTAATGACGATTGCTGAACCACCGAACGTTCTGCATCCGATCGTTTTGAAAAATCAAACAACCATCGACTGCCAGTAGCCCATTCAAGCAGGCTTTCTAGTTGCGATCGAAATGATTCAGTAGTCATGATTTCAGGATGACGCACTGGTAACAATACGTGAATGCAGGTTTGCTCTTCGCGCAGATTTTGAAATGCAAGTCGATCGGCAGCATGGATCGCAATAGCAAGATCCATAAGATCGGCAACTACGGAAGGAAACTCCTGTTTGGCTCGGAACTTGAATTCTCTATCATCCAGCGCAATTTCTACATAACTCTCCTTGTTGGCAGCACGATCTGTAAACTGAATACGCCCATTACTATTTAGCCCAGAGCCAAAATCTAGAGTGTAATCACTATCGTGAGTGCGAATTTCGTTCGTCATGCCTAACATAGATCTTCATCCATATCTACTGGATTCATCTGACGGCGTGGTAGTCGTAAGTTGGCTACACTTTCATCACTATTTGCCTTTTTTGCCCAATTACCAATCGTCGAAATAACCGTTGGTTGCATTTCTATTATCAGTTGTTTAAGAGTCCGGTCGTCCATTCCTGCATGGTGTTCATCTGTTAATGGTATGCGACCCTGAAATCCTGATTCCAACACGGTGGTCATATATTGCCCCAAAATTGCTTCCGAAATACTATTAGCATTTAGTTCTCGATCGCCACCATACCTAAGATCGTGTAGGAAGCTCTTACCAGAACAAAGAATAAGCTCCTTAACATCGTGCATTCCATCAACTTGAAGTATTTTTTCGATCTCCCTATTCGCACTACCCCAGTCAACAGAGTTATTCTCACCCGCTAGGCTAAGAACTTGAGATAGTTTTTCACCCATCTGTTGAGCAAGAACGATTGGTAGATTGCCTTTCTTTTGAAGATCTCGCCTCAATGCTGAGATTGCCATCCGAGTACACTCATCCAAACTCGCTTTCCCCTCACAAAGCCACTCATACAGCTTTTTATAGAAACCAAGCCCATTACGGAAAATATCTCCATCAGCCACATTACTTCCTCCGCAAGTAGAAGTTTACCTACGATCTCAATCTAGCTCAACAAGCTGACATTGTCAAATATTTAGACAGAGAGACAATAATAATGTCAGGTTTGTGAGTAATAGGGATTGCTGTCAAGATCTTTGAGAAGGTACTTGAGTAACAGGTGTGCAGAAACTACCATTAAGCCTGTAATCTGTTCACAACAACATTCTAAGGACAGATTTGTCTGAGATATAACCGTACCAATTGAACTAAGATCTACCTGGCACAGAAAAACAGAACGGGGGTTGGTTAAACCAAATCAGTATTATTCTTCTCGCCATCTCCAGCCTTATCAGTCCAATCATCCAGCCATTCACCTTCAACATCTTCGATGTAACGCTCGACCCGATCTAAGCCAAGAGTAAGCTTATCCTGCTGGTGTCTGCGATTAGCTTTCAACGTTTCCAGGGCACAAGCGACTTTTTTGCTTTGACTCAAGATCGCCCGATCGAGTTCGGCTTGAATTTGGTTAGCGTCGATCCGGTTTGACATTACAGATAGATCGGGAATTGCAGTGGCGCGAGCGATTAATTTATGAAAGATGGTCGTTGTTTGGTAATACTTAGATTATGCCACTTTTTTCCGCTAGTTCTTTTTGAGTCATCCCCACCGCAATCCTGGCTTTAATCATCACATTTGGCAGATCTTGAAGGGACGAGATCGGCCACTTATTGATTTGACCGCTTTTGAGGCGATCGTATTCCGCTATTTCTTGCTCTAATTCTCCAATTAGGATGTTTAAGCTGTTCTTTCGTGCCAGTATCAGCCGAGGGTGCAAGTCAGAGTCTGGAACATCTAGTGCGGAGCGATCGAGAAAAAGATCTCTTAATTTAGTCTGGGTGATTTTATATTGACGTTCGTTTTGAATCACAATCTACCTCTCATTGAGTAGGATCTATATTAATAGCTATGAGCGTAGACTTTTTATCTTTGCATGGTTAATTTTTTGGCGTTGTACTAAAACCCCGCCAGTGACTGCTTGCCAAACAACTTCAAGCTTGAAAAAAATCTCTAACGGAGCGGCAAGCAGTCGCTGGCGGGGTTTTTTCTAATGATGGCAGCGAACATCATCTTCGTTATGTTGCCGCCAGTCTTCTTTTACCGCCTCCTGGCAAGGTACACATCATCGATCTCGATTAGGAATGAGCGAGTGTCATCTGGGGTTTTCACATGCTCATACCACCATAATCTTGCTCTGGTTTACTTTCTCTCTCTTGTTCTACTCGTACTCGCACAACTCGCTCCATTTCTTCTCTGTGTTGCTGCCACTGGTTAAAATCTGGGAAGGGTTCTACTTGTAATTTTTCTAGCTCTTCTCTCTGCTCTATCTTTAATTCTTCTCTTTCTTTTTCCTGTTCACTCGCCACCGCAGATCGAACAGCATTTAATAACTTTCCATTTCCGCTCCAGTCTCCTTTAGTTAGCTCTTGTCTTCTCTGTTTCTGATCTACTTGTAGCTGCTTCAATTCTTCAATATGTCGCTCTTTAATCTGTGTGGTAGCTCCTGTTTGGCGATGGTGTTGAGATTTCTGCTCGAAATACTCTTGTCGCTCTGGTGGTAAGTTATCTAGGTACTCTGGCTCTACTACTGCAATGTTTAAATTGTTGGGCGGTTGTTGATATGCTCCTAATCGCTTTTGCACTTGGGGTAAACTGCAATCTCGCCCTGCACTGGAGGCTTTGAGTTTGACTTCTCCTACATACAGATATGCTCCTGTTCCATACTGTTCATATCGCATTCCCCGTTCGGCTAGGCTTTGATGTAAATCCCGCCAGGAGTGAGCTGCTCGAATCAGGTCGGCTCCTGTTTCAATCCCAATCCGTTCGGCTGACTTAATCCCCTGGTGACTTTCGATCTGTTGGGCTATTTGTCCGGCTGGTTGTTTGGTTGCTTTGGGGGAGTGTTCTACTCGTTGGGTCTGTCCCTCGACTACTTGATATCGTTCCCGCTGCTCTGGTTGCCATCCCTGTAAGTATTGAATCTTGGCAACTGCTTGATGAGCTAGTTCGACATCTCGAAAGTTATTTGGGGCTTTGAGGGTATCTGGATGTACCCGATTGATGACAATATGAACGTGGTAATTAGCTGTATCTTGGTGGGCTGCATAAATTACTTGATGGTCTACCATCTTCAGTTTTTGGAGTAAGATCGCGATCGCCTCTTCTACTCGTTCGCGGTTTGGCTGTTCGTCTTCCTGCCAACTCATCACCCAGTGGGTAATCGGATTAGTACACTTGGGCGCATCACTGGCTAGGGCGATCGTTTCTTCTTTCCAAGAGTTGAGGTCGTCACAGAGGAATCCTCGACCGCCATAATAATCGATCTTATTTTTGGACTGATTTATCTGTTCGCTTTTATCTTTCTGCTTATCGGTGATGTAATCAATTAGTCTCGATATCTTGCCACTTTTCGATCCGCCACCAGAGGATTTAACTTTCTTAACTATCACGGTTGGCGATCCTCTTGATACACTCTTTCACTTCGTTTAGAGCGATCAGTAGTTCTGTACTTACTACTCGATTATCTCGGTAAGCTTCGCGATCGTCAAGCTCGTCAAAGCGATCGCTCTGACTGAAGATATGTTTTAGTAGTCCCCCCACTCGGCGGAGTTCTCGGATTGTGGCGCGATCGGTGGCGGTGACGATCGGCTTGCCAAAGTATCGCCGCCGGATTAGTTCGGAGGTGGTTAGTCCGGCGAGGTCGGCATCTTCGAGTAGGAGATTCTTTTCGGTTTGGGATAGGCGAATAGTGATTCGCTGGTCGAGTGGTTCTTTGGTGTTGAGCATTGTGGTTGGGATTTGGGGTCGAGGGGTGAAACCCCCGCAGGTTAGACACAACGAGCAAAGCGAGTGTGTCGTGTTTTGGCGAGGGGCGCAGCGCGTCAGCCAAAACCTAACCTGCCTTTGTTTTGGGTGAGTACTAAAAATGTTGGCATGGTTGGGGTTTTGCTATAATTATAATGGGTTTGAATGGGTCGGGTATACTGGTGTAATCGGGTTTACAGGTAAGGAGTGGTTATGGGATATACGGTCGCACAGGTTGAGGAGATTGCTAGTAAGTTACGGGCTTTACCTACAATCGAACCTCCACCCAAGGATTTAACTAAGTCGGATGTGGTGAAGATGTTGGCGAAGGAGATTAAGTCTCTTCAGAAGCGAGGCTATAGTTTAGAGCAGATTGCTAGTAGTCTCAAGGGTGAGGGTCTGGATATTTCTACTCCTACTCTCAAAAGCTATATGCAGAAGGCTAAGGCTCCTACTAAGCCTAAAGCCACTGAAAAGGATCTATCGAAAGTATCATCCACATTATCCACATCACCAACACTACCAGAAGTCGGATCGTCTCCCGCTCCAAAAGTTGAGATTCCAGGGGATAATAAGAAGACTCACTCTAAAAGTGGATCTGTGCCTAGACCTGACTCAGTAGATCTGTAAGGAGATAGATAGATGAATCCGATTTACATGATTGGTGGTGGCAAGGGTGGGGTTGGCAAAAGTATTGTATCGATGGCACTTGTCGATTATCTATGCGAGATCGGCAAGGACTGTTATTTAATTGAAACTGATACTAGCAATCCTGATGTGTTTAAGTCATACGGTGAGGCTGTCCCA
>ENA-OFCX01001218-OFCX01001218.1-metagenomes-genome-assembly--contig:-NODE-1218-length-10802-cov-5.370336_pt1 | contig 10802 bp, 7 predicted proteins | sample MGYA00153384_OFCX01 | MGnify analysis MGYA00153384
TCTTCAACTCGGCCGCTGCAAACCGCAGGTTCTCGACGAAGGTCTGGCGCAGCAACGCGTCGTCCACGCCGGCCGCGGCTTTGCCGGCCAGACAGTTGATCTGCGGCACGCCGAGTGCCGTGCCCACTGCCACGGCCTTGGCCACGCCGGCGCGGAATTCGGCCACGCGGTCGGGCAGGCAGGCGATGCCGCGTTCGCCGGCGTCCCAGTCGCCGGCGGGCAAGTTGTGCAGCACGATCTTCAGCCGGTTGGCGTCGAGACGGCTCTTGATTTCGGCGGTGACGAAGGGGTAGGGAAACAGGAACTCGACCGAGGTGAAGCCGGCCCGTGCCGCCCGCTCGAAGCGGTCGAGGAACGGCACCTCGGTGAAAAGCATCGACAGATTGGCAGCAAAGCGGGGCATCGCGCTCACTCCAGCAGGCCGGCCAGCTGCAAACCTTCGCGGCCTTCAGGGTGGCGGCAGTCGATTTCCTCGAATTCGTTGATCTTGTCGATTTCGGTGCCCATCGCGATGTTGGTCACCTTCTCCAGAATCACCTCGACGACGACCGGCACCATGTACTTGCGCGCCATCGCCTGCGCCTCGACCATCGCGGCCTCGATCTTGGTCGGATCGGTGACGCGCAGCGACCTGCAACCCAGACCCTGCACGACGGCCTGGTGGTCCACGCCGTAGCTCTTGAGCTGCGGGTCGTCGACGTTCTGGTTCTCGAACGCCAGCTGCACGCAATAGTCCATCTCGAAGCCGCGCTGGCTCTGGCGGATCAGGCCGAGGTAGCTGTTGTTGACCAACACCTGCACGTAGGGCAGGCGGAACTGCGCTCCCACCGCGAGCTCCTCGACCAGGAACTGGAAGTCGTAGTCGCCCGCCAGGCCGACCACGGTGCGGGTCGGGTCGGCCGCCACCACGCCCAGCGCGGCAGGGATCGTCCAGCCCAGCGGGCCGGCCTGACCGCAATTGATCCATTGGCGCGGGCCGTAGACGTGCAGGAACTGCGCACCAGCGATTTGGCTCAGGCCAATCGTCGTGACGTAGATCGTGTCGCGCGGAAACACCTTGTTCATCTCTTCGTAGACGCGCAACGGCTTGATCGGCGTCTCGGTGTAATGCGTCTTGCGGTGCATCAGCTTCTTGCGCTCGGCGCAACGGGCGGCCCAGTCGCCAAAGTTCTTCAACGTCTTGGCGGCCTGGCGCTCGCGTGCCACCTGCACGAACAGTTCGAGCGCCGCCTTGGCGTCGCTGACGATGCCCAATTCGGGGTTGAACACGCGGCCGATCTGGGTCGGCTCGATGTCGACGTGCACGAAGGTGCGGCCCTTGCAATAAACGTCGGTCGAACCGGTGTGGCGATTCGCCCAGCGGTTGCCGATGCCGAGCACGAAGTCACTGGCCAGCATCGTCGCGTTGCCGTAGCGGTGGCTGGTCTGCAGACCGACCATGCCCGCCATCAGCGGATGGTCGTCGGGAATCGTGCCCCAGCCCATCAGTGTCGGAATGACCGGCACGCCCACGAGTTCGGCAAATTCGACCAGCAGGTCCGACGCGTCGGCGTTGATGATGCCGCCGCCCGCCACGATCAGCGGCTTGTCGGCCGACATCAGCATGTCGATGGCCTTTTCGATCTGCTTGCGCGAAGCGGCCGGCTTGTACACGGCCAAGGGCTCGTAGGTGTCGATGTCGAACTCGATCTCGCCCATCTGCACGTCGAACGGCAGGTCGATCAGCACCGGACCGGGACGGCCCGAACGCATCAAATGAAAAGCCTGTTGAAAGGCGCGCGGCACCAGCGCCGGCTCACGCACCGTGACGCTCCACTTCGTGACAGGCTTGGAAATCGACTCGATGTCGACCGCCTGGAAATCTTCCTTGTACATGCGCGCACGCGGGGCTTGACCGGTGATGCACAGGATCGGGATGCTGTCGGCGATCGCCGAATACAGGCCGGTGATCATGTCGGTGCCGGCCGGCCCCGAAGTGCCGATGCACACGCCGATATTGCCCGCTCTGGCGCGCGTGTAGCCCTCGGCCATGTGCGAGGCGCCTTCGACGTGGCGCGCCAGAATGTGGGCGATCGACTGCCGCTCGCGCAACGCGGAGTACAGCGGGTTGATCGCCGCGCCGGGCACGCCGAAGGCCTGCGAAATGCCTTCCTTTTCCATCACCAGCACAGCGGCCATCGCGGCCTTCATCTTCGCCATCTGCGTCTCCTGTCGGAATTACTGAACAGCTGAAAGTATGTGCGGCATCCCGCGGTGCGTGGAAGCCCCGGCCAGTGCATTTCAGTTATTCCAAAATAGAATACGAAGAATGAACCCTGCCCGGGCCGAGCCATGATGATGGACCGCTGATGGACCGTTTGCAGGCCATCCGGTTGTTCATTCGCGTGGTCGACCTGGGCTCGTTCAGCAAAGCCGCAGCCGACCTGGGCATCGGGCAGCCGTCGGCCACCAAGCTGGTCGCGCAGCTTGAAAAGGGGTTGGGTTCGCGGCTGCTGCACCGCTCCACGCACGGCGTCACACCGACCGAGATCGGCGCGCTCTATTACGACAAGTGCAAGCTGATCGCCCACCACGTCGACGAGGCCGAGACGGTGGCGGCGCTGCTGCAGTCGCAGGTGCAGGGCGGGCTGCGCATCAGCACCTCGGTGGCCTTTGGCAGGCGCGTGTTGGTGCCGCTGGTGATGCGTTTCATGCAACTCAACCCGAAGCTGCAGATCGAGCTGATCTTCGAGGACCGCTACGTCAGCCTGGTCGAGCAGGGCATCGACGTGGCGATCCGGCTGGGCCGGCTGGCCGACTCCACCCTGGGCGCGCGTTACCTGGGGGTCAATCCGTGGGTCGTCGTGGCCTCGCCCGACTATCTCGCCCGGCGCGGTACGCCGCAATCGCCGGCCGGGTTGGCAGCCCACGATGTCTTGATCTACAGCACGGTGCAGGGCGACGCGCGCTGGCATTTCACCGGCGAGGACGGTGAGGTGCTGCCCGTGCCGGTCAAGGGGCCGTTGCGCTCCAACAGCCTGTCGGCGCTGCTGGCGGCGGCGCGCGGCGGCATGGGGGTGGCGGCCCTGCCGTCGTACGTGGCGCACGAATCGGTGCGCCTCGGCGCAGTCTTGCCGCTGTTGGGAGCCTGGACGCTGCCTGTGCAGGAAATTCACGCGGTTTATCCGTCGCCGCTCCTGGTGCCGGCCAAGATCCGCGGCTTCGTCGCCTGGCTGCAGGGGCAGTTCGGCGAGCGCTGGTGGGCTGAGCCGCAATGAATTGCAGCGCCGCGCGCCGCTGACCGCGCTCGACGTCGCCTTGCGCCGGCCCGCGCTGCACCCACCGCGGTTCGCCACGGCATGCAGCCCGGTCGAGGCTTCCTGATTCGGGTGGGTTGCGCGACAGCACATCCTGCGAGGCGCGAACCCGCAGACTGTCGCAAGCTTGCGTCGTCCGGCGTTAGCATCGCCGGTTTTGACGGCAGAGCACCATGATTGAACTTCTAAGCAGTCCGCAGGCCTGGATCGCCTTTGCCACGCTGACCGCGCTCGAGCTGGTGCTGGGCATCGACAACATCATCTTCATCTCGATCCTGGTTGACAAGTTGCCTAAAGAGAAGCGCGAGTCGGCCAGACGCCTCGGCCTGTTCATGGCGATGTTCATGCGCATCGGGCTGCTGTTGGTGCTGGCCTGGATCGTCGGGCTGGTGGCGCCCATGTTCACGGTGCTGAACCAGGAGATCTCGGGGCGCGACCTGATCCTGATCCTGGGCGGCTTGTTCCTGATCTGGAAAAGCACCGTCGAGATTCACCAGTCCCTGGAAGGCGCCGAGGGCCACGGCTCGAGTGCTGCGAAGGCCACTTTCGTTAGTGTGATCCTGCAGATCATGGTGATCGACCTGGTGTTCTCGCTCGACTCCATCATCACCGCCGTCGGCATGGTCGACGACGTTCGGGTGATGATCGCCGCGGTGGTCGCCTCGGTGGGATTGATGATGCTGTTCGCCGGGCCGATCGGGCGTTTCGTGTCCGACCATCCGACCATCAAGATGCTGGCGCTGGCGTTTCTGGTGGTGGTCGGGGTGGTGCTGCTCGCCGAGGGCTTCGATCACCGTGTGCCCAAGGGATACGTCTACTTCGCCATGGCGTTCTCGCTCGGCGTCGAGATGCTCAACATCCGGCTGCGCAAGCGCTCGACCGCACCGGAGCGGCTGCGCCAGCACATCCCGGGCGACTGAACACGAGGCGTCGCCGCTCGGACGACGCCGAACCCCGGCTCAACCGGCGTGGGTGTACGCCGTCTTGACGATGGTGTAGAACTCTTGGGCGTGATGTCCCTGCTCACGCGGGCCGTAGCTGCTGCCTTTGCGGCCACCGAACGGCACGTGGTAGTCGACCCCGGCGGTCGCCAGGTTCACCATCACCATGCCGGCCTGAGAATGGCGCTTGAAGTGCGTGGCGTGCTTCAGCGAAGTCGTGGCGATGCCGGCCGACAGGCCGAACGGTGTGTCGTTGGCCAGCGCCAGCGCCTCGTCGTAGCCTTTGGCGCGGATCACGCTGGCGACCGGGCCGAAAATCTCCTCGCGGTTGATGCGCATCGCGGCGCTGCTGTCGACGAACAGCGCGGGTGCCATGTAGTAGCCGTCGGTGGCTCGCTGCAGGCGCTCGCCGCCGCACGCCAGCGTGGCGCCCTCGGCCCGGCCGATTTCAATGTAGCTCAGGTCTTGATCCAGCTGCGCCTGCGACGACACCGGGCCGATGTGCACGCCGGCGCCGCAGGCGTCGCCGACGGTCAGGGCGGCCATGCGCTTTTGCATCGCCTCGATGAAGGCCGGGTAGATGCCGTCGGTCACGATCAGCCGGCTCGACGCCGTGCAGCGTTGCCCGGTGGAGAAAAACGCGCTCTGCACGCACAGTTCGACGGCGCTGCCGAGGTCGGCGTCGTCGAGCACCACCTGCGGGTTCTTGCCGCCCATCTCGAGCTGCACCTTCTTCAGGCTGGCGGCGCAGGCCGCGGCGATGCGGCCGCCCACACCCACCGAGCCGGTGAAGCTGATCGCGTCCACGCCGGCATGGTTGACCAGCGCATCGCCGATCACGCTGCCGCGTCCCATCACCAAATTGAACACCCCGGCCGGGATGCCGCTGCGGCTGATGATCTCGGCCAGCGCCCAGGCGCAACCCGGCACCAGGTCGGCCGGCTTGAGCACGACGCAGTTGCCGAACGCCAGCGCCGGCGCCACCTTCCAGGCTGGAATGGCGATCGGAAAATTCCACGGTGTGACGATGCCGACCACGCCGACCGGCTCGCGCGTGATCTCGATGCCGATGCCCGGCCGCACCGAGGGCAGCGTCTCGCCGGCCAGGCGCAGGCATTCACCGGCGTAGAACTTGAAGATGTGGCCGGCGCGGGTGACCTCGCCAATCGCTTCCGGCCGCGTCTTGCCTTCTTCGCGTGCCAGCAGCGTGCCCAGCTCTTCCCGGCGCGCCAGAATCTCGTTGCCGATCTTGTCGAGCGCATCCGAGCGCGCCTGGATGCCGGAGGTGGACCAGGCCGGGAACGCGGCTCGCGCCGCTTGCACCGCAGCGTCGACCTGGCTGGCGTCGCCCTGCGTGTAGTCGCCGATCACGTCGGCCAGGTTGGACGGGTTGCGGTTCGGCGCGGTGCCGTGCCCGGCCACCCACTGGCCGCCGATCAGGTTGTCGTGGCGTGGGGTCGTGTCGTTGGTCATGTCGATCAGCTTTCTTTTCAGTGGCCCCAGCGCAGGACGAGGGGGTCCAGTTGGCGGGCGGTCTCGAGCAGGCCGGCACGCACGGCAGGGTGCATGCCCGGGAACGGATGACGCGGCGCGTCACAGGCGATGATGCCGCCTTCCTTCATCAGCACTTTGGCGGTGAGGATGCCGCTCTGGCGGTTTTCATAATTGATGAGAGGCAGCCACTGCTGGTAGCGCGCCGCGGCAGCATCGCGCCGGCCGGCCGCGTAGGCATCCAGAATGGGTCGCACGCCGTCGGGATAGCCGCCGCCGGTCATGGCACCAGTGGCGCCGGCGTCCAGGTCGGGCATCAGGGTGATTGCTTCCTCACCGTCCCACGGGCCTTCGACGGCCGCGCCGCCGAGGCGGATCAACTCGCGCAGCTTCGAGGCCGCACCGGTCGTCTCGATCTTGAAATACTTCACGTGTTCGATCTGCTGCGCCATGCGCGCCAGCAGCGCCGCCGACAGCGTCACGCCGCTGACCGGCGCATCCTGGATCATGATCGGAATCGCCAGAGCGTCCGACAGTCGGGCAAAGAATTCGACGTTGTGTTCTTCCGGCACGCGCAACGTGGTGCCGTGGTACGGCGGCATCACCATCACCATCGCGGCGCCGGAGTCTTGCGCGCGGCGGCTGCGCTCGGCACACACCTTAGAGCTGAAATGCGTGGTGGTCACGATCACCGGCACGCGCTCCGCGACGTGTTCGAGGATCGCCGTGACAAGGCGTTCGCGCTCGTCGTCGGCCAGCACAAACTGCTCCGAGAAGTTCGCAAGAATGCACAAGCCGTTGGAGCCGGCATCGATCATGAAATCGACGCAGCGCAACTGGCTGGGCAGGTCGAGCTCGCCGGCCTCGGTGAAGGTCGTCGGCACGACCGGGAACAGGCCTCGGTATCGGGGAGCAGCGGCGGGGTTCATGGTGGGGTCACGTCCGTGGTGTCGATGGGTCGATTTCGTCGCTTCACAGGGTCAGGCCGAGACCCCGCTTGTCGCGGTCGAGTTGCACGACAAGATTGTCTGCGACCGGCTCGCCGGCGATGACACCCTGGTTGCGCTTTTTGAGCAGCAAGCAGACGCCGGTGCCTTAACTTTCCGGGGCGCTGCAGGCCGCCTGTGATCAGCGCGAGACGGCGGGCAGATCGAGGTCGACAACAACCGTTTGAACGGCCGGGCCCATCGCAGCCGCAGCAGACACGTGGTGCGCACCGTTCGGTCGATCCAACGATTCGCGCGACGCAGGCGGGTGTCGGCGATGCGTCCCCAGCCTCACCCAATGCCTTGTGCCATCGGCGGCCGGTGCGGGACGATCACGGATCGAAATGTCTTGATCCATGCGCCGCAAGGCCGTTATGCGAACTGCCCGCAATTGCAGCGCGGTGGCTACATGGGCTGCACGAACAACAAAGCCCCGTCCTGAGAGCAAGGCCTTGATGTCAATGGTGCCGGAGAAAGGAGTCGAACCCTCGACCTTCTCATTACGAATGAGCTGCTCTACCAACTGAGCTACACCGGCGTTTCTTCGCGACAGCCACAGCTGACGCACTGACCACTTCAGTTTAGCCGATCCGATCTCGCGCGCGGTTGCGGCGCGACGGAAACGGCGGGAGAAAACGCTCAATCGGCCAGCGCCCGAGTGATGATTTCTCGCACGTCGTTCGACAGGTTCGGGCGAGCCGCAACGCGGCCGATGGCTGCGTGCGCGGCGTCTCGGTAGGGCGCCGCGAGCCGGCCCCAACGGTCCATCACGCGGGCGGTCCGGGCTGCCAGTTGCGGGTTGGCGGCGTCGAGTTCCAACACCCGATCGGCCCAGAATTGATAGCCTGCGCCGTCGGCGCGGTGGAACGCGGCCGGGTTGCCCGAGCACAGCGCGCCGATCAGGCTGCGGGCCCGGTTCGGGTTGGTCAGCGTGAAATCCGGATGCTTGAGCAACGCCAGCGCGCGGGCAAAGACGCGACCGTCGAGCTCGGGTGCGCTCATCTGCAACATGAACCACTTGTCCAGCACCAAAGCGTCGTGGCTGAACAGTTCGTGCCAGCGCTGCAGGGCCGGCTCGGCCAACTCGCTGTGGGCGCCCAGCAGGGCCTGCAGCGCGCCCTGGCGGTCGGTCATGTGGGCGGCAGACTTGAAGCGCTGGTAGGCCCGGCCGGGCCAGACCGGGTCGCCGCGCTGCTGCGCGTCCAGGCAGAGCATCGCCAGCGCCAGGTTGGCGAGCGCGCGGCGTCCGGCCGAGACCGGATCGGGCGTGTAGCCGCCTGCGACCTGGTGCGTCTCGAACGCCCAGACCCAGTCGTCGCGCAACGCCTGCGCCAGTTGCAGCCGCATGGATTCATGCGCCGCATGGATGCGTTGCGGGTCGACGACCTCGAGTTGCTCGGCCAGATAGCTTTCGCTCGGCAGGGTCAGCACCAACTGCTTGAATGCGGCGTCAAGGCTGGCATGGCGCAGCACGCCGCGCATCGCGTCGACGAACGCATCGTCCAGCGGCTCGGGCTGGTCGAAATGAACGCGCCGCAGCAGGCGCTGCATGGCCAGCCGCTGGCCGGCTTCCCAGCGGTTGAACGGGTCGCTGTCATGCTGGAGCAGGGTCAGCAGATCGGCGTCGTCCAGGCCGTCGTCGAGCACCACCGGTGCGGTGAATCCGCGCAGCAGCGAAAGCACCGGTGGCTCGGTGACGCCGACGAATGTCAGGCGGGTGCTCGTTTCCTGCAGCACCAGCACCTGCTGCGGGGCGGCCTGCGACTGACCTTGCAGCTGCACTGGCAAAGCGCGGCCGTCGCGCGACAGCAGGCCCACGCCGAGCGGAATGACGAACGGCTCAGGAGCCGCCGCGCCCGCCGCCGCCGCGCAGCGTTGCGACAGTTCGAGCGTGTAGGTGCCGGCCTGCGCGTCGTGCTGCCCCCGCGCCGTGACACGCGGCGTGCCGGCCTGGGCATACCAGCGCTTGAACGGCGCGAGCGTGCGCGCCAGTTCGCTGCCGGGATTGGCGTCGGCAATCGCCTGGGCAAATTCGTCGCAAGTCACGGCCTGCCCGTCGTGGCGCTCGAAGTACAGGCTCATGCCTTTGGCAAATCCGTCGCGACCCACCAGCGTCTGCATCATGCGCACCACCTCGGCGCCTTTTTCATAAACGGTGGTGGTGTAGAAGTTGTTGATTTCGACATAGCGGTCGGGTCGCACCGGGTGCGCCATCGGGCCGGCGTCCTCGGGGAACTGGTTCTGCCGCAGGTTGCGCACGTCCTCGATGCGCAGCACGGCGCTGCCGCTGGCACTGCCCGCCATGTCCATGCTGAATTCCTGGTCGCGGAACACCGTCAGCCCTTCCTTCAGGCTGAGCTGGAACCAGTCGCGGCAGGTCACGCGGTTGCCGGTCCAGTTGTGGAAATACTCGTGGCCGACGACGCTCTGGATGCCCGCGTAATCGACATCGGTCGCGGTGGCCGGGTTGGCCAGCACAAACTTCGTGTTGAAGATGTTGAGGCCCTTGTTCTCCATCGCGCCCATGTTGAAGTCGCCGACCGCGACGATCATGAAGCGCTCGAGATCCAGTGGCAGCTTGAAGCGCGCCTCGTCCCACACCAGGCTGGCCACCAGCGAATTCATCGCGTGTTCGGTTTTGTCGAGGTCGCCGCGGCGCACCCAGACCTGCAGCAGGTGGTCGCGCCCGGCGCGCGTTCGGATGTGTTGCTCGCGCGCGACCAGGTCGGCGGCGACCAGCGCGAACAGGTAGCTCGGCTTCGGAAACGGGTCGTGCCACTTGGCGTAGTGCCGGCCGTTTTCGAGTTCGCCTTGTTCGACCAGGTTGCCGTTGCTCAGCAGCACTGGATACGCAGCCTTCGAGGCGCGCAACGTCACGCTGTAGACCGCCATCACGTCGGGGCGGTCGAGGAAATAGGTGATGCGCCGGAAGCCTTCGGCCTCGCATTGCGTGAAGAAGCCACCGCCCGAGGTGTACAGGCCCGACAACTGCGTGTTCTTGTCGGGCGCGCAGGTATTGCGGATCTCGAGCGTGAATTCGCCGTCGGGCAGGTTGTCGATGACCAGCAGGTCGTCCTCGTGCCGGAACGACACCGACACGCCGTTGGCCAGCACGCGCGTCAGGTTCAGTTCAACGCCGTGCAGGCGCAGCGGCTGCACCGGCAGGTCGGTGTTGCGCCGCAGTTGCATGCGGTTGATCACCATCGTCCTGGCCGGATCGAGGTCGAAGCTGAGGTCGACTTGCGAGATCCAGTAAGCCGGCGCGACATAGTCTTCGCGGCGGATCAGGGGGGAGCTGCCTTCACGCATGGTGGTGTGCCTTCATCAGGTTTGCGAGGTCGAGCGGCCCGAAATCTGGTGCGATGGCGCGCAACGTATCGAACGATGCGAACGCGCTGGCCGGCAGCGTCGTGGTCAGCGCGACGGCGCGCATGCCGGCGCGACGGGCAGCCTCGATGCCGAGCGGCGCGTCTTCGAACACCAGGCAGCGCGCAGGGTCGACCTGCAGTCGCCGCGCGGCTTCGAGAAAGATGTCGGGATGCGGCTTGCCGCGCAGGCCGTCGGCCGGGCTCGTCACCGTGTCGACCCAGCGGTCGACGCCGAGCCGGTCGAACGCCAGCGCCATGTTCGAGGGGGTCGATGCCGTGCAGATTGCCAGCCGCAGCCCGGCTGCCCGCGCAGCGGCAGCGAATTGCTGCGCGCCGGGCACCAGCGCCAGCGAACCGTCGGCCAGTTCGCGGTAGAGCGACTCCTTCTCGTCGGCCAGCGCGGCGATCTCGACGGCGTCTGCGTGCGGCAGCAGGTCGGCCAGAATTTCGGGGTTTGATCGGCCTGCAGTGGCCGCAAAGAAGCCGGCCTCGTCGATGCGCAGCCCGTGGCGCGCGTGCCAGATCACCCAGGCCTGGTGGTGATGCGGCATGCTGTCGATCAGCGTGCCGTCGAGGTCGAACAAGAAAGCCTGCATCGTGGCGTCGCTGTCCATCACACGCCTTGCTTGAGGCTGGCTTCTATCAACATATCAAGGTCGCCATCGAGCACCTTCTGCGTGTTGCTGATCTCGACATTGGTGCGCAGGTCCTTGATGCGGC
>ENA-OFCX01001220-OFCX01001220.1-metagenomes-genome-assembly--contig:-NODE-1220-length-10796-cov-2.685597_pt1 | contig 10796 bp, 13 predicted proteins | sample MGYA00153384_OFCX01 | MGnify analysis MGYA00153384
CCCAGGCTTTCGAGATGTCGGTGAGGAACGGGCCCGGCGCGATGCAATTGACGCGGATACCGTGCGGCGCCCATTCGGTCGCCAGCGTTTTCGACAGATAGATCACCCCGGCGCGCGCGGCGCAGCTGTGCGCCGCCTGCGGCATGCCGCGTTCAACATTGGCGACGATATTGATGATCCCGCCCGTCTCTCCCTTGGCGCACCAGCGCTTGGCTGCCTCCTGCATCATCCACCAACTGCCGTTGAGGTTGAGGTCGATTACCGCCATCCAGCCCTTGCGGCTGAAGTCGATCGCGTCCTGCGGAAATTGGCCGCCGGCATTGTTGACCACGCAATCGAGCTTGCCGAAGCGCGCCCACACCGCGTCGAGCATCGCCTCGACCGCATCGGGCTCGCGGATCGACATCGGCACGGTCATGATCTGGCGTCCGGTCACCGACGCAATCGCATCGCGGACGAAACTGAGCTTGTCGTTTGTGCGGCCGCAAATCACGACCTCGGCACCGAGCCGCGCGGCGAGGAACGCGGTGGCTTTGCCGATGCCGCTGCTGCCGCCTGAAATGAGCATCACTTTTCCGGCCAGCAAATCGTCGCGATAGACCGTCGGCATCGCCGCCAATTGCGCATTGGTCAGGCCGAACGGCGATTCTTCATGCGTTTCCGTTGCCGCGGCTAACGGGTCGGGAAGCTTGTTCATCAAGCCTCAACCCAATCGGCCAGCTTGGGTTCAACCAGCAACTCGGCAGGGACCCGATTGAGCCCGATCTTGCGGTCAAGTTCCTCGTGATAATGGTAGATCCGCCGTTCCTGGTAACACAGCTTGATCCCGGTGAAGCCGGCGCTGTCGAGCGATTCCTGGATTTGCGGTGCGAACTGCAGATCCTCGTCGAGGATGCGTTCGAAGTTGGCGATGCGCTTGTCCCACAATTCGCTTCGCCCCTCGGGCCCGAACGGCGGGCTGAACCAGTGGCACTCGATCCGCATAGTTCGGTCGGTCTTGGGCCAGAACACCAGCATCGGCATTCCCGTCGCCGACGGCGGCATGACGATATTGGGAAAGATGTAATAGCTGACGTTGTTGAACCGCGGGATGTCGGTGACGGTCGGGATGTCGGGCATGCCGATGGTTCCCGGGTCGACCCAATCAGCACGGCGATTGGGAGTCGTCATCCGCGAATGGCCGCCCGGCCACAGGCTGATCGTGGTGCCGCGATGATCGAGGAAACGATCGACCGTATTCTGGTGGATCGACTTCAGGTGATAGACTTCGAGGAAGGCGTCGAGCAGCACTTTGACATTGCAATCGACGTCATAGCTGCGCGAATCGACCAGGGTCAGAGTGTCTGGCGCAAATTGCCGAAGCTCGTCGGCCAGCGGGCCGAGCGATTCGACCAGGTCGGGTGCCTCGACATCTTCGTTGATGAAAATCCACCCACCGAATGCCTGGCAGGCGACCGGGATCAGCGAATGACAGGCGAAGTCGAGCCCGACAAAGTCACGCTTGTCGCGCACCGCGACCAATTGTCCGTCGAGCGTGTAGGTCCAGCCGTGATAGCCGCAGACGAAGCCGCGATCATTGCCCTTGTCGGCCTTTACCAACGGGCCGCCGCGATGGCGGCACGTATTGTAATATGCCCGAAGGTCGCCTTTCAAATCCTTGAGAACAATTATCGGCGCGCCGGTGGCGCGGGTCAGGAACCAGCTTCCCGGCTCGGCCAATTGGTCGACATGGCCAGCATATAGCCAGCTGCGCTTCCACAATCGCTCTTTCTCGAGCGCGAGGAAGGCCGGATCGGTGTATCGACCCGCAGCGATTTCCGGCAATTCTGGAAATCCCTCGGGCGGCGCCTTGCGCGCAGCCTCATAGGCCATTCCTTCAAGGATCCGGTCGGTTGTTGCGCTGTCCACTGGCCATGCCTTTTTCAAGCTCGCCGGCAAGCTAACCGCACGACCGGTAAAAAACAATCATGTTTGACTTTTTTATGGTCAGCGTGAAAAGCTATGTGAGAATTCCAGCATCGGAGCAGCTATGGATTTTCGTCTGTCCGACGACCAGCAGAAACTTCGCCAAGTGGCCCGCGATTTTGCCCGCGCGGAACTTCCTGCCATCGCGGCCGAGCTGGAACGCGACAACGAGCCACCGCCGCGCGATTTGATCCGTCGTTATGCGCAAATGGGGTTTCTGGGTGTCAATGTTCCCGAGGCGCTTGGGGGGCTGGGGCTGGGTAATCTTGACGCTTTGATCGTGCTCGAGGAATTTGCCAAGATTAGCTCGGCCGTGGCCTTCCCGATTTTCGAATCGATGGTCGGCCCGGTGCGCGCCGTCGAGCGGTTTGCCAGCAACAGCCTCAAGCAGCGGATCGTGCCGCAGGTCTGCTCGGGCGAGATGGTCGTCGCGGTTGCCATGTCCGAGCCGGATGCGGGGAGCGCACTTACCGATTTGAAGACCCGCGCGAGAATCGATGGCGACCAAATTGTTATCGACGGCACCAAGCGCTGGTGCTCGGGCGGCGGCCATAGCGATGCTTATGTCGTCTATTGCCGCTTGTCCGATGATCCCGGCGCCAAGGGGATCGGCGCGGTGCTGGTCGAAAAGGACGCGCCGGGCCTCAGCTTTGGCCCGAACGAGCATCTGATGGGCTTTCGCGGCATTCCGTCGGCCGACCTCAATTTCGATGAATGCCGCGTCCCGATCGACAATCTGGTGGTGCCCGCGGGCGGCTTCAAGAAATTGATGGAGGCGTTTGACCTCGAGCGGTGCGGCAATGCGACGATGGCGCTCGGGCAGGCATCGGGGGCGCTCGAAGACATTCTGGTCTATGTCGAGGAGCGGCGCCAGTTCGGCAAGGCGCTGGCCGAATTTCAGGCGGTTCAGCTCAAGCTTGCCGAGATGCAGATGAAGGTCGAGGCGGCGCGGCTGCTGATCTGGCGGGCAGCGGCCAATGCCGAAGACGGCTTGCCGAGTATCCTCGACAGCTCGCTCGGCAAATGTTTCGCCAACACCATCGCGCGCGAAGTGACCGGCGATGCGCTGCAATTGATGGGCGCTTACGGTTATTCGAAAGAGTTTCCGATGGAACGGCGGTTTCGTGACTCCTGGGGGTGGGGCATCGCCGGAGGCGCGATCGATATCCAGAAGGTCAACATTGCCGGCGCGATGCTCGGTCGCCGCTTCGACCAGCGCCGTTAGACAATGGCGTGGGTAACGCTCGGGGCGCTCGACGACGTGCCCGACAATGGAAATCGTGCCTATGAGGTCGCCGGCAAGTCGATCCTGATCGCGCGCACGCCGATGGGGCTGTTCGCGGTCGGTGCCGTCTGCAGTCACCAACAGCAATTGCTCGAGGGCGGAAAGCAGAAGGCCTGTTTTATATTCTGTCCGCTGCACGGCGTTCGTTTCGACCTCAGGAACGGCAGCCCGGCAGGGACACTGACCGACAAGCCGATCCCGACTTATGCCGTCGGAGTCGAAGATGGCCAGTTGTGGGTCGATCCGGAAGGCCAATGATGCGCGTGCTTCACATCGTCGCCAGTCCGCGCGACCGATCGCGATCCGAAGCACTTGCCGCGATCGCTATCGCCGCGCTCGACCGGCCTGAGGTCACCCGGCTCGAGCTCTGGCGCGAGGCGCTTCCCGAACTCGACGGCGATACGGTGGAAGGTCGCTATCGACTGATCCATGGCGAGCCGGTCGCGGTCGACGTCGAACAGCGCTGGGCCGAGCTCCGCGCGGTGGCGGACCAGGCGCTGGCGCACGATTTGTGGCTGATTTCGACACCGATGTGGAATTTCGGGCTGCCCTATCGTCTCAAGCATTGGATCGATTGCATCACCCATCCCGGAATGACCTTCATTAACGACGCTGCGGGCAATGTCACCGGCCTTGCCGCCGGGCGAAGCGCTTTGCTGATCGGGGCCGGCGCGCTCGATTTTGCCAATGCAGCGCAGCAGCAGGCGCTGGATTTCCAGATGCGCTACCTCGACGCTTGGCTTCGCTTCATCGGCATTACCGACATTCACACGGTGCGTGCGGCACCCACCTTCGGCCCGGCCGAGACGGTTGATGCGGCGATGGAGACGGCGGCTGACGAACTTCGCCGCATTGCCGGAGAAATCAACCGGCGCGACGATGGACGAGATTGATCGACTTGAAGGAGAGGATAGTCTGGCCTTGATCGTTAACCATCGAATAGTCGGTGATCACGGTTCCGCGGTCGTCGCGACTGGTCGACGGAGTGAGCTCGAGGATGCGCGAGCTTACCCGCACCCGATCGCCACCGCGAAGCGCGCGTTTCATGCGATAGTCGTCGAAGCCGATCCCGCAGACGAAATCCACGTCGCCGTTGATCCCGTGGTCGAGCTGGCGCCAGATGGCGAGCAGCTGTACTCCGCTGGCGACGACCTCGCCGAACACCGACTGTTTCGCTGCCTCGATATCGCTGTGAAACCATTGAGGGTCATATTTACGGGCAAAAGCGACGATTTCGTCCGTCGTGATTGTACGCCACCCGGACGTGCGCTCCTCGCCGACGGCGAGATCTTCGAACCTGCGCGGCGGGCGGGCGATCATGGCCGGTAGTCGCGCCAACCCGGCAGGCCTTCGGGATAGTCGGCCAGCGCCGGGGTGGCGTGAGCGCGCATGCGGTCGGTCGCCCCGAGGATTCCCGAATATTCGGCCAGCGGCACATAATAAAGAAATGCCAGTTGTCGCTCGGCGATCCGCCATTGCCGCTGCTCGCGGCGATAGACGTCGGTGTAGCGCAGCGCAGTCACCATCGGGGTTTCGTTGCGATAGAGTTCGGCGTGGGCCGACAGCAGGCCGGTGGCGGTGTCGCGATCGTCGCCGAACCGGATCCAGTGATCGTGGCTGAAGTGGTTCGATGGACCGAGCACAGCGAACCGCCCACGATATTGTTCGACCATCGCGGCGCGTCCTTGCGCGTCCATCACCCCGTCGCGCGACCACACGCGCGCGTCGTCGGTGAACAATTCGCCGACCGCGTCGAGATCATGATCGTCGATCGCGAAGCAATAGCGCGCGGCGAGTGCGCGGATCGCCAGTTCAGCCTCGATGCGGTCGAGCCGCAAGTCCCTGTCCGCTTGATCCATCGCCCCATCATGGGCGACACCATGCGCTCCGTCCAGACTATCCAAAGGCACCTGCAATGAGCGAACAAATCCTTCAGTGCGACGTCGGAGACGGGGTCGGCCGGCTGACCCTCAACCGCCCGACGCAGGGCAATGCGATCGACATTGCGATGGCCGATGCGCTGATGGAAGCGGCAGTGCGTCTGGCCGAGGATCCGACGGTCAAAGTAGTAACACTGACCGGTAATGGACGATTATTCTGTGCGGGGGGCGATATCGCGGCCATCGGCGCAGGCGAGCCCGGGGCAGTGATCGCGCGAATTACGGTTTCATTGCATGCAGCGATCAACCGGCTGGCGACGATGCCCAAGCCGTTGTTGTGTCTGGTCAACGGACCGGCGGCAGGCGCCGGGCTGGGGCTGGCGATGCTCGGCGACATCGTCCTGGCCGCAGCGTCCTCACATTTTACCTCGGCCTACACCGCGATTGGGGTAAGCCCCGATGCCGGCACTTCGTGGTTTTTGCCCCGGTTGATCGGGCTGCGCCGAGCGCAGGACATGGTCCTCACGAACCGCCGGATTGGGGCAGAGGAAGCGGTGGCCATCGGGCTGGTCACACGCATGGTCCCCGACAAATTGCTGGTGGGAGAGGGAGATCGCCTCGCGCAAAGTCTCGCAACGGGCGCGACCGGTGGATTCGCCACGGCGCGGTGTCTGCTTCATCGCAGTTATTCCGCGCCGCTTGCCGACCATCTTGAAGTCGAAGCCGCCGGCATCGTCGCCGCAGCACGCAGCCAAGATGCAATGTTGCGCTTCGCGGCCTTCAACGAGAAAGCCGCGAAGTAATCAGGGTGGGGTGTATGCGGTCAGTTGTATACGTCGCGGTTCCTGCGGTCGTTCTCGGAAATTAAGGCAATATTTTCCCCCATGGGTCGACCACTTTTCTCCTGCATTTGATCAGGCATTCGACACATCATTGCTGAGCAAATCCCAGTAATTGCCGCTGATGCCCCCAATCGAGCGGCATTGTCCCGAAGATGACATCGCGTGGCATCAGCGTTGGTGGCTGCGTCCCGTCATAGATTGCGGCCTGAATGTCGGGGCCAGATAGTTGATCTGCCCCTTCTGAGTGGTCCAAAATCAATGTTATTTTGGATCGCGAAGGAGATTGGGAATGCCATCGAAGAAGCATCGGCCGGAGGAGATTATCGGCAAGCTGCGTGAAGCAGAGATCGTGTTGGCGCAGGGTGGATCCGCTGCGGAGGCGTCTCGCCGGATCGCGGTTAGCGAGCAGACTTACTACCGGTGGCGCAAGGAATATGGTGGTCTAAAGACCGACCAGGCGCGTCGAATGAAAGATCTTGAGAAGGAGAATGGGCGGCTTCGCCGGGCGATCTCGGATCTGACGCTCGACAAGCTGATCCTTCAGGAGGCTGCACGGGGAAACTTCTGAGCCCCGCGCGACGGCGTCGGTGCATCGATCATGTGCGGCGGGTGCTGCCGACGTCCGAACGGCGGATATGCCGCGTGCTCGGGCAACATCGATCGACGCAACGCAAGGTCCCGCGCGGGGCGGACAACGAACAGGCACTGACCGAAGACATCATTGCCCTTGCCAAGCAATATGGGCGTTATGGCTATAGGCGGGTAACAGCGCTGCTGCGCAGCGCGGGGTGGAGCGTGAACCGCAAGCGTGTCGAGCGCATCTGGCGGCGCGAGGGTCTGAAAGTACCGCAAAAGCAGCCCAAGCGCGGTCGGCTCTGGCTGAACGATGGGTCGTGTATCCGGCTGCGCCCGGAGTATCCGGGCCATGTCTGGGCCTACGACTTTGTGGAAGGTCGCACCCATGATGGTCGCAAGTTCCGCATCCTGACGATCATCGACGAGGCCAGCCGGGAATGCCTGGCGCTGATCGTCGCCCGCCAGCTCAAGCATGAAGACGTGCTGGCGGCGCTCGCCGAGTTGTTCATCGCCCGCGGCCCGCCAGCCAATATCAGGTCAGACAATGGCCCTGAATTTATAGCAACGGCGGTCCAGAAATGGCTCGCCCAGATCGGTGTGAAGACGCTTTACATCGCGCCCGGCTCACCCTGGGAGAACGGCTACAACGAGAGCTTCAACGGGTCGCTTCGCGACGAACTGCTCAATGGCGAGATCTTCTACAGCCTCGCCGAGGCCCGCGTGCTCATCGAAGCGTGGCGGCGTCATTACAATACTGTCCGTCCGCACAGCAGTCTGGGCTACCGACCACCGGCACCGGAAGCCGTTCCATCGCCAGTGCTGCCCTCCGGCTCCGCTACGCTCCACCTCCGGCCAACACTGGCGATGGAGGCAATCATGCACTAACAATCAAGGTGGACCACTCGATGGGGGCCGGTCAGTTGCTCTGCCGGGTTTCACACCGACAGATGGTCCCGAGCTATTTCGTACTGGCGCTGTGACGACGAACGGTCGCAAGTTAGGTGTCCTTCGTATCGGGGTATTCTCGCCAGAAGGTTATCCCGACGCCTGCAAACAGGCTGTCGCAAATGTGCGGATTGCTGTCGACAAGCCTTGCAACGACGCGTGCAGCGACCGGCTCCTTACCGAGGTCTTCGCCGTGATGACCCGGAGCATGATCGCATCTGTCGAGCGGCTGAAGGCCGCTCATGCGGATGTGTTGCTGGTAGACCTGACGCGGAACGGCGGCGGCACTGACTGGACCGAAGCCGCCGCGCGGATTATTTCCCCCGTCACGCTCGAATCAGCGCGCATCTTGGTTAGGCCTAGCGACGCCATAGCTGACCGTTGGCGCGACTTGTCCGCCAAGTTGCGCAAGGAAGCGTCGGGACAGAGGCCCGATAATCGGCAGCCGTTGTTCGGTTATGCCGAAGGCGCGGAGCGAATCTCTAAGGGGCTTAGACCCTGCGTCGCTGCAAGCTGTCTGCGTCTCGTCAGTGCCGGTTTCACGACCGGACTTTTGCCGACGCGTCCCATTGGCGGAGCGTCGAAGCAGCGCTGGGCCACCGACGTTTTCGGTCCGGCGCAGTTTCCGTATCGAGAGTCGGTTTGGGATGGCCCGGTGATCGTGCTCGTCGATGATGAAACATGGTCGGCGGCGGAACAGTTCGCGTCGCTCCTTCGCGATAACGATGCTGCAATCGTTATGGGAACACGAACGGGTGGTGCCGGGTGCGGTCATCTTTATGGCAACAACCCTATCACGCTGAAGAACAGCGGCGCAAAACTGGAGATGCCAAATTGCGTGAGGCTGCGGCGTGATGGCAGCAATGAGGTGAGCGGGATTGTGCCAGATGTTCCGACTGGCGTCCGGTGGAACGATGGCCCGTCGTACGCCGGTCGATTGACGGCGGCACGCCTTCCGGATGCTATTGCCCAAGCGGAAGCGCAGTTGCGCTCGCGCAACCAAGCTGGACAAATCGACATCCGAAAATAGCGCCTGACCGTTCGAGATATGCCCTCCCGGACTTTCAGATTTTACAGTCATGATTTGGGAATTAACAGATGGCAGGTTTCAACGAGCGGACACGGCTCTGTCAACGACCGTCCGAACAACATAGCAGATGTTGACGGGTTCAGCGGCGTCGCGCGGTTGCATCCGTTTATTCAAGAAGCTATCCTTTACCGGGCCAGCAAGCGCAGCGGCTGTGTTAACCGTGAAGAAGGCTTAGCCAAAAAATCTGCCAAAGCTTGCTTACGAGATTGATCGTTGCCCCACGCGGGCGGGCGTCCCCGATCACCCTGATCAAGGTTTCCGACCAAGTTCCAGCAATGCAAACGCCGCAATATTAAGCGCTGAACGATTTGCCTGATCAGTCAGTGGGTGGCACCGATCAAATCGGGAATGTCCACCGCAAAGCGAACCCAAGTTTTCCTGGGTCTCAGAATCGATAATTAGCGCCTCGCATCATTTCGAAAATAAAAAGGGCCTCGCTCTCCTTGAAAGCGAGGCCCTTTGACGGTCGTCGTTAAATATTAAGCGGTGACGCGGCGTCCGGCGCTACGGCGGCGGCGGGCGGCAAAGCCGACAATGCCGAAGCCCGCAATCATCATAGTCCATTGAGCAGGCTCGGGAACGGCGGAGACCGCAAGTGAAATACCGAAGCGATTGTCGCTCAGATTATCGTCATAGATGAAGAAACCGACGGTGGACGGCGCTGCCAAGGTGAACAGCGTCGAATATTTGCCAGAGTTCGCAAAAGAGCGGGCTGCCGTGTCATAATATGCGCCGCCCGATACGGGGCCGATTCCACCGGTGCCGGCACCGTCGCCGAACAAGAAGGTTGTCGCGCCGATGATGTAACGAGCGCTATTTTCAAAACCCTGTGAGCAATTACCACCAAATGCGTCACATCCTGCCTCGCCAGAAAAGCGGCTGAAGGCGGCGAACGCGGCGTTTGTGAAAGTCAGCCGGTAAGTACCAGGAGCCAAGGCAACCGAAACCGCGTTCGAACCATCAAGAGACGCATTTGTCATACCATCGAGGTTTACTGTTGCCGCGGTGGCCGGCGCTGCGAGAGCAGCACCCGCTGCGGCGAGTGCAATGAACAAAGATTTCATCGAAATTTCCTGCCTGTTGAATGATCATTCGGCACTACACGATTCGCGACGTTGAGTCAGTCCCATGGAGTCTCGATTTGGGACAACATTGTTACCTGATTTTCGGCATCGCCATCCGAAAGTCTTCGCGCGACATGACCACGTCTTGCCAGCGGACCTCACAGACATCGAGTGCGGGCGGATGCAACCCTGCGGTTTCGAGATCGATGACGCGAACAGCGGGTAAGATTATATTTGCTTATATGGGAAGCTGCCACGACTGCGAGGGGGCTAGACGGGATCCTGATTTTCAGGAAAAGTGCTGCCCGCGTCACCACCCGATGCTGTTCGGGCCGCCCTTGAACGGCCCCGTCACGCCCGAGGTGATCCAGCCGCCGTAGAAACTGCCCTGTTGCGGGCTTACTTTCTCCCCATCGACGTTGCACCGATCGAACGGTGCAGCATAGAACGCGACATGATCGCGCAGTATGGCGAAGGCCGCAGTCGGGTTGGCGTAGCTCCATCCGACATGCGGCAGCACAACGCCATCTACGACCACGTCCCAATAACGTGCCGCTCCCTTCCACTCGCAAAACGAACTGCCCTCGGCGCGGCGCAGTGCATCAGGTGCGATGTCGCGGCGCGGGATGTAATAGCTTGGCGGGTGACTCGTCTCGAGCGTTCGGACAGCCGAACGTGTGTCTGCGACAATACGACCACAATGCTCGATCTGGATGCGCGCGTCGATTAGCTGGGCGATTGCGGGACGAGGAAAGGCCCACACACTTTCCTGGCCAACACCAGCGGGCTCAGGCGTGGGGCCTGGGTGCAGCCGGCGGTCCATTGGGCTTCGATGCGGTCGGCCGGGGAGAACAGGGTGCGTGCTGCCAATAACTGGGCCAACAGCTCGGAGAACTGGCGCAGCTTTAACAAACTGGTTTTAGGGTCTTGTGCAAAGTAACGCTTGACCAAAGCGCCCAAACGACAAAGCTGGGCCTGATAGGCGCGCAGCGTGTCGAAATTTGAGCGGATGTTGGTCTTCATGGGGGTCACCGGATTTTCTGCAGGTGCTTGAAGGGTGAGACCGTGTAACTCGGGATTTAGACTGGCAACAAGGCGCATTTCACATGGCCCGGGTGTTGAAGCGCTTTTAGCGGACAAGCCTTCGAT
>ENA-OFCX01001222-OFCX01001222.1-metagenomes-genome-assembly--contig:-NODE-1222-length-10784-cov-2.404138_pt1 | contig 10784 bp, 9 predicted proteins | sample MGYA00153384_OFCX01 | MGnify analysis MGYA00153384
ACTATCACCAGTATGATAATACCCCACAGTATTCCAGCGATCAAATTTTCCTTTGTCGACTTTTGAAATAGTTGCTCAGAATTCAGGATTTGTACATTAAGCTGTAAGGATTCTGCGCGTTTATCTATTTTAATAAGGTATACGGATTGGTGGCCTGCTTCAAGTCCACGCGTAACGGTGTGCCTTTGAGTTTGAAGGCGTCCCGGAAAGCGTTCTCCAGGTAGCGCTTGTAGCTATCAGCAAGATTGGCGAGACCCGATCCATGCACCACAACGACAGGGGGATTGTGTCCACCCTGATGCGCGTAACGCAGTTTTGGGCGGTTTAATCCATTCATCGGTGGCTGGTGCGCGGCCACTGCCGCGATCAAGGCGCGCGTGAGCTTTGGCGTGGAAAGCTTGGCCATCGCAGCAGCAAAAGCCTCATCGATTGACGCAAATAGGGGCATTACACCCATACCATCCTTGGCAGAAATGGTATGGAAATTGGCGAAACTCAGGAAATGTAGCTTCCGGTCGTACTCAACTTTGGTGCGTTCGCGCGTATAGCTGTCGAGGTTATCCCATTTATTTATGCCCACCACCAATGCTCGGCCAGATTCGAGAATGAAGCCCGCAATATGCGCATCCTGCTCCGAAATTTCCTGCCGCGCATCCATGAGCAGCAGAACGACATTGGCATCTTCGATGGCTTGCAACGTCTTAACGACCGAAAATTTCTCGACTGCCTCAAATACTTTACCGCGCTTTCTGATGCCCGCCGTGTCGATGATGGTGTACTGCTTGCCGTTGCGAAGCAGCGGAATATAAATTGAATCGCGTGTGGTACCGGGCTCGTCAAAAGCAATCACCCTGTCTTCACCCAACAGGCGATTCACGAGCGTCGATTTACCGACATTGGGTCGCCCGACGATGGCGATTTTAGGGTGATCCGGATCGGGTTCGTCGGCCGCTTCCGGGAACGGTGCAAGGACATCCTCGATCAATTGCCGTACGCCTTCGCCGTGTGCGGCAGATATGGCAATCGGCTGACCTAATCCCAACTCATGGAACTCGGCCACGACCACGTCCTCGTTCATCCCCTCGGTTTTATTCACTGCAACGCTGATGGGTACGCCACGCGAGATTGCGTCTTTGCGCAGGCGTTCGCCGATGATCTTGTCCTGCGGTGTGAGCCCCTGACGTCCGTCGACAACAAAAATAATCGCTTCTGCTTCGGCAATGGCCTGCAAAGTCTGCTTGGCCATTTCATGCATGATGCCTTCGGTTACCTTGGGCTCGAAGCCTCCGGTATCCACCACCAAGTAGGGACGGCCGGCACCACGGCCGTGGCCGTAGTGCCGATCACGGGTCAAACCGGGCATATCTGCCACGATCGCATCACGTGTTTTAGTGAGGCGATTGAACAGCATGGATTTGCCGACGTTTGGTCGACCGACGATGACGACTGTAGGTTTCATATTTGTACACCACCCCGAAGCCGGGGCAATGCTATTTCACGTTGATGGCGAATACGCCGCCCTTGTCGGTTTGAGCGATGGCACCGTCACCGTTGTTAAGCAACGAAACCACGCGACTGCCATCGGTCGACAGACGGCCGATCAAATCGCCATTTTCGACTGACATGATGTGGATAACGCCATCCTTGTCGCCCACGACGAGCTTGTCCCTGACAAGAATCGGTGTACCTGGATCACGGCGTATTAGCTTTTCGAGTTTCCAAAGTGTCGCACCATTGGCTTTATCGAGTGCAAAGACGTTGCCGGCCGTGTCCGCAACATAGACGTTTTTGACATCCACCGCGACGCCGTCCGCGCTGGATATTTCGCGCGACCACAGTACGTTGCCGCTCAACGTCTCTACACAGCCGGTGCGTCCTTGGTAAACCGCGGCACACACGCGCGAATCGTCCAGCACCGGCACGCCGGCAACATCAGCTACCCGCTCCAATTCGGTTGCACCCCGCGCGAGCGAAATTGTTGCTTCCCAAATCGGCTTTCCGCCTTCCAATTCGATCGCCACGACTTTGCCGCCGGGGTAACCCGCGTAAAGGGTGCCTCGATTTGACACGACGCTTGCATTGGTACGCAACGTGAGCGCGGGTGCCGCGCGCTGAAAAACCCATTGGCGTTTGCCATCGATTTTATTCAGCGCAAATATCCGACCGTCGGCCGTGCGAACAATGACTTTTGAACCAACAACCACGGGCGCCGCAAGCACGTCCCCGGCAACAGTCGCCTTCCACAGCGAGCGCCCGGCGGAATCAAACGCCAGCACATCACCTTTGACGCTGGCAACGACGACGAGGTTCTCGCCCACGCCAACGCCGCCTGCCAATCGCGCCTTTGTCTCGATGCGTGTGACGGTGCGTCCGCCTTCTTCCGCCAGCGCGTAAACATCACCCCCATTTGAAGCCGCGTAAACGAGTTTGTCGGCAAAGGCCGGCACAAATAAATAGCCACCGGATTTTCCGACGTTGGCGGACCACACCAGCGACGCGGCGTTCGTTGCCGGCATCGCTGGCAGCGCTGGTGGCTTCTTGTCCGCGCCACCGAGCCACGCGCACCCTGACGCCGTTACTGTGATGACGCATGCAAGCAACCTTACAAAGCTATGCGCAAAACGCGTGGCGAACTTGTCTGTCATGGAACCAGCGCAATAATGAACGGCGGTATCTGAAAAGCGCTCGACGGAATTGGTCACTTTGCGGCCTCTTTGCTATCTTTTTTGTCTTTCGCATCATCTTTTTTGTCCGTCGGTTTAGTGGTACTGCCACCAACACCGTCGAGCTTGGCCTGCGAAAGCGCTTTCATGGGGCTGCGATCCCCGGCTTTTTCCACGGCAATCTGGTAAGCAGCGCGCGCCTCGTCCCGTCGCCCCTGGCTCACAAGCACATCACCACGCAAGTCAGCGGCCATCGACGAATAGGCCTCCTCTTTGACTTGATCCAGCACTTTAAGCGCTTCGTCGAATTGCTTCTCTTCAAGCATCACACTGGCCAAGCGGATACGCGCCACATTGCTGTGCACTGCCGGACCTTTCTCTGTCACCCACAACAGGTGTTTTTTAGCCGTTGCGAAGTCACTCAGGTCAAACGCTGCTTTTGCCGCCATCAATTGCGCTTCACTTGCATAAAACGCATTTGGAAACTTTTCAGCGATGGCACTGGCCGCTTCAGAGAGCTTCTTGCTTTCCTTCGCAACAGCGCCTTCCTGAGCGGTCTTCTGAACACTCTTGAATAGCACTTCTGCCTGTTCGCCCTGCGATCTTTGATGGTAGCGCCAGCCTTGCACCGCAAGTATGCCAATGAGAAACGCGCCTATCGCTGCGTAAATCCACGTACCCCACTTCGCCCACCAGTCTTTGAGTGCGTCGATGCGTTCCTGTTCTTCCAAATCGTAAGCTGCCATACCGAATGTTCCTGCCTTTCTAACCGAATAAATCTGTATTCGATGCTTCGCTTGTAAGTACCTGCAAAACATCATCCAAAAGCAGCTGTTGCTGCACGCCGCCTTTACGCAAATTCTTGATACTCACCACGCCAGCGGAGACTTCGTCCGGGCCGAGAATGATAGCAAAGCGCGCGCCGCTGGCGTCGGCCTTTTTCATTTGCGACTTAAAGCTGGCGGTCTTGCCATCCGCTGTGCCGTGGAGCGCAACGCAAAGCCCGCGGTCGCGCATTTGCTCTGCAACGGTAAAAGCGTTTTGCTCAAGCCCATCGGCGTAAACAACGTAAACACCCATCGTTGGCAAAAGTTGTGGTGGATTCTCCTCCAAGAGCATGATGACCCGCTCGACCCCGACACCGAAGCCACACGCTGCCGTTGGCTTTCCGCCCAATTGCTCGAACAATCCATCGTAACGACCACCACCAGCAATGGTCAACTCCCAATCACGGCCCTTGGCGATGAACTCAAAAACAGTGCGGTTGTAATAGTCAAAACCGCGCACCAGTCGTGGATTTATCACGTACTTCAAGCCCGCCGCGTCGAGCCGCTGCGTCACGCCGTTAAAGTGTGCGAGCGCCGCTTCATCCAGATATGCCGCGAGCTTCGGCGCCGCATCCACCAGCGCCTGCATCGCCGGATTCTTGGTATCAAGTGTTCGCAACGGATTGGTATAAAGCCGTCGCTTCGCATCTTCGTCGAGCTGGTCCGCGTGCACTTCAAAGTATTTCACCAGTGCCTCACGATGGCGCGCGCGCGCCTCCACATCGCCAATAGAATTTATGTGTAACGCCACATCGGTCAGCCCAAGCTTTTGCCAGAGCCTTTTCAGCATCAGTATCTGCTCGGCGTCGACGTCCGGCCCTGCAAACCCCATGGCTTCCACATCAAACTGGTAGAACTGACGATGGCGGCCTTTTTGCGGCCGCTCGTGTCTGAACATCGGCCCCCAAGTCCAGACACGCTTCGGCCCTTCGTACAGAATATTGTGCTCAATCGCTGCGCGTACCAGACCGGCAGTCGCCTCAGGACGTAGTGTCAATTTCTCGCCATTCATCGCGTCTTCAAACGAATACATTTCTTTTTCGACAATATCCGTGACGGCGCCGATCGACCGCACGAACAGTGGCGTCGGCTCGACAACAGGCGTCCTCATCAGGCGGTAACCGTATTGTTCGAATACCTCGCGGGTCGTATCTTCGAAGAACTGCCATAGTGGCGCATCCTGCGGCAACAGATCATTCATGCCGCGGACGGCTTGCAGGGTTTTGCTCATGGCTAGGCTTGGGTGCAGGAAGGAGCCGGTAGTGATGGGCCGAACCGACAAAACGGTGCGGGCCAAACCGGGAAAACTCGCTATTTTACAGGGATTTAGCGTTTTACCGCCAGTGCAAGCAGTCACATGTACGACGGAACCGCGATTGCTGCGAACGTCATCTGGATATTGACAAACTCAAGAGCCAGAGCGGCTCGCAGGCCATAATTTGCCTGCAATGTCCGCCAGTGCTAGCGTTTCGTTCGTTGATGCGGGCTGACATCCCGACAGGCATTGGTGAACAATCACGCAATTTGCTTAATGACAATTTCTTTCTTGCGCGAGCGTGCCACACGAACTGCACCCACGGCGTAATTCTTCGCTACATAGTCGTCAACCAGCGCGTGAAACTCTTCGGCGATACGGTCGCCCTTCAGCGTTATCGCTTTCTCGCCGTCGATATACACCGGGGCCACTGGCCGCTCTCCAGAACCCGGCAACGAGATACCGATGTTAGCCAACTTCGACTCACCCGGACCGTTGACAACACAGCCCATCACGGCCACGTGCATATCTTCCACGCCTGGATAAGTTGACTTCCACAACGGCATTTGATTGCGCAAATAGGTTTGAATTTTTTCTGCCAATTCCTGAAAAAACGTGCTGGTCGTACGGCCGCAGCCGGGACACGCAGCCACCATCGGCGTAAACGAACGCAAACCCATTGTCTGCAATATCTCCTGGGCCACAATAACCTCGCGCGTCCTGTCTCCGCCCGGTTCAGGCGTGAGCGAAATGCGGATCGTGTCGCCAATCCCCTCCTGCAATAGCACTGCGAGTGCGGCGGTCGAGGCGACAATGCCTTTGCTGCCCATACCGGCTTCAGTGAGCCCTAAATGCAGCGGATAGTCGCACCGGATTGCCAGATCCCGGTAAACAGCGATCAGGTCCTGCACGGCACTAACTTTGCAACTCAAAATAATCTTGTCGCGCCCCAACCCCAGCGCTTCGGCCTTGGCAGCGCTCTCGAGGGCAGAAACTATAAGCGCTTCACGCATCACGGCATCGGCTTCCTGCGGCGCATCCTGTCGGGCATTTTCGTCCATCATGCGCGCGATCAGTTCTGGATCCAGCGATCCCCAGTTCACGCCGATGCGCACCGGCTTGTCAAATTTGACGGCAGCCTGAATCATTGCCCCAAACTGGTCATCGCGCTTGCTGCCCTGGCCGACGTTACCCGGATTGATACGCAGTTTGGCCAAGGCAACAGCGCAGTCCGGCACCTCGGTCAACAGCTTGTGACCATTAAAATGAAAATCACCAGCAAGGGGAACATTGACGTCCATCGCGTCAAGCTTCGCGCGAATCTTCGCGACCGCGCGCGCGGCTGCAAGTGTGTTAACTGTGATTCGCACGACTTCCGACCCGGCAAGCGCAAGTGCTGCTACTTGCGCGACTGTGGCAGCGATATCTTCGGTATCGGTATTGGTCATGGATTGCACCATGATGGGCGCATCACCCCCGACGAAGACGTGGCCAATTTTGACTTGCCGCGATATACGGCGTTGGATGCGAATAATTGCTGAAGACACGATCTACTCCGAAAAAATCACGGTCATTTGAGAAATGTTTGCGGCTATTTGACGGTCAAGCGCGCCACGGCAGCACGCGTGTGCGGTGTGAGATCGATTTCTTTACCGTTATAGGCAAGACGCGTCGCCTTTGAATTGCCAACAACAACCGAGAATGGCGCCTGGCCATTAACTTCTTCCGCATCTCCGCCCTTGAAAGATCGGTCTAGCACAGTCTTGCCATTGGCATCGACGATCTTTACCCAGGAGTTATCACTAAACGTCAGGCCCAGGAGGCCGCTCCCCGCACGCGATGCCGGCGAAGCCGCGGGCGCGTTCTCAGCCGCTGATGGCGACGATGCAGGCATGACGACGGAGACAATTGGCGCTGTCGGTGTCAACATCGACGGCAGCGGCAGCGCGACCTGCGGGGCCGTTTGCGCCGCGGTGCTAACGGCGGGCGCCGAAGCTGCCTCGGTCGGCGGCGGCGTGGTACTTGCCGCTGGTTCAGGGGCTGTCGTCGGCAGATGAATGGAATTATCAACTGCGACCGCTTTTGGGCGCCCACCTTCGGCACGATAAGGCCGAACATTCTCCCACCACCACCAGATCACCGTGACCAGCAGCGCCGAAATCACAACCGCGATGATGATGCGTCCACGCGGCGTCGCGCGTTCGCCTCCCGGCGACGGCACATTGATGTTTTGCTGCGACGGTAAAACCACCACACTCGCAGTGATTGCCGCTGCCGATTGATGGGTTGCCTCCAACAGATTCAGCGCCTGCTCCGGCTTTACACCCACTTGCTTTGCAAAATTACGTACGAAACCACGCAGGAAGGTGCCTTTCGGCAGTGCCGGAAAGTCATTCTGCTCAAGCGCACGCACTTGTTTGACACCCATCCGCAGTCGCGACGCAACATCTCCTAAAGATAAACCAGCTTTCTCCCGTGCAGCGCGCAATAAGTCGCCTACCGTTACTTCCGGTTCACAAATTGCACCCGGCGAGAGTGCGGTTGTCGGCTCGGCATCCAGACTTACTGGATGCTGTTGTAACGGAGATGAATTGTCTGGCTTCATGATAGGCGCGTCATTCACACTGGGCCGGCGAGAGCGCTAGCGGATCTCGCCAGCTTGGCGAGTCTGGATCGCATCTGGAAAGCGGCGGCGCAATTGCTGAAGATAACTCGACTCAGCGGACTTGTCGCCCTGATTGCGGGCGATTTTCGCACCCAGAAGCAGCGCATCTGCACCGGGCGTCTGCACCAACTGATTATGCCGCGCCAGCAGCGCTTCGGCCTCGCGCACGCGCCCGTGCACAAACTCAATATCGGCTAATTCGTACATGGCATCGGCCATCCGCGGTTGGCGCTGAAGGGCGATTCTGAATTGCGCCTCGGCGGCCCTGAGGTCACCGGCTTTCTTCCAACAAACTCCAGAGTTATAAAGTGCGCTTTCGGGTGTGGCATAAAGCGGATTCTTCAATGCGGCTTGGAAATACGGTATCGCTTTTGTAGCACTCTGCCGCTGACATATAAACCAGCCGTAATTGTTCAAAGTTTCGGAGTCATTCGGTAGCAGCCTGAGTGCTTGCTCGAATGATTGGCCCGCCTGCGCGTCATCCTGGAGTTGCATATAGATGATGCCCAGCATGTTGTGAGCTGGTGCATGGCTGGGGTTGGCTGCAGTTGCCTGTTTGGCAGCTTCCAGTGCCACCGCTAAATTGCCTAAACGGTAGTATTCCGCCGAGCGCTCCGTGTGAATTTGCGCCCGCAGAACAGGGTCGGTCTTAAACGTTTGGTCTGGTACGCGGGTTTCAATTGCCACCGTCGACACGCAGCCAGCAAGCGTGGCGAGACAAAAGGTGGCGGCAGCGAGTGTGGCAAACGGTTTTTTCACGTGAAAATCCTTGAGTCGCTAGACGGCTACGCGGCTGAATTTGATGACACTGGAACGGTTTGACTTATCGACGACCTGCCCTGCTAGTTGGCCGCAGGCTGCATCGATATCATCACCACGAGTTTTGCGAACAGTGACCACAAATCCGGCTGCCTGCAGCGCCTCGCGGAAACGATGAATCGCATTGTTGCTGGATCGTTGATACGGTGCTTCCGGGAACGCGTTCCATGGAATCAGATTGAATTTGCACGATAAATCGCCCACCAGTGCAACCAACTCATGCGCCTGGGCGACAGAATCATTCACCCCCTGAAGCATCACGTATTCAAATGTAACGAAATCGCGCGGTGCAGCTTGCAGGTAATCGCGAATCGATGCCAGCAATTGTGCGAGCGGATATTTCTGATTGATTGGTACCAGAACATCGCGAAGTTTGTCGTTGGGTGCATGCAGCGAAACGGCAAGTGCGACCGGACAACGTTCTTTCAAACGCGTCAGGTTGGGAGCAATACCGCTGGTCGAGAGCGTCACACGTCGACGCGAGAGGCCGTAGCCATGATCGTCCAGCATAATATCCATTGCATTGGTGACGTTGTCGAAATTTGCCAGGGGTTCGCCCATTCCCATCATGACGACATTGGAAACGATGCGCTCGCCTTTCGGATCGCGGCCCATAGCCTTGTTGGCCCACCATAGCTGGCCGATGATCTCGGCAGAGGTAAGGTTGCGATTAAATCCCTGTTTGCCCGTGGCACAGAACGTGCAATCCAGCGCGCAACCCACCTGACTCGAAATGCACAGCGTGCCGCGACCATCTTCGGGAATGAAGACGACCTCTATGCCATTGCCAGTGCCAACATCGAGCAACCATTTGCGCGTGCCGTCTTTGGACGCTTGTTCCGTCATCAGCTTCGGCGCGGTGATCAAAGCCACACCAGGCAACTTTTCCCGCAACGATTTGGCCAGATCGGTCATTGCGTCAAAGCTATCCACACCACCCTGATGGAGCCAGCGAAAAACCTGCTTGGCCCGAAACGACTTCTCCCCCAAATCAGCAAAAAAGGTCGTCATCTCGGGCAAACTCATGCCGAGAAGGTTGGGCCTATCGCCTTTTGCGTGTTGGGGGACCGCCACAGGTCTGCTCGATATTTTTAACGGGAGTAAACGTTCAGCGCTGAAAAATAGTACGCAATTTCCAAAGCGGCTGTCTCAGGCGCATCCGAACCATGAACGGCATTGGCATCGATACTGTCAGCAAAATCTGCGCGAATAGTGCCGGCAGCCGCTTTTTTCGGGTCCGTCGCGCCCATCAAATCACGGTTTTTCAGAATCGCGCCCTCGCCTTCGAGCACCTGGATCATTACCGGGCCGGAAATCATAAAGCTGACCAGGTCATTGAAAAACGGACGTGCTTTGTGGACCGCGTAAAAGCCTTCCGCTTCCGCACGCGACAGATGTGCCATGCGGGCGGCGATGACCTTCAGGCCTGCTTTTTCAAACCGGGAATAGATTTCGCCGATCACGTTCTTGGCGACCGCGTCGGGCTTGATTATGGAGAGTGTCTTTTCAATTGCCATTTAATAATCCTATATAACTTGATGAAAACATTGAATTTTAGCACGCATCGCTGCTTGCCGTCACGGTTTATGGTCGCTTTTCCATTGGAGTACAAGTCGATTGTTCGCGCGACGGATGACAAAGTCGTGACCGCCGGCAAGGTGCGATTTACTTTGGGGGGCGGTGCGAAATAATTGCGCAGACCATTCAGCTATTTGGGCGTGGGAAGGCGGCGGTACTTTTTGCCAAATGAGCCAGTGATATAGCGCATTGACTTGCCGCGTTTGGGCCAGCCTATCCAGCGCATCCGCAAAAGCATTTGTGCCATCCCACCGCAAATCAATTTTCGCCAGCGCTTCGAGCATTTCGTCAGCCTCACTGGCGTGTTTTGCCGCGCGCGCAAGCGACCCACGGTAGTGCGGAAAGCGTCCTTCCAAGCGCGGCGCGATCTCGTGTCGTAAGAAATTCCGCATGTAACCGATATCGGTATTCGATTCGTCCTCAATCCATTTCAATCCGCGCTCACGCGCTGTCGCTTCGATGTCGGCGCGCGAAACGTGCAGCAGTGGGCGCAAAAGTATTTGCGCCGTTGAAACAACCCGGACTTCGCCCATTCCCGCCAGGCCTTTCAAACCAGTTCCACGCAAAAGCTGATGCAGGACGGTTTCAGCCTGATCGTCGGCGTGTTGCGCAAGTAACACATATGGCGAGCCCTCCTCTGCGAATGCCGCATAACGCGCTTTGCGTGCAGCGCCTTCGATGCCGGCCCCGGACAACGTATCGACGCGAACTTTTGCAGTGGTCAGCGCGATGCCGTGCGCGTCACAAATTTCCGCACAAAACGTCGCCCACGAATCCGCGTTGGGGCTCAACCCATGATGCACGTGGAGCGCCCTTAGATCCAGATGGAGTGATGCCTTCAACGCATCGACGATATCGAGCAAAACGATTGAGTCCAAGCCACCCGACAGCGCAACGCAGACACGTCCGTCGTGAGGCAGGTATCGCCGCAGGAAGCGTTCTACGATATTGACTAGCGATACGATGATTTGGTCCAT
>ENA-OFCX01001224-OFCX01001224.1-metagenomes-genome-assembly--contig:-NODE-1224-length-10776-cov-2.750023_pt1 | contig 10776 bp, 8 predicted proteins | sample MGYA00153384_OFCX01 | MGnify analysis MGYA00153384
TGGGCGCGTTGGTCGCGCTCCTGGACGCTGGCAGCCTGGGGCTTTCTGACGCTGGGCATCTTGCTGGGCAGTGCCTGGGCGTATTACGTGCTGGGTTGGGGGGGCTGGTGGTTCTGGGATCCGGTGGAAAACGCTTCCTTCATGCCTTGGCTGGTCGGTACGGCGTTGCTGCACTCCTTGATAGTGACGGATCAGCGTGGCGCGTTTCGCAGCTGGTCCGCATTGCTGGCTATTTGTGCTTTTTCACTGTGCCTGATGGGCACGTTCCTGGTGCGCTCAGGCGTACTGACATCTGTACATGCATTTGCGGTTGATCCCGGTCGTGGCCTGTTCATCCTGTGTTTTATCGTGGCGGTAGTGGGTGTTTCGTTGTGGCTGTACGCATGGCGTGCGCCTGAACTAGGGCGCGGCGGTGGGCAGATTGCATTGCTCTCGCGTGAAGCCTTGCTGCTGGTCAATAACGTGCTGTTTACTGCCGCAGCGCTGGCAGTCTTGATTGGAACCCTGTATCCGCTGGCACTTGATGTGTTGCGAGATGAGAAAATTTCTGTCGGGCCACCTTATTTTGAAGCGGTATTTTTGCCTTTGGTGCTGCCTGCGCTGGCGTTGATGGGCGTTGGCACGATGGCGCGCTGGAAGCAGGGCTCGGGGATAGAACTGTGGCGGCGTTTGCGGGGGGCCTTGGTGCTTACCGTTGCAGGCATTGTGGTGCTGATGTTGTCCCAAGGTGCATGGGGCTGGCACATTACGCCAGCTACCTTGCTGGGTCTGGCCCTGGGCCTGTGGTGTGTGTTGAGTACATTGGCCCACGCCTGGCAGCGACTGCACCCTGGCGCGCACCCGGGTGCAGTCTGGCAGCGCGTGGTTCGTCAACCCTGGGGCTGGTGGGGCACATTGATGGCGCATGCAGGCATAGGTGTCTTTGCCATAGCAGTGAGTCTGGCCAATGGGCTGGAAACAAAGCGCGAGACCAGTGTGGCCCAAGGTCAAAGCGTTCAAGCGGGGCAATATCACTTTGACTTTGTCAGCCTGGAAGCGGTATCAGGCCCTAACTACGAAGCACAGCGCGCTCACTTTCGCGTCAGTCGTGGAGATGCGGTGTGGGACATGTACCCTGAAAAACGTGCCTACCGCGTACAGGCGATGGGATTGAGTCAGGCTGCGATCGATAGCAGCTGGACACGTGACGTGTTCATTGCACTCGGAGAACCTCTGGATGACGAAGGTTTGGCATGGACAGTGCGGCTGCAGATCAAACCCTTCATGGACTGGATCTGGCTGGGTACTTGCATGATGGCGCTGGGTGCAGGTCTGAGCTTGCTGGATAAACGTTTTCGCATGGCCGGCTCGCGCGTGCGAAGTGGCGTGCAGGCAGTGGCTGCCCGAAAGGCGGGATGATGCGTTTTATGCTCCCTCTGGCTGTTTTCCTGGGGTTGGCTGTCATGCTGGGCCTGGGGTTGCAGCGAGATCCCCGTGCGCTGGAGTCTGCGTTACTGGACCAGCCAATTCCCGTCTTCGATTTGCCGCTTTTGGGCCAGTCAGATGCGCGCCTGGCACCTCAAACCCTGCGTGGCAAGGTGTGGCTGCTCAATGTCTGGGCGTCATGGTGCGCCCCTTGCCGCCAAGAACTACCCATATTGGTGGAAATGTCGCGCAAAGACCAGGTCGCCATCTACGGTCTGAACTACAAAGACCAGTCAAGCAAAGCGCAGGCATTGCTGCGGGTGGCCGGTAACCCTTATGTAGGTTCTGCGGTGGATGCTGATGGCCGTGTGGGAATGGATTTTGGCATTCACGCGGTGCCTGAGACATTTGTGATTGATGCTCAGGGGCGTGTGCGCTACCGCCACCTTGGTCCTGTGACGCAGCAAGTGTGGGAAGAAAAAATCATGCCTGTAGTGAGGGCTGTTCAATGAATGCATGGACTGTGGCACTGTGTGCAGCCGTGGCCTGCAATAGCGTATTTGCCGCTGCTGATCTGGAGGCCCGTGAAGCAGCGCTGGCTGCAAAGCTGCGTTGTGTGGTTTGCCAAAACCAGACTGTGGCGGAGTCGCAGGCGCCTATTGCCAAGGATATGCGGCGTGTGATTGCAGAGCAGCTGGAGCAAGGGCGCAGTGATGCTGAAGTGGTGGCGTTTTTTGAGCAGCGCTACGGTACTTTTGTTCGGTATACCCCGCCATGGAAGCCCTCGACGTGGCTGCTGTGGTGCGCGCCTTTTATCGCTTTGGCTGCAGGTTTCGTTGTGTTGTGGCGGACGCTGCGTCAACGCAGCCAGCTGCCGCATTCTCGTTTGACACCGCAGGAGCGAGCACGTGCAAAAGCATGGCTGGAGCGAGCGCAGAACAACCCGGGCAAGGAGGACAGCGCATGACTGACATGCAAGGTTTGTGGTTGGGTGCCCTGTCCTTGGTGTTGCTCACCTTGGCTGTCTTGCTGCCCAGTCTGCTCAAGGAAACAAAGGCGCTTGAGCGTAGCAGTGAAGATGCCTTGCGTGGCCTTTATCAAGACCAGATGCAGGAGCTTTTGCGTGAGCATCGCTCAGGCAATCTCAGCGACACTGATCTGGCCCAGGCTGAGGATGAGCTGCAATCTCGGCTGCTGATAGAGCTGGACCATCGTGTGCAGCCCAAGGCATGGGGGCAAAGACCATGGCTGCCACGCGCAAGTGGCTTGTTGCTGGCTGTAGTCATCCCGGTTGCAGCCCTCGTTCTGTATGTGCAGGCCGGAGACCCTCAGGCAGCAGCCAGATTGGCGCAGGCGCAGGAGGTGGGGCACAGCGCAATGGAAGGGCAGGTGGAGGCCATGGTGCAGGGCTTGGCGCTGCGCTTGCGTGAGCAGCCAGACAATGTGCCTGGCTGGGTCATGCTGGCCCGCTCCTACGAAACCATGGGCCGTTTTGCAGAGGCAGCTGATGCCTATCAGCGGGCGGTGGATGCTGCCAAAGCGCAGGAAATGGATGCGCAAGACCAGGCAAGGCTATGGGCTGACAAGGCGGATGCTCTGGCATCTGCGCAAGGTGGCGATTTGAGTGGTGATGTGCTGCTGGCACTTGAAAACGCCCTGCAGCTTTACCCGCAACAGCACAAAGCCTTGGCTCTGGCCGGCAGTGCTGCGCTGGCACGCGGAGATTTAGAGAAGACGAAAGAGTATTGGCAAGCGCTGCTGCAGCTGCTGGAGCCGGGCAGCGATATTGCTTTGCGCATCCAAGATGACCTGGTCAGGCTGGAGCAGCTTGAACCATCGAAGTGACAGGCATGCCTGCCAGTGGCTAAACAGTGGCTAAAGCACCTGCGCCATGCGCATGCATGCTTTATGCGTGACAGACGCTCTGGCAAGCAACGTACTTCAAACAAAAAAATGCCAGCTAGTTGAGCACTAGCTGGCATCGATAAGAACATCAGTTTTTATAGCTGCTTACGCAGCAGACATTAGCCGCAAGCGCCAATGTAGCCGCAGGCGGTACAAAACGAGCAACCGTCTTTCTTGATCACCGCATGGGCACCACAGTCAGGGCATTTTTTGCCGCTGATGGTCTGATTGCCTTCCGCAGGGGCAGGTGCGGCAGCCGGGGCCGCTGCCGTGCTGGGAGTGGGCAGTGCTTCACCACGGTTGGCAATGATGGCTTGGATAGCGTAAGCCAGCAGGGCCACTTCGCTGTCATGCCACAAAGGCATGCGGCTGCCATCGTCCTTTTCCATCCAGCCATAGCGGATGGGGCCGCGGTCCCAGGCGACCTTGCGCAGATCATCCAGAGCCTTGTCCAAAAAGCCTCCGCGAGCTGCCAGAGACAGGCTGCGCATGGTGGCGGTGATCCATTGCTGGCTTTCGCCTGTTTGGCCCACTGGCATAAAGAACTCGATAGGGCGCTCGACGCCGTCGATGTTCATGAAGCTCACAACCAGGTACAGGCGGCGTGCACCGTCATGTGTGAAGTACTCGATTTTGTCGACCACCGCATTGAGCGGACCTTCGGGGCGACGCTCCACTACGGCTGCGATGTTGCTGCTGTTAGCGGCTGCTGGTTTGGCGGCCTCTGCCGCTTTGGGTGCATCGACTGAAAGCACTGCACCCAGCGTGTCATTGGGGCGGTAGGTGGCGCAGCCTTTGAGGCCCGCCTTCCAGCTTTCCATGTACAGGTTCTTGAAATCTTCAAACGGGTAATCCGCTGGAATATTCACTGTCTTGGAGATGGCCGTGTCGATATACGGCTGCACAGTCTGCATCATGGCGACGTGCTCAGCAGCGCTCATCTCCAGCGCACTTACAAAGTAATCAGGCAGCGCAGCGTCTTCGCCGAACATGGCTTTGAACAGGCGGTAGGCGTGGTCTTCTACCGTGTAGTAGGCGTTGCCGCCATCTGCAGTGCGCTTTTTTCGGTTGTAGGTCCAGGAGAAAGGCGGCTCGATGCCATTGGACGCGTTGTCGGCAAAAGCCAGCGACACCGTACCTGTGGGGGCAATCGACAGCAGGTGGCTGTTGCGAATGCCATGCTTTTTGATCTCGGCGCGAATGCTTTCAGGCAGGCGTTTGGTAAATCCGCTTTGCAGGTATTTGTCTGCGTCAAACAGTGGGAACGCGCCTTTTTCCTTGGCCAGCTCGACTGAAGCCAGGTACGCCGCGTCACGCATTTCTCGTGCAATGGCTTCGCCCTGGGCCACGCCTTCAGCACCACTGTATTTCAGGCCGAGCATGATCAGTGCATCGCCCAGGCCTGTGAAGCCCACGCCAATACGGCGCTTTTGTTGCGATTCTTTGTGCTGCTCTGGCAAGGGCCAGACGGTGGCATCCAGCACGTTGTCCAGCATGCGCACCTGAATAGTGACAGCCGCACGGAAGGCCTCGACATCAAAGCGTGCGTTGGCGGTGAAGGCATCGCGCACGAACTTCGTCAGAATGATGGGACCCAGATCGCAGCAACCGTAGGGAGGCAGTGGCTGCTCGCCGCAAGGATTGGTGGCTGCAATGGTTTCTGCGTAATACAGGTTGTTATCGTCGTTGATGTTGTCGATAAACAAAATGCCGGGTTCTGCGAAGTCATACGCTGACTTCATGATGGCATTCCACAGCTCACGAGCGGTAGTTGTGCGGTAGACCCACTGGCCATTGTCGCGCTGGTATGCACCGCCTTCGATCTGAATATCAGAAGGCGTTGCAACGTGCACCAGCTCCCATGGGCCATCGTTTTCTACGGCCTGCATGAAGTCGCTGGTCACGCCCACCGACACATTGAAGTTGTTCCAGCGGCCCTTTTGGCGTTTGGCCGTGATGAAGTCCAGCACATCAGGGTGATCGATGCGCATGACGCCCATCTGGGCGCCGCGACGGGCGCCGGCCGACTCCACCGTGGTGCACGATGCATCAAATACGTCGATAAAAGAGCATGGTCCTGAGGCGTACGAATTGGTGCCCTTCACACGTGCACCTTTGGGGCGCAGGTTGGAGAAGTCATAGCCCACACCGCCGCCTCGGCGCATCGTTTCAGCCGCTTGAGACAGTGCCGTGTAGATGCCGGGATTGCCGTTTTCGTCAAACCCGTTGGTGGCATCGGCCACAGGCTGCACGAAGCAGTTGATCAGCGTGGCCTTGGTGTCCAGACCCGCTGCCGCCATGATGCGGCCGGCGCCGATAGCGCCTGCCTGCATGTTCTTGAAAAATTTTTCTGCCCACTCGCGACGCAGCTCAGGCTTTTCCTGGTCTGCCAGAGCTTGGGAGACGCGTCGGAAGAGATCTTCTGCGGTTTGCTCGCCTGCGGCCAAGTATTTTTCGGCCAATACGTCTTGGCTGATGGCTTGAGTGTTCAAAGAAGTCATTACGTCTTTATGGGAAAAGTGTGAGGACAGTCCTGGTGCAAGCAAAAGTCATGCACAAGGTGCGAAAAGAAGCGAGGCTGTTTGCGGACATCGGTGAACAAGCAATCGCAGGGCTGTGATGCTTTGGCTCGATACGTTCTGTGCACTCTCATGGGGCCCCAAACGGCATCCCTGACTTCGGTGCACTTGCGCCACAGTGTGTGGTGCTGCCTGTTACTTGTGCAGATGCTGGCTTTCAGCCAAGGACGTATCTTAGTCGGCTTCGGATTATGAAATTCATAGCGGTATTTCATCTGTGAGTATGAAGATTCCGCTATTTGTTGCTAACTTCTGTCTAAATATATTTGGGGGCGAACTGGTAAGGGAGTGTTACAGCTGCTTGACCAGTACTTGGCTCTTGCGATCCCAGTTGTATTTGGCTTTGCGGGCCTCGGGCAGCCATTCAGGGCTTACGGGTTGAAAACCCCGCTTGATAAACCAGTGCATGGTGCGGGTTGTCAGTACAAACAACGAGTCCAGACCTTGGTTGCGGGCACGCTGTTCGATGCGTTTGAGCAGTTTTTCACCATCGCCTGTGCCTTGGGCTTTGGGAGAGACTGTGACGGCAGCCATCTCTCCGGTATTGGCCTCAGGATACAGGTGCAAAGCGGCGCAGCCAAAGATCACGCCATCGTGTTCGATGACGGTGTAGCTGGAGATGTCCCGCTCGATTTCTGTGCGGTCGCGTTTGACCAGCGTGCCATCGTTTTCAAAAGGCTCAATCAGCTGAATGATGCCGCCCACGTCATCAATCGTGGCCTCGCGCAACTCTTCGAGTTTTTCGTCAATCACCATGGTGCCAATGCCATCGTGTACGTAAATTTCCAGCAGCAGCGAACCATCGACTGCAAACGGCAGAATGTGGCTGCGTTCAACGCCGTGTTCGCAAGCGCGTACACAGTGCTGCAGATAAAAGCCCGTGTCGGTTGGAACCTGAGGAGGTGGCAACTGGGCCAGTAATTTGCGTGCTTGGGCCAGTGGCAGCTCGGTATCGATGGGGTTGTCTTCGCCTTCCGGCTCCAGTGGCTGTGTGCGCACGCCGTGCACTTCGGTCAGGAACAGCAGCTTGTCGGCCTTCAGTTCGCTGGCTACGCGCGTGGCCACTTCTTCCATGCTCAGGTTGAAAGCCTCGCCTGTTGGCGAGAAACCAAAGGGGGACAGCAGCACCATGGCCTCTGAATTGAGGGCGCGGCGAATGCCTTCCACGTCAACCTTGCGCACCAGGCCTGAGTGCATGAAATCCACGCCATTGACAATGCCGACAGGGCGCGCTGTCAAAAAATTGCCAGACATGACCCGCACGCGCGCACCTGCCATGGGGGTGTTGGGCAGGCCTTGACTGAAGGCGGCCTCAATTTCGTATCGCAGCTGGCCCGCTGCCTCCTGGGCGCAGTCCAGTGCCACGCTGTCAGTGATGCGAACGCCGTTGTAGTACTGCGGCTCCTGGCCTTTGACGCGCAATTGCTCGTTGACCTGAGGGCGAAAGCCATGCACCAGAACGATCTGAACGCCCATGGCCTGAATCAGCGCCAAATCTTGCACGATGCCTTGCAGCTTGCCCGCTTCAATGGCCTCGCCCGTGATGCCAACCACAAAGGTCTGGTGTCGAAATTTGTGGATGTAAGGGGCCACAGACCGAAACCAGGGAACAAAGGTGAAATTGAAAACAGAGGACATGGACAAAGGTGCAGGCTGCAAAGGAAAAAAAGGCTTGCCATTCGCAGTGGAATGCAAGCCGTTGTCAAGTGTAGCGGCTGCCAGTGGTCGCTGGGGTGCTTTTTTCACAAGCGCCAGCTCGTGAAATGCGAGGCTGGCGGGAGCTTGCCGGCTAGCTCCCAGGCCGTACAGACCAGCAGGGCCCAGCTGTGTGCGGGCAGCCTCTGCGCGTTTCTTTATTTGCGGATGACCCACAAAGTCATGCTGGTGGCGAAGCCGGCAATGCCGGCCAGCATCAGCAAAGGACTGCCGTAATACAGCACCGCGCTGAGGATCTCATGGAGTGTGGTGTTGTCGAACATCGCAACCTCCTTTCTGGCGCATGGGCAAAGCCCATGTACAAAGAGTCACACAAACAGCTCGCTGCTGTGCGTAGGCATATCGCTATGTTTGCACTAGGGTCTACCCCAGTCTGCAGCCATTGGCGAATGTCAGCGCATGCAACGCACAGACGTTGCTGTGCACAAGGCGCGGTATGCATGGCATCACGCCATGGCGGGCAGGTGGTGCCAGATGGATTTAAAAGAGAGCGTTTTGCGCTTTATTGAATTGAGATTGCGGGTGACTCTTGCTGAATTTTATTGTGATTGCTACGTCGGGTGCTTTGAAAAAAATAGCGCTCTAGATAAGTTTTCTGCAGCTGGTGGCTGTGTTCAATGGCATGGTTAATGTCTTGACGGCACTCAATTTTTGGCGCGCAGTGCGAGAATTGTCCGCAGCGGTCTGTCGTACCGCCCTTTACCGATGGCGCTCAGCTTGCTGTGGCGCTGATTAAACCGCCGTGCTTTTCCGTCCGGTGGTGGCTTTTAAAACGGAACATTCATGACTACATCTTTTGCCCGCCGCTTGGTCATCAAGCAGGCGCTACTGGCTGTTGCCGCGACCTCGGCAATGACCGCTTTCTCGGCTTCCGCTGCTGAGCAGGTACTGCGCGTTTCGGCCATTCCTGACGAAGCCCCGACAGAGCTGCAGCGTAAATTCAAGCCCTTGGGCGAGTACCTGTCCAAAGAGACGGGCATGAATGTGGTCTTCACCCCCGTGAGCGACTACGCCGCTGTGGTGGAGTCGCTGGCCACGGGCAAGCTGGATATGGCCTGGCTGGGCGGCTTTACCTATGTGCAAGCCAAAATTCGCACCAAAGGCACAGCCAATCCCATCGTGCAGCGTGCAGAAGATGCCGTGTTCACCTCGCGCTTCATTACTGCCAACCCTGATATCAAGACACTGGAAGACTTGAAGGGCAAGACCTTTGCCTTTGGCGCGCCTTCTTCCACTTCTGGTTCATTGATGCCTCGCTACTTCATTCAGAAAGCTGGCATCAACCCTGAAAAAGACTTCAAGAACGTGGCCTACTCGGGCGCGCACGATGCCACCGTGGCCTTTGTAGCCGCTGGCAAGGCCGATGCAGGCGTGCTCAACACTTCGGTGTGGGACAAGCTGGTTGAAACCAAGAAGGTGGATCCCGCCAAGGTGCGCGTGTTTGCCACCACGCCCGAGTACTTTGACTACAACTGGACCGTGCGTGGTGACCTGGACCCCGCCATTACCAAAAAGCTCACCGAAGCCTTTTTGAAGCTGGATGCCTCCAAGCCTGAAGACAAGGCCATCATGGACTTGCAACGCGCCTCCAAGTTCGTAGCCACCGAGCCTAAAAACTACGTGGGCATCGAAGAAGCCGCCAAGACTGCTGGCCTGCTGAAGTAATCATCCGGCACCGCCTGCCGTGCGGTCGCCACCCACAAGCCAGCCCTCGTGCTGGCTTGCTGTATTGGTGTGGTGGTGTTTCCAATTTGCAAGCCGCATGGCCCTTGAGGGCTGATGGCTTCAGCGCTGACAGCTATGGTCGGCGGAGTGTTCTATGAGTTTTTTACTGCAGGAAGTGGGGCTGACCCACAGCAATGGACACATGGCGCTGGCCGCCATTACGCTGCGCGCCCAGCAGGGTGAAAACATTGCTTTGATTGGCCCGTCAGGCGCAGGCAAAACCACGCTGCTCAACACCATCGGCACGGCGCTGCTGCCCACGCAAGGCGTCATGACGGTGCTGGGGCAGCAGCCCAAGGCATCTTCTGCACGGGCGCTGCGCCAGCTGCGTGCACGCATAGGCACGGTGCATCAGGCTGCGCCCATTCCTGCGCGCCAGCGCGTGGTCACGGCCATCTTGGCAGGCAAGCTGGGCCAGTGGCCGGTGTGGAAGTCGCTGGCTTGTCTGATCTATCCCCAGGATATGGCAGGTGCACGCCAGGTGCTGGAGCGTGTGCATTTGGGCGAGAAACTGTTTGTGCGGTGCGATCAGTTGTCCGGCGGGCAACTGCAGCGCATTGGTATTGCCCGTGTGCTCTATCAGGAAGCGCAACTGATTTTGGCTGACGAGCCCGTCTCGGCGCTGGACCCCACGTTGGCGCTGGACACCGTGCAGCTGCTGGTCAAGGAAGCCAAATCCCGCAACGCCACCTTGGTTGCCAGCTTGCACGCCGTGGATTTGGCACGCAGCTGCTTTGACCGTTTGGTCGGAATCCGTGATGGCCGTATTGCGTTTGACCTGCCCGCACACGCAGTCACCGACGCCCAGCTGCAATCCTTGTACGCGGCAGAGACCGCGCCCGCTGAAACCGTGCGCCCCCAGCCCAGTTTCCTCGTGGATGGGCAGGTCATGCCAGCCCATGGGTGCCGCTGATGTCTGAGCGCAGACCTTTGGCGCTGGCCGCACACGACGCACAGCGTGACCCCGCTGCACCGCGCCGCCTATGGGGTGTAGTCATTGCTGCGATCGTGCTGTGGCCCCTGCTGCAAGGCGCAGGCGTGCAGCCCGGCGCTTTGTTTGATGCACAAAACGTGCAGGTCATTGGTGGCTTCTTGCTGGGATTTTTGCCACCAGAGACCAGCGCCGACTTTGCTGGCTACCTGTGGCAAGCCACGCTGGAGACTTTGGCTATTGCCACCGTCGGCATGTTGCTGGCGTTTATTTTGGCCGTGCCGCTGTCGTACTGGGCAACCAGCGCGGTGCGTGAAAAAGCCACGCAAAACCCTGTGGCACGCCTGGTACTCACCATCTTGCGCGGCATTCCAGAGCTGGTGTGGGCGCTGGTATTTGTGCGCGTGTTTGGCCTGGGTCCGGCTGCCGGTGTGCTGGCGCTGGGGCTGACGTATGGGGCCATGCTGGGCAAGGTTTACGCAGAAATTTTAGAGAGCGAAGACGCAGCCCCCGCGC
>ENA-OFCX01001225-OFCX01001225.1-metagenomes-genome-assembly--contig:-NODE-1225-length-10774-cov-2.575800_pt1 | contig 10774 bp, 6 predicted proteins | sample MGYA00153384_OFCX01 | MGnify analysis MGYA00153384
GCGAGAACGCAATTCTGAAAATGAACAAAGTGATCGACAAGCTTGAACACTTTGACTGGCGGCATCAATGCGGCGTCGATTGCCATCACGTCATGGGTAAACCGACCATAAACATCGCCACCATTCACGGCGGACTCAACACGAACTCTGTGCCAGACTCGGCCAAACTCACCATTGATGTGCGCACCGTGCCGGGGATAGATCATGTGCATCTCTGCCATTCAATCCAGAGCTTAATCGGCGATATCGGCAGCGTTCGTAAAATCGTCGATACACCGACGCTATACTCCGAGCCGGACGAATGGATTGAGAGCGTATATGAAGTCGCAACACCATTCATCGATGGTATGCCTACGCCGAAAACGATCATGTTTTCCACCGACGGCGCAGACCTGAAACGCGGGTATATGGAAAGTGCAGGCGGCGCGGTACCGACCGTCATCATCGGCCCGGGCCAGCCAGAGATGGCACACCAGACGGACGAGTGGTGTTCGGTGGATCGTATTGATCAGTCGGTGGTAATTTTTGAGCGCATCATGCGGGATTGGAATGGTATTTGAGGTGAATCAGCATGAGGCCGGAATTGAGCTTGGTAATGGTAAGGCAACGGCCCCAACGCGGATGGCACCCCGGCTATCTACTGTCAGCGGCGCAGGAGCGTCTTCTTGTAATCCTCTATTGCAAACGATTGTTAGGCGTCCGTTTAACGGCTACCGCAACGCATCTCCTACACTTAGCGCCCATCGCGACAAGTAAATCCTCCTGCCCCACGACAGTATCTAAGGTAGACCCGGGCCGGCATTCATCGTCGATAGTTTTTGAAATTCTATCTACCGTGCAAGCTCCGCGCTGCGCCGCACATGGCGAATCGCTTCATCGTTGCGCCCCAATTGTTCCATCAAGCGCGCTAATGTCATGTGCGCATCCAGCGACGGTTCGAGTGCGACGCTAGCTTCGAGGTAGCTCTGCGCCTTACCCCACAACGCCTGGCGCATACAGAGTTTTCCCAAAGTTGCGAGCAACACGGCGTCGCGCGCGTGTTGCCGCAGCCAGCGTTCCGCGCGCTCGATTTGCGCCAGCGTCGAATTTGTCTTGCAGGCCGCGTAAATCGCAGCGAGCTGACTGTCCCAGCCTTCTATCCCACGCGCATCAATGGTCTCTTCGATCACATCCTTTGCTTCATCAAAGCAACCGATCGAAACAAGTCGCGTTGCAACGGTGGCGGCCATCGCCGCATCAAATCGCGATTCCCGCGAAAACGCCTTCCAGGCTTCGACAATCACTTCCGGATTTGCAGGTTTCGACTTGATCAAATTCAGCTCTGCGTTCAAGCGAATCTGCTGGGCAGCACCCTCTGGCAGCATACCCGAACGCGTCAGCGGCGCCAGTGTCACCAGCACGTCCTCCCAGGCTTTGCCGGCGACTTCGGCTTCGACTTTCATTTTCAGCACACCGGGATTTTTTGGGTCGCTGGCCGCAAGGGTCTTCAATAGCGATAACGCCTCTGCAGACTTGCCATCGGCCAGCAGCATGTACGCTTTCGACACATCGCGCATGCGCGTCGAACCCGCACTGCGAATGTGATCGAGGTATGGCACCGCCGCGCTAGAATGTCCGCCTTCGTACGCTGCCCAGGCAGCGATGGCGGCGGCCATATCGCGGGTTTCGTCGTGTTGCATGGCGGTGCGCGCGCGCGCTTCTGCATTACGGAATTCGCCCGAAAAAAGTAATTGCAGGCTCTCCAGCAAAAGTATTCGTGCTTTTGCGCGTTCGTGCTCGATCTTGCCCTTGCGTATCTGTCTTGGTAGCCGGTAAGTCTTTACGGCCAGACGAATCAACAAGTAGGCACCGGCAAAAGACACAAGCAACAGAATCACAAATAGCATGATCGACATTTCTGCACGCCAGGGCGGGACCACGAAAACCACGAAGCCACTGCCGTAACGTCCGGCTAACGCCAGCGCCACCGCTGTGGCGGAAAGGGCGAGCACCCACAAGGCCCAGCGAATGGGACGACTGCTCATTGCCGTTGCGGACGTTCGCGCGCGGCGCGGGCGGCCCGCGCCGCACTCAGGCTGGCGGTGATGTCAGGCGGGGCAATCGATACCGGGTTTTCGGCAAATTGCTTCAACATTGCCAGCGCGTTGATGTTGACTTTGGCTTTGGGGTCGAAGTACTTGGTGATCATCCCGCGTACCAGCTTGATGTCTTCTTTGTAATTCACATCATCGCGCGCAATCAGTGCGGTGCGCGCCGAAAGCAACCGCAGCTTCAGATTTTCGCGCAAAAAATAGCTTTGCTGCGGTGACAGCAACGCGGGATCACCCGCCTCCAGCTCGCGAATACGTACGAGCTGTTTCATTTCAAACCAAAGATCCCGACCGATACGCACAGCAAAATTTTCCTCAGGATCAATAACGCGCGCGTCACGCGATAGAAGTGCGCCGCCGGCCATCGAATCTGGAATCGACAACGGCATCGTGGCGGCAAGGGCCATTAAATTATCCAGCTTTAGGCTAATACCCACGGTATCAACCAGCGGCAGCGCTTTAAGCCGCTCCATATCCTGGGTAATCGCGCGGCGCAATTGCACCACCTGCAATTTATCGGCACGTGCAAGACGCTGGTCGGCGGTTTGCAGAGCGATCAGCGCGGCACGTACGTTTGCGGCAAGCACCAGTTCACGACTGGCGATGTTGAGCGTTTGTTCGATTTCGGCGAGCAACCAGTCATCCGGCGCGCGCGCAAGGTCGCGATACATTTCCTCAAGGGCGACCCGCTGCCCCTGAAATTCGGCGAGTTTGCCTTCCAGTTGCGCGACGCGGTTTTGCGACTCACGCAGGTCCTTGAGCAACTGGTCAATCTGCGCCGCGGTTTGGGTTTGCAGCTTGCTTTGTTCGGCCAATTTCACGCCGAGGGTCTGTGTGAGCGTTTGCGCTGTGTCACGGCCATCCCACCAGGCCCACAGTCCCAATATCAGGCCTGCCAATGCAACCACCAATACCGCGATGCCCACACCGGAAAAGAACGGGGATGCCTGAGAGTTTGAATCTGATTCGTCCATGACCTAAAAATTCTGTGGGTTAAGTAACCGTGGTTTCAACTCGGCAAGTGCGTTGATCATCGCCGGCTCGGCAAGCGGCACCTCCGCAACCCTGTCGAAGCCGCGTGCTCTCGCTGCCATTGCCACGCGGGGGTGCGGCACCAACAAAATTATTTGCGATTGCGGCGTGTGCTGCATCATTGAAAATATATTGTTCAGGCTATCAAGTGTTTCAACGCTTAGGGCAAAAAAAGCGTGCACACCACCTGAAGCTAGTAATTCACTTAACGCCTCACGCTTGGCCAAGTTCGGGACCATTGGCGCACGCCGATAACATTCAAGTACCGTTACGCGCGCACCGCGCGCGGTCAACGTTTGCTCCAACACCGTGCGGCCACCGAATTCGCTGCGACCTTTTACAAGGATAATATGTCGCCCCTCCACGCGAAGCAATTGCGGCATCGCCAACAGGCCCTCGCTATCGATGCTTTGTTGCGGTGAAACAACATGTTGAAAGCCTGCTTGCGCCAGCGCAGCTGCTGTAGCGCGGCCAATGGCAAAAATTTCCATGCCGGCAGGTGCGCCGCCTGCGCTTGCGACCAGCGGCAACCCGTGCTCAACAGCATTGGCACTGACAAAGATGATGCCAGATGCGCTCGCTAATTCGGGCGCTGGCAGCGTCGCGTTGATGGACGCGATTGCGAGCACGGGAAACTCGATGATATCTGCACCCGCCGCGCGCAGTAGTAGCGCGGTACGCGCCGCTTGCGCTGGAGGGCGGGTGACGACCAGGCTTAGACCTTGCAGCGGGATTTCAGCTTGCATCACCACCGTGCCGGGACAGTGACGCGAGAATCTCCCCGGCGCCCTCATCAAGCAGCATTTGCGCAAGTGCCGTGCCCAGCGACTGTGCATCGGCAACCGCGCCAGTCATGGCGCGACGGATCATGCGGCTACCGTCCGGCATCGCCACGAAGCCGTCAATTGAAAGCGTGTTGCCGATCAGGGTCGCGTTAGCACCGAGCGGGATGTCGCAGCTGGCGGTCAGCGCGCGACCGAAAGCACGTTCGGCATTGACGAGCGAGGTGGTATTTTCGTTCTCGAACGGTGCCAGCCATTCGGCGATGTCGGTCCGCGCCGTTTGGTACTCAATGCCGAGAGCGCCTTGCGCGATGGCCGGTATAAAGCCCGACGATGGCAGGCTGCATCGGATGCGATGTTCAAAGCCCAATCGTATCAAGCCGGCCGCGGCGAGAATGATCGCGTCGAAATTGCCGCCATCAAGTTTGGCCAGCCGCGTGTTGACGTTACCGCGCAGGGCTTCAATTTTCAGGTCAGGGCGCACGTGTCGCAACTGGCTTTCGCGCCGCAGGCTCGATGTCCCGACCACTCCGCCCAGCGGTAGTGCATCAATATTTGCGAAGCGGTTCGATACGAAGGCATCGCGCACATCCTCGCGCTCGCCGACGATGACGGCCGAAAAACCCGGCGGCAACGTCATCGGCACATCTTTCATCGAATGCACGGCAATGTCAGCGCGGCCTTCTTCGATCGCCATTTCGAGCTCTTTGATAAACAAACCCTTCCCGCCAATCTGGGCAAGCGGTTTGTCCAGTATCTGGTCGCCTTTGGTGGTCATGCCGATAATTTCGACCATCGCGTCGGGATATAGCATCCGCAGTTTCGCCGCCGTCCATTCACTTTGCACCATGGCCAAGCGGCTCTCTCGGGAGGCAATTCTGATGAGATTCGGGTTTGATGGCATGAGGGAAAAAAGGAATGTGCGTAGCAAGGATTATAAAAAAATCAGCAAAATTTTATCATGTGCGTACCAATTGCCTTTGCCTATCAGGCATGAGGCGCAATGCAATATTGATTCCAGTCAATATTTGCTGCGCTGCGGTAGAATGAAGTTGTCTTAAAAAACGCTCCCGCTTCATCCGTTTTGCATCGCACAACCCACTGATATGGCCACTAATCCCATCGATCTGCCAACGCCCAAGTCCGCAAAAAAAACGGGTGCGGTATTACCGTTTTCGACCGGCGCGCGAGCCGACCAGCCCTCCGCGCCCGACGCCACGCGTTTGCGAGAGATTCCGTACAACTACACCTCGTTTTCCGATCGCGAAATCGTCATGCGGCTGCTGGGTGCCGATGCATGGGACATTTTGCTTGAACTGCGTGGTGAACGGAAAACCGGGCGTAGCGCGCGCATGCTCTATGAGGTGCTTGGCGATATCTGGGTGGTAGAGCGTAACCCGTACCTGCAGGAAGACATGCTCGACAATCCCAAGCGCCGCTACGCGCTGGCAGACGCGATGCGACACCGGCTGAGCGACATCGAAAAGCGCCGGCAACTCGATCACGACAAGAACGATACGTTGCTGGATGGCGATGCCGGAAGCCGTTCCCACAAAGTTATCGAACTCCTCAAGCGCGCACATCGCGCCGTTGACGCATTTGAAAAAGACTTTTCGGACACGTGGGATTTCCGCAAGAAAGTCGAAAAACGCCTAGGCAAAGTGACACACAAGGACAACATTGCCTTCGATGGTCTGGCGCGCGTATCGCATGTGACTGACGCAACCGACTGGCGGGTGGAATACCCGTTCGTAGTGGTGCATCCTGACACTGAAGAAGAAGTCGCGCCGCTGGTAAAAGCATTGATCGAACTCGGTCTGACCATCATCCCGCGCGGCGGGGGCACCGGCTATACGGGTGGTGCAATTCCGCTCACTAAGCGTTCTGCCGTTATCAATACGGAAAAACTCGATGCCCTCGGTGTCGTTGAACGTATCACCCTGCCGGGATTGACTGAGCCCGTTGCCACCATTCGCTGCGAGGCGGGCGTGGTGACCAAGCGCGCAATGGAGGCGGCTGAACTGGCGGGCGTGGTGTGGGCCTGCGACCCGACCAGTGCTGACGCGAGCTGCATTGGCGGTAATGTCGCCATGAACGCAGGTGGCAAGAAAGCCGTTTTATGGGGCACGGCGCTCGATAATCTCGCCTCGTGGAAGATGGTGACGCCCAACGCCGAATGGATGGAGATTGAACGTCTCGACCATAACATGGGCAAAATCCACGACGTGGACGTGGCGAGATTTCGCATTCGTACGTTCGATGAAACCGGCAAAAAACTTAAACGCGAAGAAACGCTCGAAATCCCCGGTTCACAGTTCCGCAAAACCGGACTGGGCAAAGATGTCACGGACAAGTTTCTCGCCGGATTGCCGGGTATCCAGAAGGAAGGCTGCGACGGCATCATCACATCCGCGCGTTTTGTGCTGCACCGCATGCCGAAATACATTCGCACCGTGTGCCTGGAATTTTTCGGCCAGGTGAAGGAGGCGGTGCCGACGATTGTTGAGATCAAGGATTTTCTGGATAGCCATGAACACGCCATCCTGGCCGGTCTAGAACATCTTGACGAGCGCTATTTGAAAGCCGTCGGCTACGCGACCAAATCAAGACGCAATCAGCGGCCGAAGATGGTGCTGATCGGCGACATTGTGTCGGACAATGAAAACGCTGTGATGGAGGCCGCGAGCGCAGTGGTAAGGCTCGCCAATGCGCGTCACGGCGAAGGCTTTATTGCCGTCACACCCGATGCACGCAAGAAATTCTGGCTGGACCGCGCACGTACCGCTGCCATTGCCAAACACACCAATGCATTCAAGATCAACGAGGACGTGGTCATCCCGCTTGACCGGCTCGGAGACTATTCCGACGGCATTGAACATATCAATATCGAGCTATCACTCAAGAACAAGCTGCGCCTGGTTGCGGCACTGATTACTTTTGTAGAAGGGCGTTTGCCGCTCTCTGACGACGACGAAAAGATTTCACCAGAGGAGTTGATCGGCCCACGTCGTCAGGATGCACTGGACTTGCTGCGCGCTGTAGGTACGCGCTGGCAGTGTTATCTGGACAATCTCGATAAACCGCTGTTCTCGATTCCATCGGCGTTGCGCGACGCCGGTGTGGACGCCGTGATCGCGCATGTCAGTGGGACAAATCCGGCAACGACGTTATTCGACTTATTGCAAACCCATCAGATTCGCACCTCCTGGAAGAGCGAGATACGCCTCCCGCTGCACGAAATATTCTCCGGTCGCATGTTCGTAAAGGTGCAGGAAAAACTCGACGCCATCCACAAGGAAGTTTTGCACAGCCGCGTATTCATTGCCCTGCATATGCATGCCGGTGACGGCAATGTGCACACCAATATTCCGGTCAATTCCGACGACTATGCGATGTTGCAAGAGGCGAATGCTGCCGTGGCGCGCATCATGGCGTTCGCTCGAAAATTGAATGGCGTCATTTCAGGCGAGCACGGCATCGGCATTACCAAGTTTGAGTTCCTGACGCCGGAAGAGAAACAGCCGTTCATTGACTACAAGCAACGTGTAGACCCTGAAGGGCGATTCAATGCCGGCAAGCTGTTGCCAGGTGGCGATATGGGACGCGCCTATACGCCGAGTTTCGGCTTGCTCGGTGCGGAGTCATTGATTCTGGAACAGTCCGATATCGGCGCGATCGCCGATTCAATCAAGGATTGCCTGCGCTGCGGTAAATGCAAACCGGTGTGCGCGACCCACGTTCCACGAGCCAATCTGCTTTACAGTCCACGCAACAAAATCCTCGCCACGTCATTATTAATCGAAGCTTTTCTTTACGAGGAACAGACGCGTCGCGGTGTTTCACTGCGCCACTTCGATGAATTTTCCGATGTCGCAGACCATTGCACGGTATGCCACAAATGCGAAAGCCCGTGCCCGGTTGATATCGATTTTGGCAATGTCTCGGTTGCGATGCGAAATCTGTTGCGTAAAGAAGGCAAAAAGAAATTCAATCCCGGCACCGCTGCCGCGATGTTTTATCTCAACGCTACCGATCCGACCACGATCAAGATCGTTAAGACTCTGATGATCGACTGGGGATACAAAGTTCAGCGGTTTGCACATTCGCTGGCAAAAAAATTCCTGCTGCCCCAAATGCAAACCAGACGGCCCCCAGCCACGGTAGGGAAGCCTGCAATCAAAGCGCAGATCATTCATTTCATCAACAAGCCAATGCCAGGCGGCCTGCCGAAGAGAACCGCGCGTGCATTGCTTGATGTAGAGGACGAAAAAGTGGTACCGATCATCCGCGACGCAAGTAAGGGGGGCGTAGATGCCGAAGCCGTGTTCTATTTTCCCGGGTGCGGATCGGAGCGGTTGTTTGGTCAGGTCGGGCTGGCGACGCAAGCGATGCTTTATCACCTCGGCGTGCAGACCGTTTTGCCACCCGGATATCTTTGCTGCGGCTATCCGCAGACGGCATCCGGCAATGCTGATAAGGGGCAGGAAATCATCACCGACAATCGGGTGCTGTTCCATCGCGTGGCGAATACACTGAACTATCTCGATATAAAGACCGTCATCGTCTCCTGTGGCACCTGTATGGATCAGCTGCAAAAATATGAATTCGAAAAGATATTCCCGGGATGTCGCCTTCTCGATATCCACGAATATCTGATGGAAAAAGGTGTGAAACTTGAGGGCATCACCGGTACGCGCTACATGTATCACGACCCATGCCACTCGCCGATGAAAACCTACCAACCGCTTAAGGTGGTGAACAAGTTGATGGGAACACCGGTCGCACAGAATGAACGCTGCTGCGGCGAGGCTGGCACGCTCGCCGCAACCCGCGCGGATATTTCCACGCAAGTGCGCTTTCGCAAGGAAGAAGAAATGCGAAAGGGCGCCGATGTGTTGCGCACCGATGGCTTTAAGGGTGCCGTGAAAATACTGACCTCATGCCCGTCGTGCCTGCAGGGGCTGTCCCGCTTTGATAACGACAGCGGCACAACCGCAGACTACATCGTCGTTGAAATTGCCAAACACGTTTTAGGCGCGAACTGGATGCCCGAATACGTAAAAAAGGCCAACGAAGGCGGCATTGAACGGGTGCTGTTGTAGTCGTAATTTTAATTTCGGTGTCGGCGCCAAGGCATCCAGCTGCGTTCGTGAGACGTATGAAGTGAATCCATTACGGAATACCCAGGGCTCCGCTGCAAGCGCGTTGCGACAAATATATCAAAATTCAATATTGCCGAGGCGTTCCTCGCGCCATCCAACTCACTAATTGGTAAGTCAAATGCGCATACGCTATATAAATCTCATCGCCATGCTCTTTGCAACGATGCATCTATCAGGGGCAGTTGCGTTGCCATCGATCCCGCCAAAGTCACTTGCGGACCAGGCCGTCTATGAGGCGCCTGACTCGACTCACCAAATCATCGTTAAATTCCGTGAGAACGTCGCCCCGCAGTTAGCAGCGCGCAAATCGGGCCGCTTATTGTTCGAGCTATCTGCTATGGCGGAGACTGACCTTGAGTTTGTTCGTGAGATGTTCACCGGCGCTCAAGTGCTGCGCCTTCCGCGCGCGCTCCCGCTGCAGGATGTAGAGGCGATTGCGAAGAGAATTGCCGTCAATCCGAATGTGGAATATGCGGAGCCTGACGTAATGATGTATCCGCTACTCACGCCGAACGACCCCCAATTTGCCAGGCAATGGCATTTGACTGACCCTCTTGGCGGCATTAACGCACCTCTTGCCTGGAACATCAGCACTGGCAGCGCCAACACTGTGGTTGCAGTCCTCGACACGGGGCGAACCGTGCACCCAGATCTCGATGCAAGGCTTCTGCCCGGATACGACTTCATCTCCAATCCCGTAAAAGCCAACGACGGTGACGGACGAGATGCGGATGCCAATGATGCAGGTGATTGGCTCACGTCGACCGATAAGGCGACGACGGAGTTTGCCGAATGCACCGTGCGCAATTCGAGCTGGCACGGTACGTTGGTGGCGGGCGTAATAGGTGCAACAACGCAGAACGGCAGCGGCCTTGCCGGGATCGACTGGGCGGCGCAAATTTTGCCAGTACGCGTCTTGGGTAAATGCGGCGGTCTTTCGTCGGATATTGCTGATGCGATGATGTGGGCCGCCGGGAATACAATTGCCGGCGTTCCAGACAATCCCAGTCCGGCGAAAGTGATTAATCTCAGCCTGGGAAGTGCGAGCAGCTGCTCGAACACCTATAAAACAGCAATTGCACAATTGCTGGCTAACGGAAAAATCATCGTCGCTTCCGCCGGTAACGATAACAACAGCGTGGATCACTCGCCCGCCGGTTGCCCTGGTGTGATTAACGTCGCGGCAGTCGCGCGTAGCGGCAGTAAGGCGTCCTACTCAAGCTTTGGCGGCAACATCACAATTTCAGCGCCAGGCGGTGACGGCGGCGATTTGATCACCCTCAGCAATACCGGCACGACAGTCGCGGGTGCGGCAACCATTGCCGGGACCAGCGGAACGAGTTTTTCAGCGCCGGTTGTCAGCGGCGTAATTTCCCTGATGCTTGCCCTGCGCCCTGATCTGGACGCCGCAGGTGTGACGCGTATTTTGACGTCTTCGGTTCGTCCGTTTCCAGACAGTACCTGTAACACCAGCATTTGCGGGGCCGGCATTATCGATGCTGCGGCAGCACTGCGTGCGACGCGCGACCAATCGATCGGGGTCGCAACGCTTGTCGGGTTTCAGGATACCGATATCGGCCGCCCCAACCCTGACGTCACATTGAAAGTTGTCAACCTGTCTACAGGATCGGCGGCAATAAATTCTGTGGATACCGTTTCCGGTGGCAGTGATTTTTCGATTACCACAAACACCTGCCTCGGCGCCGTG
>ENA-OFCX01001227-OFCX01001227.1-metagenomes-genome-assembly--contig:-NODE-1227-length-10771-cov-2.147816_pt1 | contig 10771 bp, 9 predicted proteins | sample MGYA00153384_OFCX01 | MGnify analysis MGYA00153384
CCGCCGCAATCGCGCGCTCGCCCGCCAGCTTCGAAGCGCCATAAACACCGAGCGGATTGACCGGCGCATCGGGCGCGTAAGGCATGTGCGCAGTCCCGTCGAAAACGAAATCGGTCGAAATATGCACGAACCGCGCACCGATTTCTGCTGCTGCCTGTGCCATCGCGCCGGGGGCATCGCCGTTGATCCGGTGCGCGAGATCGGGCTCGCTTTCGGCTTTGTCCACAGCGGTGTAGCCTGCGCCATTGATAATAAGCGCTGGTCCAAGCTGCCGGATCAGCGGTGCGATTGCATCGATGTCGCTGAGATCGAGCCCGCTGCGGTCGAGCGCCGTGACGGAAGCATGATCGGGCGCCAGCGCTTGCAATGCCCTGCCCACCTGCCCGCCCGCGCCGAGGATCAGCACTTTCATGCGAACGTCTCTGCGTCACCAAGCGCCTTGCCGACCTGGTCCTTTGCCGAAACCAGCGGCGTCATGCCATCAAGCGGCCATTCGACACCCACAGCCGGATCATCCCAAGCGAGGCAATGTTCGGAGGCAGGCGCATAGAAATCCGCGCATTTGTAAAGAAAATCGGTGCCGTCTTCGAGCGTCAGGAATCCATGCGCGAAGCCTTGCGGCACCCACAGCATCCGGTGGTTCTGCGCCGACAGTTCATAGCCGACCCATTGCCCGAATGTCGGCGACGATTTTCGCATGTCCACCGCAACGTCGAACACCGCGCCGGCAACGACACGCACCAGTTTCCCCTGCGCCGGGTTCATCTGATAATGCAGCCCGCGCAGCACACCGCGTGCCGAGCGGCTATGATTATCCTGTACGAAGCGTGCGGTGATGCCCGCTGCGTCGAACGCATTTTGGTTCCAGCTTTCGAGGAAGAAGCCGCGGTCGTCGCCGAACACCCTGGGTTCGATCAGCTTGACGTCGGCAATCGCCGTATCGGTGACGATCACTTAGCTGCGCTCCGCAGCCAGTTGCGCCGTCAGATAAGCGCCATAACCACTTTTGCCGAGGCGTGCGGCCAGCACCTCAAGTTGTGCATCGTCGATAAACCCGCCGCGCCACGCGATTTCCTCGGGGCAGCAGATTTTCAGGCCTTGCCGCTCTTCGAGAATGCGCACAAATACGGCGGCATCGAGCAGCGATCCGTGTGTGCCCGTATCGAGCCACGCCGTGCCGCGACCCATGATTTCGACATTCAACTTCTCGTCGTCGAGATACAGGCGATTGAGATCGGTGATTTCGAGTTCGCCACGCGCCGATGGCTGCAGATCCCGCGCCCGATCCACGACCGTGCCGTCATAGAAATAAAGGCCGGTCACAGCGTAATTGGATTTGGGCACCGCGGGCTTTTCCTCGATCGAAACCGCACGGCCGGTCGCGTCGAACGCCACGACGCCATATTCGCCCGGATTCGACACGCGGTAACCGAATACAGTCGCTCCCTCGGTCCGCGCGTCCGCCGCCGCCAGTTCTTCGGGCAAACCATGTCCGTAGAAAATATTGTCGCCCAGGATGAGTGCCGAGGGATCACTGCCCACAAATTCTGCACCGATATGAAATGCCTGCGCCAACCCATCGGGCGACGGCTGCACGGCATAAGATATCGCCATGCCCCAGCCGCTGCCGTCGCCGAGCAAATGCTGAAACGCAGGCGCGTCATGCGGCGTCGTGATGATCAGGACGTCGCGGATGCCGGCCATGATCAGCATCGACAGCGGGTAGTAGATCATCGGCTTGTCGTAGACCGAGACCGACAGTGTCAGCGGATGGAGGCGCGTGCCCGAGCCGCCCGCAAGAATGATTCCCCTACGCATTCCGATCAATCGTAATAATGGGTGTAGGATTTGCTGCCATAGCCATATTCATCGCCGAACCCGAGATGCGCGCGATTGAGCACAGAACCAAGCAGCGGCGATGGTTTCATGAAATGCATCGCCGCCTTCACAGCCTTACGTGCCGTGATCCCGTCTTCGGCAACCAGAATGTAGCCGTCGAGCTTTTCGCAGATCAGCTTGGCATCGTCGTTGGCAAAGGCAGGCGGCAGATCGCAAAGCACGAGAACATCTTCGGGCAGTGACCGCATCGCTGCTACCAGGCCTTCGAATGCATCCCCCGCCACCAGCGACGCCGAATGCCCGCGGACCGCTGCGCAAGGATATATGGTGAGCGATATTCCTTCGATCTTTCGACCGATGGCCGACAAATCAGGGTTCTTACCAGTCAGATATGTTTCGATCCCGTCATCCGCATCGATGCCGAAATTCTGGGCAATCGTGCCACGGCGCAAATCAAGATCGAACAACGCGACACGCGTTTCGGGCAGCGTCGCCAGCGATGCCGCTACGTTGCACGCAATGAAGGATTTGCCCGCCGATGGCGACGCGGACGTGATCCCGATCAGTTTGCGCCCCTGCCCCCGCCAAAGATCCAATATGCGCGAACGCAGCAATGTGAACGGTCGGCCATCACGGTCGGTAGGGTCGAACCCGATAATCCGTTCGTCGCGCAGCGCTGCCGGATCGATCGCCACCGTTTGCGCACGCGAAAGATCGAGCGCTGCGCCTGCATTGCCTGCCGCGCGCAACGGCACGTTTTCCATCAACGTCATCTTTACGCCCCCAAGCTCATCCATCTGCCGCCGCCAACTTCGATCGCCGCCATGACAGCGGATTAAGCCGTCTCAGCCATCCCCAGCGCCCCGCTCTGCCGGGCGACCCGTTTTTTCTTTTATTGTTAAGCACGATCGGAATGACCCCGAGCGGCGTTGCGCCCGTGGCTTCTTCCAGACCCGCTGCGCCCCGGATCGGCCGCCGCAACAATTCCATCAGCAGAATGAGCGCGAAGCCAAGGCCAGCGCCCGCAACGCCTCCGCCGGCAATCAGCATCGGCCGGTTTGGCCAGGTCGGATCATCGGGCTGCGACGGCGCATCGACGACAACGAGCCGCTCCCCACGCTGCTCGCTCGCCGCGCGCGCAGCGGCCTCGGCAGCCATCAACTTGGTCGCTGACTGCTGATACTGAACATTGAGACCATCGAGGCGTTGTTGAAGCTGTGCAGCCTGCTCCATGACGGCCGGGCCCTGCGACTGCGCCGAGAATATAGCCGAAGAACGCCGCATTTCCTGTCCCTGTGCCGATTGCAGCGATGCAATCTGGGCGTTGTTGAACTCGATCTGCTTCGTGACGGTATCGACGGGTATTTTCTTGACGTTTCTTACGGCCAGACGGTTTGCTTCTGCAAGACGCTGCTTGGCGATCACGACGTCAGGATGATTGTCCGCATAAATGGCTTCTACAGCGGCAAGGCTCTGCTCTGCTTGCGAAACAATGGGATCGCGCTCGGCCGAAGTTTTGACCAGATCGCGCTGATTATTGAGATTGGCATTGTCACGGCGTAGGGCCGCGATCTGCGATTCGATGCCGCCGCCGCCGCCCATCATCGGAGCGGTGCTGTTCGACAAGACTGAGCCATAGCGCGCCTTGAGCCCCGACAACTGGTTCTGGACCAGCGTAAGCTGCCCCGACAAATCCTCGGATTGCTGACTAAGAAACGCCACTGCCGCTCGCGATTGTTCGACATTCGCCGTCGAATCGATCTCGACAATGCGGTCGATCAACGACTGTGTCACCTGCTGCGCCATGATCGGGTCGCGGTAATCGTAGCTGATCGTAAACGCGATCGTCGCGCGGCTTCCACCCTGCTGGAATTCGGCGCTCACCGGCGTGACGGCAACGGCATCATGAAATTTGGCAACGACTTTCGATAGCGAATCAGACTGGCGCTCTTCCTGATACAGCGCATATTTGTCCATCAGCTGGATAAGGTCACGACGGCTCAGGACTTGCTGCCGGATTTTAGCGAGCCGCTGATCGACAACTTCGCTGCCACCGGAAATGGCCTTGTCGATGGGAACATCGGCGGCTTCGACAAGCAATGTTGCCGAGGATCGATAAATCGCCGGGATCAGGAATGCAGCGGCTGTGCCTGCGATCAGCAGCAGGATCGTGGGAATAATCAGCCACCATTTGCGCTGCAGCAAAATGCCGGGAACCTGCGCCACGATCGACGCAGGTTCGGCATAGCGCTCGTTCTCGTCATCGGTCATCGATCGCCACCAAAATTATAGTTGATTCCTATAGACGCATAAGCGTTGCTTCGCGTCCCCTCGAAAACGCTACGCGTGAAGCCGCCTGTGACCTGCCCTGAAATCCGGCTCGAAAAGCGTCGCGAATAGTTTGTCGAGCCTGACAAAAAGCTTGTCGCGCCGCGCACTGATAACTGCGGGGCACCCGAACGGCTGTAGCCGCCCGAAGCGCTGATCGTGTCACGCGATGACAGCTTGTAACTATATGACGTCCCAAAAGAAGTTGTCGTCCGCACACCGTCAAAGGATGACGCCCCCGTCGATCGAGAGCCGTTCAGACACCAGTTGGTTCGCGAGTCGGCGCGGCAAGCACTGAAGTTTGCCGACAAATCGGTCGATTTCAGTTTTCCGCCCGAAATGTTGACCCGCGTTGACGAAAATCCTACGCCGCCGGACAACGTCCATTGCCGCGCCACCCGAAGCGAACCGTTGATCTGTGGACTGACGATAACCGCATCGCCCAGATCGTCGCCGAAATAATTGACGCGCGCCACGTTTACCGAAGCCCCCGCATTAAACCGCGAACTGATCACGCGCGAATAGCTGGCGGATTGGGAAATGTTCGAATATTCGCTCCGCCCGAAACCGCCAGGAAACCGTGCGATGCTGCCGTTGTGGCCAAGCGTGATCGAATTCCGGCTGTCGGGCGTGTAGGTCAGACCCGTGCTTGCCGAAACACCCGTCGTCCGGCTTTGAAGGCCGACCAGCGTAATATCGACAACCGGCGGCACGACAACGGTCGGGTCCGGCGTCAAGAAAGCGGGATCGGTGAAATAGGATCCGCCGATCGAGCTGTTCATCGACAGACCGGCCCGGAACGACAGCTGGCGGGAGAAGGTTCGCGAGAAGCCGACCTGAGCGCCCAGATTGATCGAATCGCGATAGAGGCGGCTGAATTTGGTGTAATTGGCGTTCGCCCCGACCCGGAGCGACGATCGCGCTGATTTTTCTTCGACGAAGGTCGAAACTGAAACGTCGCCCCGGGCGACGCCACCATCAGGCGATTCCAGAAGAAACGGATTGTTCGAGTACCCGATCGTGCCCGATGTATTGATGCCCGACGTGACCGTGCCCGCGCGCGCAGCCGACAACAAAAAGGGCGTCGCGGCCAAAGCAGCGCCGATCACTCGAGCAACGGAAACCATCAGAAGGCGTGTCACGGGACGATGACCGTATCGCCGCTTTCGATCTGCGGCAACGAAGCCGCAGTGAGGTCACGAGCCCCTTTGAACGCCGCCGCCAGTTTCAGTTTCAACAAGGTAATGCCCGCTGGCGTTTTGCGGATGATCGTCACATTGTCGAGATTGGCGAATTCGTCAGGGCCACCCGACAGGGCAATGGCTTCCATCACATTCAGGTAACGCCCGGGTGTAAAGTTCCCCGGACCGCGAACCCGTCCGACAAGCGAAAAGCTGAAACCTGACGGTGAGCGGACCGAAACAGTGACCTGCGGCACATCGCCGCGATATTGCGTTTTCAGTCCCTGCGAAATTTCACTTTCAATCTGGCTGGGCAGCTTTCCCGCGGCCTGCACGCGCCCAACAAGCGGGAAGGCGAAACTGCCGTCGGGCAAAATGCGCGAAACACGCTGCAGACGCTCCTCGCCCCAGACATAGATCTCGATCTCGTCGCCCGGATTTATCGTATACGGTCGGTTTACTGCTTTGGGTGTATCAGCCGCCAAAGCAATGCTGACCACGAAATTCGAAAAGGCAAACATGATAATCGCTAAAAACCGTAGCATTCCTGCTTCCTTTCGCGGCGTCGTTATTGCGGTCGTGCCTGGCACCTTGATCGTTGCGACTGCTTGCACCATAACACCGATTCTAAACGGGCGTATAGCAGCACCAGGACCAAATGATGCAACCGCCTATGCTTAATGCCCCAATTTGTGCGTTTTTCGTTGTCGGCGCAATGTTTTTGGCGCTCCCCGGTTGTGCGTCAAAAGCCGAGCGCGCCAACGAGGCCTTTGCACAAGCGCAGCAACTCGCCACAGCCGGACAGCTGCCCGAGGCAAAAGTCGCAATCATGAAATCCATCGCAATTCGTGATGACGTTGCCGACGTCTGGTTCACACTTGGCCAACTCCATATGGCAACAGGCGCACTGCCCGAAGCTTTCACGGGGTTCGGGCGCGCGGATGAACTGCGGCCCGGCAACGTCGATACACTGCGCCCGCTGGCCTATGCTGGTTACATGATCGGCGCTGCGCGGTTGTCGAAAGATGCCGTCGACCGGTTGCTGGTCCTGGCGCCGGACGATGCCCAAGGGCTTGCCGTAAGCGGCCTGCTTGCGCTCGACAAAGGTGAGCCGGAAGCCACGATTGCTGCTGCCGATAAAATTCTGTCCGTATCGCCGAACGACGAAACCGGAATCCTGCTGAAAGCCCGTGCGATTGCCGTTCAGGGCAAAGTCGATGATGCCATCGCCATGCTGAAAGCATCGCAGGCTACCGCTGCCGGACAGCCGAGCATCAATTCGGCATTACTGCAGCTCTATCGAGCGAAAAGCGATGTTGCAGGGATGCTGTCGGTCTTTCCGGTCCTGCTCGAGGTTCAAAAGGATAATTTCGAGCTTGCGCTCGATTACAGCAATGTTCTTTACCGCACCGGTCAGATCGACGCGGCGCGAAAGATCTGGTCAAATGCTGTTGTTCAGAAACGAGCCGATAGCCAGTTCATCGCGTGGGCCTTTGACTTGTACGACAATGTCGAACCGGCGGACCGACCGGCCTATCTTGATGATCGCCTGACGAAAATGGGCGGTTCACCGTTGCGGTCGGCAGCCGGGCAGTATCTTTTGACTCGCAGGGAATATGCCCGCGCGCTGGCCCTGATTACGCAGGGGAACGGCGCGACGGATTCCGATCGCGGGCTGCAAGCGGTCGCGCTCGATGGCTTGGGCAAGCGCGCGGAAGCAGAAGCACTTGTCAACACGCTGCTTTCCGACACCGGCGGCACTCAGGATTCCAATGCGCTGATGCTCCGGGCGAAATGGGCTTTGGCGGCGGGCAAGTTGGAGCGCGCCAATGCCGACGCCCAAAATGCCATTGTCTCCGATGGATCGAACCTCGAAGCAAGGCTTGTCCTGGCGCAATCTTATATGGCCAGCGATCAGCCGCTGCGCGTGCGGCAGGTGCTCGCCGAAGGCGTTCGCGACATGCCACGCAGCCGCCGCGCGCTGACCGCCTATATCCAGTATCTCCATTCGCAAGGTGACCTAAAAACGGCAGCCGCCGCGGCGCGTGGCTTTGCCGACAGCAATACGTCGCAGCCCTGGGCATGGAATGTCTTGTTGATGACCTGCCAGAAGGCCAATGACGGCGGATGCGCGATCGGTGCCAAGCGCCGATACGACATGGCGCTGCGCGACTACACCTTCTCGAACCCGTCGCGCCCCTTCAAGATGCGCGGCCTGTTCAGCCCGTTACCGGTCGGCAAATCATGAGCGATCAGCCCGACCCTGTGCCCCCCCTCGCCATCGAGGAACATCTGCTGGCGCCGCGGCGGCGGCGGATGCGCTTTACGTCGAATCTGCTGACCACACTTGGCATCGCATCGGATGTTGTCTGTTTTATCGTCGCTTTCGTTGCCGCCATGACGATCTATCACAGCATTTTCGATCGCAGCATCGACGAGCCGCTGCACATGAATGCAGCGATCATATTGGCGATCAACTATTTCCTCATCCGCATTTCGCGTGACGGCTACACGACGTTTCGCGGCCAGGGGTCCGACGCGGGTCAGGGCGGCGTCTATGATTTTATCATCGCGTTGCTGCTGACTGGCCTGACCGCGACCCAGTTGCGCTCGACGGGATCGATGTCGACCGGCATGAGCGGCATCTATGTCGCGACCTGCGCGACGCTGCTGATGCTCAGCCGCATTCCGTTCCGGCGGATGGCATGGTGGCTGATGCAGCAGGGCGTTATCGGCCAGCGCGTCGTTATTTATGGTGCGGACCATAATATCGTCGGCCGCGTTGTCGATTTACTTGAGCTCGAGCGCCTGCCGCACCTCAAGATCGTCGGATTTGCCGATGACCGCGTCGAGCGCGCTGACCGCACAGCGCACCGCGACGTCGCGTTTGTCGGCGGGTTTGCCGAAATCCTGAAGATGGCGCGTGAAGGCGATCTCGATCAGGTCATCATTGCGCTGCCGCAAGTGGGGCAGGAGCGGCTCGACCGGATCATCGAGCAATTGAGTGCGGTCTCGATCGATGTTTGTGTCCTTTCGCGCGAAATCGTCGAACTGCGGTCCAGTTTTCGCCTCGGCGTCATCGGTTCGCTCCCCGTGATGACGTTGTTGCGCCGCCCGGTCCGCGATTTCGATCTGATCGGCAAGAATGTTCAGGATTATGCACTTGCGGCAATTGGCCTCGTCGTCCTGTCGCCGTTATTGCTGCTGACCGCGATTGCGATCCGGCTGGAAAGCCCGGGGCCAGTCCTTTTCAGGCAGCTGCGCTTTGGGTTCAACAACTCGGAAATCGAGGTTTTGAAATTCCGGTCGATGCACGTCGCGACGCAGGACGAAAGCGGCGCGCAGCGCACGGTCAAAGGCGATGCCCGCGTCACGCGCGTGGGGGCGTTCATCCGCCGTTTCAGCATCGATGAGCTGCCGCAGCTTGTAAACGTGCTTCAGGGTGACATGTCGATTGTCGGCCCGCGCCCGCATGCCACCAAAATGCGCGTCGAGGACGCCTATTATTTCGACGCTGTGAAAGGCTACGCCGCGCGGCACCGCGTCAAACCCGGCATTACCGGCCTTGCCCAGGTTCGGGGGCTGCGCGGCGAAATCGCCGATCTCGTCCGCGCGCGGCGGCGCGTCGAATATGACATCTACTACATCGAGCATTGGTCACCGTTTCTCGACATCCGGATCATCATCGAAACCCTGTTCCGGCTGATCTGGGACAAAGATGCCTATTGAGCGTACGACGACACGGTTTGTCGGCGTTGATTTTACGAACCTCGACTGGACCGATGCCGTCGCGGCTGTGCGCACTGCATCAACGCAACCGAAGTTCACGACTGTCGTGACTCCCAATGTCGATCACATTGTCCGTCTGGATCGACTTGCCGGCACGCCGCTCGGCGATCAGTATGCACGGGCGGTCCGCGACGCCGATCTGTGTTTATGCGACAGCCGGGTTTTAATGCGTCTGGCAAAGCTGCGCGGGATCGATCTTCAAGTCGTCCCCGGCAGCGACCTGACAGCGGCGATCTTTGCCCAGCAGCTCAAGACCAGCGATCGGATTGCCATCATCGGTGGCGAAACCACGAGCATCGCCGACCTCGAAGCAATCGCGCCCGGTGTGACCGTCATACAGCACATTCCCCCGATGGGCATGCTCGGCAATCACGACGCGATGGATGAAGCAGCAAGTTTTATCCGCGATGCCAAATGCTGCTATATTTTCGTAGCCGTGGGTAGCCCGCAAGGCGAAATCCTGCTGCAACGTGCCCGCGAACTTGGCGCAAATTCGGGCGTCGCGCTCAGCATCGGTGCCTCCATCGACTTTCTGACCCGTCGTCAAATTCGCGCGCCGCGCTTTGTCCAGAATCTGGGATTCGAATGGGCTTTCCGTCTGCTGAGTGAGCCCAAACGGCTATGGCGACGGTATCTGGTCGACGGACCACGTATTTTTGCGATAGTGTTCCGCCAGGGCGACCAGTGAGGCGCGCAGAAGGACGACGTAAACTGTGCTGAAGAGTCTCTTCTATATCGAAGCCATGATCGTGATCGGCACCGCGATCTTTTATATGGCGTCGACGCCAGCTATCCGGCGTGACGTTGGCATTTTACCGGGCCTCGTCTTTGGCGCAATGGCTGCTATCGGTTTCCTGTCGCCCAATCTGATCGTGGCCTATCTCGCTGTTGGTCTCATTCCGCTCATTTTTGGACGAACCAAACTGAAAGTAGGTATTGTTGTTGCGACAGCGCTGTTCGCGCTTCCATCACTGCCGACCAACATGACAATCGGCAGCATGTGGCTATTCTCCTGGACGATGCAGACAACCGTCGCAGTAGGTGGCCTTATCGCGATGCTCGTCGCGCCGGGTCGGGTTGCCAAGGCACCGCCCTGGGCGGACGCAACCATGATCATCGTCATACTGGTACTGATCTTTGTTGATGCTCGCGGTGGCGCGCCCACGGGTTACTTGCGCGGGTTCACAACGTACTTCCTCCAGTTTGCAGTTTTGGTCTATTTGATTACGCGCTGCGCACGCACGCCGGTCGAATGGCGGGCATTGCTGGCGGCCCTTGCCGCCATCGGCTGTATTTTAGCCGTGCTTGTGCTTTACGAAGCGCGGGCCAACTGGCCACTCTATTCGCCGCTCTATTACCGCTATGGATTTCCGGTCGAGAATGTCGTAAAATTCCGCGGCGGCCTGATGCGTGCGTACGGCCCACTCGAGGAAGCAACCGCGCTCGGGGCCGTCCTTGTCATGTCCTTTTGTGCAGCTTTGGCAGGGCGTCGCGCCTTTCGTTCTAATCTTGCATATATTGGTATCGTCGCCTTGATTGCGATTGGGACACTGGCGCCGCAATCGCGCGGTGGCATGATTGGCATTGCAGTCGCTTTTGTCGTCAGTTCCTTCTACCGCCGCGGCATCGGGAGC
>ENA-OFCX01001229-OFCX01001229.1-metagenomes-genome-assembly--contig:-NODE-1229-length-10747-cov-7.243547_pt1 | contig 10747 bp, 7 predicted proteins | sample MGYA00153384_OFCX01 | MGnify analysis MGYA00153384
GGCAGACGGCGACATCGCCCGACCGCGATGCGCCGATGACCATGTTGCGACAGTATAAGGTGGGCTTGCCGACGCGCGATGTCGCTTCGGTCGGAATGTTGGCAATGGCGGCGTTGGCAATCATGGCTAGCAATAAGGACATGGCAGCACTCCTTCGATGTCGAAGGATGGCGATAGCATATTATGTCGTCAAGCGCGATTGGGACTAGCGCGCGACCGGCACTCCGAACAAGTCGTGCTCGTCGCTGTCTTCGATGGTGACCGAGACGATGTCGCCGGGGGAGAGGTGGCCGGCGTCGCGGAGGTGGACCTGGCCGTCGATCTCGGGCGCGTCGGCCTTGCTGCGGCCTGATGCGCCGCCTTCATCACCGACTTCGTCGATGATCACGTCGAGCGTACGGCCGACCTTGGCGGCGAGCTTGTCGGCGGAGATTCGCGCGGTGAGATCCATCAGGCGGGCGTAGCGTTCTTCCTTGACCCCCTCGGGTACCTGGTCGGGCAGCGCGTTGGCGGCGGCGCCTTCGACCGGCTCGAAGCGGAATGCGCCGACGCGGTCGAGCTGGGCTTCCTCGAGCCAGTGCATGAGGTAGGCAAAATCCTCCTCGGTCTCACCGGGGAAGCCGACGACGAAGGTCGAGCGGATGGCGATATCGGGGCAGATCTCGCGCCAGCCCTTGAGCCGCTCGAGCACCTGGGCCTCATTGGCCGGGCGCTTCATCGAGCGGAGGATCTTCGGGCTGGCGTGCTGGAACGGGATGTCGAGATAGGGGAGGACGAGCCCCTCGGCCATCAGCGGGATGACGCGATCGACGTGGGGGTAGGGGTAGACGTAATGGAGGCGGACCCAGGCGCCTAATTTGCCCATCTCGCGGGCGAGGTCGGTCATGTGGGCGCGGACCGGCTCACCCTTCCACGGCCATTCGGCGTGCTTGAGATCGAGGCCGTAGGCGCTGGTGTCCTGGCTGATGACCAGCAGTTCCTTGGTCCCCGCGGCGACCAGTTTCTCGGCTTCGCGGAGGATCGCGTCGGGTCGGCGGCTGACGAGGTCGCCGCGGATCGACGGGATGATGCAAAAGGCGCAGCGGTGATTGCAGCCCTCGGAGATTTTGACATAGCTGTAGTGGCGCGGGGTCAGCTTGAGGTCGGGGCCGATGTCCGCTTGGGGCACCAGGTCTAAGTAGGCGTTGGGGATCGGCGGTGCGGCCGCGTGGACCGCGGCGACGACCTCGTCATATTCCTGCGGGCCGGTGATCGCGAGCACCTTGGGGAAGCGGGCGCGGATGACATCGGCCTCGCGCCCCATGCAGCCGGTGACGACGACGCGGCCATTTTCGGCAATCGCCTCGCCGATCGCCTCGAGGCTTTCCTCCTTGGCACTGTCGAGGAAGCCGCAGGTGTTGACCAAGACGACGTCGGCGCCGGCATAATCGGGCGACATCTGATAACCGTCGGCGCGCAGCCGGGTGAGAATGCGCTCGCTGTCGACCAATGCCTTGGGACAGCCGAGCGAAACCATGCCGACACGCGGCGGGGTGGGGAGGATAGTAGCCATGGGAAGGCGGCCCCTTAGCGAATGTCGGCGCAAAAAGCGAGGCGGCTTCGTCTTCGCTCAGGACAGGGCTGGTTGTTGCTGTCGCGGGTAGCTAAAGGCGGCGTTCCACCATCGACTTAGAGAGCAACATCGATGCGTATTGCAATGATCGGCACTGGCTATGTCGGGCTCGTCTCGGGCGCGTGCTTTGCCGACTTCGGGCACCATGTGACGTGCATCGACAAGGATCCGGCGAAGATCGCGATGATCCATGGCGGGAAAATGCCGATCTGGGAGCCGGGACTCGATGCGCTGGTCAAGGCCAATGCCGACCATGGGCGGCTGAAATTCACGACCAATCTGGCCGAGGGGATCGAGGGGGCCGAAGCGGTGTTCATCGCGGTCGGCACGCCGTCGCGGCGCGGCGACGGGCATGCCGATCTGACCTTCGTGTTCGACGCGGTGCGCGAGCTGGCGCGGGCGCTGACCGGGCCGGTGGTGGTGGTCACCAAATCGACTGTGCCAGTGGGGACGGGCGACAAGATTGCGGCAATCCTGGCCGAGGAAAATGCGCCGGCGGGAACGAGCGTCGCCTCCAACCCCGAATTCCTGCGCGAAGGCGCGGCGATCCGCGATTTCAAGATTCCCGACCGGATCGTGGTCGGCACCGACGACGAACGGGCGCGCGAGGTGCTCAAGGAAATCTACCGGCCGTTGTTCCTCAACCAGTCGCCGATCGTATTCACTTCGCGCCGCACGGCCGAGCTGACCAAATATGCCGCCAACGCCTTTTTGGCGATGAAGATCAGCTTCATCAACGAGATTGCGGACCTGTGCGAAGCGGTTGGCGCGGATGTGCAGGAAGTTGCGCGCGGGATCGGGCTCGACAATCGCATCGGCGCGAAATTCCTCCACGCCGGCCCGGGCTATGGCGGGAGCTGCTTTCCCAAGGACACGCTGGCGCTGTTGCGGACGGCGGAGGATGCCGGGGTCGAGCAACGGATCATCTCGACCGTGGTCAAGGTCAATGACGACCGCAAAGCGGCGATGGCGACGCGGGTGCGCGACGCGGTCGGGGGCGACCTCACGGGCAAGAAGATCGGTGTGCTCGGGCTGACGTTCAAGCCCAATACCGACGACATGCGCGACGCGCCGTCGCTGGCGCTGATTGCGGGCTTGCTCGATGGCGGGGCCGAGGTCGTGGCATTCGACCCGGTCGGGCGCGAGCAAGCCGAGCCGCTGCTCCCCGGGATTACCTTCGCCGAAGATGCCTATGCAGTGGCCGACGGCGCCGATGCGGTGGTGGTGGTGACCGAATGGGGCGAGTTTCGCGGGATCAATGTTGCCGACCTCGCCAAGCGGATGCGCGGGGATGCGTTGATCGACCTCAGGAACATCTTCGACGCGGGCGATGCGGCGCGCGCGGGGCTTCGCTATCGCGGGATCGGCCGTGCTTCCTGAGCCGATCGGAATCCCGGTGAACATCGACCAAGATTACAAGATTGCGGTGATCGGGCTCGGCTATGTCGGGCTGCCGCTGGCGGTTGCGTTGGCGAAGAAGTTCAGGGTGGTCGGGATCGATATCGACCAGCGCCGGATCGATGAGCTGGCCAGCGGGCATGACCGCACCGGGGAAATCGAACGCGGCGAGCTGGAAGCGTCGAGCATCTTGCTGGTTGCCGATCCCGAGGCGGGGCGCGGGTCCGACATGTTCATCATTACCGTTCCGACCCCGGTCGATGGGGATAATCGACCGGATCTGAGCGCGGTCGAGGCGGCAACTCGCACGGTGGCGGGGCTGATCGACCCGGCCAGGCGACCAATTATCGTGTTCGAAAGCACGGTCTATCCGGGCGTGACTGAGGATATTTGCGGCGGGTTGCTCGCGGCGGCGGGGTTCGTGCGCGGGCGCGACTTCAAGCTCGGCTACAGCCCCGAGCGGATCAACCCGGGCGACAAGGTCCATAGTGTCGACAAGATCATCAAGGTCATCGCCGGGGAGGATGACGCGGTCACTGAGACGATGGCGCAGGTCTATGGCGCGATCACGTCCGCCGGGGTGTTCCGCGCCGCGTCGATCCGCGCGGCCGAAGCGGCCAAGGTGATCGAGAATGCCCAGCGCGACATCAACGTCGCCTTCATGAACGAAGTCACCCAGATCATGGCCAAGATCGGGGTGTCGGCGTGGGACGTGCTCGACGCGGCCAGGACCAAGTGGAATTTCCTCGGCTTCGAGCCGGGGCTGGTCGGCGGGCATTGCATCGGGGTCGACCCGTTTTACCTCAGCCACCTGGCGCAGAGCCTGGGGCATCATCCGCAAGTCATCCTAGCAGGGCGCGAGACCAATGATGCGATGGGTGACTGGATCGCCGACCGGCTGCATGCGCACCGCGGCGGCAAGGCGGGCAAGGTGCTGCTGATGGGGCTGACCTTCAAGGAAAATGTCCCCGACCTGCGCAACAGTCGCTCGATCGACCTGTACCGCCGGCTGACCACGCTTGGCCATGAGGTGGCGATCGCCGACCCCGAAGTGGGGGAGGATGAGGTGCGGGCGACCTATGGCATCGGGCTGAGCGATCCGCAGGCAGCGCAATATGATTTGGTGGTCGGTGCAGTGCGGCACGAGGCGTATCGCGGAATGTCGGGCGAAGCGCTTGCCGCGATGCTCGCGCCGGGCGGGACCTTGGCCGATATCAAGGGCATGTGGCGCGACAACGCGCTTGCAACATCGCTGGATTACTGGACACTCTAGAACATGCTCCAGACCGTCCCTTTGCAATCGACCGGAAAGCTTCCGTTCGTGCTTCGGCGGCGGTTCGAATTTGCCGGCGCATTGGCGCTTGCCGCGCTCCTGCCGTGGGCGGGAAGCCGCTGGCTGATCAGCGACACGACGTTCAGCCCGTCGGTGTTTCACACGACGCTGATCGCCAACGTGCTGGCGATCTGCCTCGCGCTGTGGATCCGGATTTCGGTCAGCACTTACCCGGGGATCCGCGCCGGACAGGTGGTATTGCCGGCGGTGTTCGTCGCCCACGGGACATTGCTCGCACTACTGGTGCTGGCGCGATTGCCATATCATCGGCCGTCGCTTGCGCTCGGGTTTGCGATCCATCTAATCTGGGCATTCGGGATTTACTTCTTCGTCTCGCGGCGGCTGCGGCCGAGGATTGCGATCGTGCCCACCGGGGCGGTCGAGAAGTTGCAGCAGATCGAGGCGGTCGATTGGCGGATGCTCGACGCGCCCAAGATCGAGCACACTTATGATTGCCACGCCATCGTCGCCGATTTCTCGGCGCTGTCGAACGAATGGGAGGCGTTCCTCGCCGATGCCGCGATCCACGGGCGGATGGTCTACCAGGTGCAGCAATTGTTCGAATCGCTGACCGGGCGAGTGCAGGTGCGGCATATCTCCGAAAACAGCTTCGGCAGCCTGGTCCCGGCGCGGGCTTATTCGGCGATCAAGCATCTCGCGGACTTCATCTTTGCGCTGGCTTCATTGCCGGTGTTGCTGCCGGTGCTGGCGATCACCGCGAGTGCGATTCAGCTGATCGATGGCGGGCCGGTGCTATTCAAGCAACGCCGCACCGGGCGCGCAGGCGCACAATTCTGGGTGTATAAATTCCGCACGATGAGGGTCGCGAGCGATGTCGAGGATCAGCGCCAAGCAGCGATGACCGACGCGGATGATGTGCGGATTACGCGGCTCGGCAGCTTCCTGCGGCGGACGCGGATCGACGAATTGCCGCAGGTGTGGAACATCCTGCGCGGCGAGATGAGCTGGATCGGCCCGCGGCCCGAAGCCGAAGTGCTGTCGAAATGGTATACCGGGGACATCCCGTTCTATCGTTATCGCCATGTCGTGCGGCCAGGGATTTCGGGTTGGGCACAAGTCAACCAGGGGCATGTGGCTGAAGTCGACGATATCCATCTCAAGCTTCAGTATGACTTTTTCTACATCAAATATTTCTCCCCGTGGCTCGACATCCTGATCGTGTTCCGGACGGTGCGGACGATGTTGACCGGATTCGGGTCGAAGTGACCACATGAAACATGGCTAACAATCCGTTAACCTCATTGACTCCACGATGGCCATAAATAGAGTCTGGTCGGGGAGAGCGGTGGGGTGGTCGAAGCGTTATTGTCGGAGCGTGACACCGCACAGGCGCTGCTGGGCCAGTCGTGGCCGGCCGAGGATGTCGAGCGGGTCGAGACATGTCCGGTCTGCGCCTGTGCGACGCGCAGCCTGTTGTACGACGATGCGTGGGACGCGAGCTTCCTCGTCGCGCCGGGGCGTTGGTCATTGTGGCGCTGCGGCAAGTGCAGCTCGGCCTATCTCGACCCGCGCCCGACCGCAGCGTCGATCGGCCGCGCCTATGAGCGATATTATACGCATCACGACAATGCCGGTATGGCCGACCCCAAGGGCCCGCTGGCAATGGTCAGGCGCGCCCTTGCCAACGGCTATCGCAACAACCGCTATGGCGGCAATGCGCGGCCCGCATCGCGCCTCGGGCCGCTAATGGCATCGCTCGCGCCCGTCCAACGCCACGGGATCGACTATAATTTCCGCTACTTGCCGCGCCCCGGGGTTTCGTCGCGACTGCTCGATGTTGGCTGCGGGGGCGGCGACTGGCTGGTCCAGGCGGCTGCCGCAGGGTGGAATGCGAGCGGGGTCGATCCGGACCCGGTGTCGTTGGCAAGAGCGCGCGAACGCGGCCTCGACGTGCGCGGCGGATTCATCGACTCGTGGAGCGACTGCAAGGGGAGCTTCGACGCAGTGACGATGAGCCACGTCATCGAGCATGTCGGTGACCCACGAGCCTTGCTGACGGCGGCGTTCGAACTTCTTCGCCCGGGCGGATGCCTGTACATCGACACCCCCAACATCGACGCGGCGAGCCATGCCCGGTTCGGGCGGCATTGGCGCGGGCTCGAGATTCCCCGCCATCTCGTGCTGCTCAACCGGCGCGCGCTCGATGCCTTGCTGGGCGAGATCGGTTTCGGCGCGATCGCCCACCATCGTGCGCCCGGATCGACTGAGTTCCTGGTGTTGGAAAGCCAGCGCATGGCGGCGCTCGATCCCGAACAGCGACCGGCCGAGGCGCGGGCATCGTCATTGCCGAGGTCTCAAACCAGCGAATTTCTCACGCTAACCTGCATTCGGCCTGGCCCCGGTTCGCGAAAAGGCTAATTCGCCTTCATTAACCGTTGGAAAAGGAGGGTCCGGTCGGGTCGATCTTCTTATGGCGTATCACGCCGCTCCATAGATCGCGGATTATCGACGCTTTTTCGAATCCCCATCGACCGCCGCGATAATCGCCCGCTCGAAGCGATCGAGCGGCGCATCCGGCTCGCTGCAATACGCCCGGTAACGAGTAGGTTGCGGCCCGCCGCCGCAGGCGATCGGCGAACGTGCGATAGACGCCGGCCACTTCATGAAGATCATGGCGATTATCGAGCTCGGCAATCGCTTCGACAATCGCAGCCCGGCTGTCGGCAGCCGTGGCTTGGGAGGTGTCCTGCTCGGCGAAATGGGCGAAGCGTTGGGACAGGCGATGGAGCCACGTCTCGCTTGACCGCACGCCATAGGTGTTGGACCCATGTTGACGATAACCGAGCAACGGCTGGTCGACGAACTCGACCTTTCCCAATAATAATGCGACGAAAAAGTACCATTGGTCGTGCGCCAGTATTTCCCAGCCCCAGAAATGGTCGACGCTTTGATCCCACAAATGATCATATTTGCGGAGGTCAGCGCGGAATAGCTGGATCAGGCCGTTGACCCCTTTGAACATCGGCAATGGCCGCTCCGCCAGTGACCTATGTTCCTCTGCAGCGCGGTGCAGGGGGCGTGTCGTATCGTCGTCGAACACAATTGCATTGTGATAGGCGAGCAGGACCTTGGGGTCGTCGAAGCATTTGGCCATGACTTCGAGCTTATCCTCGCGCCAAATGTCGTCCTGGTCGCAGAACGCGATGATGTCGCCAGAGCAATGCTGCGCCGCGCGACGGAAGTTCAGCCGATAACCAAGCCGGCCTTGGCCCTCGATGATGACGACCGGAAATGGCGCGTGCGCCGCGAACGCGCGAATTTGGGCAAGCGTGTCATCGGTCGACCCGTCATCGGCCACGACCAGTTCGAACGGGCGCAAGCGCTGACCGACCAAGCTGCGCAACTGCTCATCGAGAAACCGGGCGCCATTATAAGTGGCCATGGCAATCGAGATGCGCGTCATGACGCTACGTTAACGACGGAATGTTTCCAAATACATACGCGGGTCGAAACTGGTTCATCGCGAGACCAGCACGCGGCTGAAATCATTCGCTGTCCGGACGCGGTTTCAGGCGGCTTGCTGTTCCAATTGCTCGCTGACTTCGAGCCAATGGGCTTCGGCTTGCTCGAGCTGGGCGGCGAGGGCAGCGCGGCGGCGGCTCAGGTCGGTGATGGCGGCGGCGTTTTCGGCAGCGGCGAGTTCGCGGTCGAGGGCTTCGCATTCGGCGGCGAGCCTGGCGCTGGCGGCTTCGGCATCGGCGGCGGCCTTGGCGAGCGCCCTGGCCCTATCGGCGGCCTTGGGGTCCCACTTTTTCTTGGCCTTGGCCGGTGCGTCCTTGGCCGACTTGGGCTGGTTCCGGCCGAGGATGAAGTCGATATAATCGTCGATGCTGCCGACATAATCCAGCGCCCGCCCGTCCTCGACCAGCACCAGCCGGTCGGCGGTCAGCTCGATCATGTGGCGATCGTGGCTCACGATCACGACCGCGCCCTCATACGCGTTCAAGGCCTGGACCAGCGCCTCGCGCGCATCGACGTCGAGGTGATTGGTCGGCTCGTCGAGGATCAGCATGTGCGGCGCATCGCGCGTGATGAGCGCGAGTGCGAGCCGCGCGCGTTCGCCGCCCGACAGCTTGCCGACCTGCGTCGTCGCCTTCGCGCCCGAAAAGCCGAAGCGCCCGAGCTGAGCGCGCACCGCGCCCGGCGTCATGCCCTTCATCGCGCGCGTCATATGTTCGAGCGGCGTGTCGTCGGTCGACAGCTCCTCGACCTGATATTGCGTGAAATAGCCGACGCGCATTTTACCTGAAACCGCAATCTGACCTTCCATTGCGGGAAGCTGTGCCGCAAGCAGGCGCGCAAGCGTCGTCTTGCCATTGCCATTGCGCCCGAGCAGGGCCACCCGGTCATCGGGGTCAAGCCGAAAGTTCAGCCGCTGAAGCACCGGCGTCGCCGAATAGCCGACTGCCGCCATATCGAGCGTGACGAGTGGCGGTTTCAACGCATCCGGGCTTGGGAAATCGAACGTCAGGCTGGGGTCTTCGGAAATCGACGCGATCGGCTGCATCTTGGCGAGCATTTTCGCGCGCGATTGCGCCTGTTTCGCGGTCGAAGCCCGCGCCGAATTGCGCGCGACATATTCCTGCAACTTCGCGCGTTGCGAATCTTGTGCGGCCTGCGCCGACGCGAGTTGCGCCAGCCGTTCGGCCCGCTGCCGCTCGAACGCGTCGTAACCGCCAGGATAGAGCGTCGTCTTGCCGCCTTCCAAGTGCAGGATATGATCGACGACATTGTTGAGCAGATCGCGCTCATGGCTGATCAGCACCATCGTCGCGCGATAGCTTTTAAGGAACGACTCAAGCCACATCGTCGCTTCGAGATCGAGATGGTTCGACGGTTCGTCGAGCAGCAGCAGATCGGGCTCGCTAAATAATAGCGCCGCCAGCGCCACCCGCATTTTCCACCCGCCCGAATAGCTGTCGAGCGGGCGATGCTGCATGTCCTCGTCAAAACCCAGCCCAACCAAAATCCGAGACGCGCGGGCGGGCGCGGCATGCGCATCGATTGCAATCAGCCGCTCGTGGATTTCGCCGATCCGGTGGTGATCGTCCGTGTGCGCTTCTTCATCGAGCAACGCAGCGCGTTCAACGTCCGCCTTCAGCACTTCCTCGAACGGCGTCGTCTGGCCCGACGGTGCTTCCTGCGCGATATATCCGATCCGCGTCGCCTTGGGCATTTCGACCGTGCCGCCATCGGCTTCGGACAGCTGCGCGATGACTTTCATCAGTGTCGTCTTGCCGGCACCGTTACGCCCGATCAGTCCGACACGACTGCGCGGCGGCAACGCAGCGGTCGCGCGGTCGAGAATTGTCCGCCCGCCAAGGCGCACCGTGATGCTGGACAAATTGAGCATGGTCCGCCGTTAGCGCAATTGCTGCGTTGCGGCAATCTAGGCTGCGTGAACGGCCGAAAACGCCTGTATCCCCGTAATCGCACGCCCGAGTATCAGCGCATGAATGTCATGCGTTCCCTCGTATGTGTTCACGGTCTCGAGATTGATCATGTGACGGATGACATGATATTCATCCGCAATCCCGTTGCCGCCGTGCATGTCGCGCGCCATCCGCGCGATGTTCAGCGCCTTGCCGCAGTTGTTGCGCTTGATCAGGCTGATCTGTTCGGGCGACCATGTCCCGGCATCGATATTGCGCCCCACCGCAAGCGCGGCTTGCAGGCCCAACGCGATTTCGGTTTCCATGTCGGCGAGTTTCAACTGAACGATCTGGTTCGCCGCCAGCGGACGGCCGAACTGATGTCGCTCGAGCGCGTAGCTCCGTGCCCGCGCAAAACAGTCTTCGGCCGCGCCCATCGTGCCCCAGGCGATGCCATAGCGCGCTTTATTGAGGCAGCCGAAGGGGCCGCCCAGACCGCGTCCACCGGGCAGCAGGTTTTCTTCGGGGATGAACACGTCATCGCACACGATTTCGCCAGTGATCGACGCGCGCAGCGAAAGTTTACCGTGTATCTCCGGCGTCGAAAATCCCTCCATCCCGCGCTCGACAATGAACCCACGGATCTGGCCGTCCAACTTGCCCCAGACGATCGCAAGGTCGGCAATCGGCGAATTGGTAATCCAGATCTTGGAGCCCGACAGGCTGTAGCCGGTCGCGGTCCGGGTCGCGGTGGTCCGCATTCCGCCGGGATCCGACCCGGCGTCGGGTTCGGTCAAGCCGAAGCAGCCGATCGCGGTTCCCGCGGCCATGCCGTGCAGCCATTCGTTCTTCTGATCCTCGGAGCCATGCTTGTAGATCGCGCTCATCGCAAGCGACCCCTGCACACTGACGAAGGTGCGGAGTCCGCTGTCGCCAGCCTCGAGCTCGAGAGCGGCGAGGCCGTAGTCGACGGCGCTCTGGCCCGGGCAGCCGTATCCTTTGAGGTGCATT
>ENA-OFCX01001230-OFCX01001230.1-metagenomes-genome-assembly--contig:-NODE-1230-length-10744-cov-20.054916_pt1 | contig 10744 bp, 16 predicted proteins | sample MGYA00153384_OFCX01 | MGnify analysis MGYA00153384
TGCTAGGGTTGGGGGATCGGCATTATTGATGTCAATTTTAAATTGGCGGTTTCGTAAGCAGGATGACCCTACATTAACGTGAGTTCGGGATAAGGAAAAGCAGAAAAGGGGCAAAACAGATAGGCTGGAAGTACCAACTAACCAACCAAGCTGAATTGCCTTATGCCTAGTGTAGAAGAACTATTTTGCTCCGTCGATGATTTCTGCCAAGTTTTTGAACATCGGTGGCAAAGTCAATTAATTAGTCATGATTTACAAATGCGAAAACGCAAGCGCAGCTTATGTTTGAGTGAAGTGATGACCATTCTGATTGGTTTTCACCAATCTTATTACCGGAATTTCAAAAGTTATTATCTCGAAAGAGTTCAAACTCAGTGGCAGAGTCATTTTCCGAAATTGGTTAGTTATAACCGCTTCATTGAATGGATACCTGACACATTAATACCATTGTGTGGATACCTCCGCTCTTGTTTTGGTACTTGTACGGGGATCAGCTTCATGGATTCTACTTGCCTGAAAGTTTGCTGGGCGGGGGACCCGCCTAGCAGTCACAATCGCCGGATCAACCAGCATAAAGTGTTCAAAGATATTGCTGCCCGTGGCAAAACCTCCGTAGATTGGTTGTTTGGTTTGAAATTACATCTGGTTATTAACGATCGAGGTGAGTTACTTAATTTTCAGGTTACTCCAGGTAATGTGGACGACCGCAAACCTGTACCTGACTTGCTGCAACATCTGTTTGGCAAAGTGTTTGCTGATAAGGGTTACATCTCCCAAAAACTGTTCGAGGAATTGATGAATAGTGTCGGTGTCCAAGTTGTTACCAAGCTCAAACGCAATATGAAACAACGTTTGATGTCTCTTGGCGACCGATTGCTGTTACGCAAACGCGCTGTTGTTGAGACTGTGATTGACCAGTTGAAAAATATTTCTCAGATCGAACATTCAAGGGCATCGCTCTCCGGTTAATTGCTTTGTCAACATTCTCTGTGGATCGATCGCTTATTGTCATCAACCCAAGAAGCCAGGAATGGGAGCATCCCATTTTTTATTTAGCGAGAGCGCAAGCGCGCCGCAAGGCGGTCGCAAATTAACCCGTTAAGGTAAGCGCAGCGATGCGCTAATACTTGAGGAACATTTTCAGATTTCCACTGCGCTCCAGAAATTTTAGTCCGGCGGTCGATCTGTTTAATTGTAGACTCAATGGAGCCAGAACCAATGGAACAGATTTGTTCAGCTTGAAAATAATAATAATTAATTATCCGATCGCGATGCTTCTCTAAATAAGCACAAAAGTTTTCAGCTTGTTTAAGACTACAATCGCTAAATAATTTAATAGTCTCGTCAACTTTCCCACACCATAGCAGCTCTCTAGCCGCAAATAATCTTTGATTAGATCCGCCAATTTTATGGAGATTTTCCATTAAATGAAACCAGTCGAGAACTTCTCTTTTTTCACCAATAGGTACAAATTCTTTAATAATATTCCATACCCCGTCATGACCATCACCCAAGCAGGTAACAACTGGTGCTAACTCCTGACTATTTACCCAATTAACAATCACCTCATTTTCTTGAAATGATGATGCAATTTTTTGCTGTTGATGCAGTACTGTTGCTTTGTATCCTTTCTTTGTACACACCTCTCCCTGTGGGGTTCTAACTCGAATATTTCCTCCATCTACACTCAATTCTGCCACTGGTGTCTCTGCTTGAGGTAATTTAAATTCTTGTCGGTGAATTAACCTCTGTTGAGCACTTTTCGATATCTCTATCCCAGTTAAATATTTGACTTCCTCTGTTGTCCTCTCGTAAGAAATTGATGCACTTATTCGCAAGCAACAGGCTTCTAAATACGGACTGATTTGGGTATAACTTTTGATATTTAGCTTGGCTGCCTGTTTGCTAGTGATTGCTAGTTCTCCAATTATGCTTTGGATCTGTCTTTTATATCCTCCAGTTTCGACTGTGACATTTTCGATAAAAAAATTCCGACTTCCGGCATCACATACTCTTGCATTCTCGCTCTCACCGCTTCTTCTATTTTTCCTAAGCTAGTTAGTTCTTCTTTCGGTGTATTTTTATATAAAATTTTGGCCATAGCTTTTGTGTATCGTTGGCGGAGCCTAGCCCTGGCTAATCGAGTTCTTTTTGTTCTTCTGGACTCATTACACTACCTTAATTTACTTGACCTCATTATCTCAAGATTCTAGTCACTCTGCTGCTATTTTTGTCAAATTTCTCAACCTTGCATACTAGTACATAAGATTTATCTCCTTGGAGCAAATAAAAAATGGGATGCTCCCCATATCAACACATACTTCCTCTACCCCTTCTCTCATCGCTAATGGCTGCTGCTTTAGCACAGTAATAATATCATCACTTTTGTGAGAATCTATTACTTCTAATAATGAACTTTTATCTAGATCTGTTAAGATCGTTGCGAATTTTCCTTGCCCTTTCCTTCTCGCAAATTCATCTAAACTCAATCGTTTAGGATACCCCCAGCTTTTTTTTTAGAACTAGCAACTTTGTGAAAGATGTCTTGGACAGCATCTTCACTGCGTCGCGGTTCACCCGCTACGCACATTTTTTTTTATATATATTCTTGATACCTATTTGTTTGTCTTTGTTTCCTATTCACCCAAAGCAAAGGTTCGGTTGGTGACTTTTTACAGGTAGAGCAATAAAACTGACGACGGGGCACTTTTAAATACACTACTTGACCAAAAATAGATAAATCTCTGACTAAAACTGAGCGAGTTTGATGTACTTGAGATATATACTTACTGCAATTAGGACAATTAATTCCAGCATTAACTAATTGTAATTTCACAACTATGGCATCTAATGTACAAGGGATTGCTATCAGCAACAACATTCGGCAAATTCAATAAAGTATCTAGATGAAAATCCATATTTGGGAAGGGGCTAAAATTCCGCTATCGCTACATTTTACCCTATTCTCCCCATACTAGCGGGAGAGCCACCAGTGTTAGCAGTAAACCCTAAATACACATCTCAGGAATGCTCTAATTGTGGACACGTATCTAAAGATAATCGAGATGGTGAAAAGTTTATTTGTCAGGAATGTGGACATATATATCATGCAGACACTCAAGCATCTAGGACAATCCTTAGACGAGCTAACTTAAAATTTGTCACTAAAGACGTTAAAAAGGTATCGCGGGACTCGCGAAAACTCACGCTTGTCAGACATGATTCCGCCTGTAAAGGCAAACGGAATCAGGGCAAGAACTGTACATCTAAGGCAATGCCTGAAAAACAGATATTAGTCAAGGTTAGACAATTGTCTATCTTTGATTGAGAATCCCCGTCTTTTTAAAGCGGGGAGTGTCAATACGATATCGTTGGCGTAGCCGCGCCGCGAGATAATCGCTAGAATCAATCGGCTCGCTCTAAAGATAGACATCAGATCTACGGTAATTTTTGGCGGTTGAGGAGCGGTTAAGATTTGCCAGCAGGGTCGGCAGCCTGAATCAGTTCGGGCTGCTTGACTGGAGGACGTTCGATCGTTTGCGCCGCAGTAGGGCGTTGAGGCGGCTGTTCGAGACCTTCAAGTGAGACAAAGCCACCAGTTTGGATCGACTCAGCTAGAGCGCGAACAATTTTAATATCGATTAACCCTTCTTGTCCCGATGGTTCAGGCTCTTTGTCGTCCAAAATACAGTCAGAAAAGTAAACAAATACTGCCGCAAGTTGATCGCGTGGTTCAAAGCTGCGCTCTTGTTTGGCTTCATCATCGATCGACAGGACATGCTTGATGTGTCCCTGAGCCGCATAAGCTGGCTCTACATGCAGGTTGCCTGTGGTACCCATAACTTGATAGCTGGAAATCTTGGCGGCTCCAAAGCTACAGGTAAAAGTCGCCAAACGCTCGCCTGGAAAATGCAGAATCGCACTAGTCATCTCCGCTACTTCCCGAAAGCGTTCCTCATCTTTGCTGGCACTTGTGGCAAAGACGGAGATCGGCTCGGCTTGGAAGATATAACGAGCGGCATTGATGCAATAGATCCCGATATCTTCGAGCGTCCCACCGCCAGATGCTGCCTTCATCCGGCTATTGTTTTGCTCGGTTTGCTGGGCAAAGATCGAGTTAAAGAATCGGGGTTCGCCAATTTGACCCGATTTGACGATCTCCACTGCTTCCATATTAGCTGCCTCCAAGTGGAGGCGATAAGCAATCATCAGCTTAATGTGATTTTCTTTTGCAGCAGCGATCATTTGCTCGCACTCGGCAACGGTGACTGCCATCGGCTTTTCACACAGTACATGAATCCCCGCTTGAGCCGCTCGGACAGTATATTCACAGTGCATGTGATTGGGTAAGGCGATGTAGACAGCATCGATCGTCGCATTACTCAATAATTCATCATATTGGGCGTATGTATAAGTGTCTTCAATCTCGTACTTTTTGGCGACTTCAGTACGTTTTGTCGGATTGTCAGAAACTAGTGCCACCAGCTCAGAATTTTCAGCACTAGCAAAGGCAGGTAAAGCTGCTGCTTGGGCAAACCACCCCAAACCTACGACTGCATAGCGAATTTTCCGCTCTGTGGGGGTGGCTGGAATTTGAATATTTGTCATTGGATCTTTGCTCCAAATTCGATTGTGGTGATGTACTCACAATACTGTCGATCGGCGATTAATTGAAATTTGAATCGCTAGCTAAACTGATTAAGCTGCGGAGGGGTACGTCAAAAGATTTCCGCGCTTGGTTGGTGGGGATTACCGTCCATCCAGATGCAATCAGTTTTTGGCAAGTTGCCCAGCCTTTGGAGCCGTTAGGAATCGGATAGTCGGCACTGCACAGATGAGGGAATGCTGTGTGAGGCTTCCAGGGATGATAGGGTTCTAATCGAAGATGTAGAGCTAGTTTGCCATTAGATCCCAATTTCGGAAGCCAACATAGTTGTCCAGCCATTTAAAAGTCCTCATAAAGTCTATCGGTCATCTGTCAAACTAATGTGTAGTTACTTCACAAGCAATTACAGCACTGTGTCAAGTAAAATTAACATTCCTGATATGTCTCAATTTATTTAATAAATTTTATAACTAACTCTGTCAAAAGTAAGAGTTATCGATCGTCTAATAACTCTTACATAAATTTACTGAATTACGTCGAGATCGAGAGTCCTAGATTGAATTTAACCCGCGTTCTTACAGTCTCATTTGCAGATATTAAATAGTAAATTTTAGCAATATTTATATCTTTTGATAGAGTGATGTAACTTAATACATTCAGGGGATCGATCGAGGCTAGTCGATCGGTAGATGTCGTTCTAAATAAATTGGTAGAGCAAGCGATTTGCGATCGATCTTTTTTGCCAGAGTTGGAGCGGCTTTGAGTTGGCGATCGTCGATACTCCTCACGATCCCCAGGGCGATTTTTACTCATTTGCGTCCTGTGCTGCGATCGGATTTTTATTCACAATCGGGTAAAAGGCAAAGAGTAAAGGGTGTCTCGATCGCGATCGCACTGACGATCCAGCTATGTTTCGGTCACAGGATCGTGACCCCAATTCATCAACGAAAACCGCCACCGCGTATTCTTGATGTCGCCTTGTGGTCGCTCTGCCAAATGCCGTCGCACATAACCTACGACCTTCCGCATGTGCGCTAGATCGTCATCACTATACTCAGACTCCTGCTGTCCCAACAATGTCACAATCTTTCGCCTAGACTGATGTCCGATTGATTCGTCCCCACCGTCCTTCTGTCCCACCGCCTGCGAATCCTCCGTCTCCAACCAGCTCGTTAATTGCTGGGGACTCATATTCACCGCCTGCTGAAAATTTTTAATAGTTTCGCGTTGGCGGAGCCTACCGGAGGTAATCGTCGGTCACAGTTTACGCCTCCCGATCGTGCAATGATTCGGGCTTATGTGCTGCTTCCTTGCCCGTTTTGTCGCTTTTGACCAAATATTGTGGTTCATCTGGAGACGCATCAACATGATGCTTTTTGATACAGCACTTTCCTAGATTATGAAGTACAGTAGCAGCAGTTAGCAAACCAATTTCGCAGATGTAGAGGATTAATAAGGGAGCATCCCACTTTTTATTTAGCGAGAGCGCAAGCGCGCCGCAAGGCGGTCGCAAATTAACCCATTAAGGTAAGCGCAGCGATGGGCTAGTACTTGAGGGACGTTTTCAGCCTTCCACTGCGCAAAGAGAGATTTTTGGGCGACGATCTATCTGCTTAATAGTAGATTCAATCGCTCCAGAACCAATTGAACAAATTTGCTCTGCTTGGAAATAACAATAATTAATTATTCGGTGACGATGTTTCTCTAAATAAGCACAGAAGTTTTCATGCAGTACTGTTGCTTTGTACCCTTTCCAACTAGATGGCTCTCCTTCTGGTGTTTGGACTCGGATATTGCCACCATCTACACTTAATTCTGCTACAACTGATTCAGTTTGTGGCAATTCAAATTCTTGTCGATGAACCAATCTCTGTTGAGCACTTTTCGATATTTCTATTCCTGTTAAATATTTAATTTCTTCAGTCGTCCTTTCATAAGAAACTGATGCACTTATCCTCAAACAACATGCTTCTAAGTATGGGCTAATTTGTGAATGACTTTTTACTTCCAGCTTGTTAGCCTGATTACTTGTAATCACTAGCTCTCCGATGATGCTTTTAATATGTCTTTCGTATCCACCGCTTTCTCCGGTGACATTTTTGATAAAAAAATTCCGACTTCTGGCATCACATATTTTTGCATTCTATCTCGCACTACTTCTTCTATTTTCCCCAAGCTAGTTAGTCGCTCTGGTGGCGTGTTTTTATATAGAATTTTGGCAATAGCTTTAGCATGTGCGGCGATCTCTTCTCGTTCTTCTGGACTCATCACATTACTTTAATGTACTTGACTTGACTTAATTATCTCAAAATTATTGTCGAGCCTTGTCAGGCACTCGTTACAAGATTTATAATACCGATCTTGTCGATCGCTAGAATGGGGGCATTACAAATAAATTAGCATAGCAGGTTCGGTAGAACCTAAATTTTCATTTAGTCTTAACAACTTTCTACGAGGATTTAAAACAAGAATGGATAGCCGACTGGTCGGGTCACCCGCCCAGTCAGGTAATTTAGCTGAAGATTTTCAAGAAAAAGGGTGCAAAATTTTGATGATATTGGATAATGCTAGTTTTCACAAAAAAGAAGAGACTTTACAGAAGATAGCAGCAGAGATGCCAAACTTAATCATCGAATTTTTGCCACCATATAGTCCCGACTACAACCTAGTCGAATTGGTATGGCATTCAGCTATAGTCGTTGCACCGACTATAAAAGAGTATATTGCTAATAGATTATTTGAATCGCTAGAAAAATTAGAGCTTGTATTGAATAATTTGCTAAATGAAGACGGGCTAATTATAAAGTGGGATCGAAAATTAAAGAACAAGGGGGACGCAGTTAATGTGATTTAGATGTTCGACAGCTTATCTATTTAATTTATTACGCTAAACAAATCGACAAGTAGTAATCTAAATATTTAATTAAATTTGCTAGGATCTAGGCTCGCTAACAATCGTGGCTGTAATCTGTCGTTCTGACTGAGATTTCCTCACAAGATCCTCACATTTTTAATTTATGATTGAGGCTAATGAGACCCCATCAAATTACGATGCGAGTTATTTCTGTATCAGGATTAGATTCAAGCAAAAGTAGTTGCTAAGTAATATGCAGCCATGCACACAGATGTCGGATACGTGCAATCGACCCAAATAGACGATTGTTGATACCGGATCTGTTTCACGTTGCTCAAAATTAATTATTAATTATTACTAAAGTCGTAGTTGGATTTCAGAGATTAATTATTATCTCTGAAACTTTTAATATCTATTATTATATCTTCGTTAACTCAATCGTTCAGCCGATCGATAAAATTAGAACCTTCTCTATTCATTTTGGTCGATAAAAGCTCTATAAATCATCCAGTTGACAGATATAAAAATCGAAATTAATTAATATTGTAAGTATATTCGATAATAAATCAGAAGTCTGGCTTATAGCCGAACATTCGATCTATCCATCATTAGTTCGCAGTTAAATTTACATCAAAATTATCACACCAATAGGAGAATAAACGTGGCAAAAATTATAGCTGAAGGTAAGACTTTTAATGTTGACGGAGGAACTAACCTCCACGAAGCTCTGCTCGAACAAGATATCGATCTCTACAGTGATGGAGCAAAAATCTTTAACTGTAACGGATATGGTATTTGTGGTACTTGTCTAGTTCGAGTTGAGGGAGCCGTTTCGGCACCAACAATGGTAGAAAAAATCCGAACTTTTTTTCGTCCTCATTCGATTCACAATGAACGGCGCCTGGCTTGCCAAACTAAGGTGCTAGACGACGATCTGCTCATAACAAAATTTGATGGTTAGAGCGACCTGCAAGTATTGCTAGACCAGAAAGAATTGCGTGCAGCATGACCCAAAATTGCAGTCATTGACAGGATTGCTAGTTGCTACAGTCATTGTGACGCTCTGTGTTAGTAACATAGTATTCCTGTTAACGATCGATATTTATTAGTTACCATAATTTATGAGAACATATCTAAATTTTCAACAAATAGTTACTCAGTTCTTGGGGCTAGGTATAATCTTTACTACTCTGCATTTTGGATTGCACGTTCCTGTTCTTAACCTATTGTTGTTTTGGATATTACCATTTTCTTTAGTGCAGTGTAGTTATTTTATTTTAGAAGTTATTTATCGTCAAGAAATTTAAGTCATAAGACATAGGAGCAGAAACAATCGTATTGCTAGATGAAGTAGAACTAGCTGCCATAGGAAATTAATTTGATAGTAATTAAATCTAAACCTGACGATTCGCTCATTCAAACAGATTCGTCAACACAGGTTCCATCTGGGGCTGGAATGTTGATGCTCAAAACTTACCGCGAAGTTCTACCGAGAGTTCGCAGATATTTAGAATTATGGCAGCAAGAAGCTGAGACAATCCCTAATTCTGAACTGCGTAAGCAAGCTTTATTAAGTATCGAAAGTAAAGCATTTCACTGTGAAGGTGGTGCGATTTATGGATTACTCGCTCAAGATAAAATTGAGCCAACAATCCGCTTTATTGTTGCTTATCAAACAATTTGTGATTATTTAGATAATCTTTGCGATCGAAGTACTTCATTAGATCCAAGAGATTTCCGTACTCTACATCAAGCCTGCATCCACGCCTTGACACCTGATGCTAACGGCATTGATTACTATCAGTTTCGTGAAGATCGAGATGATGGTGGCTATCTGATTAAACTAGTCTAGCCTGATTACTTGTAATCACTAGCTCTCCGATCATGCTTTTAATATGTCTTTCGTATCCACCGCTTTCTCCGGTGACATTTTTGATTACCTACTGCTTTATAATCTAACAACTGTTTTTTTGCTTACCATCTATCTTTTGAAATATTTGAACCGAGAAATTTAGCTCTCGATCGCTCATTGCTAGCCGCTTGAGCTTGGTACTATTTAGCTCTCTATCCAAAGACATACAAATAAAAATTGGTTGAGAGATTATGATTTAAATATAGCAATCCTAAACGATCGGCTATATTGAGGTAGGGTGTGTTAGGCGTAAGCCGTAACGCACCAGTATCCGAGCGCAAGGATCTGATTTAGGATCGCTATAGTAGACAATTTAGGCACAACTAACAGCATGGTCATCGTCTTAATTGGTGTTAGTGGCAGTGGCAAAACCACCATCGGTGAAGCATTAAGTAAGCTGACAGGCTGGTTGTTTGTAGATGCAGATGATTATCATTCACCAGCGAACATTGCTAAGATGTCTCGTGGTGAGCCATTGAGCGATGCAGATCGCGGATCGTGGCTGAATGTGCTGGAGACGCTAATTGCGGTAAAAATAGCTCGTGGTGAGCAGATGATTTTAGCTTGCTCCGCGCTCAAAAAATCCTATCGAGTGCAGCTTACTTCAGTAGATTCGCAGTCTGTACGATTTGTCTATCTCCAAGTATCACCAGAGTTACTTCAGGCGCGGCTGGAGCAGCGACAGGGGCATTTTATGCAGGCTACTATGCTGTGCAGTCAGTTAGCAACTCTAGAAGCACCCGCTCCCAGTGAGGCTCTAATTATTGAAGTTCAGGCAGACACTGCTCCGCAATTACTAGCAATCTCGATCCAAAATCGACTCGAATATTAATGCGATCCTAAATCAGATCCTTGGTATCGAATACTGGTGCTCATGCGGCAGCAGCCCAACACACCCTACATTAACTGTAGGGTCAGCTTCATGCCTGCCCTCTGGGATTGAAGCTAAAAAATAAGGACTGTTGGGAGCATTCCCAACTAGTCCTAAAATTTAAATTAAGTGTGAAAATATTGACAGATCGAAAATAGTTATCTATTTAGCAGTTGCTGCAAGTTGCTCTTGAAGTTTAGCTTTGGCACTCTTGAACTGAGTAGCTAATTGTTCGCGCTGCTCGTCGCTACAGTTGTTGCGGATCGCTGCAAACATGGTGTTTTCTTCTTGGGTAACATGTTCTTTGACTGCAATTTTGAGTCGCTCTACTTTAGCTTTGAAGTTGCTGTCAGAAGCATTCATCGATTTGATTTCTTCTAACATGACTTTCATTTCAGCTTGATCGTCATAGAGTTCTTGAGTCTGTTCATAAAATGGACGAACTACTGGATAAACAACTTGCTCTTCAGCTTCTGAATGAACGGACAAATCTTTATAGAT
>ENA-OFCX01001232-OFCX01001232.1-metagenomes-genome-assembly--contig:-NODE-1232-length-10715-cov-2.841088_pt1 | contig 10715 bp, 10 predicted proteins | sample MGYA00153384_OFCX01 | MGnify analysis MGYA00153384
ATGACGTGGCTACATGACGTGGAAAGGTGACGTGGATGGGTGACGTGATCAAAACGACCGTTGAACAAGCCGCAGAACATATCCGCGCAGGCGAACTGGTCGCCTTTCCCACTGAAACGGTGTATGGCCTTGGCGCTGATGCGTCAAACGACGCAGCCGTTGCCAAAATATTTGCCGCCAAAGGCCGGCCGTCTGACCATCCACTGATTGTTCATCTTGCAAGCAGCAAGCAAGTGCTTGACTACGCCAGCAGCCTGCCGCCATTTGCCGAGCGCTTGATAAAAGCGTTCTGGCCCGGCCCGTTGACGGTCATCCTGCCGCGCAAACCCGGCGCGGCAACCGCTGCTGCGGGTGGGCAAAACTCCATCGGCCTGCGCTGCCCCGCGCACCCGCTGGCGCTTGAATTTTTGAAAGCTTGCGGCACAGGTGTTGCCGGTCCCAGCGCCAACAAATTCGGCCGCGTCAGCCCCACCACCGCCCAGCACGTACGCCAAGAATTTGGCGATGTCTTGATGGTGTTAGATGGTGGGCCGTGCAAAGTAGGCATTGAGTCCAGCATCGTCGATTGCACCAGAGCCCAGCCTGTTTTGCTACGCCCCGGCGTGCTGACACGCGTGCAACTCAGCGCGGCTTGTGGGCAAACCGTTTTAAGCGCTGACGACACCCCAGACGACGCCCCACGCGCACCGGGCACACTCGAATCACACTACGCCCCAAACGCAAAAGTGCGCCTGATGGATGCCAAGGCGATTCAAACCGCGCTTGATTTGCTGGGCGCTGATGCAGCACACATCGCCATTTATGCGCGCAGCATTGTGCGCATCAAATCAAGCCAGGTGATCTACCGCCGCATGTCCGATGATGCCCTGGCCACAGCTGAGCAACTGTTTGCCGTGCTGCGTGATTTTGATGCGCAAGGTGTGAAGTTGATATGGATTGAGCCTGTGCCTGAAGCCGCAGAATGGGACGGCGTGCGAGACAGGCTGGCACGCGCATCCGCAGCTTGAAACAACATGAGCAAACTAGCCCACACCCGCCAAAAAATCTACGACACCATCGCCCGCCAGCTGCACGGCCAGGTGCCGTGCTGGGTGTGCGGTCAACATGTGAGCACGATTGACGCAACGCTGGAGCATATCCAGCCCTTGAGCGAAGGCGGCAACAGTCACCAAACCAATCTGGCCATCAGCCACGCGGTGTGCAATCAGGCACGTCACGCCAAGGGTCAAGCCGTCTGAAGCGTTTTGTTCTCCGCCCTGAAGCTGTTCGCATTGGCCAGCGGCCAGTAGTCTTTAAACACCTTGTGCTGCTGGTCCATGTCGCCCAGCAGCGCGCCGGGATTGATGCGCATGATGAGGTTGCTGAGCAAACGTACTTCGTTGTCAGACACACGGCGCACGATGTGATGTGCACTTAGCTCGTTGGGGTGCTGCAAGCCAGCGGCTTGCACCAGCTCTTGCAGCGCATGCAGCGTGCTGCGGTGAAAGTTACGCACCCGCTCGGCCTTGTCGGGCACCACCAACGCTTGCTGGCGCTGTGGGTCTTGCGTGGTCACGCCTGTCGGGCATTTGCCGGTGTGGCAAGTTTGTGCCTGTATGCAGCCCAGCGCCATCATGAAACCGCGACCCGCGTTGCACCAGTCTGCACCCAGCGCCATCAGCCGCACCAGGTCAAACGCGCTGGTGATTTTGCCTGCTGCACCCACTGATATGCGGCTGCGCAAGTTCACGCCAATCAATGTGTTGTGTACCAACTGCAAGCCCTCTTGTACAGGCGCACCCACGTGGTCGCTGAACTCCACCGGCGCTGCACCCGTGCCGCCCTCTGCCCCGTCAACCACAATAAAGTCAGGCGTGATGTTGGTGGCCAGCATGGCTTTGACAATTGCAAACCATTCCCACGGGTGGCCAATGCAGAGCTTGAAGCCAACGGGTTTGCCACCAGAGAGCTGGCGCAATTTGGCAATGAAATGCATCATCTCAACCGGCGTGCCAAACGCACTGTGACTTGCTGGCGAAATGCAGTCTTTGCCCTCGGTCACGCCCCGCGCGGCAGCAATCTCAGCCGTGACTTTGGGCCCCGGCAAAATGCCGCCGTGGCCGGGCTTGGCGCCCTGGCTCAGCTTGATTTCAATCAGCTTGACTTGCGGGTCACACGCATTGGCGGCAAAGCGTTCGGCGTTGAATGTGCCGTCGTCATTGCGGCAGCCAAAATAGCCGGAGCCAATCTCCCAGATCAAATCGCCGCCATTGGCGCGGTGGTGGGTTGAAATGGATCCCTCACCCGTATCATGCGCAAAGCCACCCATTTGTGCGCCCTTGTTCAACGCCAAAATCGCGTTAGCCGACAGCGAGCCAAAGCTAAGCGCCGAGATATTGAAAACACTCGCGCGGTAAGGCTGCGTACACGCTTGCGCCGATGCTGATGGCGCATCTGGCGTGCCGCCAATCCAGATGCGAAAGTCATGCGTAGCCAGCTTGGTCGGCGACATCGAATGGTTGACCCATTCATAACCCTGCTTGCCCACATCCAGGTGCGTGCCAAACGGCTGGTTGTCAGGCTCGCCCTTGGCGCGCTGGTACACCAGCGAACGCTGCGCGCGAGAGAACGGCGCAGCTTCAGAATCACTTTCAATAAAGTATTGGCGAATTTCAGGCCGGATGAATTCAAACAAAAACCGCAGATGACCAATCACCGGGTAATTGCGCAAAATGGCGTGCCGCGTTTGCCTCAGATCATGCACGCCCACACCCGTCAGCACCGCACACACCAGCAGCGCCAGCCAGCCGACCTGAAAAATAACCAGACTGAACAGCGCCAGCAGCACGCCAAAAGCACACAGCGCCATAAAGCTGTAGCGAACCGGCACTTGAGCATCGAGGGCTTTGATTTTGGCGCGCATGGTTTTGCTTTCAAATGCCACAGGGGCGGCAGATACACTTTGCATCATAAGAGCGTCTGGTGACGTTCAGCAATCTGTAGTCATGACCACATCCACCCCCCTTGAGGTTGAAGCTTTCGACGAACTCGACGCCATTCTTGACGAGCTGCGCACGCGTTATGACGAAACGCCGCAATGGGAGTTTTGTGAAGGCTTCATGGCGGCCGTGATTTGCATGCGCAGACCTGTCGAGGCAGAAGAGTACCTCGCCGCCTTGCTTGGCACGCCGATAGCGGGCGACGTGCCAGATGATGATGATGGATCGTTTCTAGACGCCGCACAGCGCGAACGCTTTTTGACGCTGTGGCGCCAGCGCTGGCATGAAGTGGCCACCGCGCTGGACTCAGAAGTCGATTCGTTAGAAGACGATCGCTGCTACCACCCTGAAGTCATGGACATACGCGGTGCGGTGGCCGACATGCCGCCCGACGAGCAAGTCAAATTCAAAGGCGAAGAGTTGCCCGCCTTTGCACAGGTGTGGGCACTGGGCTTCATGTTTGCCGTTGAATACTGGCCTGAAGAATGGGCTGCCCCGCGCGACAAGGACGCCGCCAAGTGGCTGAACGATGCGCTGGAGGCCGTGGTTGCCATGACCGAAGACGACAGCGCCGCGCCTGAAGTTTCACCCCTGAGTGAAGAGGGCGCACCCAGCGTCAGCATCGCCCGGCTCAATGCGTTTGGTGAAGCCATCTGGGCCGTGTACGACCTGCGCGAGCTGTGGAAAACCATCGGCCCACGGGTTGAAACCGTGCGCGCAGTTGCCACGCCAGGGCGCAACGACTTGTGCCACTGCGGTAGCGGCAAAAAGTACAAGAAGTGTCATGGCGCGGCATGACCAAGGCTTTGATTGAATCGGGCTCAGTCATGGCTTGAAGCAACCCATGACAACGACTGTAACCCACCGAGTTTCAACGTGATTAGCTATAAATAAAATAGCTGCTTGCGCACGTATTGATTAGACTAAAGCACTAAATGTTTACCATCAAGCTCGATTGGTTGAGTTTTAAAGTATTTAGTTGTAGTCTGTTCCCAGTTCCTCCGCAGTGCCATTTGTGCCCCACAAGTTTTGCGGTATACATTACGTCAGGTTGCAAATGAAAACATTCTTGCAGCCAGGTCGAGCTGCTACGGCTTAGTCAGATATTTCAATTTAAATTCACCAAAGGAAACGTTATGCGCAATTCAGGTAAAGCTCCCACAATGATTGTGTGGGTGATTTCTCTAGTTCTTTTTGTCGTCGCTCTCATTGCCCATTTCGGTCTGGCAAAGATACCCGAGCCAGTTGCGACCTGGTCCTGGATCGTTGGTTTCGGCCTTTTGCTGGCGGCATGTCGGATTCGCGGCCTGTAAAGTTTTTTTGCACGGACTTGCGGCCTGACAACCATTCCCACGTCCCAATGAACAATGACCAGTCCGAAATCGAGATTGCAGAACAGGCGCTTCGTTCTGCCATGCTCGCAAGCGACGGGGAGGCACTGAACGAATTGATTGACGACGACCTTCTCTTTATTGGTCCAGACGGCGGCGTTCGGTCCAAAGAAGATGATCTGGGTTTTCATCGCTCAGGCGAACAGCGCATCACTGCGCTGGACTTTCAGGAGCAACACATTCGCGCCGGGGGAAATGTGGCGTCTGTCAGTGTCCTGGCTTACGTAGCTGGCGTCTTCAAGGGCCATGCCTTTGAAGGGCGGTTTCGCTATCTGCGCGTTTGGCGCCGCACGTCCGGCGGATGGCGGGTTGTTGCCGGTAGCGTGTTTGCATTAGGCAAGTAGCGCGAATCTAGCAATAACACAGTTGCTATTATTTCAGGAGCTTGTTGCGCCTGCATTCATTGGTCTAAGAGCCTAAACGATGCCTAAAAAGGCATCATAACTAAAGTTTTATTGCCTTTTGCAGTTACTTTTACGCAAGCAGTGATTCAAGACCTAGCTGAAGGTTCGCAAACGCACTATCACAACGCCCGTGCCGGTTTTTTCTTCAGCGCTTGCGGCATCAAAAAGGTGGTTTGATCCCAGCCTTCAATTTCAAGAACTTTTCTCAAGCACTCTTCCATGGCCTCATGCGACTTTTCAGTGGCGGCGGCGATGGTTTGGTGTACCAGTGCGTCGTTGACAGAATCGCTGGCGCAATTCATCTGATATTCGTACAGCTCCCTCAGCTCAAAAATGGCCCGACACACCTGCGCTGGGCAAGCACATTGATAAACCAGGGCCTGGTCAATCACCTTGCTGATTTGGGCGGCATCAAACTGCTCTTTCATTTTTAAAACTCCGGTTGTGTTGGTTCTGTGTTTTCAGGGGTAAAAGCAAGACAGTCGGTTTCTACATCCAACCCCCTGACCATGACCCCTGTCACGAGCCGCGGTACAGGCGACGTGATGCGCGCAGCCTTGTTGAGCCCCTGGGTGGCAATTACCTCGCCCGCGCTGGCCAGCTCGCACAGGCGTGCGGCCATGTGAACGGTGACACCTATCACGTCGTACTGGCGCTTTTGCCCAGCCTGCGTAGAGTCACCAATAAAACCCGCCAGCACCAGCCCCTGGGCAATGCCAATGCCAAACGGAAACGGGTGCTTTCCGTTCAGGCCAGCAATTGCCAAGCCGCAACGCAGCGCCAGATAAGACCTGCCCATGCCGCGGAATATGGCCAGCATGCCATCTCCGGTGTATTTGACGACAGCGCCTTGATGGACACGCACCAGCGCCGCTTGCGCACTGAGCAGTGCGTTCAGGTTTTCAAAAAAAACTTGTGGCGGCGTGTCACGAATCAATCGGGAAGAACCGCGAATGTCGGTAAAGATGACAGCTGCGTCAAGGATTTCTGCCTCGTCGCCGAAGCCGTTGTCCATCACCGACAGCGCGCCTTCCGGCACCAGGCTGGTCAGGCGTGCCACGCGTGCGTCAGAATCCCGCGCGGCGGCCTTAACCCGCAGCAAATTCATCACCGCGGTGAAAAAACGCTCGTCCGACAGGGGTTTTTCAATGATCACGTCAATGCTGCTGGTCTGTTTGGCCCAGTGGCGAACCGCCTTGAGCGCAGGACCCGGCGACGCAATCACCACCACCCTAGCAAGCGGCGCCAGCAGTTTGATGGTGCTGCAAACCATCAGGTTATCGGATTGGTCAGAGTGGTAATTGACAACCACGACATCTGGGTCGCAGGCCGTTAGCACGCGCGGCGCATCCATTGAGCTGGCCGCCCAATGAATAAACCCAAGTCCGCGGCGCCGCAAATCCTCTATCAGCACAGAAGCCGTGTAGTCGTTGCCGTCCACCAGCATCAAGCGCGAGTCAGTCATGTTGAGGGAACGGGGGATTGCAGAAACAGGGTCATTGTGTGAGGAGGTGATGATAACGAAGGCCGGGAATTCATTCGCCTTTGGGGTCAAAACCCGGCATGGCGACTGTCACCGATTCAAGACCTTTTGTGTTCGCTTTTTTTTCTTGCTGTGCCATCATTGCTTCATGAAACGAAACACAGACCATCTGATTGGCCGCGGATCGCTGGCTCAGCGCTTTGAGCTTGGCCGGCTGGCGCGGCAAGACAGCCCACGCTCGGCGCTAGGCCTGCACACCAGTAGCGGGCGTGATGGCCTGACGCTGCTGGCTGCATCCAACGAGGGCCGTATTGCCGAGCTGTTACCCACCCGATTTGGCCGAATGCTAGCCAGCCCGTTTGCCTTTTATCGCGGTGCGGCCACATTGATGGCGCACGACCTGGCGCAAACGCCACGTTGTGGGGTCACGGTGCAGTTGTGCGGCGATGCGCATCTGTCCAACTTCGGCCTGTTTGCCAGCCCCGAAAGGCGGTTACTGTTTGGCCTGAATGATTTTGATGAAACCGTGCCCGGCCCGTTTGACTGGGACGTGCGGCGTCTGGCGGCCAGCTTTGTGATTGCCAGCCGGGAAAATGGATTAAGAAAATCTGTCATTGAAGGCATTGTGCAAACCCTGCTGGACACCTACCACCAACGGATGCTGGACTTTGCCGAAATGGACACGCTTGATGTCTGGTACCACCAGATGACATCAGAGACGCTGCTCAAGCTCGGCGGTGCCAGCAAGCTTGAGAAAGCCGCGATTGAAAAAGCCCGCAGTAAAGGCAGCCGTGAGTTGGTGAACAATGCCGTTGAGTGGGTAGACGGCCCAGCCGGGGAAGAAATGCGCATCAAGGACGTGCCGCCGTGGGTCTACCACGAGGCCGGCGCCACAGCCCGCGAAATTGGCAAATTTGAGCTGGGCATTCAGACGTTTTTTGAGCAGTACCGCAGCAGTTTGAGCCCTGACCGGCAAGTGCTGTTTGACCGCTATGAGCTGATGGATGTTGCCGTCAAGGTGCCGGGTATTGGATCAGTCGGCACGCGCTGCTTTGTGGCGCTGTTTGCTGCTGACGGGCACCACCCCCTGTTTTTGCAATTCAAGCAGGCAAGAAACTCTGCCCTGATGGCGCCGCTGGGCTTGAGAGCCCACGCCCACAACGGCCAGCGCATTGTGGATGGCCAGCGTCTGTGCCAGGCCACCAGCGATATTTTTCTGGGCTGGGCCAGCAGCAAAGAGCTGGGCGCCGAGTTTTACGTGCGCCAGTTGCGCGATATGAAAGGCACGCTGGACGTCACGCTGTTCACCGCCGCAGACATGTCTGACTACGCCCAGGCCTGCGGCTATGCACTGGCCCGTTCGCAGGCCAAGGCAGGCGACCCCGCGCTGATAGCTGGCTACATCGGCAAAAGCCACGCTTTTGATGAAGCCATAGCGCGTCACGCCTTTGCTTACGCTGATCAAAATGAAGCAGACTATGTTGCGCTCAAGAAAGCCGTCAAAAGCGGCGTTGTAAAAGCTGTTGAAGACGCTGGCGACGAGTAGGTCAACCGCATGGGCAAGCAGGCTTAGAGCTGCGCGGTCGGCTCTGCATGAATAGTCCCTGCCTGCACTTTGGTTTTCTGCTGGCGCTAGCATCCAGCCCACGATGGACTCCCTTACCCAACTGGTTTTAGGCGCGGCTTGTGGTGTGGCTGTGATGGGGCGGCGCACAGCGGTGTGGAAGGCCGCGCTGTGGGGCGGCATTTGCGGCACATTGCCTGACCTGGATGCGTTTATCGATTTTGGCGATCCAGTGCGCGACATGACCTATCACCGCGCTGAAAGCCACGGCCTGTTTTACCTCACGCTGCTTGCGCCGCTGATGGCCTGGCTGGCCAGCAAAGTGCATGGCGAGGCGGCATTGTTCAGGCGCTGGTGTGCAGCGCTCTGGCTGGCGCTGTTCACGCATCCGCTGCTTGATACGCTCACGATTTACGGCACACAGCTGCTGCAGCCATTCTCTGAATATCCGTTTGGCGTTGGCAGCATATTCATCATTGACCCGTTGTACACGCTGCCATTGCTCTTTGGCCTGATTGCTGCGCTGTCAATGAAGCAATTTGCCGGGCTGCGCTGGAACGCGGTGGCTTTGGGCTTGTCTTGCGTTTATCTGGCGTGGAGCGTGGCCGCGCAGGCGCATGTAGCGCGTATCGTGCGTGCGCAGGTGGGCGCAGACGCCGTGTTTTTCGTCACGCCCACACCCTTGAATACCATTGCCTGGCGGATTGTTGTGATGCGTGACAACGTTTATTCGGAAGGGTTTTATTCGTTCTTCGACAAACATCGCAACATTCGCTTTGATGAATTTCCGAACGAACCTGCATTGATGAAAGAGCTTGAGGGCAACTGGGCAGCGCAGCGCATGGCCTGGTTTACGCATGGTTTTTACGCGTTACGCGAAGTCAATGGCCAGGCAATTCTGGCTGACTTGCGCATGGGGCAAGAGCCTGACTATGTGTTTCAGTTCGCCATTGCGCAGCGCGATGGCGGCGCGTTGAAAGCCATCACCCCGCAACAGGCAGGCAGTCGCAGTGATGCCGCCAAATTACTGCCCTGGTTGTGGGCGCGCATCAAGGGGCATGACATTGCGCCCCCGCGTTGAAACCAGCAATTTCCAATTCTCCCGCGTAAGTAGCGTTGCAGAAGCGGTCCTACGCGCCACGCCTTAACTGGCTTCTTTTCATGGCCTGACGAAAAGCCTGCCTATTGCTTTTCTCCCACAATAAAATTTCCTTAGCGCCCAAGCTGTCACACCTCGAAAGGAATTTATTATGTTGCTGGAAGAACAAAAATCCCTGCTCACCATTGGGCTGTTTGCCGCTTTGGCCGACGGTAACAAAGCCGATGCTGAGCGGGAAGAAATCCGGCGTATGGCAGAGTCGCTGGCGGACGGTGCAGACCAAGCCGACAAGGCCGATTTGTCGCGCCTGGTGCAAGATGTGCTGCTCAAGCGTGTGCAGCTGCAATCGGCAACCAGCGCTCTGACTGACAGCGGACAACGCCAGCTGGCGTACGAAATGGCGGTTTGCGTCTGCGATGCTGATGGCCGGCAAACCGATGCGGAACGCCGGTTTTTAATTGACCTGAAGAAGCAGTTGCGCTTGACGACAGAGCAAACCGAAGTTTTTGATAAGCAAGCTGATGAGGTGGTAGACCTGGCTGAAGTGGCAGTCCCGGTAGTTACCCGTGCAGCGGGTGCAGCAGCATCAGGTGAAGTCACCCTGACTGCACCACCCACATCAGCCGCCGTACCCCAGGTGCGGGACGTTGAACTGGACAAATCAATTTTGAACTACGCCCTGCTCAATGGCGCACTGGAATTGCTGCCCCAATCGTGGGCGTCGATGGCCATTATTCCGATGCAGGTCAAAATGGTTTATGCGATCGGCAAAACCAATGGTGTGGATCTGGACCAGGGCCACATCAAGGAATTTATCGCCGCCGTGGGCGTGGGTTTGACATCGCAATATCTGGAGCAGTTTGGCCGCAAATTGCTCGGCGGTCTGCTTGGCAGGGTGGCCGGCAAAACGATTGGCAAAATGGGCGGTGCTGCCACTGGCATGGCGTTTTCATTCGCCACCACCTATGCGTTGGGCCAGGTAGCCAAGCGTTATTACGCGGGCGGCCGCAGCATGAACACTGCGGTGCTGCAGGACACATTTCAAAGCCTGTTGGGCCCAGCCAAACAGATGCAAGCGCAATACCTGCCGCAAATCCAGCAAAAAGCTGCCGGTCTGGACCCCATGCAAATCATGAACATGCTGCGCAGCAAGCCTTGAAGGCGGGCAGGCAGCCTGCAGTTGAAATGGATATGAGCTTTGCAGTGACTTCTTGCCGCCACATGCATGCTATGACTTTAGGAGCTGCTTGCACCCGTATTTATTAGGCCAGGGCTTTGAATGATAGATAGAAAGCCTGAAGTCAGGCTTTAACTGCCGTTTTGGGCAGTTTTAAACAGCTCAGCCCGCCACCACGCCACACAAGCCCGCGCCAACGCTGCGGTGGTGTCTACACACTGGGCTCGTTCTGGTGATTGAATGGCGTCAAGTGCCAGTGGCGTTTCAGTACAGGCCAACAGCACTGCGCTTGCGCCTTGGCTCATCAGTGCTCGTACAGCTTGCTCAATCAGTTGCCCGCCTTGCGCGGCTTGGCCGGCCTTGACGGAATCTATTCCAGGCAACACTAAAGTGTCCAGCATGTCGTCGCTGGGCAGCAGTGCGGTATAGCCGGCAAGCTGCAGTGGCGCATCAAAAATTTTGGCCATCAAAGTTGCACGGGTGGCGATGATGCCGATGCGCGCGCCCGGCGCTGCCAGCTTGCCCAACTCATTAATGCTCGCATTGACGATGCTGATAAACGGCACACTGCAGCCTCTGACCAGATCGGCATACCAAAAATGCGCGGTGTTGCAAGGCA
>ENA-OFCX01001233-OFCX01001233.1-metagenomes-genome-assembly--contig:-NODE-1233-length-10711-cov-5.783878_pt1 | contig 10711 bp, 10 predicted proteins | sample MGYA00153384_OFCX01 | MGnify analysis MGYA00153384
CTGGGCAGATAGAAGTTCGACAGAGGGCAGGGGCTGCATTTGCGGGGCCTAACGTGTTTTAACAAACACGCAAAAGTATAACTTTTTAATAGTGCGTTTTACGATTTGCTGACTTGTCATTTCGTACATTCTATGCGTGGTTTACAACTTGATATACTGTTTTAATGAACAGTTTAACTGACGAGCGTAAGAAGCCTGCCAAGCCTCGTTTGCTGACGCAAGTTCGTGAACGGATTCGCTTTCATCATTTTGCGCTTTCCACTGAGAAAGTCTATGTTCACTGGATTCGATTTTTTATTCGGTTTCACGGGTTGCGGCATCCTGAAACGATGGGGCGTGTCGAAGTTGAGGCGTTTTTGACGCACCTGGCGAGCGAGCGCAATGTGGCGGCATCCACCCATCGGCAAGCGCTGTCGGCATTGCTGTTTTTATATCGGGAAGTGCTCAACATTGAGCTGCCGTGGATGATGGAGATCGGTCGCCCGAAAACACCCCAGCGCTTGCCTGAGGTGCTCACGGTGAGTGAGGTGTTACGCACGCTCTCATTGATGCAGGGCGAGCATGGAACGCTTGCGAAGCTTCTCTACGGCACGGGAATGCGCATTCTTGAAGGCATGCGGCTGCGCACCAAGGACGTGGACTTTGAACGCGGCGCGATCATTGTGAGAGAAGCCAAGGGCGGAAAGGATCGGGTGGTGATGCTGCCCCGCTCCCTGCGCGACGAATTGAAGCAGCAGTTGCGCTTGAGCCACGCGCTATGGGAGGCAGATCGCGTGGCGAAGTTACCGGGCGTGGACATGCCCCATGCTTTGTCGGTAAAGTATCCGCGCGGCGGGGAGAGCTGGGGCTGGCATTGGCTGTTTCCGCAGGCGGCTATTGCGGCTGATCCGCGCACGGGTGTGCGGCGCAGGCATCATGCCTACCCGCAAACATTTCGCCGCGCGTTGACGGTGGCGTTGCGCGCGGCGGGGGTGACCAAACCAGCCACCGTGCACACCCTACGGCATTCGTTCGCCACGCATTTGCTGCAAAGTAGCGCGGATATTCGCACGGTGCAAACGCTTTTGGGGCATGCCGATGTTTCCACCACGATGATTTACACGCACGTTCTGAAAATTGCTGGTGGCGCGCCGAGCCCGCTTGATGCGCTGGACTTCAGCGCGCCGGTGCGGCATCGTGACAATGCGATGCTCACAAAAATTGATGCGATATTGCTCTAGCTCAGCTATCAGCTTTTTGCGGAAAACCCTGTTAAGCTTGGGCTAAGCGCACATTATTGCAAATATCGATAATTATTCTTTTTGCCCGCCAGCCCGCGTAAGCTGAGCGTTTCGTACAAAAGCTGTTGATGCTACGCGCAGGTTTATCGGTATGTCCATGCACCGATGTTTAGGGTCGGGGTGCTCCGCGCAAAGCTTGGCGACGAAGACCCGCATTGGGATGGCAAGCTGCATTCGGGACACAGTCGTGAGTGGCGCACGCGCTACGTTTTTCGCTCAGAGTCGGATGATTTAGCAGCGTCGTTTGGCGGTGTCTCCGCATCATCGGACTTGCGCCGCACGCTCCAGATTTGATAGATGCAGAAGCCGAGTGCAATCACGGCAAAGGCCACGACTTCGATGAGGCTGTAGTACTTGGTATCCATACGAAATTTGCTTTCTAGCTTTGATGGAATGGATCAAACGCTTCGGGTGTCCTGCGCGCGATCTTGGCGCTCTAAGCGTTCAAATAAATCAATGAGCAACAGCGCACGATCGCGCATGTTCCACCACGCAACCGCACGCGCTGCGGGCGCTGCACGCATATCAACCGCGCGCTCTGAAATCGCATCAGCGCGCAAGACCGCGTCAATCAAATGACGTACTTCATTTAACGCTGCTGCGTGTTGCGCAGCGGTTCGCTCACCGGCCATCACCATGACTTTACTGAGCAACGCAGCCTTGCGCCCGGAGCTGACCACAGCGCGCTGCGACACCGAATCGAAGCCATTTCGCTCAACCTGCTTGCCGATTTCTTGATACAACACGCGTGCGGCATTGATGCCAGGACGGCACGCTGCAGGCAGCTCGGCCACGCCCTGACCCACGCGTTCATAAAGTGCGTCTGCGGAATGCAGCAGGCGCTGCACAACACTTGCAATGGCGGGGGTGAAGGTGGGTAGCGCTAACCAATCATCGGGATCGATGCCCGCCTCGCGCAGCCACGCCATCGGAACATACAGGCGACCTTCTCGAGCGTCTTCGCCCACATCGCGTGCGATGTTTGACAACTGCATCGCCACGCCTAGGTCGCACGCACGCGCCAACGCTGACGCGCCGCGCGCGCCCATGAGCAGCGCCATCATCACGCCCACTGTGCCCGCCACGCGCGTCGCATAGGCGAACACGTCATTCAACGTTTCATAGCGGCGAAATTCTGCGTCCCACGCGAAGCCTTCAATCAACGCATCAGGAATTTCGCGCGGAATAGCGAACTGTGTGGCGATCTCAGCAAACGCGCGATCAGCAGGCATATCTTTCGGCTGCCCCGCGTAAAGGTTCGCCAATCGCTCACGCAAATCCGCCACCGCTGCGGCCTTTTCGGGTTGTAAATCAACCGCATCATCGGCGACGCGACAGAACGCGTACAACGCCAACGCTGGCTCGCGCACGGGCTTCGGCAACAGCAGCGAGGCCGCAAAAAAAGTGCGTGAATTTTCGCGGAGCAACGCGCGACAGGCTTTCACGTCAGCGGCTGCTTCCGCGCGCGCGTCCGCGCTCTCGGCCCGCGCATAAGATGCTTGCAGCGCGGCGACGAATTGCGTGTCTTCAGTCATCTCAGTTCATCACAATTTACGCGCGGCAACAAGCGGTCAAGCACTTTGGCCGAGGAGATGACGCCCGGCAAACCTGCGCCCGGATGGGTGCCCGCGCCAACGAGATAGAGGTTTTCAATCTCTTCGCTTTTGTTGTGCGGGCGAAACCACGCGCTTTGCGTGAGCACAGGCTCAATGCTGAAAGCCGCACCGTTGACGGAGTTCAAACGGTCCTGAAAGTCTTGCGGCGTGAGCATCATCGAGGTGGCAATCTCGTTCTCCAAGCCCGGCAAAATCGATTCGCTCAAATATTTTTCGATGGACTTTCGGTAAGGCTCGGCCTGCACGCGCCAATCGGCACCACCCACCAAATTCGGCACTGGAGAGAGTACATAAAACGCATCACAACCGGGCGGCGCGAGCGACGGATCGGTCATGGTGGGACGATGCAAGTACAGGCTGAAATCTTTGGCGATGATTTTGTTTTTGAAAATATCGGTGAGCAGGCCTTCGTAGCGCGGGCCCATCAAAATAGTGTGATGTTGCACGTCTGGATATTGCCGTTGGGTGCCGAAGTACCATACGAACAGGCCCATCGAATAGCGGGTTTTTTTGAGCCGCGCATTGGTCCATCGCGAGCGGTGTTCAGGGGCCACGAGTTGCTGATATGTCCAAGCTGCATCCGCGTTTGACACGACGACATCAGCGGGCACAAACTCGCCAGATTTAAGCGTCACACCCTTGGCGCGGCGCGCTGCAACATCGATGCGATCCACCTCCGCGTTCATGCGCACGACGCCGCCCTGCCCTTCAATGAGACCAACCATCCCCGACACAATTTTGCCGGTGCCGCCCATCGCGAAGTGCACGCCCCAGCGCCGCTCAAGGTAGTTAATCAAACACAAAATCGAGGTGGCTGAAAACGGATTGCCGCCGATCAGCAGCGGATGAAAGCTCATCACCGTGCGCACCCGTTCGTTCTTGATGTAACTTGCGACCAGGCCATAAACGGAGCGATAGCTTTTAAGCCGCAGCAGGTCGGGCGCAATTTTTATCATCGTTTTCCAGTCAGCAAACGAGATGTCAACCAACTGGGTGAAGCCCACGTCGTAGGTGGCTTTGGTGTGCGCCATAAAGCGCTCGTAGCCCGCCACATCGTCGGGCGCAAATTTGGCGACTTCGCGGCGCATCGCTTCGGCGTCGCCGGAATAATCAAAAATTTCGCCGTCATCAAAACGAATGCGATAGAACGGGTTCATGGGCCGCAGCTCCACATCATCGCTCAATTTCTTGCCGCACAATTCCCACAATTCTTCGAGCAAAAACGGGGCTGTGACGATGGTCGGGCCACCGTCAAAGATGAAGCCGTCTTGTTTGTAAACGTAGGCGCGGCCACCCGGCGCGTCGAGCTTTTCAAGCACGGTCACCCGATAGCCGCGCGCACCCAAACGAATGCCCGCAGCGAGCCCACCAAAGCCGGAGCCGATGATAATGGCGTGTGGGGCGGTGTTGCTTTGATGGGCTGATGTCGCTGACGTGGCTGAGAGGTGCTGCTGGGTGTTCAAAAAAATCTCGTTCGGGATGATGGTTTTGTGCGGTACTGGCTAGGATTCGGTTTATCCGCGCAGCAAATGTTTGACCACCGCCTGCGCGGCAAGCCGACCCGACAGCGTGGCCATCGGAACGCCAGGGCCAGGGTGGGCGGAGCCGCCCGCGAGATACAGGCCGGAGATCGCGGTGGATGAACCGGGTCGCGCAAAGCTCGCCATCGGGCCGTGATTGGCGCGACCGTAGAGTGCGCCACCCGTAGCGGGAAACAACGCGTTGAAATCGCTGGGCGTGGTGACCACGGCATGGTGCTCGGGCTGCAACGCGTCCGCTTCGATGTTCAGGCCGCAGCGACGCATGACGCTCACCGTGTTGCTCGCGAGCACGCCGATTTGATCTGTCGTGAACCTGCGTTGATCGCCGTCGGCGGGTGCGTTCACCAACAGCAACAACCGCTCCTGCGTTCGTGGAGCGGCGTTGGTTTCATCGGCGCGATCCTGCGCGCAGACGTACACCGTCGGGGTGCTCACAATCCCACGACGCCGAAACACCGCATCGAACTCATCCAGGTAGTTGTCAGCAAAAAAAACATTGTGATGATGCAAATTAAAACCGTTGGTAGCGGTTTGCACGCACCACGTCAGCGCAGACAGCGAACGCTTTGCAGGCGCAACAACGGGCGCGGCGGGCCGAGCGGCACCGCCCAGCAACCCCGCGCCCAATGCCGATGCATCGCCGTTGAATACCACCGCACGACAATTAATGCGCTCACCATCGGTCAAACGCACACCAGCGACTCGGCCCGATTCGACAATGATTTCGTCAACATGGGCGGTAAATCGATAGCGTGCGCCATGCCGCTCTCCGAGCGCTTGTAGGGCGTCCGCCACGCGCCGCATGCCGCCCTTTACGATCCACACGCCCTCTTGCTCAACGTGGGCAATAAGCATCAGCGTGGCCGGTGCGGCGAGCGGCGACGAGCCGACGTAAGTGGCGTAACGGCCAAACAACTGGCGCAGCCGAGGGTCGTGAAAATAGTCGCCGAGCGAGGCCCACAACGAGCGCATCGGCGCGGTACGCCACAGGGCTGCGATGTGGGTCAGTCCGACACGAGCCACCAGTTGCAGGGGCGTGGGCCGCGACGAGGCGATATAAGGCTCACGCAACGTTTGATAAATCTCGCGACTACGCAGACAGAACGCTCGATACCCATCGGCGTCACGCGGCCCCGCAAACGCGTGGATCGCCGCGATGCTCTGTTCAACATCGGCAAACAAATCAAGCTGCCCGCCACTCGTCCACGCATGCCGCGCGAGCACCGATGTGGCGTGAAGCTCCAGCGCTTGGTCAAGACTCGCGCCCGCATCATTGAACAGCGCATCAAACACCCAGCGCATGGTGAACACCGTCGGCCCTGCGTCGATCAGCGCATCGTTGACGCAAACCTCGCGCATCTTGCCACCGGGCGAGGCGGCACGTTCAAGCACCTGCACGTCAATGCCTTGCCGCGCCAAATCAACAGCAGCTGCAAGCCCGCCCATGCCAGCGCCGACGACCACCACCCGATCAGCGCTCATCAACCCTCACAGGGCGTGGCAACGACACTTTGCGTTGGTGATAGACGATGAGCGTCAAACCCACGACCAGCGGAATGGCCCAGACCAACGGATGCAGCGCTAATTCCGGAAATGTGCGCACCGCACCGAAAGCAAAAAACGCGGTATACACCGAGATGCCTGCTCCGACTAACGCTTTGATGTGCTCCTTCAACCAGTCGTTGGCGGCACGCTTGGGTTTGTACAAAAAATGGAGGTTAGTCGCCACGGTTGCCCAACCAATAAACGACATGCCAAGCATCAAGGGCTGGCCAATAAGGTAGCCCTGCCATGCGCAGTTGGTCGCGGCGATGAAGGTCGCCGCCTGCAGGGTCAGATTGCGCCACTCAAGGTTCGCGGCATGATCGCGGCGATTGCGATTGCACAGCCAGCCGTACCAAGAAAGGTTAATCGTAAGAATAGCCAAGCCGAGCATCATCCAGCCAAAAATTGCGCTCACCAAAGCGCTATCTTGAAACACTGGATGGCTCACCAGTTGCGGATGGGTGCCCATCGGATCGATCAGCGTGCACACGCTGATGGCGATGGCAGCGCCTCCGGTAAGCAGCATGCATGCCGTGAAAACTTGGCCAGACCGACAATGCGTCAGTCCGCCTTTTTTAGCCACAATCGGCCCCCAAAAGGCAATCAGGCCAACGGCACCGGTGACAATGTGGGCGGTCACGAACAGGTGGAAGAGATCAAAAATCGACACTAAAACGACAGCTCAAAAAAGCGCAGGCCGGACAAAAAAGGAAGCCGATACGTACGGCGAAAGTGTAAACAACGCGTGACACTTTTGAATGTACACTAGCTTTTGAAAAGTACTCCAAAAGCGCAGCTACAGGTGCCAGTCTCTCCGCAATACATCCCACCGCGCCCTCGGGCTCTGCCCCCCGTCATTTCGCTGCTACGGGTGTTGATCCAAGGTGATGGCGACCTGCTGAGCCTGCTGCCCGCAGCCGCGTATCGCATGCCTGTGGGGCATTTGGGCTATTCGCGACGGCAAATATTGATCGTCAACGAGCCGTCGTTGGTGCGCAGCATCTTGACCGACAGCGCAGAAATTTATCCCAAAAACGACCTGATGGTGGGCGCACTGGAGCCGCTGGTGGGCGACTCGATGTTCGTGTCGAGTGGTGACAAATGGCGGCAACAGCGGCGCATGATTGACCCGGCGTTTTCGCAGTTGCGATTGACGCGCGCGTTCTCATCAATGGTCGCTGCGGTCGATGACTTTGAGCAGACGCTCGCCGAACGTTGCGCCACCAACGAGGCGTTTTCGCTGGATCTGGCGATGAGTCACCTAACTGCCGACATCATTTGTCGCACCGTGTTTTCAACCTCACTAGCATCAAAAACATCGCGTGAGGTGTTCGACGCCTTCATGGTATTTGAGCGCAGCGTGGCGCAAGTTGAGCTGAAGCGATTCATTTTTGAACCCGCTTGGACGCCGGTCAAGCAACGTGCCGATGTTCAGGCGGCCTGCGACGTCATTCGCGAACGATTAGGCGAATTGCTAGACACACATTTAGCCGCAGATGGCGCAAATTTCGATGACATCGCCACCGCTATCGTGCAGGCCGAAGATGCGCAAACCGGCGCAAAATTTGATCGCAAAGAATTGATCGATCAGCTCGGCGTGATGTTTTTAGCTGGGCATGAAACCACCGCGAGCGTGCTCACCTGGGCGTTCTTTATTCTCGCCAGTCAACGCGAGGTTGCCGACCGAATGCGCGCTGAGATTGATGCCGAGGTGGGCGACGGCGCGATTGATTTTGAGCACATTCGCAAGCTGCCGTTTGTTCGCAACGTGTTCCGCGAAACACTGCGCCTGTATCCCCCAATTACGTTCATTCCACGGGTCGCACTGGAGGCCACTCGCATCGGAAAATTTAAGGTTAAGCGCGGCGCGATGATTATGGTGTCGCCGTGGACAATTCATCGCAACGAGGCTTATTGGGTCAACGCCCATCACTTCGACCCCAATCGATTCAGTGCTGAGCGCGAGTCAGAAATGGTGTCGGGTGCTTACTTGCCGTTTGGCTTGGGGCCGCGGGTGTGTGTGGGCGCAGCGTTTGCAACGACTGAAGCCACACTTATTCTGGCGCGGCTGATTCGGCGCTTTAACTTCACGGCGATCCATCCGGAAAACGTGCGGCCCGTGGCGCGACTCACCACGCGACCCAAGTCGCAAATCATGTGTCAGGTGAGCGAACGCGCTGGCCAGTCCCGCCCCGCATGAGCGGCACGGTGCTCATTACGTTGGGGCGCTTGCCCAAGGCGCTTGATTTGGCGCGCGGCTTCAAGGCGCTGGGTTATCGAGTGATCGTGGCGGAGCCGTTTCGCTGGCATTTGACGGGCGTGTCTAACGTGATTGCACGGCGATATACAGTGACCGCTCCCGCAGTGAGTCGGGAGCATTATCTGCGCGAGTTGCTCGCCATAGTGCTCAACGAGCAGGTGGATTGGGTGGTGCCGGTATCGGAGGAGATCGTGCACGTCTCCTTCCTGCGTGACCTGCTGCCCGTACACGTGAAGCTCTATGCCATGCCGTCCACCACGCTGCTTGCGCTGCACAACAAATTGAGTTTTATTGACCGCTGCCGTGAATACGGCGTGAGTGCGCCAGAGACGTTTTATTTAAAAGACGCTCGCGCAGCAGCGCTGGCCACCAAGGGCGACTACATTGCCAAGCCCGTGTTTTCGTGCTCGGGGCGCGGCGTGGTTTTTAGGCGGCGTGGCGAGCATTTACCAAGCTACGTAGCGGCCGAGCCGATGATCGTGCAGTCGTGGGTGAGAGGCGATGTGCTGAGCACGTTTTCGGTGGCGCACGAAGGCGCAACACTTACCACCGTAGTGTATCGAGGAGCGGTGATGTCAGGCACCGTGGCGGTGTGCTTTGAGCGCGTCACTGCGGCTGAAGTGCAACATCAGGCCGTTATCAACTGGGTGAATCAGTTTGTGCAACGCGCTCATTTCAGCGGATTTATTTCGTTTGATGTGATCGTCGATGCCGACAATCACGCTCACGGCATCGAATGCAATCCACGCGCTACTAGTGGCCTGCACTTTGTCAACTTGCTTGACCTTGCCGCTGCGGTTGTGGACCCTGAAACGAATGCAGCGATCCGATTTCGCGACGATACGCTGATGCATCAGTTCTACCCCTGCTTGACCGAGTTGCAAAAGTCGATGTTCGGTGGTGGGATGTTCCGCAAAAATTTGCGGCAATTTTTAAACGCTCGCGATGTGACGTGGGATTGGCGCGATCCGATGCCTTTTTTGACCATGCCGTTTACTGCGTCACAAATTATCTGGAAGTCGATTCGCGCGGGCGTGACGATGGCTGAAGTCGCAACGCTCGATGTAGGCTGGTACGGTGCGCAGCACGGCCACGATAAACCACTCTACTAAACCGATGCGGCGCTACGGTGTGCCCCGTGCACGCGCTCGGCAAAACTCACGATAAGCGCGCCGATTTTGCCAGGTGCTTCTTCATGCGCCAGATGCCCTAGCTGGGCCAACCGCTCGATGGCAGTATGCGGAAGTTGGCGCTGCAAGCGTGTGGCCTCGCTCGCTGGCACGGTGCGGTCATTCTCGCCCACGATTAGCAGCAGCGGCGTGGCAAGCCGCAAGATGTCGCGCTGCAACGAGGGCAGATCCCATTGGGCCATCATGTTTAAGGCCGCCGCCGCATGGGCGGGGTGGCGCATCAGCTCACCGTATAGCGCAACACCTTCTTCATCGATTCGCGACCCGGTGCTGCGCAGCAAACGCTCGGTGACGGCGCGATCACCCGCCCGCCACGAAAACAGTTTTGGCACCAACGCATTTGCTGCCAACAGCTTGGCGAGCGGCGAAAAGACAGTGCCCGCCAAGCCTTGCAGCGGCAGAATCGCCCCGTTAATGGCAACCAATCCATCGGGCGAGATCGCGTTGTCCAAACACATGCGCGCAGCAATCGCGGCGCCCGCCGAATGGCCCACCACTAGCGCGGGCTGGGCATCTAACTTCGCGAGCAACGCCGCAATCAAGCTGGCAAACGACGGTAACGAATGCGCGGCAGGCAAGGGGGCTGTTGTGAAGCCGTGCCCCGGCAGATCAGGTGCGATCACGGTGAATTGCCGCGCCAGAAGTGGTAACAGCCCGCGCCACGAATGGGTGGCTGCACCCGTGCCATGGAGGAGCAGTATTGTCGGGCCTTCGCCTGCCTGCTGCACATGCCAACGCAACCCGCCTGCGTTAACAAACGCGCTGGCCGAGCGATTGGGCCATGTCAATCCGCACGCATCCCATTGCATTGCAGCGCTCATCGTGACGCTTGGGTCTGTGCCAACACGGCCGCCGAAATCGCTTGTGCACCGGCATACGGAAGGCCGAGGTATCGACCCCGCATCGCGTCCGCCAGCGCCTTGGCCGCCGCGAAGTCGGGCTGACCGTCGATTTCAATGACGCCGTCGGTGACGCGCGTGACGACTGCGGCACCGTCGAGCAGCACCGGGCCTGATGTCGCGATACGTTTTGCCGCCGACGAGGTCAGCGTCAGCATGACCACCGGCGCGCCGGTCCCGCCGGCAATCGCACGTCCGTCGAGATAGTCGGCGGGTTTGAGCGCGATCGAGCCGATGGTGAGTTGGGCAAGGACGAGAAGCGAAATCATCGGCCTATCCTAACAGATAACGTTCGGCCGTCGACTTGATCAGCGCAATCATGTTCGGAATTCCCTGCGTCCGGTTCGAACTGAGCTGTCGCGAAAGCTCGAACGGGGCCA
>ENA-OFCX01001236-OFCX01001236.1-metagenomes-genome-assembly--contig:-NODE-1236-length-10685-cov-2.868203_pt1 | contig 10685 bp, 7 predicted proteins | sample MGYA00153384_OFCX01 | MGnify analysis MGYA00153384
TCAAAACTATTGAGATAACCCACAGGATCGCTTGGATCAAATGCCTTTTTGTCGATGAAAAGTTCCGCAGGTTCTACTTTGTAATCCTCCTGGGGACAATCGATCGCCATTTCGGCAACAATCTTGCGGTAAAGGTCGGTTCTCCAAGCTTTTTTAGCTAATTCATCTGCATTTTTTGGCACCTCCTTAATCTGTCCCCAACGGGCGGCTTGAGTCATCAACCAAATACTCTGAGACTGCCACAGAAACGTTGAATGATTTCCCGGTATTTGAGGCAAATTCTTAGGAATATCATAGAAAATAGTTGTATCTTCTGCTATTATAGTGCGGTCTTTATCGTCAAAGCCACCATAATTGTATTCCCCAACTATTCCCGGCCGCGTAAATTTGTCGATCGCCCCTTTTTTCGGTCTTGCCCCCGTAAACGATCGCTCTGTTAATAATGCGGCTATTTCGCTGCGATTTTCTGGCTTGCTGCAATACTGGCAAGCTTCTACCATTGCCTTAACCAGCGAGTAATAAGTCTTCGGGTTTTCGGTGATAAAAGATTCCATAACTCCCAAAACGCGATCGGGATGTCCCTGCCAAATTTCCTTGCCTTGAGCGAAGGTAAACCCGATACCCAAATTACCTTTAATTGCCCGCGTATTCCAAGGTTCTGCCACCATGTAAGCCTGCATCGCCCCGATTCTCATATTCGTTACCATTTGAGGCGGCGGCACAATAATTACCCGAAATTCTTTGAACGGATCGACACCGGCAGCGGCGGATATATAACGCACAAAGTATTCGTAAATAGCAGAACTTAGTACAACTGCCCAAACTTTATTTTCTACTGGTTGACTTTCAAAAAAACCTCTAAATTGTTTGCCAAATTCTTCTAAATTGCCGTTGTATTCGTGCCACGGGCGCAAACCAAAATCCCACATCGCTTTGCTCATCGTCATCGCGTTACCGTGGCGGTGAATTGTCATTGCCGCGCACATGGGTGCGTGGCCCGCTCCTTCAGCCCCAATGCGGGCGTTTGTGACTGCGCCAGATACGACTGGGGAAGCGTCGAGGCGGCCGAAAATCAGGCCGTCGCGGGAAGTTGCCCAGCTTGCTTCGCGGTTCAGTTTGACATTTAAACCATATTTGCGGAAAAAGCCTTTTTTCCAGGCGATCGCAAATGGTGCACAATCGTTAACGGGGACGTATCCTATGGTTAAATTTGGTTTTTCTAAGGTTTGAGAATCGACGATCGGCTTTACCGCTTCCGCTTCTTCAGTGAGTCCTTTTGCCGATCGATCCGCGCTAATTGCACAAGAAGATAAAGCCATTCCCGCCGCCGCCGCTCCCATCCCTTGCAAAAAATCTCGGCGGTTCCATTCATTTGAAAACGTGTTGCTCATATACAGTTGATAGTTGACAGTTGATAGTTGACAGTTGATAGTTGTAGGGTGCGTCGCCATCAACCATCACAAATAAAAATCGACCATCGATGAGCGACGCACCCTACAGTTGACAGTTAATAGTTAACTATCCACCATCAAAAGCCCTAAGCTAATGACTAATGACTAATAACTAATGACTCTCGATCGGTCGATGTGTTACCAATTCTTGAATTTTGCCAACCGCCGCGTCGAGCAACAATCCAGTCAAACCAATTACAAACACCGCTAAAAATACCGAACTCAGATTCAAACGACTCCACTCATCCCACACAAAAAAGCCAATTCCCACACCGCCTGTAAGCATTTCCACCGCCACAATCACCAGCCAAGCAATCCCCAAACTAATCCGCAAACCTGTAAAAATGTAGGGCAAACTTGCAGGCAAAATTATCTTGGTAATCCGCCTCCAGCTCGACATTTCCAACACTCGCGCCACATCCAGATAATCCTTGGAAACGCTAGAAACTCCCAAAGCTGTATTGATCATTGTCGGCCACAAAGACGTAATAAATATCACAAAAATTGCCGACGGATCTGCTAAATTAAAGATCGATAGAGCGATCGGCAACCAAGCTAGTGGCGACACCGGTTTGAAGATTTGAATCACCGGATTCAGCACCATCATTGCTGTTTTCGACATCCCGATCAGAAATCCCACCGGAATCGCCACTGCTGCACCTAACAAAAATCCTAACAATACCCTGCGCAAACTCGCTAGCAACAGCCAGCCAATGCCTAAATCTCCCGGCCCGCGCTGGTAAAATGGATGCAATATGTAATCTAAATTAGCAATTAACGCCTGATATGGAGTGGGAATCAAATCGCTTTTGAAGCTGGCAACAATCCACCACAGGCCAATAATTCCCAAAAAACCAGCCGCCGGCAACAATACACTATCTCTGATAACAGCGGGTTTTGCTCGTTTCCATGCTGCAACTCCGGCAACTGCGATCGCCGATAAATTAAGTTGAATTGACATTTTAATCTCCTTCAGAGTCAGGGGCGGTACAAGAATCTTGAACAATACCAACCGGAGACACTGATGAAGCCAAACTATCTATTAAAGACAAGTTGACTCTTCAGTCTCTTCTCAATGCCTGCGAAGTTAGCTGACGGGCTAGGACTGAGAGATGTCCTTCTCTAGAGATTTCAGAATCAAAAATTACACTCAAATTTAGGAATTTTTAACTTTGGTCTTTAATCCTCTAGAAATTCGCCCCGAAAATTGGTTCCTCCGCTCCAGCGACACGCTAGTCTTTGCAACTTGTGCGATCGCGCAGTGCTGGATTAGGCTTGACTTTGACAGCCAATTTAACTTAAATTATCACGAGCGTCTAATCTTGTCAATAGCTTTTGAGGAGTAGCTATTGCAAAACTTACCTAAAAAGTGGTTTAACGCCCTACTTATATCGGTAACTCTTTCTTCAGCGCACCTACACATAATAGATGTTCTGCGTAAGTCGTGTATTGGCGATTTTCGATTTTGGTATTACCAACCAATTTTTCTGCCTTCTTCCCTCTTGCTTCTTCCTGCTTCTTTCTTCCTTCTAAGTCGTGTATTGGGACAATCTGGAATCGACAAATCGAGAGAGATTCGGCACAGGGAAAAAATCACATCAAAACTATTTCTTTTGGCACTGTCCCGATCGCCCGAAGTTTGGTATGGCGATCGGAACAGGGCTCCACTACAATGAAGCATGGGCAATATCCCCCAAAATCCACCCCCATGCAGACATTATGGACTACAGCCAAGTGCTCGCCGACAAAACCGATACTATCGTCAAAAACTGGATTGAAGCAGTACGCTTGGATCGGAAAATTGAAACCGCTGACGCCTTACCGTACTCAGCAATCAAAAATCACATACCTCACCTGCTGGCGGCGATGGCCACAGTGCTTTCCCAATATCAAAACAGCGACATAAAAGTAATAATTGAAGCCAGTTTTGATCACGGATTTCTGCGAGCTGAACAAGGTTATGATGCCGCAGAAGTAGCCAGGGAATATCATTTATTACGTCAAGTAATCTTCTCCCACTTAGAAGCAGAATTGCTAGCAGGAACCACCGCAGACTTATTCAGAGCTTTTCGGCTCATAGATGCCGTAGTAGACGAAGCAGTTGCCCAGTGTTTCGATAGCTACGTCGCTCAGAGGCTGCGGGAACTTCAACAAATCCAAACTCAGTTAAAACTCACAAATCAAGAACTAAATCGCCTCGTCAGCGTCCATCAAGAAAATGTCTATCATTTAGCTCACGAACTCAAAACTCCCCTCAACTCAATTATCGGTTATTCCGAACTGTTTTTGCGCCGAGAAAAATGGCAATCCGAAATCAAAGATACCCTCCCCGGCATCGAACACATTGAGCGAGTCTTGCGCAACGGGAGACAGTTGCTGCGCCTGATTAACGACGCACTAGAACTTTCTCGCGCCGACAGTGGAAAAATTAAACTTCACCTGCGGCAAACTAATGTACGATCGGTAATTAACACCGTAGTAGAAATGATGCAGCCACTGGCAGATGCTAAAAGATTAAAGCTCACTATTACCAGCAACTACGCCCCAGAACAAGTAGTCGCCGACTCTCAGCGGCTGCAACAAATTCTCACCAACCTGTTGAGCAATGCCATTCGCTATACAGAATCTGGTAGCATCGAATTAAGTTGCCACCATGCTGGAGAAGCAAATTGGGCGATCGCAATTACAGATACTGGCATTGGCATCGCCCCCGAAGATACCAACCGCATCTTTGACCCCTTCTTTCAAGCAGGAGAAGCCGGCAAACAGCACTTTTCCCCTGAAAGCACCGGCCTGGGATTAGCAATAGTATCGCGGCTCGTTACACTGCTGCAAGGCAAAATAGAGCTAGTATCACAAATAGGAGTCGGCTCAACTTTTACCGTGATTCTGCCCCTAGAAGTCAAAGTTCTTCAACCAGTAAGCTAAAGATTAAGTTCAAATTTCCACATCCCAAAATCCTATGCCCGCAGCCAACCTTAGCCCTTCCACAACCGCCTTTCCCCTCACCGCCGTAGTCGGGCAAGAAGCAATCAAATTAGCCCTGCTCTTAGCAGCAGTCGATCCCGGACTGGGAGGAGTTGCGATCGCAGGCCGCCGCGGCACAGCCAAATCAGTAATGGCCCGCGCCTTGCACTCCCTATTGCCACCAATTGAAATTGTTAAAGACTCTTTTTGCAATGCCGAACCTGATGAAAATCTGGCAGAACAGGCATCCTCTATATTAGAAGAAAATGGGCAGAATGCTCACGCCACTGATACTGACTCCTCAAATACAGAAATAATTCCTACACCATTCATTCAAATTCCTTTAGGCGTCACCGAAGACAGACTCTTAGGTTCCGTCGATGTCGAACAATCCGTAAGATTTGGCGAAACAGTATTTCAACCCGGGCTATTGGCCCAAGCAAATCGAGGCGTACTTTATGTTGACGAAATTAACCTCCTCGACGACAATATTTCCAACCAATTGCTCACAGTATTAACCGAAGGACGCAACCAAATAGAGCGCGAAGGCATCAGCTTTCAACACCCCTGCAAACCTCTATTCATCGCCACCTACAACCCCGAAGAAGGGCCGCTCAGAGAACATTTGCTCGATCGCATCGCGATCGTACTTTCAGCCGACGCAGCACTCGAACTAGAACAAAGAGTCTACGCAGTAGAACAAGCTTTATCCTACTCCAGCTCCCCCCAACAATTTCTCAATCAATACGCCGAAGACACCGACAACCTCAAAACCCAAATCATCCTCGCCAGAGAATGGCTCAAAGATGTCACCATTCAACGCGAACAAATTGCCTACCTAGTAGAAGAATCCATCCGAGGCGCAGTTCAAGGACACCGCGCCGAAATATTCGCAGTCCGCGTCGCCCGCGCCTGCGCAGCCATCGAGGGACGCACAGAAGTTAACGCCGAAGACTTGCGCCGCGCCGTAGAATTAGTCATCGTACCTCGCGCCACCGTCATCCAATCTCCCCCAGACGAAAACTCTCCTCCTCCTCCGCCGCCACCGCCCCAAAAGCAGTCAGAACAAGAACAAGACGAACCAGAAAACGAGCAAGAAGACGAAGAAAATCAAGAGGATGAAGACAACCCAGAACCTCAAACAGAACCAGAACAAGATACCATTCCCGAAGAATTTCTGTTTGACCCCGAAGGCGTAATTCTCGACCCCAGCGTGCTTCTATTCGCCCAACAATCCGCCAACAAACAAGGCAAATCCGGCAGCCGAACCACTATTTTCTCCGAAGATAGAGGCCGTTACGTCAAGCCAATATTGCCCAAAGGCCGCCGCACCTTACCAGAAAGCCCGCCGCCTCAAGAATTCAGATCAGGAAGCAACCGCCAATCGAGAGAAGCGTGTATTTGTCGAACAGGGAGACATTCGGGCGAAGCGCTTGGCCAGAAAAGCTGGAGCTTTAGTCGTATTTGTCGTGGATGCTTCCGGTTCGATGGCCCTGAATCGGATGCAGTCGGCGAAAGGTGCGGTGATGCAGTTACTCACGGAAGCTTATCAAAGTCGCGACCAAGTTGCTCTGATTCCGTTTCGCGGAGAACAAGCAGAAGTCTTGCTACCGCCCACTCGCTCGATAGCCTTGGCCCGCAAGCGTTTGGAAACTTTGCCCTGCGGCGGTGGTTCGCCCCTGGCCCACGGTTTGACTCAGGCCGTGCGCGTTGGAGTCAATGCGCGCCTGTCTGGAGATATTGGGCAAGTTGCGATTGTCGCCATTACTGACGGACGCGGTAATATTCCTTTGGCTCGTTCTTTGGGCGAACCGATTTTAGATGGCGAAAAGCCGGATATTAAGAAGGAATTGTTAGAAATTGCTGCTAAAATTCGCGGTTTGGGAATGCAGTTGCTGGTGATTGATACTGAGAGTAAATTTATTTCGACTGGCTTTGCGAAGGAGTTGGCCAAGACTTCGGGCGGGAAATACTATCACTTGCCGAAAGCTACCGAACAGTCGATCGCAGCCATGACTAAAAATGCTCTGCGCGACGCGATCGGCTAAAATCCTGATACCCGCATTGATCTGCGGTTAAGAAGTCTAATTTTTAACTCTGACTCTCCGGCGACTCACCACCAGCGAACCCGCAACTAAACCCAACCCTACCACGGTCGAAGGCTCAGGAATTTTCACTGGCAAAGGCACGCGGCTGACCGTTCCTGGACTCGGGCTTAGAGAAATTGTACCTTGGGGAGGTTGACCGATTTGAGCCAGCCGCAAATTTTCTGAACCCTGCCGCACATTAGCTGCAAGGGCAGCTTGATTGCCGGAAATAACGGCGGCCGCAGCCAAGCAAATTCCGGCTGTAAGTGGAAATAATTTGCGATCAAAAAAGGTTGGCATTAGAGATTACCTGTTTAGCATTTTGTCGATCAAACTCGCTCGATCGTTATTTTTTTGAGCATTCCCTGTCTCAGCTACCTTAACAACCAACACAACCGATTTCAGATTTGAGATTACTAGCTTTTGCTGTCCCTAGTTTCAACTCACATCCCAAATCAAAAACCCCCAATCAACTACGGCCCCTGCCTCAATCATAGACTCTGCAATCTCAAATCGTAAATCCGAAATCCAAGATTGATTGACCTCAGCCATCTGCAATTCGATCGACTTTAACGTACCTTTCACCGCAGATAGCCCCGACCGCGACGCCCACATACTACAAGTGGGGCGATTTCGTCCCGAGACAACAGTTACACGGCACTGACTTACTGATACGCAGTTTATCGTAAACAATCAATTCCTGCTTTGAAGTGATCTCATCCCCATTCTTTATCAAATCTTTAGACTATTCCCGATTTTGTCAACAGAGCATAAAGCTGTCAAAATAGAAGTAGCAACTCTCAGCCAAAATTAGGTAAATCCTCGTGAGTAACACTAGCAATTTCCGCGAAGCCGTGCGCGAGGCCAAAAACCAAGCGCTGGTGGGCCCCAACGTCATCGCCAACGCTCTTCCCTTCGTGGGCGGTGGGCTCGTCTTAACTGCGGTAGGCGCCTACGGCGGCCTCGGAGTGATCCGCAACTACCCGGCAATCTTTTTTCCCACATTCATCGCCGCGATCGTCCTAGAATTAATTCTGTTCTTCGTCGCTCGCGGTGCCGCCGAACAAGGCAACAAAAATACCGCTTTGCCCCTCCTGGCTACCTACAGCTTGCTTTCCGGCTACACCCTCAGCGGATTAATCTCTGTAGCCCTCAGAAGCGAAGGCGTAGGTATCTCAGGCATCGGTTTTGCAGCCCTCGGCTGTGGCATTACCTTCATCGCCGCCCGCCAAATTGGCTCCAACTTGTCGGAAACAGACGGCATGGCACTCACCAAAACTATCAGTTTGGGTGTCATTGCTTTGTTAGTCGTCGTTGGCGGTCAATTTCTGCTATCTCTATTCGGCGTTTACACTCCAACTTGGTTGGAAATCGGCATTTCTGGTATCGGCGTGTTTATATTTGCTGGTGCTGCAATTGTTGATTTTTACATATTACCCCGCAGCTATCGCGACGATCAGTATTTACCCGCTGCTTTGTCGATGTACTTGACTTACATCAATTTGTTCATCTTCATTTTGCGTCTGATGATTGCTCTCAACGGCCGCGACTAATTGAAATTTTACCTTAAAAACAACCGCAGATCGAAATCGATCTGTCTGCGGTTGTTTATGGTCTTGAGAGTAGTGTCCGCTCAAATATGCACTCATCCGCGTTCATCTGCGTTGAAAAATCTTTCTTCGTATTTGTGCAACAACAAGTCAGCGGGAAGCTAAGATTAACATCACACCACAAAACTAGGAGAACTAACAGTGGAAGTTCTAGACATCAAACACAACATCGAAACATTGTGCGACCGCCTGGGTAAAACTCAGGACTATCTTTGACATCCCCGCACTATCCGCCAAAATCGAAGATTTAGAACAAATCGCCGCTCAACCAGCTTTTTGGGACGACCAAGAGTCAGCCCAAGAAACCCTGCAAGAACTTAATGACATCAAATCTCACTTAGAACAATATCACGGTTGGCAAACTAGCTTGGAAGATGCTAGAGCTGTTTTAGAATTGCTAGAGTTAGAAGCCGATGAATCCCTATTTCAAGAAGCAACATCCAGTCTTTCTCAGTTAAGCCGCGAACTCGATTCGTGGGAACTCCAACAATTACTCTCCGGGCCATACGATCAAAGTGGCGCTGTTTTGACAATTAACGCCGGCGCTGGCGGTACAGACGCTCAAGATTGGACGGAAATGTTGATGCGGATGTACACGCGCTGGGGAGAAAGTCAAGGTTATAAGGTACATTTAAACGAAATTTCTGAGGGAGAGGAAGCGGGTGTTAAATCTGTAACTTTGGAAATTGCCGGTCGCTATGCTTACGGTTATTTGCGATCGGAAAAAGGCACTCACCGCTTGGTCAGAATTTCGCCTTTTAACGCTAACGACAAGCGTCAAACCAGTTTTGCCGGTGTCGAAGTCATGCCAATTCTCGATCGATCCGTCAAGTTGGACATCCCAGAAAAGGATCTCGAAATCACCACTTCCCGCGCAGGCGGCAAGGGCGGGCAAAATGTTAACAAGGTAGAAACGGCCGTGCGCATCGTTCACCTTCCCACCGGTTTAGCAGTGCGCTGTACCGAAGAACGCAGTCAGTTGCAAAATAAGGAAAAAGCTCTGACATTGCTCAAATCTAGGCTGTTGGTGATTGCGAAAGAGCAGCGGGCCTCGGAAATTGCCGAGATTCGCGGCGACATCGTAGAGGCGGCTTGGGGCCAGCAAATTCGGAATTACGTGTTTCACCCCTATCAAATGGTCAAGGATGTACGTACGGGAGTGGAAACAACTGCGATCCTAGATGTGATGAATGGCGAATTAGACCCGTTTATTCAAGCTTATCTGCGACAGGAAAATCAGTTGGTCACCCAAACCTCTTAAACCAATACCCACAATCAAAGCGGTTGGTAGTGAGGACTAAAGTTCTGACTACCAACCAATTTTCTGGTATAATTTTGAGGTTTTGGGCGATCGCACGGCGAAAACCTTGATATGATAAAACTCGATCTGACAAACACTAAGGAGAAAGAATGACCCAAGTTGTAATCGGCGAAAACGAAGGGATTGAGTCAGCCCTACGACGGTTCAAGCGACAAGTTTCCAAAGCAGGGATTTTCCCCGACATGAGAAAGCACCGCCACTTTGAAACCCCGTTGGAAAAGCAAAAGCGCAAAGCAATTGCCAGAAGAACTAAAAGACGCTTCCACCGCAACAACAAACCCTAGAATTAGGGGCAAATTGATTCGGCAGATACAATTCCTTGGGCTTCTAATACCGCAGCGACTCGGAGAATCACCGCTTCGCTGTAGGGAGCACCAATGATTTGTACCCCCAAAGGCAAAGCGCCGGGCACGCTAAGAACGGGCACGCAAAGAATGGGCAAGCCTATAAATGATAGAGGTTGGGTAAACAGTCCGAGATTGGGACGCACTAAGATTTCTTGTCCGGCGATTACCATTTTCTCGACACCAATTAAAGGGGCCGCAATCGGGGTGGCGGGTGCGAGAATAATATCTGTTTGTTGGAAGATTTCCCGAATTCGATCGCGATACCACTGTCTGAATCTCTGCGCTTGCAAGTACCAAGCCGCCGGGATCAGGGCTCCGGCTAAAAAACGATCGCGCGTCGCCGGATCGAAGTCTTGAGGGCGCGATCGCAAATTATCTAAATGCAAGTTTGCTCCTTCGCAGGCGGTAATGATAAATGCAGCAGCCCGCGCGCGATCGGATTCCGGGATGCTGACAGTTCCAAGCCCCCCAATTTTCGGGGGGTTTGTTGTTGTTTTTACTGTCTCCTTACCACACTTGAGTACATTTGTCAAGGCTTTGGCAACTATTTCCACAGCCTCCAATGCTTCCGGTTGAGTTCCTGTCGCGAAATACCCGTCAGCCACCGCAATTCGCAATCCTTCGATGCCTTGATTTAACTGTGGCGAACAAACTTCTGGCGGACGTTTGGTGCAAACCGGATCATCCGCATCAGGCCCTTGCATGATATCATACAGCAGCGCGATGTCTCTGATCGATCGCCCAAACGGCCCCACACAATCCAAACTACTCGAAAACAAACAAGTTCCGGCCCTTGACAAACGGCCGTAAGTAGGCTTAAAGCCAAAAACACCGCACAAAGCAGCCGGTACGCGAATGGAACCGTTAGTATCCGAACCCAAAGTTATTGGTACTAAACCCGC